>WNGE01006468.1_pt1 | contig 13019 bp, 14 predicted proteins | sample 5400651 | NCBI WGS metagenome assembly WNGE01 (sample SAMN13153370, study PRJNA577476) | soil metagenome | isolation source: 60 cm soil or saprolite under grassland replicate 2 | place: USA:California | collected 2016-06-15 | reverse complement strand
AGATCCTTGCCGCCATAACCCCTCGCCCCGGCCCTGATAACAGCAACTGCCTCCTTTGAAGTTGGATTACTCGTCAGAATTACGACACGAGTCGAAGGGCTTGCTTTTATTATGGTGCGCAGAAACGAGATTGTGCCGAAGTGGCTGTTATCATAATCGACAAGAAGAACCGCTGGCTTAGATTCACTCAGGAAATGACACAACGCTTGCCTGTCGCCAATCTCGTGTATCGGACGCGCTCCGGCTAGCGCTTCACGCCAGCGGCGACAAAGCGATTTTGATGGGCTTGCAATTAGAATCATAAATTTGTTTCGGACATTAGATCAGGCTCATGATAAGCCGCCTCAGCAATGCTAATAGGCCCCCGGCAATGGGCGCCCTGAAGCGCGTGTGATAAATGAAGTTAATTTTTTACGGAGCTATTTCCTGGGGTCAACGCGCGGCTGATGGACCTGCACAATGGTTTGAGGGGCCTAGGGAGATTTTTTCGGTTCCTCCTCCTTCGTCTGAGATTAAAGATTCGCGGTTTCCGGGACTGCTGTGCAACCGGTATGCCACTGGTGAAGCTTGAGGCGCGCAAGAACGAAGACATTGAATTATAGGATGATTTTCGAGAGGAGTAACTCTGATCCAGTCTGAGACATTAAGGGTGAAACGCATCTCAACCGATACGGCGGGAGAAAAGAAGGTATAGCTACCCGATTTCTGCCGCTATCGCTCGATCGAGTGATAGAGATTACGCGGAGAGGCAGGCTGCAGTGGATGTGGTCGCGCAACGTGGTGGTTCGGAAATCGCTACGGATATTGTGTCAGCTGCAAGCCGGTGCGCTACGGGTGTATTGGTTGCAGAATAGTGTGTAGCTTCGGCGGACAAGATTCTTAAAGTACTGGAGTTTCGACTGGCAGAGAGACGGAGGACCATTTTTCCCATTGCTTAGTGAACGGATAGTCCGACGAGACGTTCGGCAATTGCGGTCGTTATTCGGCGGGGTACCCAGGCTTCTCCGCGATCAACGGCACGAACCGATTTTGCGAGAAGAGTATGAATGTCCCTCTTTTCGAGGTAACCCATGGCGCCATAGCAGAGAGCGTCGACGATTTCGGTCGTCGACGCACGTTGGCACAATAGAATGATCCTGGTCCGAGGATTACGCCGGCGAAAGATCGATAGCACGTGATGCCTGCGCTCGCGAATCAGATTAAGATCGATAAGTAGTATTCGCGGCTTCCGCGTGACCACCGCTTTTACTGTTTCAATAATGTTTTCGGTGCACGCTAAGACTCTGACTCCTCTTTCTTTGCTCAGCGCGTCGCGGCACGTAGCGTAGAAATTGGTGCGATCGCCTATGATCACGGTTGTCCCTGACATCGAGCCTTCGTGGAAAAGGATTTGGCCGCAGCTGAGTGGCCGTTGATGTCTGAGGACGTTGGGCGCTTACTTTCTAATTTTCAATAGGACTAAAGGGCAATGAGACTTTAGTCGGGGGTTTGAGCTTGGAATCGTAATGCAAGGGATTGCCCTGACTCGCAAAAAGCGCCAGCTGAGTACGACCCGATACACCGAGTTTTCTAAAAATTGTCGTCAGGTGAGCCTTAACCGTTTTTTCGCTGATACTAAGGTGGCTTGAGATAGCCTTGTTGGGCTTTCCTGTAGCGATCAGCGAGATAATTTCACGTTGGCGGGCGCTCAGTGTGTCCAGAACCGGCGCGGGCCGATTTTTTCCTGAATTCAAATCCACCTCTTTGCGAAGGTTGAAGCTCGTTATTTCCTGGATAAGCATCGATACATATTTACGCCCAATCCAGATCTCACCGTCGCCAACCGCATGGGCAGCTTTCCTGATGAGTGATCCGCTCAGATTCTTGGGGCCATATCCCTTTGCCCCTGACTTGATCGCGGCAACCGCTCCGTTTGCTGTTGGATCGCTCGTGAAAACTATGACACGGGTAGAAGGGCTTGTTTTAATCATGGCGCGGAGAAACGAGATTGTGCCGAAGTGGTCGTTGTCGTAGTCGACAAGAAGAACCGATGGCTTAGATTCACGCAGGAAATGAAACAACGCTTGCTTGTCGCCAATCTCGTGTATCGGACGCGCTCCGGCTAGCGCTTCACGCCAACGTCGACAAAGAGCTTTTGATGGACTCGCAATTAGAATCATAAGTTTGTTTTGAACGTTATAACAAGCGCGCGGATAGCAATGCAAGTCACAACATAGTAATTGTAGGCATTCTCCGGTAAAAGACCCTCAAGTCCTTGCAACCAGCTCACTTACGAGAACAATTAATCCGATTCGAGAGCCGGTTGGCATTATAAGCGCTTAGTTATGTTTGATGCGCAATAAGTGAATTTGACTTATCCTGAGATTTGAGGGCGCCACCGGTGGAGAGACACGAACAGTTAAGCAGTGCTAGCTTGGATGAATCGGTGCGATTAGAATGAATTCCCAAAAAGGTTGAGGAGTAAAAACCAGACCGACGCGATCGAGCGCATGGCGGTGCTTTTTCGGTAGCCTACTTGTGGGATTCTCCGAATCTATTTACTGAGAGTCTGTCTTCTGCGTTTTTCGATTTCCAAATCGAGCTGGCGCGATTTCTCGCTGGCATAATTCAGTTTTTGTCGTTCCTGCGACAGCATCTCTCGCTCTCGATCCAAAGCGCGCTTTTCTTCCGCTAGTTTCCGTCTTTCCTCGGCGACCTTTTGCTGCTGCTCCAAAACCTGGATCCAAGTCTTGGCTGGCTCTAGCAAAGAACTCCGAGGGTGCTCGGCGAGCAAAGTCTGGAAGGAAAAGATTGCCTTCGGATAGTCTTTTTTGGGATTGGACGGATGCGCCAAAAGGAATCCGGTGTTGTAAAGCGCAACGTCCGGGGCAATTTTACCTACTGCGAGCGCCGTCTGATTTTCCTTCAATGCGACATCGAAGTTCGCTGGAGTGGTCATCACAATCGGAGAACGACTGACTTGCCCGGAACCGGGGGCTCGCACGTTCTCTATGATTTTCGCGCAAGAGACCAATGCCAGGCAGGCGATTGCCGCTACCGTGCCGTAAAGCCCTCGGCGCACGTGCGACTTTCCATCACGGATATTAAAAAGGATTTTCATCGCTTAATTGCGCCTTTCCGCGTCGCTGGACCTTTTGAAAGCGCCGCACGTCGCCTGAATGAGGTCAAGGTATTGCTTGCCACTGTAGTCAGCCGTCTTGACCAGAGCTTTGCTCGAATCAGAAAATCAGGCTCTGTTGTTAGCTTTAGCTCCTTCGGTGGAACGGCAATGCTCTTACTAATTCTAAAGGAAAACCATGTTCCTAAAAGTATTACTGTCAGCATCATGGTGATGGCGATTTGCCGGGCAGTGCGGGCGGCGCGATCGATTCCCTGGAGTTTATCGTGCAAGTTTGTCTGCAAGAGTATTTTTAAGCGCTCGAGCTCATTCATGGCACTTTCGAAGACCTTGTCCCGTTCCTGTTGGTAGCGGCTTTGAGCGTAGGTTTGTTTAGCGCGAATGTAGCCAACTTCTCGATCGAACAATTCGTGGTATTGACGATGAAATTGCTCAACCCTGGACAGTGAATTCGCGACTTCCTCGGACTTCGTCAGCGACTTAAGTTCCATAAGATAACGGCCAAAATCATTTTTGAATTGGCCCAGTTGTTCATGCCGATCTTCAGCATGGGTGAAGATGTATTTCCCGCCATATCGAACTTCCGAAAGGAAAGAGTCCGTCAATGCTTCCTGATAACCGATCATGCGGTGGTCTATATCCAATGCCGCGCGGGCCGTCCCGCTTAGAGTGCCGAGCTGGATGATGGAATATAAACAGGCGACCACGGACAAAAATAAAATTCCCGCGTTTCCAAGAATCAGTCGCCAAAAAATAGGAATATCCATGAAACACTTCTCCCAGCTAAATCGCATTAATGACGGCCGGTTTCGTTTGTGAATGGACTGTCTGGGTTCGAGCGCGCCTTGGTTGGATCGGAAGGCGTACCGTAAAAACCGATCCTTCGCCCACTTTACTATGTGCGTCGATCGTTCCCCCAAGTAGGTCGACGAAGTTTCTCACAATGTAGAGTCCGAGCCCCGCTCCGCTGTAATTACGCGTGGTCGCACTATCGATTTGGCGAAACTTATCGAAAATAAATGGCAGGAGTTCATCGGGTATGCCGGGCCCAGTGTCTGCTACTCGGAATTCAAGAATGCCTTCGTCAACTAACGCATGGGCCGATACCCGCACGTACCCCCGATCCGTGAATTTGATCGCGTTGTTAATCAGGTTGATCAAAATTTGCTTCAGTTTGACACGATCACATTCCATGATTGGCAGGTCAGTCGCGTAATCCCAGTCAAGAATCAGATCCTTCTCCATCGGTAACATATAATCGGACTGGGTCTCGGACATGAAATCCACAATATCTAAATGATCGGTCTGTACGATTGCCGTGCCGCTCTCAATCTTGGTGATTTCCAGGATTCCGTTGATTAATGACAACAAGTGGCTTGCTTGCGCGCGTATTTTTTCCGTGCCCCGTTCTTGGTCGGGACTGATATCGCCGAAGGTTCCCATCTTTAACGCCTCCGAATAATTCATGATGATGTTGAGAGGCGTCCGCAGCTCGTGCGACATGACCCCGAGGAACTCATCTTTGATCTTGTTGGATTTTTCCAGTTCAATTGTTTGCTCGCGAGTTTGCTCAAACAGACGGGAATTGTAGATCGCGATGGCTGCCTCGTTTACCAGGGCGTTTAGAAAATCTATCTCCTCATGACTAAATTCACGCTCTTCGCGAGTGTAAAACGAAAGCACTCCCAATATTTCGCGCTTCGCAACCAACGGTAGCCCGAGATAAGAAGTCAGTTTATGACGGAGCAAGAAATCATGATTTGACGCATCCGGGTCTCGTCGCGCGTTGGAGATCGCCACTGGAGACTGCTGCTTCAGCACAAGAAGCGGCAGCAGCTGCGCCGATTCGAGGTCCGTCTCCGTCTGCTCGGTATCGTCAAAACCTCGGCGCGCGATGGGTTCCAGGTCGTTCGTTTGCTTGTTGATCCAACTCACGGTGACCGCGCAAGTTGGAAACAGCGTGGCGATATGATCTAGCAAGGTGCTCAGGACACTGCCAAGGTCGAGCGTCGAGGTGATCCCGCGGTTGAGATCGTAGAGCACCTCTTGCTGTTGTCGCTGTTTGTGAATTCGTTGCGCCGATTCAACGGCTTCCACTTGGCGTTTTTCCAGGGCCTGTGCGAGGTTATCGAAGGCTCGCGCCATTTGGCCGAGCTCGCTATTCTCGTACGCCAGCGTGGTTCGGGCGCTCAAATTTCCCTCGGCGACTCTATTGGTGGTGGCGATGATGTCGCGGATGCGGCGCAGGACGACAACATTGGTGCCGAACCAGGCCAAACTGAGAATGATGGCGGAAACGACGCCGAGGGCGATTAGATTTTCAACTAGAATTTCTTTTGTCTTGGCAATTGCTAGCGTCGCTGGAAGATCGATGGCGGCGTAGACAGTTTGTCCGCCGATGGGATTTTTCAGTCGACTGAAAGCAAACATGCGGCGAACCCCGTCCGGTCCGTTAGCCTCAATGGTTTTTTCGGTATTACGAGAAGCCAGGCTCTGCTCGGCGGCTTCGGCGAATATCGGCTTTCCTATCCAGTCGGTCGGCTCAGGATACCGCAGGAGCGCAGTGCCGGTGCTACTGACCAGAGTGTACGTCGCTCCCGGATATAGATGGCTGTCTACCGTAAGGTGATTGATCCAGGACATGTCCAAAGCAGCGGAAACGACTGCGCGCACGACTCCCGGTTGGTCCGACACAGGATAACTGACGTCTAAAAGTATTTTCGCGCTGGCGGGATGGTAGCGCAGATTGCCGACGGAAAAATCGTAGGTCTCTAAACTCCGAGCGTGATGTACACCTCTTGAACTGGCTAGAGAACTGCTTGCCGGTAACGCTGTACACAAGGGATTTCCGTTTTTGTCGGCAACCAACAGGTCCGCGTAACGCGGTTCCAGCAGCCCCGAAAGGATCCTGCGGCATGCAGCTTTGTCGCTTTCGCGGATCTGTGGAACTCGAGCCAATGTGACGAGGAATTCGTGGGCATTTTCCAGAACCCGATCTTGCTCGGAGGCGATTACCCGTGCCGCCACGAGAGCATTTTGTTTGACCTGGCTGGCAGTCAATTCTCGATGCCTTGCCGCGCTATCGAGAATCAAGCCGAAGGCGGGAACAACCGCCATGAGAATCAGAAGAATAAGTCTTGATCTCAAGCTAGAGAGAGACTTCAGCATAAGAATTTGGTATCAGGCTGCTCTCGGAAGAATTGGCCACCGAAGACAGACATGCAGCAAGGCGTATGCCAGCGCGTGTTTTTGGGAGCTAACGAGCACTTAGGAGGGTTTCGGGTTATCTTTTTGCTGATCTCGATGACAGAACGCGAACAAGCCTGACTAACGGTGGCATTTTTTGCGGCTGAACGGGTTCTAGATCGGCGCGTCTGGCAACCGTAAAGAGAGCTTGACGTAAATTGCGGCATAGCGATAGAGTCCTCGCCTAATACGGAAATCGCGTTACCGGAGGGTGAGATGGACAAATTGATTCAGCAGAGTCTGACTGCGTTGCTCGCGCGCGAGGGGCTCGAGCCCAGAGAGGGCGACTTGGAACAGTTCGCAAAAATCATTGAGATCTACATGGAAAATCTCAAGCAGCTACATTCCGTCAATCTCGGCGCTGAGGAGTTGGGGCCAGTGTTTCATCCGGAATGGACGAGGAAATAGCTGGAGAATGAAAGATTCCTCACGGAGTTTACCCTGAGCAAAGTCGAAGAGTTCGAGATGACGCTCATCGGAATCATCGCGACTGTCTAAATGTCATTTCGAGCGCAGAAATCTTGGTCCTATTTTTCGACAAGAAAGGGAGTCTCGCCATGGCAGTCGCAGAAAAACCGCTCTACTATCTGTCAATTCACGAAGCTCAACAATTGATCCAGACCCGTCAACTATCGCCCGTGGAATTGACCCGCGCGGTGCTCGACCGAATTCAAGCCGTCGACGGTAAACTTCACGCCTACATCAATTTGATGTCGGACAGCGCCATGGAAGAAGCGCGCATCGCTGAGGCGGAAGTCACGCGCGGCAATTGGCGCGGGCCGCTGCACGGCATTCCAGTCGCCGTCAAAGATCAGTTGGATGTCGAGGGTGCGCAGGCACGCATTCGCCAATTCACCAAAGGCGTGGGCGATGCAACCGCCGTGCGAAAATTGCGAGAGGCAGGCGCGATCATGATGGGAAAACTGCACATGAGCAGCTTGCCTGATGCCGAACTGCCGATGCCGCGCAATCCGTGGAATACGGAACATATCACCGGTGGGTCGAGCACGGGCTCTGGCGCGGCTGTGGCTGGCGGACTCTGTCTCGGATCGCTCGGCGAAGACACCGCCGGGTCCATCCGCAATCCATCGGCTTTTTGCGGCATCGCCGGGCTGAAAGCGACCTATGGCCGCGTCAGCCGCTACGGTCTGGCACCGTTGAGTTGGTCACTTGATCACTGCGGACCGATGGCGCGTGTGGTTGAAGATCTGGCGCATATGCTCAACGCGATCGCTGGCAATGATCCTGGTGATCCGACGTCGAGCACTGCTCCTCTCTCGGATTACACGAGCGCGCTGCGCGAAGACGTCAATGGGATGGTCATCGGTGTGCCACGCGACTACATCAATGAATGTGCGGCGCGCACTGACCGAGTAGTTCTTAAGCTTGTCGGCGAGGCGATTGACGAATTGAAAGCGCTTGGCGCCCGGGTAGAGGAAGTCAAAATTCCGACCCTGAGTTTAGCGACCATCGCCAATGCGGTGATCTATTACAATGAATTCTGGGCGGCGCACAAAAGCGATGCGGCAGCGGTATTAAAAAACGGCGCGCCGCAGCGACGCGCGCGGATCTATCTGGGCTTACTCACCGGTTCGGCAGATTACATCCAAGCGCAAAGAATTCGCAGCCGCTGCCGAGCGGAGTTGGCGGAAGTTTTTCACAAAGTTGATTGCTTAGCATTGCCCAACCAGGCTAGTCCAGCACCGCTGGTGAAGGATGTGGGGCCGATCGACACGTTGTTCAAACACGTCGTCCCCGAGTATCACGGTCCGTTCAATCTAACCGGGCTGCCGACGTTGTCCGTGCCTTGCGGCTTCTCGGATAACAATTTGCCGATAGCGTTACAGCTGGTCGGCAAACCGTTCGACGAGCTGACGATTCTTCGCGCGGGGTATACTTACCAACAGCACATGAAGTGGTATGAACGCAGACCGCCCATTTAGCACCAGGCACGACCAAATGTAGGGGCACGGCATGCCGTGCCCCTACGTGGATTTACCCCACATTAAGGAGAATGACATCATGGACATCGAACGCATCAACCCACGGGAGTGGAACTGCAGCGCGGCCGTGTTTGGCGATCTGGTTTTTCTATCCGGCGTCGTCGCCGATGACAAGTCGTTGAATATGAAAGGCCAGACAGAACAGGTGCTGCGCAAAATCGACGCTGTTCTCGCCAAAGCCGGAACGAACAAGTCGCGCCTTTTGAGCACGACGGTTTACATGGCCGATGCGTCTCTCAAGGACGAAATGAATGAGGCTTGGATGGCGTGGGTGGACCGTTCAAATCTACCGACACGCACCGCGGTCGGCGCAGCGCTCACACCGGGGACGCTGGTCGAAATCACGGTCTGCGCCGCGAAGTAACTCGATAACCGTAATTTGGCGTTTATTCGCGCTTGCCTCGATACCGTGAGTGAATTTTTTCTCATCTGCGTGTGAAATTACGAAGCGCGCACCGGACCTACTTCGCCTGAATTCTCCTCTTGCTATTCTCGTTCGTTTGAAATATGTATCCTTCCCCAAAATCATCGGCTGGGACGTAAAAGAAGAGTTGTAAGGGAAGTTTACACTACAAGGACGACGCACAGAGGAATGGAGGCTATGCCTGAGCCACTTTTGACCTTAGAACAGGTCGCCGAATATTTGAACGTCGATAAGTTTACGGTCTATCGCTTATTGGCTGATAAGGAACTGCCAGCTTTCAAGGTGGGCAATCAGTGGCGCTTCAAGAGAAAAATGATTGAAAATTGGTTGAAGAAAAACTCCAACGTTGGACGGAAGCGTTCTCAATAAATCGTCAGTGGTATTTTGCCAGATTGTCCCAGCCTTATTGTAGAATTTCTACCTATTCTGCTTCCCGGCACACCGCTTCGATATTATAACCGTCGGGGTCAAGCACAAAGCCGCCATAATAATTTGGATTGTACTGCGGCCTGAGACCGGGCTTGCCGTTGTCTTTGCCGCCAGCCGCGATCGCCGCCTGATAGAAGGCATCGACAATCGCTCTCTTGCTCACCTGAAAGGCGACGTGCGTGGTGACGTCGCCCGGCTTGCCTTGGTAAATCCAAAAATCTGCGCGCGGCGGCTCGCCAAATCCGGCGCTGGCAGTGAGGCGGGTCGGCGAGATGCCGTACTCGCGTATCAATCCATAGCCGATCGGTTTGAGTACTTCGGCGTAGAACTTCTTGCTTCTCTCGATGTCGGTAACCTGGATCCCAACGTGAGCGATCATGATCACCCTCTGTTTCGTTAGCCTCCTCAAATGGAGCGACAATGGACTCAAGTCGTTAAGAGGTCGACACCGCAAAGTGCCATCATCATAGCGAGGCCAGTTAGCCTTTTACCTTATCAATAAATCCGCTTTTCTTGATTTCATCCAGCACACTGCCGTCGAGGACGCGCAGCGACTCGGGGGTTTGTCCTTTCGCTTTCGGATTGGTTTTCGCCGTGTCGGCGATGACAAATTCGAGTCCTTTTCGATCCGGTAACGTCAGCACGCCTTCACCATGCTTGGTGAGATAATACTCGATACCGATGTCGATCATGGCCTCGTCGTCGATGCGCAGGTATTTCTTCAAAACGTCGCGCGCGAACTTCCGGTCTTTCTTTAACAGATAGAGTGTTTCGAGCGATGCTTTCATCGCGTTAACGACCATCGGGCGCTTCTCGGCCAGCACGCTTCTGCGGACGATAAAAGTGTTTTGTGGAAACGGCACACCGCTGTCGGCCAAGTCGAGCAGCGAACGCATGCCTTGCTTGACCGCGACACTGGCAAACGGTTCGCTAAAAACCGTCGCGTGGGCGGTGCCGGAGATCAGCGCAGCGAGCCGGCTTGGGTTGCCGCCGAGCTGAAGCATAGTCACTTGCTTGGGATCACCGCCGAGTTTTTCCACGGCTAACTGAGCGGCATAGTCGGATGCGGAACCGAAGCGGCTGATCGCGAGCTTTTTGCCGTGGAGTTCGACGGCGCTTTTGATTTCCGGGCGCACGATGAGCTTGAAGGGAAAGAAGTTGATTCCGCCGGCGATGATCGTGCTGTCGCCGCCTTGCAGGTTCGCCGTGACCGCCAAGGCTCCGGTTGTAAAGAGCAGCTGGACTTCGTTGGCGAGCAAAGTTTGCATCCCTATAGTTCCGCTCTCGAGCGCGATGTATTCCGCTTCCAGTCCGTATTTCTGAAAAATCTTGGCGTGATAGGCGCCGGGAAGGATCGCGTTGATCGCGGTGCCAAAGCCACCGTTGGCAGCGCGAAACTTTTGCATTTGAGCGACGCCTTGGGAGGCAAAAAGCAGAAGCGCCAACGCGATCAGCAAAATCACTCGGTTCATGGAGCTCTCCTTCGTTCAATATCCGCTCGACTGGATTCTCTGAATGAACGTAGCGTCAAGGATTGTTTCCGGCTTCAACGTCGAGAGCTTAGGATTGGTTCGGGAAAGGATAGAGTAAATCTTTTGCAGGCCTTCAGGTTTGGGCCTCAAGTCGCTGCTGTAGGCCGCAACCATCGCGTTGTAGCCGGTTTCCGCATCTTCCACGCGGTTAAGCCGGAGATGTTTGGCCATCGTCTTTAGGACAGCCGGTTTGTTTTCCGGTTTTTGAAAGAACCGCAGCGAATCGATGGTTCCCTTAAGTAATGCTTCGTAGGTCTTTGCCTCCTGATGCGCCGCGGTCTTCCTGACCACCAAGGACGAGCCGACGTAGGGAATCGGCACACGGCTCAAATCGACCAGAAGCGTATAGCCTTTTTTCTTGAGCGGCGCGCTGAAGGTCGAGCCCATCCAGGACGCTTGGGCGCGGCCGGTTTCGAGAGCTTGGATGCGCGACGGCTGATCGCCAAGAACGATGAAACGGATGTTGTCGCGGTCCGGATCGAGTCCGAGGTAATCCAGAGCCAGCATATTGTTCGCCCAACCGCCGCCGCCGATACTTTGAATCGCGACCAATTTGCCCTTAAGATCCTCGGGCCTCTTGAGCTCAGGGCGGGCCATGAAGTCCCCTTCGGGCCGTTGGAACAACGCCCCGATGATCACGACATCCAACCCTCCGGCGGCGAGATTCAAAACGGCGTTGGAGCTGGTTAGAACCGCGTTCACATCACCGGAAACCAAGGCAGACGCCGCGAGCGATCCAACCCTCATGTAGATGACCTCGACGTTAAGACCGTGCTTGCGGTAAAAGCCTTGCTCGACGCCGACCCAGAGCACCGCCGGATTCTCGCCGCTGGTGCCGTTGGCGATGCGAAAGTTGGTGAGAGTTTGCGGCGCGGCTGGATGTGCGAGAAGGAGAACAAAAAATGCCGTAACGGCCAACTGAAAAGAGTGGTGGGGCCGATTTCTAGTAAGGTTGCCAACTGCTTTCATTCCGATCTCCTCGACTGTCGTCATTTTCATGGTGACCCGGAGCCTAAATCATGACAGCGATGCCTGTCAAAGCATCCTGTCGACCGAGTTAAGAGATCGTTCATTTCATAGCTCCGACCAGATCAGCCGGATGCCGACGAAAACCAAGGCGAGCGCCAGGCCGCGAATAATCCATTTGCCGCCGACCCGATTCGATAGACGCGCGCCGAATTGGGCGCCGAGCAAAACACCGACGGCGAGGATCGCCGTGCGCCTAACACCGTGCTCGAACGCGCCGCTTGCGATGTGCACGAGCGTGCCGGTCAAAGCCATCACGGCGAGCACGAAGTGGGATGTGGCGGTGGCGATATGGACGGGAAAGTTCAACAGTCGGGATAGCGCGGGAACATGAATAAACCCACCACCAACGCCGAGGAGGCTCGAAACAAAGCCGACAAATATGCTGAGCACGATGCCGATTACCGGATCATACTCGTAGTGATAGTGCACGCCGTCCCTGTCGACGAAGTCGCGAACCTTCCACCGCGCCAGCTTCTTGACGGAAGCGTGCGGGCCCGATGGAACCTGCGCGTGCGCGTGATCGTCTTTGGCCGAGAACCAAAGAAATACTCCTGCTACGATCATTAAGACGCCAAAGATGAAGTCAAAGGCGTAGCGCGGCACATACGCGGTGGACACCGCGCCCAGGATCGCGCCGGGAATCGTCGCGATCGCGAAGATGATGCCCGACTTGTAATCGACCCGTTTCATCCGGCTGTAGGCCCACGAGCCGGAGAGCGCATTAAAAAAAACCACAGCGAGCGAGATGCTGGTGATCAATTCGGTGTTTTCGTTGGGATAGAGGATCAGAAGGATCGGGACCAGCAGAAAGCCGCCGCCGGCGCCGATCAAAGTGCCGAAAGCGCCGATCAGTATCCCAAGCGGGAACAACCAGATGTAGTGATAAGGCATGATGCAGCTACAGGCATGAAACTACCTCGGCTAGTGTAATTGATCCTGGTGTAGCCGACCGCAAACTAGCATGAAAATTTTTCTGCGAAAATAACCAGCGCGCCGTCGCGGCTGCGCTTAACATTGGACGGCGCACGGATTTTGCTTCAATGAGCCGGCAAACCGTAGAAGCGCTCGGCGTTGCGATAGCGCACGGCGTCTTTGTCTTCCTCGGTGAGCCGTTTGTTCTCGTCGAGCTCTTCGAGCTCGGCCTTGCAAGTTTCGTTGTTGACCTCATGAGGAAAGTCCGAAGAGAAGATGAAAGGTTTGTTGCCGACGATGCTCACGGCGAAGGGCAGGGTGAGCTC
>WNGE01021862.1_pt1 | contig 13023 bp, 16 predicted proteins | sample 5400651 | NCBI WGS metagenome assembly WNGE01 (sample SAMN13153370, study PRJNA577476) | soil metagenome | isolation source: 60 cm soil or saprolite under grassland replicate 2 | place: USA:California | collected 2016-06-15 | reverse complement strand
CCGGCGTTGCCCCGCCATGGGGGTCCTCAGCGCGCCCGTCGTCGCCGTGCTGGGGTGAGCTGGTTTGGGCCATTGCCAGGGCGGGCAGCAACGCCGTGCCCAGCAGTGCAATCAGCATCCAGCGAAATTTCATTGTTGACTCCCGCGCGCTTGGCCACGCCTGATTCGCGCCCTCAGTCCGATGCTCCCCGTAGCAACGAAGATTCCCTGAAACGGGTCACGCCGAAACCGGCCAATGTCCCCCGTAACTTCCCCAGTGCAGATATGGCGCACGCTCCTGCTGTAACATGGAGCGATTCCGGGTCCCCCTCGATGCGGCGAAAAAAAGATGCGGCAATCAAAACGTGAACCGCCGGCCTTATGTGCGCGCTCTTCCCATGTGTGGGATGAAAGCGATCCGGGCACGAAAACGTCACCCACGAAAATGTCACCAATGTTACACGCACCAATGTCACACGCACCGACCGCGAAGCTTCCTTGGCTCTCTGCTGTGCTCTACTGCGCCGCTATCGCTGTGCCCGGCTCCTTGCTCGCAGACCCGGCTCCAGTAGGGGCACAGAACTCCGCCACCGTGAGCTTCTGGCAGCAGCCCGCGCCGCCTCAGGCCGGTGGTCCCGAGAGCGATACGGGGCCGTACGCGATTCCAAAGGTAGAGACTGACAAGCAGCCGGCCCGGCCCGCGCGGCCTCCCTCGCCCAAGCCGGACGAGACCATGCCGGAGTTCTCCATCACTGTCGAGGTCCCGCTGGTCACCCTGAATGTGCTCGTGCTGAGCAAGGACGGACACTTCATCCCCGGGTTGCAGGAAGAGCAGTTTCTCGTGCTCGAAGATGGCGTTCCGCAGCCGGTTCAGACATTTGGCCTCACCCGGGCAGGCTACACCGCGGTTCTGCTGGTGGAATTCGCTGCAACCCCGGCCTTCCAGGTCAGCCGCCGCCAGTTCCTGATCGACGCCCTGCACGCCTCCTATGCCTTTACCGACCAGATGGAGAGGGACGATTACGTCTCGCTGATCAGTTACGACATGAAGCCCAACATCCTGGTGGACTTCACCTCCGACAAGAAGACGATCTACAACGCGCTCGACTCGCTTCGCGTGCCCGCCTTCAGCGAGACCAATCTCTTCGACGCGCTCTACGACACACTGGACCGGCTGGATGGCGTGGAGGGCCGCAAGGAGATCATCCTGATCGGCAGCGGCCTGGACACCTTCAGCAAGATCCCCTACGACAAGCTGCTGAAAAAGATCAAGGCCACATCGAACGTGACCATCTACACCATCAGCACCGGCTTTCTCTGGCGGCAGTACATGGAGACGCGTCCCGGCCTGGGAGCGTCCATGGCCACGCTGGACTACCTGCAGGGCGACAACCAAATGAATACCTTCGCCAAGATGACCGGCGGACGATGGTTCAACCCGCGCTTGCAGGGCGAGCTCCCCGATGACTTCCGCGAGATCTCCGCCGCCGTGCGCAACCAGTACACGCTCGCCTACCGGCCCACCAACACCAAGCTGGATGGCACCTACCGCAAACTGAAGGTGCAACTGGTGCACCCTGGCACCGACAAGCCGCTGATCATCAAAGACGAGAAGGGAAAAGAGCTGAAGTACCAGGTGCTCACGCGCGAGGGCTACACCGCCAAGCATCAGGTGGAGTAGGAACCTCGAGCGGAGAAGCAACCACCGCAAAAGCAACTAGCCCAATTAAGGCTTAAAAAGGGCACGAATGCTCAGTGGTGGTAGCGATGCTCGATCCTGCGCACAAATGGGTCGGACTCTTTGTCGCCGAGATCGGCGAAGTCGATCTCTTCAAACCCGCTCAGGTCGGGCTGCGCCAGAGGAGTCCGTGACAGCGGATGGATGGCCTTGAGCTCGGTGCGCAGCGCTCGGCGGTGGTTGTAGACCCGCAATGTGACGGGGAGCTGAAGCTCGGGGGCCCACCAGAGGTCCATCCCCCCGTCCTTCGTCCGTCCCCGATAGCGAAACACCGCATAGCCGAATGCCGTCTTTTTCTCGCCGGTCTTCTTGAGTTGCGATTGCAACTGCGCCGGGTCGATCAGGCTCGCGAGCTTGTTCCACTCAAACTGCTGATGGATGGCGGCGAGGTCTCCCGGAGTAAACTCAACGGTCTTGCGCTCCGAGTAAAACACTTGCTGGTAGAAGATCCTGCCATCGGCCTCTCGTGTCCAGCGCTCGCCCTCCTCGCTATCCATCGCCCGGACCTGGACCTGGTTTGCGCTCCGCCACATCTGCCAGCGGCGGACCTGCGCAACCCGCGGATTCGTGACGGTGGTATGGAATTCGCAGGCGATTTCCGGCAAAGAATTTTGAGCGATTGCTAATTGCGAGAAGAGCAGGACCAACAGGGGGATCATGCGGCGCATCTGCATTACCTCCAAAAGACGGCCATATCGCGAGCTTAGACGAGTCCCGTTGCAGGCAGGTTAGTGACAGATGAATATTCGTCTAACGAGGAGCCACCCGCTGCACTCCCATTCACTTAAGATTCAGTAACTCCGGGCAGAGTTGCTTCATGTTTGATCCTTGAGGTCACGATCTTCCGCCGACTGTTACTCGCGTAACTTTCTCTGATTCTCATCATCCAGTAGCCTCATGCAGAGCACGCCAGGAGGATATGTCCCGTGAAGGCTCTGCTGTGCATCGCCGTCGTACTTGCGCTTCTTTCGGGCCTCTCCCTCGCCAGTCCGGTGGAGGGAACCGCTCACCAGCCGTTGCTGATTACTGCGGCCGCCAGCATCCGAACCGAACTGGAGGTCCATGGCGAGCGCGTCCTTGGGAAGGACCCCTACCACTGGAGCACGCGTCTGGAGCGGATCGAAGACTGCCGCGCCGAATTGTCCGTCCGGCTCGCCAACAATATGGGCGCGGCCACGCTGAGTATCGAGAGCGTCAATTTCTCGCTCGGCGCGCTGAATCCTTATGGGATCGAAATTCAGCAGAAGCACGGGCTCAAAGTGCCCTGCCGGGGCGGAGAGAGCTGCGTCTTCTCCACCTCAACTTGCACCAGAGCATCGAAGGATGGGACCGTAATCGACTGCACCACGCCGAACCAGAAGCGGGTCGATTTCTTCTCCATACAGTTGGATAGCGATGAGGAGTCAGCGCAACGACTGCAACTGGCCTTGCGCGAGGCAGTCAGCGCCTGCCGGCAGCCCAGCTCCGTCACCTTCTGATGTTGCCTGTCTGAGACTTAAAACGGAGTAAGCAAAAGCTGTGGATTCTTCCGAGGCAAATCTTCCAAATTGGAAAAACTGAATCCAGATCACCACGATCGACACTTCCCATACCGGACGGAGTTATAGTATCTGGAAAGGAGCGGGGCCATTTGGCGGCCCGGCAATCCAGATTTCAGGAGAACCCGACCAATGGCCAAAGAGAAGAGCACTTCCGATTCCTTGCCAGGCAAAGGCACCAAGAGCAAGCAGAGTACAACCAGGAAGACTGCTTCGCAAAGCGGGCTGAAGGTGGTGGCCGCCTCCGGCTCGGCTACATCCGCATCCCCGAGGCAGTGGACTGAGCCTTCGCCCACAGAGCTTGACCAGGAGATCCGTCAGCGCGCCTACGAATATTTTTGTGAGCGTGGCGGCCAGCACGGCGGGCACGAGGACGACTGGCATCGCGCCGAGCAGGAAGTGCGCGAGAAGTATCGCGAAAAGTACAACTACGGGACTTAACAACATGCCGCAGGTTCTGATGGTCGATGACGACACCGGGCAACTACACATCCGGGAAAGTGTGCTGCGCTCGGCCGGGATCCAGGTGAGCCCTGCCTCCAGCGCCGAAAGTGCGCTGGAGATCCTGCGCTCTCGGGGCCGCGAGATCGGGGTCGTGATCACCGACCATCTGCTGCCCGGACTGCAGGGCGCCGACCTCGTCCGCGAGCTTCGCACTCTGAACCCTTCTATTCCAGTCGTGGTGCTCAGCGGCCTGCCGGACATCGGGCCGGAGTACGAGGGCCTGGACGTTATAGTCCGTCTAAAGCCCCTGCCGGCCCGCGAACTGATCCGGCTCGTCCATAGCCTGCTAGGGTCCAATACAACCGCCCAGAAAGCCGTCTCCTAAACGCGAGGGAGGCCGCTATTTTCACTGGCAGCAAGCTAAAATCCGGCTTGCTGGGGACCTCGATCCGAACGTCATTGACCTTAGTTCCTGAATGCAATCTTCTTACCACGGCAGTATTCGAGTCTGCCGAACGGCCCCTTCAGCGGGCATTTGCCTTGCGGCCCCCACTGAAATCGTGCACAATGACTCGAGATTTGCCTCTCAGATAACTACATGCCCCAAATCGGAAGCTTCACTCTCCTCCTCGGCCTTGCCTTAGGCGTCTATGCGTTCGTCGCCGGAATCCTGGCCATTGTCTACAAGGATGACCACCTGAGCGAGACGGCGCGCCGCGCCGGCATCGCGATCTTCCTGGCGGTCACCGTGGCCTCGGCCGTGCTGGTCTATGCAGCGTTCCGCAATGACTTTTCGGTGGCCTACATTCTGCACCACTCCAACCGGGCGCTGCCCGCGGCCTACAAGTTCGCCGCGCTGTGGTCGGGGCAGGAAGGTTCTCTGCTGTCAACTTCTCCGCCCATCCGTTCGCGCTGGTTGCGGGAACCATCCCGCCCGACGGCAATGGCCTGAACCCGCTGCTGCAGTACCCGGAGATGGTCATCCATCCGCCGATGCTCTACCTGGGCTATGTCGGCATGACCGTGCCCTTCGCCTTCGCGCTGGCGGCGCTCATCATGAAGTACCCCGGCGAGAAGTGGATCCACATCACTCGCCGCTGGACCATGGTGGGCTGGCTCTTCCTTACCGTTGGAATCTTCCTCGGCTCCTACTGGGCCTACAAGGTGTTGGGCTGGGGCGGCTGGTGGGGCTGGGACCCGGTGGAGAATGCCTCGCTGCTTCCGTGGCTCACCGCTACGGCCTTCCTGCACTCGGTGATGATGCAGGAGAAGCGCGGCATGATGAAGGTGTGGAACATGTGGCTGATCTTCTCCACCTTCCTGCTGGCGATCTTCGGCACATTTCTTACCCGAAGCGGCGTGGTCAGCTCGGTGCACGCCTTCGCCGAATCCGACATCGGCAGCTTCTTCGTCACGTTTATTGCGCTGACCTTCGGCGCCTGCATGTTCTTCTACGTGCGCAACCGGAGCCATCTGGTCAGCGAGAACAAGCTGGAGTCACTCGTTTCGCGCGAGTCCAGCTTCCTGTTCAATAACGTGCTGCTGCTGATCGCCGCCTTCGCCGTCCTCTGGGGCACACTCTTCCCCGTGCTCAGCGAATGGGTCACCGGGCACAAGATCACCGTTGGGCCGCCGTTCTTCAATAAGATCAACATCCCCATCGCGCTCTTCCTGCTGCTGCTGACCGCCGTGGGCCCGCTGCTGGCCTGGCGCAAGACCTCGCTCGAGAGCCTTCGCAAAAACTTCCTGGTGCCGGCGATCGTCGCGCTGCTGGTGGGCGTGGTGCTGGTCGTCAAGGGCATCCGCCCCTGGGTGGAAATGAGCTACTTTTATTCGCTCATGGCGATCATGCTCTCCGTTCTGGTCTTTGCGACGGTCGTCAGCGAGTTCACCCGCGGCGGACTGGTGATTGCGCGCAAGAACAACACCCATCTGCTGCACGGCATGTACACGCTGACCCGCCGCAACATGCGGCGCTACGGCGGCTACATCGTGCACGTGGGCGTGATCGTCACCATGATCGGCTTTGCCGGCGCGGCGTTCTACACCAATGCCGAGCAGGAGATGGGCTACGGCGATAAGATGTCGCTTGGCGCATACACACTCGTCTGCCGCTCCTACACGCAGGACGACAAGCCCAACTACTCCAGCGAACGGGCAATCCTGGACATTTACAAGAACGGCAAGCAGATCGATACCATGTTGCCCGAGCAGCGCTTCTATAAGGCCAGCGGGCAGCCCGCTACCATGGTGGCCAACCGCTCGACCGTGATGGAAGACCTCTATTTGGTCTACACGGGAAAGAACCCGGAGAACGGCCGTCCGATCATTAAGGCCCATCTGAATCCGCTGGTCTGGTGGATCTGGTCGGGCGCGCACTTTATCCTGATCGGCACGCTGATCGCGCTGGTGCCCAACATGCAAGCCAAGAAGAAGAAGTCGCCTCCGCCGAAGCAGCCTTCGGCGCTGATCGAAGACGTAGCCGAGAGCCGATCCACAGTGGGGGCCGGGAGCGGGCGATGAGAGAGGTGCCCAGGTCCCGCGCCGCGTTGTTTGCGGCGCTGACCTGGGTTCGCCGCATCCTGTGCGGCTTCTAAAAAAAATGTTTCCAAAAACTACGATTTCCAAACTCATTTCACGCTGGTCTACGGCGCTCATCCTCGCCAGTGCGCTGCTGCTGATGGCCGCCGCCGACGATCCCGGCGGCAAGCGCTTCGATAAACTGGGCCACGCCGTGATGTGCCAGTGCGGTTGCGGCCAGATCATGGCGGAGTGCAACCACGTCGGCTGCTCCTCCTCTGACAAGATGCGCAAGGAACTGCGCGCTGCGATGGATCGCGGCGAAGACGACAAGACGATCCTGGCGGGCTTTGTCGCCAAATACGGACCGACCGTTCTTTCCGCTCCCACGGGGAAGGGCTTCGATTTGGTCGCATGGATCATGCCGGTGGTGATCTTTATTGCCGGAATCCTTGGTGTGGCCTTTGTGGTGCGCGCCTGGAAGCGCCGCGCCCCGGCCGCGGCCGCCAATGCACCGGATGCAGCCGAAGAGATGGATGAGTACCGCCGCCGGGTACACGAGGAGACGAGCCTGTGATTCTGCTCTCACCGATGGCCGCAATTTTGCTGCTTCAAATGCAGGTCCCAACCGACACGAGCGGGCCTGACGCTACCGCCAAAAGCTTCCTGCTCTTTGTCACGGTGGTCGTCACCGCGGGAGTGCTGTTCTGGATCTTCAAGCCCGCTCCAGCCGAGCGCGGCGTGGAGAAGACGCGCCTGGCCTACCTTTACGAGCGCAAGGAGCAGACCTTCGAGAACTTGCGCGACCTGAATTTCGAGTACAAGGCCGGCAAGCTGAGCGACGCCGACTTCACCTCCATGCGCGACTCGATGGAGCAGGAGGCCGCCAATATTCTGGCCGAGATCGAAGAGCTCGAACACGAATCCGGTAACCGGCAGGAGGACCCCGGCGAGCCAGTAGTTGGCTCGTTGGGGCAGAGGAGATGACCGCCTGATGCGCGCCACTCGCTTCGTTCCCATTCTGATTCTTGCGCTCGCACTGGCCGGCGTGGCCGCGGCGGAGGAGACCATCACCATCAGCGGCACGGTCGCCAATGCCACCGTGAGCAAACCCGCCTCCGGAGTCACCGTCACGCTCGTCGATCCCTTGGGCGGCATGGCCGAGGTGGCAACCACCAGGAGCAATGCGCGGGGAGAGTTCACCTTTAAGGCGCCTCCGGCCCGCGGACCGCGCCTGCTGCGCGCCGAGCGCGCCGGCGTCAACTACTTCAAGATGATTCCGCCGGGCGTCAACAGCGCCGAACTGCAGGTCTACGACTCCGCATCGAAGGTCGACGGCATCAAGGGCACCGCCGATGTGCTGCGTGTTCAGGCCGAGGCCGGGACGCTGCAGGCAGCCGAGGTCTTCGTGATCACCAACGCCAGCCAGCCGCCGCGCACGCTGGCCTCGCCGGCCACGTTCGAATTCTTTCTCCCCGATGGCTCAAAGATCGACGAGCTCCACGCTCAGGCCCCCAACGGCCAGCCAATCACGGTGGAGGCCAAACCTGCCGCGGAGAAAAATCGCTACGCTTTTTCCTTCGCGCTGAAACCGGGCGACACCAAGTTTCAGCTCAACTACCACCTCCCGTACAGCGGCCAGGCCGCGCTGTCGCCGCGCCTGACCCGCGACTTTGAGCACTTCGTCGTGGTCACGCCCGTTGGCATGACCTTTGCCGCCAAGGACCCCAAGCAGTTTCAGGGCATGGACTCCGGACAGCCCGGCTCGAACGTGCAGGTCAGCATGCAGGCCAAGGTGGGACAGGAGCTCGGCTACACCATCTCCGGCACCGGCAGCTATCCGGCTGAGGGCGAAGAGTCCGCCGCTGCGGCCCCCTCAGCCAACGGACGCGATGATGCGCCCCGTCCCGGCGGCGGTCTCGGCAAGCCCATCGACGTCCCCGACGGTCTGGCAAATTACCGCTGGTACATTCTTGCAGCCCTGATGGCGGTGCTTGTGGGCGGAGGCATCTGGACACACGAGCGCACCAGCCTGGAACAGGCGGCAATGGCCGGCTCGGCTCCCACGGCATTCGCGCCTGCACCTCGCGTGGACGCTCCAGTGCCGCAGCGCGGAGCTGATACTCCGGCATCGGCTGCTTCGCCAGCCGCCGCGACTCCTGCAGCGCAATCAACGCCGGGCAACGCGCTGCTGGCCGGCCTGAAAGAGGAGATCTTTGCCCTCGAGGTCGAACACCAGCAGGGCAAGCTCTCGCAGGATGAATATGAAAAGGCCCGCGCCGCCCTCGAACAGACGCTACAGCGCGCCCTCTCCCGCTCGCAAACTTGAGCCGTTTTAGCGCCGTCTGAGGCGTGAGGCGAAATCCTGAGCGAAGCGAAGGACCCCTTTGCGGGTGCCCCGTCCTAACCTTCTTTTGGTTAGGGCGGGGTTTTTGATTTTGCACTGATCCCGTGCTCTACGCTCACCTTGGCCCTGCTGGCGCGTCTTTCTCTGGTGCGATAGCATCACATGATCATGGGAAATAACTTTAAAACCGCAATTCTGTTGACGCTGATGACCGTCGTCCTGGTGATGGTAGGCCAGGCCCTGGGCGGACAAAACGGCATGATCACGGCATTCATTCTTGCCGGCGTCATGAACTTTATCTCCTACTTCTACAGCGACAAGATCGCCATCTTCTCCAGTGGCGCGCAGGCGGTCACGCGCGAGGAGCTGCCGCGCGTCTACCAGATCGTGGAGCGGCTCTGCGCCAAGACGGGCCTGCCGATGCCCAAGATCTTTGTCATCCCGACGCAGTCGCCCAACGCATTTGCCACCGGACGCAACCCGCAGCATGCTTCGGTTGCGGTAACCGCGGGCATTCTCGACCTGCTCAACGACGAGGAGCTGGAGGGCGTGCTGGCGCATGAGCTGGGCCACGTCCGCAACCGCGACATCCTCATCAGCTCCGTCGCCGCTACCTTTGCCGGCGCAGTCACTATCCTGGCCCGCATGGCCGGCTACGCCGCCATGTTCGGAGGCTATGGCGGGCGCGACCGCGACCGCGAAGGCGGTGGCGGTGCGCTCGGCGCCCTGCTGATGATGATCCTTGCGCCAATTGCCGCGCTGTTGATCCAGATGGCGGTCTCGCGCTCGCGCGAGTATCAGGCCGACGCCACCGGCGCGCACTTCACCGGCAACCCCGGCGGGCTGGCCAGCGCACTGCGCAAGATGGAAGCCTACGCGCAGCGCGTCCCGCTGGTGGCCTCACCTGCCACGGCGCACATGTACATCATCGCGCCGCTGCTGGGAGGCTTCAGCTTCGGTAACCTCTTCTCGACTCATCCGCCCACGGCTGAGCGCATCGCCCGCCTCACCGGCATGCCACCGGGCGGGTATTAAGACAACGCATCTATGAAGGTGCCCCATTTCTGAAGGTGCCCCATTTCTGCCCGATGTTGGCAGAAGTGGGGCTTTTGTTTTTGCTTTTGTTTCTGTTGTTAGGTCATCCTGAGCGAAGCGAAGGACCCCAGCAAAGCTCAAATCGCCTGTGCGGCCCTAACTTTTCAACCAGTGCCTTTCATCTTTGGGGCCGCGAAGTTACGAATGGCTGAGCGAAATGCTAAGAGCAAAAGCAAGCGCAATAGCCCGGCGTTGCTGATTGAAAAGCTCCGAAGTTTCCTGCTACCGTAAGCGGCGCTGGGGTCCTTCGCTTCGCGCAGGATTACCCCAGTGCAAGAGTAGAAACTCCCTCTGCAGTGCTAGTCCCTTCGGCTTTTGGACATCTCCTCCCTAGCGGATACAATCATCGGAATGTCGCAAGCATCCGGTTCCACGCTCCAACGCGCAGCCGAACTGGAGCGCGCCCTGCGCTCCATCGTCCGAGGCAATGACGAAGTAGTACGGCTCGCCCTGGTCGCCATCCTCGCCCGCGGACATCTGCTGATCGAAGGCGTCCCCGGCGTGGGCAAGACCACGCTGGCGCATGCCCTCGCGCGCAGCATCGACTGCGACTTCCGCCGCGTGCAGTTCACCAGCGACATGCTGCCCAGCGACGTGCTTGGCATCTCGATGTACTCGGCGGTCGAGGAGCGCTTCGAGTTCAAGCGCGGGCCTATCTTCACCAACATCCTGCTGGCCGACGAGATCAATCGCACCACGCCCAAGACGCAGTCCGCGCTGCTGGAGGCGATGAACGAGCGCCAGGTCACGGTGGACGGCTACTCGCACCCTCTTCCCAATCCGTTTCTGGTCCTCGCGACGCAGAACCCAGTGGAGCACGGGCAGCGAGCGCGAGATCCTGCGCGGGGAAGCCGGCGCCGTGCGCCTGGATGATCTTCGCCCCGTGCTCACCGGCCCTGAAGTGATTGCGTTGCAGGATGAGGTGGCCACCATACGCGTAGAGGACTCGCTGATTGATTACGCGCTGGCGATCGTCGAGCGCACCCGCGAGCACGAGCAGCTCTCGCTTGGCGTCTCGCCCCGCGGCGCTCTCATGCTCTATCGCGCGGCCCAGGCCATGGCGCTGCTCGAAGGGCGCGCCTTTTGCATCCCCGACGACTTCAAGAAACTCGCCGTGCCCACCTTCGCCCACCGTCTTGTGGTCAGCGCCCGCTACCTTTCCAACCTCAAACGGACCGAGCAGTCGGAGCAAATCCTGCGCGAAGTGGTGGACAGCATCCCGGTACCCGTGTAGCTTTTTCCCGTGGCCCAATTTGCGTTAAAGTGCCCCAGCTTCGCGCTGCATTGATTGCGGCAGTGACCCTCAGGGTGCCCCATTCAAGCCATCAGTTGGCTTGAGTGGGTTAGTTGCTTTTGGTTTTGCTTTTGGCTTCCGGAGGCCTTTCAATGACCTTTCTCCGTTTTCTCCGCCTGCTCGCGCTCGGGCTCTGGCTCGGCGCCTTCTTCTTTTTCGCCGCGGCCATTGCGCCCCTGCTTTTTTCGGTGCTGCCCACGCGCGCCATGGCCGGCCTCGTCGTCGGACGCGCGCTCTCCAGCCTGCACTGGATCGGCATCGGCTGCGCCCTGGTCTTTCTGCTTGCCTCGGTGCTGATGGCGCTCTTTCAGGGCGGCTCCGCGCCATTCCGCCGCCGCGACCTTCTGCTGGCCGCCATGCTGGCCATCACGCTCTACCTGCAGTTCGGCTACCAGCCCAAGATGCTCAAACTGCGCGACGGCATGGGCATCATCGACAACGTTCCGGTCGATGACCCGCGCCGCGTGGAGTTCAACCGCATGCATGTCTGGAGCGAACGCATGGAGGGCGCGGTCTTCTTCCTCGGTGTCGCGCTGCTGTATCTGGTCGTCCGCGAGCAGGAGACCAGCCCGCGAAGATACTAGCCGAGCTTTTACGCATCCGGTGCCCCATATCTGCCCTCCTTTGGCAGATATGGGGTAGTTGTTCTTGCTCTTGTTTTTGATTTTGTTTTAGAAGGGTCATTCTGAAGCAGGCACGCGTCGTTGAAAAGCCTTCTGATCGGCATCTGAGATATGAGCGGCGCTGGGGTCCTTCGCTTCGCTCAGAATGACCCTTCTCGCGGGCGCGCGCCATCTCCTCTCATTTATGATGGAACCGGGGCGCGTCCGGCGATGAACTCCGGCCAAGCCGAGGCAACTCCCGTACTGACGCGAAACGGAATCGACACATATCGATATGAAGACTGGAATCATCGGTCTGCCCCAGGTGGGCAAGACTTCGCTGTTCAAAATCCTGACGCGCGCCGATCTTTCGCAACGCAGCTCCAATCCGCGCGAGGCCCACATCGCCATTGCCACCGTGCCCGACGACCGTCTCGACCGGCTGGCCGCGCAGTGCAATCCGCGCAAGCTGGTCCACGCCCAGGTTGAGTTCGCCGACATGGGCGCCATCGGCCAGGAAGCCCTCAAGGAGAGCGGCTATCTCACCGCGCTGCGCGGAGTCGACTCCATCATGCACGTGCTGCGCGCCTTTGAAGACGAGGCCATCCCGCATGTCGGGCCTATCGATCCCGTGCGCGACATCGGCAACGTCGAGTTCGACCTCATGGTCAGCGACCTCGCGCAGGTCGAGTCGCGCCTGGAGCGCATGAAAAAAGACCTGCTCAAGAAGAAGACTCCCGAGCTCGAAAAGGAGAATGAGCTGCTGCACCGCGCCAAGGCCTTCCTCGAAACCGAGCGCCCGCTGCGCGAGATGGAGATGACCAAGGAGGAAAAGAAGATTGTGCGCGGCTTCATGTTCCTCTCCGAGAAGCCCATCCTCTATGTGCTCAACATCAGCGAGAGCACAACGCTCGGCGTTGACCTCGAAGCCGCCGTCGAAAAGTTCGGACTCAGCGCCTACACAACGCGCCCGAACACCGGCGCCACAGCTATCTGCGGTAAGGTCGAAGCCGAGCTCGCCGAGATGAGCGACGACGAGGCCGCCGAATTCCTCGGCAGCTACGGCCTCACGGAGAGCGGCCTGGCGCGCCTGATCCGCAAGAACTACGAGCTGCTTGGCCTCATCTCATTCTTCACCGTCGGCGAGGACGAGTGCCGCGCCTGGACCGTCGAGAAGCACACGCGCGCGCAGGATGCCGCCGGCGCCATCCACACCGATCTTGCCAAGCATTTCATCCGCGCCGAAACCGTGCACTGGGACACCCTGCTGGAGCTCGGCTCCGAGGCCGCCGCCCGCGCCGCCGGCAAGCTGCGCCTGGAAGGCAAGGACTACATCGTGCAGGACGGCGACATCCTCCACATCCGGCACAGCGGCTAAGCGATGAGCCCGATTACTCTCAGCATCCTTCTCGGCATCACCGCGGGCATGGCCAACATTGCCGGAGGCGCGCTGCTGGCCCACCGCG
>WNGE01006463.1_pt1 | contig 13025 bp, 13 predicted proteins | sample 5400651 | NCBI WGS metagenome assembly WNGE01 (sample SAMN13153370, study PRJNA577476) | soil metagenome | isolation source: 60 cm soil or saprolite under grassland replicate 2 | place: USA:California | collected 2016-06-15 | reverse complement strand
GTGGCGGGCGGTTGATTTGGATCGCCAAGCCGCAACCCAATCATGGTTTGCAGGTCATCCAAGCGATGCTTCAGGATCGCGACGGGCTGCTGCGAATCGGCGGGATGCATATGCGGCGCAAGGAGCTGCGCAAAATGGCTCTGGACATCAGGGAGCAACACGATGTGGGCATGATCTCGATTCCTTGGGAGTTTGCCGATCAGATGATTTATCAAGGCTACGAGAAGGCGAAAGCGCGCGGGCAGAGCGGATTGGAAAACTTTCATGAACTGCGATCGATGATTGCTACGGCCAAACCCAAAGAGCAATTGCACCCGGTCTATCGGAAACTCGATGCAGCACAAGTCCGCGATGGCGCCTGGCGCGAACAGTCACGGCGTCTACTGGACGAGCCGGAACTGCGTTACTGGATTTTGATGGACGACTGGGTGCAAGCATTCGTGGCGCAACTTCAAGAAGCGCAGACCAGCCGTCTCGTGCTTAATCCTTTACAGAAGGAAGAGCGCTTCGCCGCCATCGTCCGCGAAGCCGTGAAGGCGCTTTGTTCCGGCGCAAACGGCCAAGCATTCAAACGACGCATGGAAGATATGGCGTTGTACTTTTTTGAAACCAATCGCCTCGACGCGGCGAAGCTATCGCTCGCCGTTGCGCTGCAGGTAGGCGAAGGAGATCCCAGGCCGCTGGATATTTCATTTCTCACCGGCCTCGTGCAGAAGAGCCTTGCTTTCTTCATGTCGCAGGAAAAGGCGAAAGAGGAAGAAGAGCAATCGTCGTTGATCATTAAGCCGTAAGCGGTCACGAGACGCGTGGACTTCGATGTCGTAGACGTATCTCGCATCCAATCCGCTTGCCCCCCAGCGCTCGATCGTATCGATCGTCCGGGTCATCTTGACTAGCGGTCGGCATCGAGTTCATTGGCTTCGAACCAAGTTAAATGCATTCGGCGATGACGTTTTCCTGGGCGATGAGGCTCGGGATGCTTGTGAGATCGCGATCCGGCTGCGCGCATTCGTCGTGGTCGACCTGGGCCCAAACTTTTCCTGCGGTATCGGTATCGGTTGATATCCTTAGCTGTCTCGAAAGTTATGGGGTTAAACGACTTTAGCGGTTGCGGCCAGTCAAACAAACCGATGCTTTGTCGGGGATCTTGCAAATCCGACGCGCGCCCTTTACAGTCGAAGTCTGCGCTTGCGATTTAATTCACAGCATCCGATGCCCTCGAAAAATCTTTCACAGCTCATCTTCAGGAGATCTATGGACACATCGACAGCCGTCATGATGGCGGCGGCGGTGATTACGCTCGCCGGTTGGCTTTGTGAATGGATTTGGGACAAAGTCTACGTCTAACCAGCGATGAATCGCCGCGAATTTCTGAAATCCATCGCTTTGGCGGGCGTCGCCGGACCGGCGCTTTGGAGCCAAACCGGTTGCGCGCCGGCGCTGATCCGGCCCGATCCGACGACCGGACTTTCGCTCGGTTACGTCTCGGGCGACGTGACCGCAAACAGCGCGCTGATTTGGCTGCGTGCCGACCCCGGGAGCCAAGTCTCGGTGCAGTACGCCAAAGATCCGCGCCTCCAAACATTTCTTTCAACCGACGAATATCCGGTTAGTCCCGAACATGATTTTACCGCAATTATATCTTTGGAAAGTCTCGAAGCGGCGACGCGCTATTATTACCGCGCCGAGGTGAAGGGCAAGATGCCGGGGCATGTCGCAAGTTTCGTAACCGCGCCGCGGCCCGACGACGACGCCAAAGTGACATTTTGCTTCAGCGCCGACACGCGGGAAAGCTACAAACCCTTCATGGTCATGAATGCGGTGCGGGCACAGCACCCAGATTTTTTTATGCATCTAGGGGATACAATTTACGCCGACCGCAACGGCACGGCGCGGCAATTAAATGAATTTTGGGCGAAGTATCGCACCAATCGCGATGACCTTTCGTCGCAATATTGCTTTGACGAGGCCAGCGTCTATGTGACGTGGGACGATCACGAGGTGGCAGACGACTATTTGCCGAATAATCCACTGGCGCCGATAGGTCGAAAGGCCTTTCTGGATTATTGGCCGATTCGACATCCAAGCAGTGAACCGGAGCGGATTTACCGATCAGTTCGCTGGGGCCGGGGCGTTGAGCTTTTCATTCTCGACGCGCGCCAGTATCGAGACCGGAAAAAAGGAACAATATTGGGCAAGGCGCAAAAAGAATGGCTCCTCAACGGCATAGCCAAATCAACCGCGATTTTTAAGTTCATCGTGACGAGCGTACCGATGGCCGGCGGAGGCAGCGATCGCTGGGACGGATTTCCCAAGGAACGGGAACAACTTCTGCGATATATTAATGACAAGAAAATTCGTGGCGTGTATTTTCTCAGCGGCGATATGCACTGCGCGGCGATCACAAAAATCCCCAAGGGCGGCGGACTTAAGGACATCACGGCCGGGCCGCTGGCGGCGCCGCTAAACCGTATTACGGACGGTACGGCTCGGCGTTTCGAATACTATCTCGCGGAGAATTTTAACTTCGGCAAGATCACGGTCGATCCCAAAACGGCTCCGACATCGGCGGTGCTCGAATTTATCGATCAGGATAATCGAGTCTTTCATACGGCGCAATTGAGCGCCGAATAAGAAATTTGACGACTTGAAGTGGATACAGGACTGGAGCGACGTTCACGTAAGTTTGCCGCGGTGTTCGAGCGCTTCGGGATTGAGTGCGCGCGTGAGTTTGCCTTCCCTGTAATCGAGAATGTTGGTCACCGCGTTTTCGGCGAAGCCTTCGAAGCCGGAATCCGTGGGCCAGCCGAGGTGGGGCGTGAGCAGGACATTGTCCAGCTCAAGCAATGGATGATTCTTCGGCAGCGGCTCTTCGACAAAGACGTCGAGGGCAGCGCCGGCGATGTGTTTATCTTTGAGAATCTTTACAAGCGCAATTTCATCGACGATCGCGCCGCGCGCCGTGTTGACGAGATAAGCCGATTTCTTCATTAGGCGAAGGCGCGGTTCATTCAAAAGATTCTTGCTTTTCTCGGACAGAGTGAGATGGATGGAGACGACGTCGGCCGTCTTCAAGACTTCCTCGAGCGGCAGAAACGTCGCCTCAGACTTTGCCGCTCGCTCTGCCGTCAGCGTCGGTCCCCAGGCAATGATTTTCATGCCGAACGCTCGGCCAACGGCAGCAACCTCAGTGCCGATCTTTCCCAGCCCAAGTACGCCGAGGGTTTTGCCCTTGAGAACGTAGCCCAAAACCAGCGGCCATTCGCCACGCCGTATGGCGCGGTCGCTCTGTGGTATGCGGCGCATGAGCGCGAGCATCAAGCCGAACGCCAATTCTGTCGTGCTATTACCGCCGGGCGCCAAGCTCACGACGATTCCCTGCTTGGTCGCGGTATCCATGTCGACGTGATAGACGTGACTACCGGTCTGCGAAATAAATTCGAGGTCGCGAAGACCTCGAAGCAAGGACGCAGTGAATTTCGTGCGCTCGCGGATGGGAATGATCGCCTGCGAGCCTTTGAGTGCGCCGATGATCGCATCATCCGTCGATAGCTTTTCGGTGAAAATCTCGACTTCGACCTGCTGCCTTAGCCGCTTGATCGCGTCCGTAGAATCGAATGCGCGCTGGTAGTCGTCGAGAACCGTGACTTTCATTGCTAGAGGACGGCGATGCCGGCGATCTCGATCAGATAATCGGGATGAGCCAGCCCTTTGACGATCACCAACGTGCTGGTGGGCGAATATTTTTTATATTGCTCACGGCGCACTTCGTTGTAGCCTTCGCGGTACTCTCGGTCGACAATGTAAGTGGTCGTCATGACCAAATTATCGAACGTCGCGCCCGCTTCTTTCAAGACGGCTTTGATGTTTTTGAAGACCTGTTCCGTCTGAGCTTTGATGTCGCCCTTGCCGACGACGTTGCCGTCTTTATCGGACGCGGTCTGCCCGGCGATGAATAGCAGCGTGCGGCCAGTCGTAAGAACGGCTTGCGAATACCGTGGCCGTGGATCGTTGAGAGTTTTTGGTTGAATGACTTTTCGCGCCATGATTGCCTCCTCCGGTCAAAATTTCTGATGGAATATTGGAACGATGGAATATTGGTCTTTCCGAACCCATTACTCCATCACTCCAGTATTCCAATACTCCAATTTTCTATTACTCCATCATTCCAATACTCCATCACTCCATCTTGTTATTTCGTCGGATGCCTTTTCGCCATCTCGTTGAAGAAGCCTTCCTTTTCCAGTTCCTGGAGGAAGCTTAAATCGACGAACTGCTCCGGCTTGAAGTTCTTGGCGTTTGGCAGGGTCGGAGCGAGCACGTCGAGCATGAATTGAATGCCCTTTAAAGTTGGATAGGGTTTTTTGGGGATTGACTTGATGTAGCCGTTGTAAGAATCCTCGAGTACGTTGGGATCATTGGTGCGCATGTATTTTGCGAACACGCGCTGCGTTTCTTTTTTATTAGCGTAGATGAAGTGGATCGCTTCGACAAAGCCTTTCAGCGCGGACTTTACAACATCTCGATTACTGGCGATATAGCCCCGCGACGTGGCGAAACCGTTGCCCTGGACTTCGACGCCAAGATCGCCGATTTGGATCAGCTCATGGAGCCCGGCTTTGCGGGCCAGCGGCGCCGCTGACGTTGCGACGTAGGTGGCATCGAGCACTCCGGAATTGACCGCGGCGATACGCTCGGTGTCGAGCCCCGCGGGGATGAGAGTAAATTCCTTCAAGTCCACGTTGAGATGCCTGGCCAATATAATCGAGGCATAGTGTGTCGCCGAGTTGAAGCCGGTGATGCCCAACCTCTTGCCTCTGAGTTGTTCCAGTTGCGTGATCCCAGGCCGAGTAAAGATAATTAGGTCGTATTTAGTTTCCACGGCGGCGACGAGCACGACGTTATGGCCCTGAATGGTCGCCTGCACCACCGTGCCGATGTTGACGATCGGCGGATTGCCGCTGACCAGCGCTTGGGTTGCCACTTGTCCACCGCGAAATAGAATGGGCTCGACTTCGAGACCATACTTGTTGAAAAGCCCTTGCTCCTTGGCGACCCAAACGTTGCTTTGCCGAAAGCTCAGCGAGGGATAGCCGATCTTGATCTTTTTTAGGGGTTGGGCGTGGACGAGTGTGAAGTCGGTTGAAGAAAATAGGACGTATAGGACTGATAGGACGAATAGTCTTCTCATTTGGCGATCTTGTCAACGTTGGAGTGTTGGAGTTATGGAGTAATAGAAAATTGGAGTATTGGAAAAAAGGAATACTGGAATAGTGAATCCGGAAAGAACCAACATTCCATCATTCCAATATTCCATCACTCCTTCACTTCGTCGGATATCGCTTCGCCATCTCGTTGAAAAAATTTTCTTTCTCGAGTTCCTGTAAGAAGCTCAAGTCGACGAACTGCTCGGGCTTGGCGGTCTTTGCCTGAGGCATTTTCTCGGCGAGCATGTCGAGCATGAACTGGATCCCCTTGAGTGTCGGGTAGGGTTTCTTCGGAATCGATTTAACGTAGCCGTTGTAAGAATCTTCGAGCACCTCGGGATCGTTGGTGCGCATGTATTTGGCAAAGACTCTTTGAGCTTCTTTCTTGTTGGCGTAGATGAAATAAATCGCTTCGACGAACGCCTTGAGCGCATTTTTCACCACGTCGCGATTAGTCTGCACATAGGCGCGGGAGGTCGCAAAGCCGTTGCCTTGAACCTCGACGCCGAGATCGGCCACCTGCAGCAGCTCGGCGAATCCAGCTCTGCGCGCCGGCGCGGCCGCCGAGGAAGTAAATAGCGAAGCATCGATTTTTCCCGCGCTCATGGCGGCCAACCGTTCGGCGTCAGGGCCTGCGGGCACCAGTTGGAGATCCTTCGGCTCGAACTTCAAGTGTCTCATCAGGATGATAGTTGCGTAGTGGGTCGCGGCGCCAAAGCCGCTGATACCGAACCTTTTGCCTTTCAACTGTTCGAGACTCTTGATCTCCGGACGAGCGAAGACGATCTGATCGTAGGCGGTCTCCACAGCCGCCACCAGGACGAGACTAAAACCCGTCAAGTTCGCCTGCACGACGGTGCCGATGTTGACGATGGGCGGATCCCCGCCTGCCAGTGCTTGGGTTGCAATCTGCCCGCCGCGAAGGAAAATCGGTTCCACCTCGAGACCATACTTATTGAACAGCCCAGCTTCCTTGGCCACCCAAACATTCGATTGCCGAAAACTCAAGGAGGGGTAACCGATGCGGATGTTTTTTAATGTTTGGGCCTCACTCCCCGTTACGGCGCAAGTGAACGTGAGAGCTGACGCGAGCAAAATTTTGACGGCCAATTTCATGAGTCAAAACCTTTCCGATTGTATGGCTTTATTCAGATTGCTTGGTTTTATGATTTTCCCGCAAGCTTAAGAGCTTCGTCGATTATGGTCGGGTCGACATAGTCGCCGGCCGATGGAATTTTCTTGCCTTGATAAATGCCTTCCTTGGCTCTTAACTCCATTGTCTTGTCGAAGGAAACTTTGCTGACCGTGCCATCCCGCGGGAACGGCTGAAAGTCCTGGACGAGATACTTGTAGTCTTCCTCGGCGCTCTCGCGGCCGGCCTTCAAAGCCTTCGTATGAATCGCCAGCGCTTCTTCTTTGTTCTTCGGATCATAGAGCCACCGCGTCGCTTCGATCATTGCCTTTAGATAACGGACAATTTCTGTGCGGTTCGATTGATGTAGTTCGTATGCGCGAAGTCGGCAGTGAAAAGAATTGGCCCGAGGTATTCGTGAAAGTTGGCGAGCTTACGAAAATTGTCCTTGGCGGCGCGGAACGTAAAAGGTGGGCCCATAAAAGAGGCGTGCACCGAGCCGCCTTTGAGGGCGGCGTAGCGCTCCGGCGAAGTGCCGACGACCGTTTGTAGTCATTTTCCTTGAGCTTGTAGGCTTTCTCCAGGACTTCATGAACCATCAGTGTCGTCCCGCCGGTCAGCGTGCTGACGCCGAGCGTCTTACCCTTTAGCTCCGCGCCGGTTTTGATCTCCGGACGGGCATAGATGTCGTAAGGAATTTTTTCCATGTTGGCGGCGACAATTTTTACCTTCGCGCCTTTATCGGCGGCGCCGATCACATAGTCGGGATTGATGCGGCCGATGGGTATCGTTTCACTGAGGACCGCACGCACGACATTGGTGGCGCCGCGGATGATGATCACTTCAACCTGCAGCCCGTTTTTTTCGAACAACTTCTTTTGTTCAGCGACGTACAGCGGCCAGCTCGACGAAGTGTTGCCGCTCTGCGTGAAACGCATCTTTAACAATCCGGCATCCGCCGTTAGAGCCGGGGTGGTCCAGCCGAGGGTTACAAACAGCGCGATAAGCGCCGTCATCGTTGTTGTGGTCTGTAGCATGCGACAATCCCTTCTTTGAAAATGACCTACATTTGCGCGAAGCCGCCCGAGGCGTTCACTTCTTCTTCAATCTGCTTCCATACAATGTTTTCCAATTCCAAGAAGCGCGGGTCCGCGCGCATCTCCATGCTTCTTGGATGTTCGAGCGGCACCTTGAATTCAGAGCGGATCGTCCCGGGTCGATGGCTGAAGACGACCACTCGGTCGGAGAGCAGGATCGCTTCGGCGATCATGTGGGTGACAAAGATGACGGTTTTCTTGGTTTCCGACCAGATTCTCAGCAGCTCGAGCTGCATAAAATTGCGCGTCTGCGCGTCCAGGGCGGCGAACGGTTCATCCATCAGGAGAATTCTCGGATTGACCGCCAAGGCGCGGGCCAGATTGACACGCTGCTGCATACCGCCGGACAGTTCGTGCGGGTAGTGATTTTCGAAGCCCGAGAGCCCGACGAGATCCAAATACTTTCGGGCGATCTCTTCCGCTCCCTTAGGATTGCCGCCGCGTCCTTCGAGACCTAGGAGAACGTTCTTGAGGCTAGTCCGCCAGGGCAATAGAGATGCTCCTTGAAAAACAAAGCCCATGACCAGCTCGTGATCCAGATCGGCTGCGGATTTGCCGTCGATAAAGATCTCGCCGTCAGTGCGCGGAAGCAGGCCGTTGATCACGCGCAGCATGGTTGTCTTGCCGCACCCGCTCGGGCCGACAACACTGACAAATTCACCATCGTGCAGCGATAAATTGATGTTCCTAAAAATAGCGAACGGCTCGCCGTCCTTGCGCGCGATTTCCTTGTGCAGGTTTCTTAGCTCTAAGACCGGCCCGGCCACATCATCCTCCCTGAGCTTCTTTCCGCCACGGAGTAACATAAGCTTCGAAACGTCGGATCACTTCGAAGCCGACGATCCCGAGTGCGGCAAATGCCGCCACGCCGACAAATAAGGTGGGCACGTTCAGCGTTTGACCGGCGAAGTAGACCAGATAGCCCAAGCCCTCCGTAGCGCCAAACCACTCGGCGATGGCAACGCCGGTGAGGCCGCGGCCGACGGCGAGACGGATGCCGGAAAGTATGAAGGGTACCGAAGCGGGGAGCATTATTTTTAAAAACAATTCCCACGGTCGCAAGCGAAACGAGCGGGCGAGCTCGACGTACTCGCGGTTGACCACGCGCATACCGTAATAGGAATTAATCAATATCGGAACACGCAGCCGAGAAAGACGATGGCGACCTTCGATCCCGCGCCGATGCCAAACCAGAGGAGCAAAATGGGCGCAAAGGCGATGCGCGGCGTCGTGTAAAGTGTCGCCATCCACGGGTTGACGTAATCGCGCACCAGCGGGCTCAGCCATGACGAAGCCGAGCGGCACACCGGCGATGATCGCCAGGACAAAGCCGTAAAAAAAAATCCCCGAGCTGGCAAACAGATGCGGATAAAGCTCGCCTGTGACGAAAAGCATTTCGTAAGTGGTTTGACCACGACGACGGGTGATACCAGCAGAGCCGAGTCGTTGATCACGTATACCGAGACGAGATGCCAAAGCGTCAGTCCGGCGACGACCGAGGCAACTTTAAGCACATTAGCAGAGAATTTTCGGTCCGATCCGTTCATTACCTTCGGATTGAAAATTTTTAGTGCGGCCCTTTACTCGGTAGACCATTCCGCACTTTGGCGCCACGGTGCCATTTTTTGCTCTAGGCGCTTGATCAAGTTAAAGCTGACCAGTCCGATCGCGGCGAGCAGGATCACGGTCACAAATAACTTTGGGCTGTCCCACGTTTCCGACGAATCGCGCAGCATGTAGCCGAGGCCTGCGTTGGCGGCCATTAGTTCAGCGACGACGACGCCGAGCAAAGCCCGGCCGACGCCGAGGCGCATGCCCGTGATGATATACGGCAGGGCACCGGGAAAGCGGATCTTATAGGTGGTTTCCCACGTGCTCAAGCGCAACGACTTGGCCAGCTCGAGCCACACAGGGTCGAGGTTCTTAATGCCGGCAGCGGTGTTTAATATGATCGCCACCGCGGTGATTTTGAATACGACGATCACTTTCGAAATCATGCCGATACCGAACCAGATGATGATCAGCGGCACGACTGTAATGATCGGGATCGAGTAAAGAGTAGCAATCCACGGGTCCATGATCTCGTCGAACCACTTATGCATGCCCATGAAGTAGCCGATCACGATGCCGGCGATGCAGGCGGTAGTAAAACCGTAGGAAAACTCAATCAGAGTGGCGGCGAAATGTTTGTTGAGCTGCCCGGAAAATGTCAGATTCCAAAACGATCGGATAACGCTGGTCGGCGGCGGGATCAAAAGCTCGTTTTCAAGCAGTAGCCGCGTGAGTATTTCCCAAATCACCAAACCGACGAGTATGGAGATGCAACCGCGAAGGAGCTCTTTCCTCGGCAAAACTCGAGCCTCCTAGGTCAACGATACAGTTCGGGGTCGGCGCCTGTGTCGCCGCCGGTGCGGATTTTCGGATAGAGTGAGACGCCGCCGGGCCGCCCTTGGACCATGAAGTCGACCGGAATAAAGCCCTCGAGCAAGGGAATCGGCAGCTGAACGCCGGCGAAGGGACTTCGGTGATCTCCCCCAATGGCGAGTTGATTGCCCCATAATCCGGTCGGGAGATTGCCGGTCATGCTGAAGCGGCTTGCTGATATGCTTCCCTGAATCGGCGGCAATTTGTATTTGCTGCCCGGATCACGCTCATTATCACTGAGAAGTTGGAAGTCCAAAACCCTTTGAAAACTGCCGCCTGTTCCGCCGGCTTCGCGGATCAATGTGAATGTCGTGTCGTCGCGCTCTTCGGGCGTGGCACTGCGCCGCTCGCGCTCCGCCCGCACAATGGAGCCAGGCAGATTCCTAATGCCGCCGACGCTGTCCTTGGCGCGTTGGTTGACGTCGGCCAGCGCGACTTGCTGGTTTTTCTCGCGCAGAGTGATGAAGAAGCGTTCCGTCGCGTTTTTGGACAGCAAGTAAGTTTGACTGCGTACGCCCCACGGCGTCTGGTAGTAGACGAGAACTTCGTTGTCGTTAACCAGATTGATGCCGCGGTCGGCGATTTCCACGTTTCTCGCATCGCCGTCGAATAACGTCGCTTTTAGGCCGAGGCCGCGCGGGCCATACAGTTCGGGGTTTTCCAGTAGGAACTGCTTGCTCATGCGCAAACCTTGGTTTTCCTCCTTGGCGAGCTCAGCGAGTTTCTTGATCGCTTCCGCCGCGGCGGTGGTGTCGGGATGTTGATCGACGACCGTGGCCAAATAATATTCCCGGCTGCTGCGCTCGCTGGTTTTGCTCGCAGCATTCAGCAAGGCCTTCGCTGATTTGTCTTTCAAAGCGGCGATTTTTTCTTTGGGTGATCCCGCCAACTCATGATAGCTGATCGCTTTGTCGATGATACCGCGCTCTTCGAATGCATCCCCGAGCACCCGGTAAATTTCCGCGGCGTTCTCGGAATTGGGATGATTGCGCACATAGGCGACGCCGGCGTCGATCACCGGCTGCGCGGATACCGGATTGTTGGTCAATACCTGATAAAGATTGTTGCTCACCATGAGCGCATTGGCCATACCGAGAGTCGCAGCGCCGGCAGGGCCGCCTGCAGCCATAGCCCCTGCGGCGAAAAGTAAGTTCTTTCTCAGAAAGTCTTCACCGAGTAGAACATATTTGACAGACTGCAATTGCCTTTCGCTACGGGCATCGTAAAACGGCGTAAGCAAATTGTATTCGGGGCTTTGCAAGAGAGCGGCGGCGCGTTGCTTGGTCTCCGGGCGGGAAGACGATTTGGCCATTTGATCGACGGCCTTTTTGGCGGCTTCACGCCATCCTTTCATTTCCAACGCGACGGCTTCGGCATCGCGCGCAGCGTCGGCCAGAGGCTTGCCGGTGTATTTCTTTTCCAAGTCGATGGCTAAACGCTGGATCTGATTACTGTCGCGCAAGGTCAGAGCTTGTAGTAACTGCTTGATGTCGCCTTGCTGCTCGGCGCTGCTTTTAGGCTCCGGTAGCGCGGTCAAAGATGTCTTCTTCGCTTCTTCGAGCTGCTGCAGCGACTTTGTCGCCTGGGCGCGAATATCGTCTGTGTCCTTCGACTGGCGGTCTAAAAAACCTGCCACGTCGCTATGAAACAGCGCTTTGTCAAAATCGCCCTTGGCCAGAGCTTCCTTGGCTTTTTCAATCTGTTTGCGGATCAACGCGCTCTTTTTCTTTTTGTCCAGCGTTTCGACTTCTTTCATGATCGCCGCGTTGCGCGGATCGTCCGGAAAGCGCTTCAAGTGATCCAGATTCCGCGCCAGGGCCCGGCGCTCTTCGATCGGCATGTCGCGGTCCATGAGCGCATACAGTTGGCTGATCGTGGTTTCCGCCACGGCGCCGATATAGTTGCCCGATGCCACGCCGACGAGATCCACGGAGCTTATCAGGCGGTTCATCATACCGCCCCAAAAATTAGTCGAGCTCTGACGCATCAGTTGTTCCGACTGATTGAGATCGTCATGATTGATAATCGCCTCTAAGTATTTTTTTCGCTCCGGCGTAGAGGCATTTCTTAGCGCGTCTTTCTGCGCCGCGAGATAGCGCTCGCGGTCTTGAATCGTGTTGTTGACGAGATCTCGGGTATGCTCCGTCAAACCGGTGGCTGTCCCGTTCTGCTTTCGCAACCGTTCATCTTCGGCGCGGAGCGATTTCAAATGATCTTCGAGCACCTCTTTGCGGTTGGTCAACGCGTCGATAAACAATTCGCGGGCGCGTTTGTCAACGTCGTCGGGGAAGTACTGCGGCGTGCTGGCAGACTTCTCGAACGGATCGTAGTCGGGCATCGGGTTGAGGATTTTTTCCAGTTCCAACTCCCGCGTTTGAGAAAAAGACGTGGAGACATGAAGCGTCAAGGACGCGAGCAGCAACAAGACGCTGCAACAGGTAGTGGTGTTCCGCTTCATCGGTTGAGCCTCGTCATTTTTTCTAAAAAGCCGCGGGTCGCTTCGATCTTACCCTGGGCCTCGATTTTTTCCACGGTACCGTCGACCTGTGCCACTTCCGTATAAAGCTTAAGCGCGGATTTAACGAATTGGTCTAACACCTTGGAATCGAAAACCAAACCTTCCGGATCGTACTGGGATGCATACTCTTTTGCAAGGAGCAAATAGAAGTCGCCGAAATCGAGCAAAAAGCGATAGAGATTCTTGCTTTGCTGATGTTTGGTTACTAGCTGGCTGTAGCCGACGATGGTCAGTTGATTCCCCTCTTTCAAGCGGCCACGGTTGGCCTCGACGAAAGCGACCTTGGCGCGATCGATGCGCTCTTCTTCGACGCGGGCTAAAAACTCGTACGGCGTGCCCTGGTGCTTTTTGATGAGCCCATTCCATGCCGCGACTTTCTCATCGAGACCGGCGATATACTTGAACGGATCATCTGCCGGTATCGTTCGATCAAAAATCCGCAAAAAGGTGTCGAGAACCTCGGCGTTTTTCGCCGCTTCCGCGCCGAGGCGGCCCTCAGTTTCGGCGACTTTGCGGTAGAGCGCCGCCGCCTGATCGTATTCTCGCAAGCGCTCCAGTGCCAGGGCTTTATTAAACTGAACGACGTCGGCAAACTGACCGCGATTTTTTCGCTCGTAGTCATCGAGCCGGACGAGCGTCGCCTTCAT
>WNGE01006784.1_pt1 | contig 13029 bp, 13 predicted proteins | sample 5400651 | NCBI WGS metagenome assembly WNGE01 (sample SAMN13153370, study PRJNA577476) | soil metagenome | isolation source: 60 cm soil or saprolite under grassland replicate 2 | place: USA:California | collected 2016-06-15 | reverse complement strand
CCTATCGGGCGGAACCGAACGCCCCTGAATCATGTTTACAGGCTCAGAATTCCCGACCTCCGGCGCCAACTCGCCGGGCCCCGCGCAGGATAGCCAAGCGTCGGATTAAAAGGCCGCTCGCCTGAAACGCGGGCGGCCTTTCTGCACCTCTGTACGATCCCAGGCTTCGGCTAGCGCTCAGATAAATGGGCGGGCAGGCCTTTTCTTCAAATCATACCCGGCAATTTCCGCGAGGCGCTTGCGATTGAGAATCTGGAAGATCCTATTCTTCCAACGCATCACTACGCTATTACACGTTCGGGACGTTCTTCGATACCCACGCGATCCCGTTTCTCGGGCTTAGCGACCCACGCACCTTGGCACCGGGCATGCCGCTAGCGGTCTACGCCGGACTGCGTGCGAAATTTTGAATAAATGCCCGAAAGCCAGAATTGAGCCCCGACCGGGGCTGGACCATCAGGGGCCGGTCACAACGTTGGTCTGGCGGAACTCAGCAGCTCTCGGGCTTCCCGAGCCGTGCCGCGCGGGGGACCTGGCGACGCGGCGTGAGGACTTCTGCTCACGGCAGGATAGGAGACCTGTTCGGGTGCTATCGTTCGTCCAGCTGAGCGATGCTCACGGCTTGGGTCCATCTCAAGCGCATAGCGCGCGGTGAGGGGGTGGTCTTGCCAGTACCCGGCTATTCAGGACCCTGCCGTGAAGCGGCGATTGCTGGCAGATTATGGATTCCGAACCAGAACTGACGGATTCTAAGGCTCCACATTAAGTGCCTTAGCGGCGCTCCGTTGGCGTTCCTGCCAGAGCAGGAATTCTCGGAACAACGCATCGCGGTCAGTCTCATCGAGTGTTGTGCCAAGTGTGATTTCCCGTTTCTGCCAGAGCAAAAATTCCTGGAACAATGCGTCGCTGTTTATCCGATCGGATGCGCTGCTGCGCTGGTCCAAGCGTTTCTCGGAAGACTGGGAATTGGATCGCTGACGCATTTTCGGGGGCGGTTTCCCGTCTGAATCGGAATGCCGAACAATCTGCGGCTGCTCCTTCGGTAAGACTGCATCGCGTCTGAGCGCGTCAGTGGGGCTCGGTTGTATAGTGCGCATCTCACTCTGCGCAGGTAGTCGCTGCGGCCCTGGTCCAGAAGCTGGTTCAAAAGCCAGGGCGAGTGATGGGATCCACGAGGGAGACGTTGACTGCGGCATAGTAGGGGACGACTGAGCTTGCGGTGATACTGCCGAAGAACGTTCAACATCCTGTTTCCACAGGAACCAACACTTACGGTTCTTCACCCTATCGACATGGTAGTACCAGTGTCCCCCCTGAGCCGCTCGGACGTTTGGCTCGGTGACGCAACCGTCTGCCGCGAGGACGACAACGGTTTGCAATGTGGTGAGCGCGGTCACCGCAATGATCCGGCGCAGAAGGATAGACGCAACGTGCTTCCGCATTTGTCTCTCCGCGTAGCCAGGTCGAATCACGATGCTCCTCACGTTGGGGCTTTCTTTTTGCGGTAACTCAGGCAGGAATGGGTCAAGAATCCGGCAAGCCACAACTCTATTTGGGCAACCCAATGCAATTCGGCCCCAAACTTTAGCACCCGCCCGTCAATCCTGGCAGAAGGGGTTAATAGGACCCTTCGGGAAGCATTTCTTGCGGTGCTCAAGACAATCAAGCGAATACAAAGCGGCGGCTTCACTGAGCCTGCGAGAAAGAGTCTGTCGTAAGCTGTCATCTAACCCCTCCTGATGTTGGCACAAACGACAGGCGGAGAGTCGCCTCGCGTTATCAATGCCGCCCCTGTGTCCTCCGGGGTAAACGCATATGAAGAGACAGACGAGATCGCGGTGGGCCGACCATGAAAAGGCACCGCCGCCAGTTGCTCGGCGCATCAGAACGGCAAGCCCCGGCGGAAGAACGGGCTGCACCGAGAGAGGAAAGGCGTGTCATTCAGGTCGAATACTTTCGAGCCAAAGCCGCCGAATGTGAGGAAAAGGCGGAAGCCGCCAAGCACACCGAAGCCAAGCGAATGTTCAAAGAGGCGACGCGGCAATGGCGCTACCGGCGGCCAATAGGACTTTTGCCAGCATTTACTTTCCTCCGGTTAAAGCAACACAGGCTTCGACATCGGCGGTTACCGCTGAATTTTCAAGAAACGCGGCTCACTTTTCCACATTAGAAGGCGAGCTACGCTCCTTTTTCGGAATGCGTCATCCCGTGCGGCCGTCGCCAAATCACCGCATCGAGTCCTAATTCCCGTCACCATTGCCACGCAGCATTGGTGGGTTCAGAATCCAGTTCGGTCTGTTCGGGAAGATTGCCATGACGGCGAGTATCTTCCTGCTGTTCGTCGCTCTCGTTGCTGTAGCCGCTATTGCAGGCAGGATCGACCGGTCGCCGGTGAGTGCCACGACGAGAGTCGCGATATCGACGGCACCGGCTAAGGTGGAACGAGCCGTGGTGCATGAGCGCGAGCACGTCCTCGTCGAGGATCTCGGCAAGCAATATTGCATCGGCGGCTCGATGTGCCCGGACTATTGCGAGCAGCCCGGCAAAGGCTGCGAAGCGCAGTCGTCCTATTCGCTCAAGCTCGACCGGCCGGCCAGCATTTCTCGCATCGCGCTCCATGCTCAGGACCAGATTGTGCTGAATCGGCAGGCGGAACTCGTGGTCAAGGTAGACGGCCGGCAGCTCGGAAAATTCCCAGTCCGCTCGAATGGGGCTATCAGGATTCCGGTGAACCGCACCGGGCAGCGCATCACAATCGAGTCGCGAGATCCCAACGACGTCCGCAAGTCCGGGGAGGAGGCGGTCATCTCTGAGATCCACGTCTTCGGCCGCGAACTCCGCCGCTATCGAGGCGCTGTTCGTAGTCGGCAAATTTCCCACGCAGTGGACGGTCTCCGCGAAAGACCACAAGGAAGACGCGCCTTCGTTCAGATCGCGGTTCTCCGGGCAGAATGCTCGCGCGGCGGAGCAACCAAAGCCGCCCGCTCCGCAACTCAGCCTGGGCCAGCAAGGTCCGCGCCCGTCGGGCGAAGCATTTCCGCTCGGCGCTTCGCTCACCGCTGCGGCCGAGGGGGCGAGTCGAGGGTCGGATCCAGGCGCTGCTATTGCCGGCGCATAGGAACGCGCTGGTGCGCGTTCGGAGCTGAGATCGCTGCGCAGCAAGCGCAGCCGCATTCATCAATCAATGCCGGTCGTTTGAACAGCGGCGGGCAGTGCGCCGAGATCGCCGTTAAGGGTCTGCGGTTTTTGGTTGCTTTTACCGGAAAAATCGCCTAAATTTTTGCTCTCGCGTCTCATCGAGAAAAGCTCCAAGGGCACTCGCCGTTCCCAGCGGCGGTGTCCTTTCTCGTGGGTTGATGATCATGGTGATTTTCCTTCTGTCATGCGACGCGAAATTCCCGGCGCCGTGGCGGGTCGTAATAAAAAAGGAGCCAGGCCCCCAGCTTGGGGACACTAGGCTCCTTCTGTCAGATTTCATCTTACCCGATTTGAATAGGAAAGAAAAGCCTTGCCGGGGAATTTTGCGGTCCTCGAACATTCGGCGGATCACGCAGCAGTTGCGCCTGCCGGCTTTCCGATATCACCAGTTCGATCCCTACGCGCGGCCGCGGCGACGATAGTTTCCTCTGGATCGGGGGGCCTTCCGGCTTTGCCGTGCCACTAGTACTCGGACTCATCGTTGGCGGATACCGGAGCCTTTGACGCGGTATTTTACACCTCAGCCTTGGGTCCATACGAACGAGTTTCGCACGCGAAGGACGCGCCGTGCAGAGACTTTTTCTACCCGGCGAGCGCCCGCAGTATGTTGAAAATAACAGGTTCGCGACCAGGAGGTGTTTTAACTTATGCATCCATCGGCCTTGCAAACCCCCTAGGCAAAGCGCATGAAAAATGGTAATTTCGTGCTTCCCCGCAGGTAACAACTGTATTAGGAGGGCTACCATGGCGCACGCGAAGCAAGCTTCGAAGCGAAAGGGTCGGAGCAAAGCCTTGCCTGTATTTGGGGCGGCCGCCGGGGTGTCTTTGGCGATGGGGGGTGGCGCATCAGCAACTGCGCCGACAGCGAATGTACCGTCGGAAGATACCGCATCGCGTCCCGTAATTACTCTCGGTGAGGAGGAAATCTCCGACGTCAGCTTGGCGACGTTCTATGTTTTCGACAAGGAAAACGCCGGAACATCTCAGCTCGGCGAAGGCGTAAAACTTGCAGTACACAGAGGCTGCGGAGGCTGCGGCGGCTGCAGAGGCTGCAGAGGCTGCGGACGAGGCTGCAGAGGCTGCAGCTGCGGCGGAGGCGTGTTTATAGGAGCCTGCGGAGGCTGCGGCGGAGGTTGCTACTCACCCTGCTTGCGATGGACGCCCGCGGGCTGGGTCTACGTCTGCTATTAATGGGAAGTGAGGGGCCCGGTGCCGCGCGGTGGGAGGTTGCCCCTGCTAGACTGGGGCACCTCCCGATCAGTTGACACAGGCACGGGGTTTCTTCAGGTTTGACTTGACGAGCTATGTCCTTGCGTCCTGCCCGACGGGGGTGCGTGGTCAGGTGTGCACCTGGCGTGAGTGGGTAGCTACCTCATCAAGAAACGCTAGATCCAGAAACACTAGCCCGCGTGCTAGAACTTGGAGCTCTGGCACCGAGAATACGCGTTTGCACTCGCGGTCCGGAAGTTTGACGAAGGTGCGCGTACTGACCTCATGACAAGCAATAACGGGAACAGCTTTAAGCAGCATAACAGCAAAGACGTTCCGCAGTTCGCGCCGAATTTCTCCGTTTATGTGCTGCCACCTGACGTCGTGTGCCTCTACTCCGAGGACAGGAAATTCTTTCTTCACGGCGAGCTCTTTTGTGCGCTGGCGTCCGCAATAGGAGAAGGTGGAAAGAGTTTTCGGGAGCTCGTTCGCGAGCTGAAGCAGGATTTTCCATCCGACCAAATCCACGAAGCCCTCAAGCGGCTGGTCGAGCGCCGCTATGTCATTCCGGCATCGCGTTCTTCCGCTGGCGCCGTGGCGGCGTACTGGGCGAGCATCGGTCTAGCGCCGGAGACTGCTGAGAGAAATCTCCAGAAATGGCGTGTGGGTATTCAGTCGATCGACGTGCAAGGTGCAACGGAACTCGGCGTGGCTCTAATTGGCCTGGGCGTTCGCGTTGTAAAGCGCTCCCCCGACCTGACGGTCACGCTGGTGAACGATTATCTTGAAGGACGACTGGCTGAATTGAACCGGCAGCATTTGACTGACCGTACGCTCTGGCTGCTCGTCCAACCCTCCGGCATTTTTCCCCTCGTAGGGCCAGTGTTCAGCCCAGGCAAGAGCGCCTGTTGGACTTGTCTTACCGATCGCATGAAACGGAATCGGGAAGTCAAGGCGCTCCTCGACCGCGAGCAGGTCCGCTACGTTACCGTTTCGCCTCTGGCCCGGCACACGTTCGGACAGAGTGCCATTCAGCTTGCAGCTGTCGAGATCGCGAAAGCGATCGCCACCGACTTTCGCACGCCATTGAGCGATCACATCATCAGCCTGGACCTGTTGGGCGCGACTATCGTGAAGCATTACGTGACGGCCCGCCCGCAATGTCCGAGCTGCGGCCGCAAGAAGCTGCGGGACCCAAGTCGTGCGCCGGTGCCCGTCGAGCTTAGCGCCGGCGGCAAGCTGGTTATGACAAGCGGCGGGTACAGGATCGTTTCGCCGAGGGCCACGGTTGCACGTTTCCGAAAGCACGTAAGCCCGCTCACAGGCGTGGTCTCGCGTCTTGAACGGATCGAAGCCGACTTGCCCTTGAACACAAATTACTATGCTGCGCACAATTTTTCGGCGCCCGCCAGGACGGTCAATGAGCTCAGGGCGGGACTGAGCGGCGGCAGCTTTGGGAAGGGTAGCACTGCCGAGCAGGGGGAAGCCAGCGCGCTCATGGAGGCGATCGAGCGCTATTGCGGTATTTTTCAAGGCGACGAAATCAGAGTGACACGGCGGTTCACGGATTTCCCGTCCGGCGATGCCATTCTTCCGAATGACGTCCTGCTGTTTAGTGAGGCGCAGTTTACGAAGAACGACCCGGACGAGCCGCCGCCGTGGACGCCAGCCCTATTCGATCCATCGGCCGAGGTCGAATGGTCACCGGTCTGGTCTCTGCGCGACGAACGCTTCAAATATCTTCCGACCAGCCTGTTGTATTTTTTCTACAGAGGCGCCGGCGAGTTCCACGCGGATTCCAACGGCTGCGCTGCCGGCAACACACTCGAGGAAGCAATTGTCCAGGGTTTCCTTGAGCTGGTGGAGCGGGATGCATACGCGATCTGGTGGTACAATCGATTGCAGCGGGCGGAAGTCGACCTCGGCCAGCTCGACGATTCTTACGTCCGTGATTTACAAAGCCAACTTGCTGAAACCGGACGCCGGCTTTGGGTGCTCGACGTCACCAGCGATCTCGGGATCCCGAGCTACGTGGCGATATCGCACTGGATACATAACTCGAAGGAAAATATCGAGTTCGGGTCCGGCGCGCACTTTGATGCCCGAATCGCTTTGTTGCGTGCCCTGTCCGAGGTGAACCAATTCCTGTCGATCGGCCTCATGGGAGGCGGCACGGGAGAGAAATCGAGCCTTGATGGCTCCACTCCTTTGCGCCTACGAGATCATCCCTTCTTGACGCCAAGCGACAAGCCAGCAGTCCAATTGGGCTTCAGCTCGAAGTTTGGCCGTCTCGACACGCGCGAGCAGGTGACCGCTTGCGTGCGTCTCGCTAACCGAGAGGGCCTCGACTTCCTCGTCCTCAATCAGACGCGTCCGGACATCGACGTCCCAGTCGTGAGAGTGATCGTTCCGGGAATGCGGCACTTCTATCGCCGCTTCGCGCCTGGCCGGCTTTACGATGTTCCGGTAAAGCTCGGATTGCGAGACCGACCGCTGTCGGAAAACGAGCTCAATCCACTTCACCCACATACATGAGAGTATCCCCGGCTTGCGCGCTCCCGCAGTAAAGAGATCACGACGGGCTGCACCGCCAACTCTTTCCGCGCGGCTCAGCAGTCACATCACGCTCGAAGCGCACGCGACCGGAAAAATTATCGCTTGTTTTGATGGCTATTCAGTCGATTTGGGAGCATTCAGTGGCGACGCCGCGGATCGAGCGCAGGATCTGCGCGTTGGTCTACCACTCGCCTCGTTTGCGTTCGGCGGGCGGAACACCGATAAGGAGATTCACCTATTGGTCCGGCGATTGGCCAGGCACGGTCTATTGGAGTACCGCCTCCAGCGCTCACGAAACCACGAGGACCAGGTAATCATCGAACCGCAGGTTGCCGATTATTGGCCGGGAACGCCCCAGCTCGGCGATGCCGACGTCCTCGTCCTGTCACGGTTCGCGTACATGCGCCGGCGCGGCAACGAGATCGTGCTGGAATCGCCGCGCGCCGGCGCATTGTTCAAAATTTGCAGCCCCAAGATTGCAACCGCCATCGCCATACTATCTACACCCCAACAAATCAAACGGCTCCGTCGGCAGGACGCTTTTCCGGGGATGGAGCTTCTCGCCCTGCTGCTGGATTGCCAAATCCTTTTCAAGATCGACGCCGCTAACGACAGCGGCCTCCGACCAGGCGAGGGTGACGACAACCTCGTTCTTTGGGACTTTCACGATCTTCTGTTCCACACGCGCAGCACGGAAGGCCGACAGGCCAACCCGTTGGGCGGGTTTTATCCATATGCGGGCGTCGTGTCTCCACTACCGGCGGTGCGGCCCCGCTGGCCTGGAAAGAAAGTCGATTTGCGCAAGTTCTCGGCCGCGCATTCGGAGGCAATCTCGCCGTTCGCAAAGCTCCTGCATGAACGTCATTCGACGCGCAGCTTCGATGACCAGAGGCCGATCACGCTCCCCGAGGTTTCGCGGTTTCTTGAAAACACCGCGCGTGTCCTGTCGAAATGGAGAAGCAGGGTCGACGGCGGTCCATTGGTCGCGTACGCCGTCAGGCCGTATCCGTCGGCGGGCGCCAGCTACGAGCTCGAGCTCTATCTGGCCGTCGACAAATGCGAAGGGCTTGACCGAGGATTCTATCATTACGACGCCGGCGGACACGCGTTGGTGCCGATTGGTGCTCGCTCGCAAGAGCTCGAAGCGCTGTTGATGACAGCCGCATTCGCAATGGACGCGCCCGCCGCGCCCCAAATCCTGATCACGATTGCTGCGCGCTTTGGACGCATTTCATGGAAGTACAGCTCGATCGCATATGCGCTCATCTTAAAGGACGTCGGTGTATTGACACAAACGTTCTACCTGATTGCGACCGACATGGGGCTCGGCGGATGTGCGATCGGGACCACCAATATCGACCTGTTCGCGAAGATGACGGGGATCGGATTCCACGTCGAGGGCCCGGCCGGTCAATTTGCGCTTGGTCGCGGCTCGAAATAGGGGCTTCCTACTGATTATCTGAAGGCCTCAGTGTGTATCGGGCAACGGCCACGCAAATGGCGACGCAACGGCCCGAGGGCTATATCCCGGAAGTCCCCGGACGGCGCGATCGCCACCGCCAATAGAGCCGGACCCCCCTTACCAAGACCATCGCAGGCCCTGCGCGTCCTTGAAATATCCGATACTGTCGTGCCGCCGCTTTCCCTCGAGCGCGAACATGGCGCCCTGAGGATCCATGCATTGGACGATCCAGCTGCCGCCTGGCACTTCAAGCGGGTCGTCAAGGATCTGACCACCACCAGCCTTCACGCGCTGAGTCGCCGCGTCGATGTCGCCGATATTGAAATAGTAAAGCCAGAAGGGTGCCGGCGACATCGGACGCTTAGTGAACATGCCGCCGATCGTCTGCCCTCCGGCGGAGAACAGCTGATACGTGCTCATCTCTCCGATATGGGCGTCCGCTTTTTGCCAGCCAAAAAGCTCGCGGTAAAAAGCCAACGCCTTTTCCCAGTCGGTGGCGAGTAGCTCGTGCCAACCGACACGGCCCGGTGCCAGCTCGGCGGGCTGGTCTTGGCGGGGTTTCAGCCACTTGAGCAACCCGAGCCTAGCGGTTTGCGGGTCAGCGAAGATTGAAAAGCGGCTGATATTGGGAACATCGGTCGGTGGGACGTGCACGGCACCGCCAAGGCGCTTTATCCGGTCGGCGGTAACGTCCACGTCGTTGACCCCGACATATCCGACCCAACTCGGCTTTCCGCCCGTGTTCCTAGCGTCCTCCGGCAAGTCCATCAGCCCGCTTACCAAGGCCTTTCCAGCAGTAAACAAGATATAGGCCCTACCAGACACCGACGCGTCCAGCGTCCCCCAGTCCATGACCTTGGTGTAGAACGCCTTGGCAGCCTCCACGTCTGTCGTCATCAATTCGTACCAGGCAAAACGGCCATGAAAATGGACCACGTCTGTTTCTCCCCTTCGAGCTTGCAAGCAACTCGCGGCGCCCGCATTGGAGCCGACCTAGACCATGTTCCGGCCCAATATAATTGGGCTAAGCGCGAACCCGAGGGCGAATAAGCGCTCGGTCTCCCCACATAGGCCAGCGGACCGAGGCGGAGCTGATCCGATCCTTCATAGACCGAATCGGCGAGCTGCGCCTCCAGTTGATCACATTTAATGGCCACAGCTTCGACCTGCCGGTCCTGCGCTACAGGGCCATGGTCAACCGCATACCGGCGCTGGGGCTCCAGGTCCGGCCGTTCGCCCTAGACCTGTGCGATGTGTGTTCGGCTCCTACAGCCCCGGAGCCAGGGTCAAGCTCGATGAGATCTGCAAGATTATCGGCTTGCCCGGCAAGCCGTCTGGGATTGACGGCAGCGAAGTCCAGGCGATGGTTCAGGCAGGCCGGATCGCGGAGGGTTCGCAGTACTGCGAGAGTGACGTTCTCAACACCTATCGACTCTGGCTTATTTACGAATTGTTACGTGGCGCCATTACCGCTGAGCAGCTCACTTTCAGTGCGACGCAAGCCGCCGATTTCGTTCGGACCCGCAAGTCCGATAACCCACACTTGGCGGCGAGTGTAGGTAGTATCTCGGATGAAGCCGTCGATGACGGGTCGCCGCTCCGTGCCGTGCTTCACAATGACTTAAGCGATTACACGACGACGTTAGGCACTAAATAGCACTTGCAGGCGAGACGTGAACCGGAGCGTAGACGTGCTCGAACCCGAAGTAATTGTAGCAATGGGCCGGCACCCCGCTCTTCAGGTACAGACCCCAGCCGGCGAAGCGCCCGCCCTGGACGATGATGGCGCCGCTCGCCTTGCTGTCACGCACCGTGATCTCTGCGGTAACCGCGTGCGATTTGTTCTTGATATTGAGAACCGTGTTCTCGTTCATGTGACTCATGCCGGGGTACAGCGTCTGAGAGGTGCGTCCAACGAGCAAGTCCGGCCTGCCGGCGAGATCAGGGTTAAAGCGCTCGGACTTGCGATCGTCGAGCGGCAGCACGTTGTATTTTGCGGCTTCGATCAGGAAGAGCTGCTGCAGCTCCTTCAGCTTCTGCGGGTTCTGCTGCGCGAGGTTGCGTGCCTGCGTCCAGTCGTCTGGTCTGCCTGCGCAAGGTCGATCCGGCGCTGATCGTCCCGATGATCGTCGAGCACGGCGTCACGCACATGTGCGGTGCGCCGACGGTGCTCAACATGCTGATCAATGCGCCGGCGGAGCAGAGGAGGACGTTCGGTCACATCGTCGACATCCAGACTGGCGGCTCCCCGCCGCCGGCCAACACCATCAAGGCCATGGAGGAACTGGGGTTCCGCGTCACGCATATCTACGGCATGACCGAGCTGCAGGGGCCCTCGACGCTCTGTGCGCCCAGGACGGCTGGGCCAAGCTGCCGCTCGAGGAGCGCGCGGCGCTCACCGCACGCCAGGGCGTGCGTTTCCCTGTGGTGGAAGGCCAGATGGTGGCCGATCCCAAGACCCTGAAGCCGGTGCCGCGCGACGGCAAAACCATCGGCGAGATCATGGTTCGGGGCAACACGGTGATGCTCGGCTACCTGAAGGATCCGAAGGCCACCACCGACGCCTTCGGCGGCGGCGGCTGGATGCACACCGGCGACCTCGCGGTCGAACATCCCGACGGCTATATCGAGATCAGGGACCGCGCCAAGGACATCATCATTTCAGGCGGCGAAAACATCTCGAGCGTCGAGGTCGAGACCGCGCTCTACAAGCACCCCGCAGTGCAGCTCGCGGCCGTCGTGGCGCGGCCCGACCAGAAATGGGGAGAGACGCACTGTGCCTTCGTCCAATTGAAGCCGGGAATGACGGCGACGGCCGAAGAGATCATTGCCTTCTGCCGAGACCGGCTCGCGCACTACAAGACCCCGAAGTCGGTCGTGTTCGGGCCCTTGCCGATCACCGCGACCGGCAAGATTCAGAAATTCACGTTGCGCGAGCGAGCGCGGGACGTGAAACGGGATGAACGAGGAGCCGCGTCGACGAATAGATCGTTAAGCCCCACTAGAGAGCCGAATATACGAGATGGTGTGCACCCCGTTTGACCGGACAGGCAGCTTGGTTGCGCTAAGCACTGAGGCGAAGAAATTCTCTGGGTGAGAGCAATTTCAAGCCTGAGTGTGCGGGTGAAGCTATTCTGGTTACCGCGGTCGAACTTGGGCCACCTACAGGCCGCTCGAGGCCTTGCTCTCGCAGGTCATGGCAACCTGGAAATTCATTTAATTGACAGGTGAAGTTAACTCACTGCGGGCCCGGGCTAAATACAAGTCTCGCTCTCAGGGCATTTTACTTTCTCTCGGCCACGAAAAACTTATCAAAGTCGGACGGGCTATAGCTTCGGCCCTGTTCATCGGTAATGCGGACGTCCAGCATTCCCTCTGCCAACAATTCCATAGCCTTCGTAAGGGCCTCGACCGGGCTATCGCGCCGAAAAGACACTCCGCCAAGCCCCGAAACCGTGGTTTGCACTGATACCCTGTACGTCAACGGCCAGACCCTCAAAATCGCTAGGGATATTCTAGTCTATGACGGCAGGCTCTGGCAGGAAACAAAAAAAGGCAAAATCAAAGTGAGACACTACCCCCTAGACAGGGTCCTCGACTCCTTTGCGATAAAGGCGCACCATGCAAGGGATAGAGCCGCTGCCGCAAGGCGACCTGGCCTCCGTTTCAAATTCATAACCGGACCCTTTTGGGTGTCCCCGCTTCGCTCCGACGCACGTCGGGCCAAAGGATATTCTATGCGTACTCAGATAACGCTGCACGCGCCGCTGCCGGAGGGACTGCTTTGCCCTGATTGCGGGGCAACCGTAAGCATGAAACTGGTCGAGCCCAAACTAAGTCCCCCCATATCTGGTTCGACGTATACACGTTCGAATGTATAAACTGCGGGCACCGCCACGTGCGCTCTGTTGACCCATATCTCTTCAGGATGGCCGCTCGGCCAGATGGCCACTACGTGCCATTCGTTCCCCACCCTCACAGGCTGGGGATTAATCCTGATGCTTTGGTGAGGTTCGGCCATGCTCGGCAATATGAGCCGGTCCCGTACCGGGTCAATCGCTTACCGGAATAAAAGTAAGGAACTAAGTAGCCGAATCAGCCAAATGGCCCAAATTCCTACCGACAGTCGGCGATTACCCTCGACTTCCGTAGGAATGGGCGTAGACTCCGTCGGGTCCGACACGCTACGGGCGTTCGGTCCCGCACATTTTACCGCGTTTTTTCAGGCTCTTTGGCCAAGGAGTTCTGCTATGAAACGTGAACGAAAGCCCATCTTCGACCCTAAAGCGTTTCTCGCCAAAGCAGACGGCGGCAGAACCATTTCAAAATACCAGAAGGATCAAACTGTCTTCTCTCAGGGAGATGCGGCTGATGCTGTTTTCTACATCCAGCAGGGCAAGGTCAAGATCACCGTTATTTCCGAGCAAGGCAAAGAAGCAGTCGTTGCGATCCTTGGAACGGGTGCTTTCTTTGGCGAAGGATGCTTGACGGCGCAGTCCCTGCGCATGGCGACGGTCACGGCGATGATGGAATGCGAGATCACGCGGCTGGAGAAAGCAGCCATCATTCGCGTGATCCACGAGGAGCCGACATTTGCCGAGATG
>WNGE01015243.1_pt1 | contig 13030 bp, 22 predicted proteins | sample 5400651 | NCBI WGS metagenome assembly WNGE01 (sample SAMN13153370, study PRJNA577476) | soil metagenome | isolation source: 60 cm soil or saprolite under grassland replicate 2 | place: USA:California | collected 2016-06-15 | reverse complement strand
GCGCTGCTGATCTCGGCAGGTATAGTGGTCGCCGCAGCGATCGCCACCTCATGGCACGATTAGCATCTTTGAAAATACAGTCGCCGTGAGCGTGATCCGTGGTGATGCCAACGATTATGGTCGGGAAGCTTGCCCAGCTTGTCGGCGACGGGGCTAACGGGCGTCTGCGTGGGTCGAGGGCTGCGGCGGCTCGTTGATCATCGGCGGCGGCAATAGCCGTTCCCATCTTTCTCTGCCCTTGTAGACATGCTTGCGGCAAGCCTTGGGCTTCCCCGTCCGTAGTTCTTGGGTGATTGCCCTGAACCGGCTCCGCCACATGAAGCGGGGGCGTTGCCACGAACCCGGCTGTTTCATTCGCCACACCTGTACGTGAAATGATAATCGGAAAATCGACTTGCGTACTTGGCGGGCAAAAAGGAATATCCCCCTGCCCGCCAAGTTTAGTTCTCACCATCCCCAATAGGGACGGCGATAACAATTGCTGTAACACCCGCCGTAGCCGTTGTTGTAGCCGTAGCCGTTATCATAGCCGTTGTAGTATCCGTATCCCGCCCCGTAATAGTAGTCCGGCGCATTGTAGACGACCTTGTGGTTTGGATAGGGGTGCGGATCCGGATATGGTTGCGGGTAGTAGGGTTGGTTCCCGTTGATGATGATGATGGTTTGTGCCTCGGCGGCTGTGGGCATGCCTGTCATGGCAGAACCCAACAGCGCACAAGTCGTCAACACAGAGAGAACTGCCTGTCTCATTTTGATACACCTCCTGTCAGGAAACCCAGCACCATTTGAACGCTAGTTCTAAATTCCAGTTGCACGAAGCAAGATTTTGTTAACCAACATGGTTAACGCAAGCATCCTCATCCTGCTTCCTCAGTCCCGTATCACGGCGGGCAGTAGTTCTGGTGTGGCAGGGGCTGCTCCGCCGTTAGTTCACGGCTTGGTCGGGGTGCATCCACTCCGACGGGGGACGGGCGGAGCGTCGGAGGCGCAGTTCCTCCTCGGTCGAGGATGCACAACGCTCGTGTCCGCGACCTGCTTCAGAGTCCAGAAACTCGACTGCAAGGCCACGATAGAAATTAAGAAAGAGGGCTTGGCAGGGGACCTTAGGCGCGGCGTCGTTCAGAATCCCTGGCCGGACATCGGTTGCGGCGGTAGATCATCGCCGGGGGACCTTCCGGTAGATCGGCAGGCCGAAATAATCTTCCTTGCCGTTCTTCGTGCCGGCGGGCGACTTCCTCAAGGGGAGTTATGTGTATAAGCCGAGACTCGATCTGACAGGCGATGCCTGATTGAGCGATCGGGTTTTATGTCCGACGTTAGGCAGCGATCATGTTCTCCTTAGCAAAAGGTGCAGCGTCAAGGAAGGCCTGCATCGGAGTTTTTCCGAAGCACCATCGCTCCTGATGCGGGCGCACCTCGTTGTACTCTGCGACCCACGCATCAAGGTCGGCCTGCAGTTCGGCGATAGAACCGTAAATCTTTTTCCGGAACGCAACTCGATAGAACTCGTTGAGCGCGCTCTTGTGGAAGCGCTCGACGATGCCGTTGGTCTGCGGGCTCTTGGTCTTGGTGCGCGAGTGATCGACGTCTTCGACCGCGAGATAGAGTTCATACTCGTGCCGTTCCGGATTACCGCAATACTCCGTGCCGCGGTCGGCGTAGCAGCTTCACTTCGTGGCTCTCGAAGAACGGGATCCCGCGGTCATTGAGGAGATCGGCCGCGGTAACGTATCCTGGGCACCACAATAGCCCGGATGCTCGCTCTCAAACTCGCCGTGCGCCTCCTTCTCCGACTTGGCTCTTTCCAGCGCCACGACTTGCGCTTCGGTGAGCACCAGGCCTTCCTGGGCGCTCTTGGCCTGCAAGGCCTTGAGCCGCTTCTTCATGGTCTCGAGGTCGTGGCGCAGCCACACGCAACGCACGCCGGCGGGGGAAACCGTCATCCCTCGATTCTGGAGCTCGTTGGCGATGCGAACCTGGCCGAAGGCGGGCTGCTCAATGGCCAGCGCAACGATGACATCCTCGATCCCCTGCGGCACGCGGTTTTTTCAGAACCGGCTTCTTGCGGCTGATCTCCTGCAACGCCAACTCGCCGCCTTTGTCGTAGAGTTCCTTGAACCTGTTGAAGCTGTCGCGGCTGTAGCCCATCATCTTGCAGGCCTGGCTGACGTTGCCAAGCTGCTTGGCAAGCTCCAGCAGTCCAACCTTGTCTGCTCATGGTCATGGTGTCCTTCAATGCGCCGAGGCGGGGGCGCTTCGTCACCCCGACCGCTCCGCGCCCCGCCTACGGCTCGCGATTCGCCGTTCGCGCCTGGGCGGCGCTTTCGTGGGCGCGGTGGTCGTCTCGTTCGTCATCAGCGCGGCCTCGCGCTATAATCGCTGGCGATAGCCATGGGCGAGACGTTACCCAGCTGCGCCATGCCATCAGGGCGCGACACCCAGGTAGCAGTTGTTACCCAAGCGGCGCTTGGCGCCGCGCTCATTTCCCCCCAGCAGTTCCAGCGGACTCGGCTCGTGCTGCGACGGCAATTCCCGATGCCGGCGCCTATCGACGAAGCCGACCTGCGCCAAAATTTTGACGGAGTGAAAGAGCCAGCTGCTGCGGGCCTATCAGCGGCGCACGCTGGCCGCCGACGTCTCATCGGCGTGCGCGCGGACGGCCAGAAGGTCCTGCTGGCGATCAAGAGTGGGCGCCGAGAGTGCCGAGGCTTGGCGCACCGTCCTCGACGATCTCATCACGCGCGGCCTCAGCCGGCCCGAGTTGCTTCGTCGACGGCGCGCCGGGGCTCGAGAAGGCGATTGCCGCCGTCTGGGACGGTGTGCCGGTCCAGCGGGTTTACAAGCATCGCAATCTCCTCGCGCACGCGCCCGAGCGCCTGCATGACGAGGTCACCGCCGACTATACCGACATGATCTATGCGGCGACGCGCGAGGAGATCGAAGCGGGAAACGCGACGGAGGCGGTTCAGCGTGCAGGTGCAGCGAGGCGCCTTAGCTTGTCTTAATCGTGCCGGTTTTCTGGCTATAGTGTGCCGGCAGTAGGTGCAGTAAGCAGGTTGGGGGTAGCGCGTGCAAATCGATTTGTCGTTCTTGGGCGCCGTGAATTGGGCCGAACTCGCTTGGTTTTCCGGCATAGCATTCTTGGCAACGCTGGTCGGTAACGTCCTAATGTTTAAGCACTGGTTCGGGGCGACGACGCTCGCAGTCGTGTTGTTTGCTGCTGGTTACGTCTTTCTGGTGTATTATCCTCACGAGCGGCCGATACCGGGGCTATCAGCAGCAACACCCCCCAACTTCAAACATGCGATCACTGCCCAGAAGATTCCGGAGACCGCGCCGGAAGGCGTGATCGAGAATTCTGATCACTGGAGGCAGTCGCTGCTAGAGCCGACTACGATCTGTTCAGCAATCAGATGTTTGGGTTTTTCGGCCCAGAGTAGCAGCGAGCGACCGTTGAACAAGCTCGCAACAACCGGCAGCCGCGGGTGGCAATGAGCTGGGAGCAGCGACAGCGCGGCAGCGCCCCGATCTGGTTATCAGCGCACCGGCACCGGCGGCCGCGACTGCGTCGGCGGCGGGGCTGGCGCCGGAGCCGGAGCGGCTGAAACCTGCGACGCGGCTTGCTCCGGTGTCGCGGGCACGGGCTTGCGCGACGCAGCAGCCGGTTGCGGCGACAACACTGAGATCTTGTGACGGATTTCCTTCTCGGCCGCCTGCAGCCTGGCGATGTCGCGTGCCATCCTCTCCTGCCCCGCGGCCAGCTTATCGACGCTTTGCTGCAAGGAGGCGAAATCGCGCGTCAGCGCCTTAAGCTGCTGTAGGTCAGGCGAAGCGACGGCGGGCGCGGCCGCGGCGATGGTATCCGGAACAGTCGCTGCAACGGGCGCGGCTTCGGGTGTATCCGGCACGGATGCCTGAAAGGCAGGTATGCTGGCTTGCTCCGCGACGAACTCGGGATTCGATGGCGAGTTGGTCGCGGGCAGCGATGGCGACCAGCCCAGCTGGGACGGCAGGGATAGCGGCCAGCTGAGCTGCGGGGCCCAGCCCGCGATCATCTGCTTGGCGATCTCCCCGTAGGATTGCCAGGCCAAGGTGGCACCGACACCGATGAAAGCCGCGAGCAGGAAGCGGGCTAGGGCGCGCGCGACTCGCCTACTGAGGGATGGCCTTTCGTTAGGGAACGCGGCGTGCCTTAGGTCGGCCGCAGGAAGCGTCGCATCGGTGGATGTCTCGGCGATTCCGAGGCCGGTAAAAGTGTCGGATTCCGCCATGGGGGTGCGCCGATCCGACGCACGGCTGCTGGCGGCTTGCACGAGTTCGGAAAGGGCTTCGGAAAGGGCTTCTTCGGCGGCTCCTAACTGGCCCTTCGGTGTTAGCTCCTCGCCGCGGCCCTGATGCGGATTGGGATGGGTGGGGCTCAGCGTGGAATCCATCGCACCTTCCGCTTGGCCGGCGGAAAGGCCTCCTTCGGCGGCTGCTAACTGATCCTTCGGTGTTGCCTCGCCGCAGCCCTGATGCGGATTGGCATGGGTGGGGCCCAGCGTGGAATCCATCGCACCTTCCCCTTCGCTATGGCTATAGCCAGGCATCATCGTGTGACAAGAGCAAGGCGGGAGGGAAGCAGCCATGAGGCAGAAGCGAACAGGGCTGCTTGGCGAAGTGATTCGCTAATTTCTTCTTCTGCCATACGGGTTGCTTCATAACCGTCGAGCCCCGGCAGCTGGACATCTATTAGAATGGTCAGGCCGATGCGCTGCCGCCGCGGTATACGAACAAAGCAGGGGAATAAGTTACGTTCTCTTCCCGATCGCCCTCACGCCAACATCGGGGAAGATGGACGGCCTTGTAATGGTGGCTACCCGAATTACCGGGGCGGCTTCAGTTATTTGCCAACCGGAACTGGGTAGGGGGAGTTGGGCCGTCTTATGGGAAGGGCGACACTGTCGGCCAGCCTAGCAGCGCTTTTGGCCAGCAAGCTGCCGCGCCTCGGGTCTGCAACATCCCGAACACTGCAGCTTGTTTAGGTGCTTTCCCTAAGTCTGTCAGATGCTAGGGCCGGGTATGCTCGGTTGCGGATTGTCTGGATTTGGTCCGCCAGTCTGCTGCACGCAACCGCCATGTCAATTAGCATCGCCTTGGAGCGGGTCCGACGTTGCGTTCGCCTGCCGCAAAAACTGTGGCGGTTTCCAGCCGCCACGCGCCAATTACGATCTTTGCTCGCCTCACCCGTTGCACAAATGCCACGCTTGGCGAAAATCGACTCTTGCCCACGCTGGACCCCGCACAGGATCGCCAAGCGTCGGATCGACAAGGCCGCTCGCCGGGACGACGGGCGGACGGCAATCGAGTCCCGCCGGCAGTTTTGGCGCGCGCCGCTAGCGACCCTTGTGCCGCAATGCAGCACGCGGGCCGTTCAGCGGCGTCTCCTCCACGTGCCGCTTAGTTTCGGCGCCAACGCCAGCTGCAGCCGGCAACGCGGCGTTTTTTTGCCTTCTTCTATGGATATAGGCTATGGATATAGGCTACGAGGTCACGTGTCGAGTAGACCCCCAGGTCGGTCAGCAGCGGGATCGGCTTCCAGAAAGATGATCTGCGGTACTCGCCACGGACCTCGCGTTTCCATCTTCTCACCGTTCAAGATCATCGGCCGCTGCAATCTCTTCTTCAGGCAGACAGAAATGCGAAGGCGCCCCGGCCCTCCGCGCGGTGGGGCGCCTTCAGGGAGCATTGTGCCAGCGGCCCCGTAGGTGGTGTGGGAAGGAACCGGACGCGCGCTAGACCATGCCCATGCATCATAGCCGACGTCTTTGACAGCGGACATTTCACGCGGACCGGGTGGGATGCGGGAGTCGGATTGGAGTGGATGTTTGCTCCCTATTGGTCAGTCTTTGTTGAGTGGGACCATATGGGCTTCGGGCATCACGACGAGACGCGTTGACTGCTGCTCTTCGTTCGTCGACAATGTGAGTCAGAACGTCGACAAGGTTGTGGTCGGCGTGAACTGGCGGTTTGGAGGGTTCGGCAAAGGTAAAGCTCCGGTAGTTGCAAGATACTGAGGCACTCTGGTCGCGCCGGGATTAAGCCCCCTGGGTTGAGCTAGCGATCAGAAGAGGGCCCAGCCGGATTTGCGCTGGGCCCTCGCACGCGACGGGCTCGTGACCAAGGAAGCGAACCCGCCGCGCAGCCGACGCCTGGTCCCTGACTAAGGGCATCGCCGGCCGCGTGCCAAACAGGTCGAATTCCCTTCGGAAGATCGACACGCCTCGCTTTGCTGATCCTGGCTGTTGGTTTCTGGGCGAGGGCCCGTTCCCGCCCGGATCAGCTATTGCCGGCGCATCTGCGACATTCCGGTGCAAGCCATTGCGACTCTGGGTGTAGATGGTCCGGAAATCGCAGTTCAGGAGAAAAAACGAGGAGGGCTGCGGCGGCGGCCCTCTCGCTGGCGGGTTTCGTGACCTCATTCACTCATCCGGTTCGGCCCCGGAAGATGGCGATCAATGTCGGCCAAGTCGGCATGATCGCGGTCGTGCGGCAGATGCGGACCTTGGCGCCCAGCCTCCATCTTAATCTACGCGGAAACCTCAGCGGATCGGCGTTTAACGTGAGCCCAACATTACCGCCGCGAAGATCAGCGCGATGCCGCACAAACCGATGATTTCGAAGGGTGGCACGCAAGCTCTCCGATGTTGCGCCGCTGCGAACCGACACTCATGGGGCGCGGGTCGTCGTGTCGACCGCAAGCCGCTAGCGGCTGTTTCTTTCTTTGAGGGTGCCATCTGCTCGGCTCCCTATGCACACTCTCTCAGCGAAATGCGACCCAAAATGGCCTCAGTAAGGGAGCTAACGCGGCGCTATTGGGGCGCCAAGATGTCCCGAGCCCGGTCGATCATGTCATCGGTCATCGTCTGTCCCGATCTGTGCAGCCGCGCGCCTGGCGCCGCAGCAAACAGCTGATACCCGACAGCGACGAGCAATCTCGGTGTGGGCGGGCAAAGGGGGCCCCGGCCTACGCGGAGCGGTCGGGGGGCGAAGCGCCCCCGCCTCGGCGCATTGGAGGACACCATGACCACTGACAGCGAGCTCATCGATCGGCTCAGCCGTTATGAGGCGGGGCTGTGGCGGCAGCTCGTGTAGACCCTTTTTGCCCTGCAGACGCTCAAGCGCCGGTAGGCAACTCGACTTTGGCTTCGTTTCGTCAAATCGACCCCAAGCTAGGCGGGGCTGACGCCGAAGGGATCCCCTTTTTACGGAACGAAGCCAACCTGCGGGCGCGAGTTACGTCGACCGGGCACGTATAAGCGTCGTTGCGCCGCGGGGGATACTGGGGTAAAGAAACGACTTGAGCGATTGGCAAAGAGTACCGGCCGCAGTCGTTCTTTTCTCGCGGCCGAGGCAATCCATGAATATCTCGAAGTCAACGAGTGGCAGGTAAGTGGCATCAGGCGCGCCATCGCCTCGCTGGATCGCGGCGAAGGGGTTCCGCAGCACCTGGTCAAGGATTGGGTCGCCTCGTGGGGCAGCGCGAACGAGAAGCCAGTCCCCAAACGCTCATGACACCAATCTGGTCGCCGGAGGCGATTGCCGACCTCGTCGCGTTGCGGGCCCATATCAAGCAGGACAATCTGGCAGCCGCGCAAAGTGAATAGTCCCGAAATGGGGCGACCCGGTCGAGTTCCTGGAACACGCGAACTCGTGATCCCGAGGACGCCGTTCATCGTGCCATACCGTCTGGTTGGCAACACGATCCAGATCTTGCGCGTTTTCCATGGCGCACGTCGATAGCCCAAGACTTTTGAGGAACTTGCAACCATCTTGCCGCTATACGACCGTCAGAAAGGGGAAGCTCAGGGAACCGGGCTGCGAGGACTGGGGGCCGCTGATCCTACCTGCTTCGAAATCGCTCAGAGAATCCCCGCTCCTGATTAGCCGTGCCGAACGCGAGGGCGATTTCGCCAGTTGTGCGACCGCTCACTCGATCTTTTGAATCAACTCACTCGATCTTTTGAATCAACATGAGTGATTGCCGCACCAACGCGAGTGATTGCCGCACCAACGCGCGCAGTTGCCAGCGTTCCTCGATGGCTTCGCGCATATACCGCCCATGCTTCAGCGCGTTTTTGTTGCCGTGTGGAGCGCCCGATCCCGGCGCACCGCCATGCCTCCGGCGGAGTCCACACCCCCTGCCAATGAGAACAAAGGGCCCAAATCTTCCGCTATGGCCCATGCGAGAGGATGCACGCAGTGTCTCTGTTCACTTTATGGAGTAATGGCTCAGAGTGAGACGCGCGGTGCCGCGGCTGACGTTCACGCCGTGCCCATAATAGCAGCCGCCGCCAAAGACGAACCCCGCGTTGCCGAGGTGCCGTAGCGCTTGCACAAACCCGGTCGTGGCGGCAAGGTCGTAATCGCCCTTCTTCCCGAACCCCGAAGTCCACTGGCCCGGTATTAGCGCCACGGTCAACTGTGCACTGCCGGCCGCCAGTCGGTAAGCCACTTCGTTGGAAAGCCAGCGAAAGAACTCATACTCGCCTTGCCCAGATAAATCATCTCCCGTGCGCTGTAAATAAAATCTTGCATGCGCAGGGTAGTCGCATTTGTTGTTGGGGTTAAGCTGGTAATTGAAAACTGGCGTGCCGGTGGTGGTGACCCGGAACATCGCCTCAACGTGGCCCCTCGTCGTAACCGACATCTTGACCTGCGTGGTCACGTAATGGACCGAGCAAACATCGGGCCCGCCGCAGCGCGGAGCCCGGAAGTCAAAATACCACCCGCCATCCACCTCGATCGGGTGCGCTGGCATCCCGGGGTTGTATTCGATGTTCCACGCCAGGGCGCTCAGCAAGACAGGGCCAGAAGATGGGGGGCGAGGGATCGCCGCAGATCGCCATTGTAAGCGCCGCGCCAACCGGGAAGATGTGGATCATTTTCATCGCGCCACATCCCCGTTCGAGCATTTAAGAGCAGTCGAAAACACGACTCCGTTGCGGGCAGGTCGCGGCTCGATTCCGATCTTCAGACGGCCCAGCTTTCGGAGGCCCGCCAGGAAGAACGCCGTCGCCACTCGTTTGACGAGGGCGGCCGTGCTTGCGCCGACAGATGCCCAAATCCAGCGCCGCAGCGAAGTCCGCGTATCCGCTTGGCTCTCGATCGGGCTCGACATGTTGGTAGAAGAGCATCTTGCCGGGTGGCGGCTGCCAGCGCCGACTGGATAAGGTCGAAGGCGTTGGATCCCTATCGGCCGGAGCTGGTGGAAGCCGCTAAGTGGGTTCGAACTGCAATGGCGGCGAAGAACACGCTCACTCGCGCCTCATTGAGCTCGCGTTCGAGCTCCGGCTCTCAGCCCCTCGAGGGCGAAACGCCCCCGCCCGAAGAAACCCTAGGGAGCTCGGAGACGCCCGAGGATGCCAATCTGTCCACCGCGACCTGGGACACGATTGCTCGTGCTAGAGCCTCCCAGCGATGATGGGCGGATGTCTCTAAGGGGGCGACGCAGGGCATCGACAAGAGCGTGCTCTCGATTGGGGAGGCCCGACGCTACCGGGACAAGGCCCACCTCCGGTTCGTCGCCTCCCAATCCTGCCTCATTTGTGGGCGCCTACCCTCGGACCTCCACCACGTGCGCTTCGCCCAGAAACGGGCGCTGGGCCTTTGATCTTGCTCAATCTGGGACGACCTGCGGCGCGAGTGCCGCAGGCATCCGTGCCCGGCCGGGGTAGGGGTGGCTAGGTCCCGGAACGATGCAGCCAAGATGACCGCGGTCGCTGGCTATCCGCTGCTCCGCTGGCACTGACTGGCGTTTCAGCGGATCTTCGGGAGGTGAACTCGCTTTGCAACCCGACGAGCGTGTCAACGTTGGGACAATAGCCGCGCCAATCGGCGGTACTCGCGTTTCTCGCGAGGTCGTGTTCACGAGGACTCTTCTATCGTATAGCGTGCAAACTCGTTGCAGATCTCTGAGCGCGCCTAACTGGACCGACGAAAATTGCTCCTTGGATGACGACTCGCGTGGGATTGAAAATCGAAGCCTCCAGCGGGCGAAATCACCCGGATTCAGTAAAAGACCTGAATAGTCCGGCGTGCTCAATCCTGTTCAAGCCGTCTAACGCGCCTACAACAGCCGCGAAGCACGCGCTTCCGGCACGGACACTATTCGGGAGCGCGCGGGGCCGCGTCCGAGGAAGGTGCGAGTTCCTAGTCAATACCGATCTCCGAACTGCGGGCTCAGCCCTCGCCCCTCGGGAGCGCATGGATGAGGCCTTGTTTACGCCGTCAATCGGTCCTAGGTTTTTGCGGTTCGTGGGTCGGGCGGTAATGAGCCTCCTGTTGACGCCGCCCGGCAGATGCGGCCCCGGCTGGGTTCCCCAGGTTGGGGTCAGTAGAACCGCGCCTATAATTTCTTGCGGTCTGTTGATTAGATCGATCGGTGGCTGAACTCGCCCATGTGAATTCCAGTCCGCATCTTTGTTCGAACCACACTACTTGGCTGAATTCCGAACGTTCCGCGCGATAGCGGGGCAGAGCTCGCAACGAGACGGGGGATCAAATTGACCAAAGGATTACCGGACAAGCCCTTGAAGGTTCCTGCCGAAATCCTCTCAATGGATACATCGGGCAGGTGATCGGATGCCATGTGCGTCACCCGGAAAACGATGCCTCTGATTGCCAGGCTCGTAGGCGTTCTAGAGTGAACGGGGCAAGCATAGAAGCTCAGCCGGACACTCGTCTTCGATTAGAAGAGCGCCTCGGCCGGCTCCATGCTCGACAGCGGTTGGGAATCGAGCAGGAGCATGAGGGTCAAATTTTTGGAGGCGGCATCAACTTTTTCCATATCGAGAATTGGTACTCGATTCATGCGTTGACAAAGATTGCGCTCAAAGCGTCGGGCCTTTATTGGCGCGGAGCGAGAAATGCCGGGCAAATCCGGGTACGACACAATCGCGTCAGGCAGGCACTCGTTCCCGAGGCATTCCGGGCTTTTACCATTCTCCAGCTCAGCGATCTACACTGTGATACCTGCCCGCTTGCAATGAAGCGGCTCACCGAAATACTGCGGGAACTCAAATACGACCTCTGCGTCCTCACGGGCGACTATCGCGGCCGGACCTATGGGCCTTATGATGCGACTTTAGCGGGTTTAGCGCGCATTCGCGCCGAACTTAGCGGGCTGGTATACGGTGTCCTGGGAAATCACGATACGGTGCGCATGGTACCGGCTATGGAAGAGATGGGAATCCGCATGCTGCTCAACGAGTCCGTCGCCATCGAGCGTAGCGGCAGGCATATACATCTCGCCGGTATCGATGATGCCCATTTCTATCGGGTGGACAACATCGAAAAGGCGGCATCAGGAATTCCCAGCGATGCATTCTCGATTCTCTTATCGCACACTCCGGAGGTGTATCAACGCGCGGCTCACGCAGGCTTCCATGTCATGCTGAGCGGGCACACGCATGGAGGTCAGATCTGTCTTCCTGGCGGCATCCCGATTGAACTTAATGCTCTGCTACCGAGGCGCATGGGCGCGGGTGCATGGAAGTATGGTTCAATGCTCGGCTACACCTCGGTTGGAGCGGGTACGTCCGCAGTCCAAGTGAGATTCAACTGCCCCCCCGAGATAACATTGCACCACCTCGACCCTGGCTGATCGATTGGGCCTGGAGGCTGTGGAATGCGAGAATGCATCCTTTAGCAATTCTGCAGTGTATGGCGTTGTTGACATTCGCGAACGGAACGCCAGTGATTGCGAAAAAATTGTTTGGCGACTTTATCTCCTGGCCGGTCGACCGCGGTTGCAAGTTCGTTGACGGAAGACCCTTGTTTGGACGTTCAAAAACGATTCGGGGGGTGGCCCTGGCAATTCTGGTTACATCGGGGCTTGCGCCGGTTGTTGGACTGCCATGGAATATCGGAATGGTAGTGGGGATAGTGGCGATGGTCGGCGACTTATTCTCAAGCTTTTTAAAACGTAGAATGAATTTGGTTCCAAGCACCATGGCATTCGGTCTCGACCAAGTGCCGGAATCATTATTCCCGATGCTTGCCTGCAAACTGTTAATCGACATAACAGTGGTGGACATTGCGGTTGTGACATTAGCATTTCTTGCCGGTGAATTGGCACTGTCTCGGCTGCTGTTCAAGCTACATATTCGGGATCGCCCGTTTTGAAGGGACCGCGTGAAAAATGATGCAACGTAACCTCTGGAGGACAATTGAATCGCACAGGCACGATGGACGATCCGGTTCCTGGTGACGTGTACCCAATCATGTGCTCGTAGCGCCATGCTGCGGCGCCCATCCTCCTCGGCAGATTGGCTTCCAACGTGAGCGGGAACCCGCCGGGGAGGCAAATTTGTCCGCCGTGAGTGTGCCCGGTCAATAATAGGTCGAAATGCGCCTCAGCGGCTTGACGATAAACCTCTGGTGTATGCGACAAGAGGATTGAGAACTCATCGTCAGGAATTTTAGAAGCGACCTTTGGGATATCATCCGCGTGAAAGCGACGGGCGTCATCGATACCGGCGAGATAAATAGCGTGGCCTCCACGCGTGACCTTGACATACTCGTTCAGCAGCATCCGGACGCCGATTGTTTCTAGACCGGGTACCATGCAAATCGTGTCATGGTCTCCCAGTACGCCGTAAATGGGCTCCTTCAGGAAGGTGCGGACCTTGGCCATGCCGTAGAGAGCGGCGTCGAAGGGACCGGATGATTTTCCTCTGTAGTCACCCGTAATCACGCACAGATCATAGTTGAGATTTGGCAGGAGAATTGCCAATCGGTCTACCATCCCCCAGTTCATGTCGACATGCAGATCACTGATTTGAAGGATAGTGAACCCGTCAAACGTTGTAGGAACCGACGCAGCAATGAAATTGTGTTTCACCCGCACGTCTCGGGCGTTTCTGGAACCGCGCCGGTATAGCCCTGCAAGTCCCAGAAATGTTTGGATGGTAACGTCAGAAACCCAAAAGCCAAAGAGGCGTATTCCGTCTCCACGTACATCGCTCATGTTTCCTTCAAGCTCGATGCG
>WNGE01006644.1_pt1 | contig 13030 bp, 11 predicted proteins | sample 5400651 | NCBI WGS metagenome assembly WNGE01 (sample SAMN13153370, study PRJNA577476) | soil metagenome | isolation source: 60 cm soil or saprolite under grassland replicate 2 | place: USA:California | collected 2016-06-15 | reverse complement strand
TCTGGCTCCAGATCGGCTTCGAAGATTGGCTCCAGCACCAGCTTCGCGGCAGTTTGCACCGTCCGGTCTCGTATCGTCGGAATACCGAGCGGCCGCTCTCCGCCGCCGGGCTTCGGGATCAACACCCGTCGCACCGGTTGTGGTTGGTACGCCTTGTCGCGCAGGTCTTTCCTGATTCCTTCCATCCACTTCTCTAACCCTTCCGACTCGATCGCCTCGAAGGTCTGCCCATCCACTCCTGGCGCTCCTTTATTAGCTTTTGCCAGTTCGTAGGCATGGCTCAGAATGTCTTCGCGGTAGATCTTGTCGTAGAGCAGATAGAAGCGGAAGTCAGGCTCTTGCTTCGCCTTTCGATACAGCTTTCTCTGAAGTGTCCGGATCGCAATCGGTGTTTCCAGGCTCATCGCCAATCACCCGTCCTCTGCTTCTTCAAAAGCACGTCCAAAGTAAGGGTCCTTCCCTCCACCGGCGTTACCCGGCTTCGTTGGTACATCTGACCCTCTCCGACTCCCAGACAGGTCGTCGCCTTTTCTGCGACGTTGGAGGCGCGACCTCCACCCGTCCCGGGCCTCCCCCAATTACCCAGACCGCCTTCTCGGCATGCCTGCTCAATACCCCGGTGGACTGGATCAGGTGCATCTGTTGGTTTCTTCCCTGCCCATGCAGCCTTCCCCGTCTCATAGGCGGGTCGGCGTCCACGACTAAACTTTCGAGGCCTGCTCAAGCTTCACTCGCGTTACGGCCTGCAGAGTTGCTCGCCCACCCTACGTGGGCTTTGTCACGAGGCTTCATCGCAGCCGGTTTCCCAGCTTCAATGCTCGTTAGCTACCAGACCTAACCAACCTCTGTCTGGGCGGGTCCTTCCCCCGCTGGTGATCCGCGCCGTTGGGGCGCACTATGAGATAGGTTCTAGTAACCAGCTCCTCCTCTTCCGATTACGTTCGAGTACTCCCTGATACGTTTATGGCACGTTGGTGGTCTGGACTTGCCGATAGAGCGGGGTTAGGGTGAGTGCACGACGGGACCTTCGTGGTCACTCCCCAAGGGTCACTAAACGGCGAGGGGAGGGATTTATGAAACTGTGGCATCTATGTTATGCGGCGTTGGGAATTGCGGTGGCGCGCTGGGTTTTTAAGCGTCAACCAGTGCCGGTAACCGATCCGGTCACGCGTTTGCGTAGCTCGGGTTTGTTGTAAGACTTTAACTGGCCGAGAAGCAGGGGGCGCGCCCCGTTGCGCGTCGCTTCGTTCGCGCGCCCCAAATGCTTTGGTCTTGGCTTTCATTTCCTTTCGCTCCGCGAAGGTATTAGCACTATCGTTTGCCTGCAGTAACTTCCAGCGTGTTCCTACTCGCCTAGAATTTATCTGTGAGCTGGTTGGGCAGAAGCTTTCGTTCGCGCGGCGGCTTACAGCCAGGCAGAAGTATGCGATCCAGGTTCGCGATCCTCAGATCTCCGGGCGCAGGCGCGGGAATACTCTGCGTGCTGCTCTGGCCCATGGTGCTGGTTGCGCAAGATAGCGAACTATCGCTCGGAGACTTGGCTCGCAACCTGCGCCGCGACAAGGCGCAGCAGCAGGTGGAGCAGGCCCAGCCCCAGTCCACACCAACGGTGATCGATAACGACAATCTGGCGCAGTCGATGGAGGACGTGAGGCGAGTCAAGTCCGCGGAGAAAATTGTGTTTTCCGTCGATCCTTCCGGAAAGAACCTCAGACTGACGTCTCCGGATGTCAGTTGCAGCCTGGCCTTCAGCGGTCGCGCCAATGCGCTGCTGATCAAGCCCGTTTTGATTGAAGACCTGCCCCGGGCAGACCTGCTTAAGCTCGACGGGCCCGCGTCGATTCAGGACGACACCCTGCAACTGGAAGTGCTCAACGGAACCGAGTGGGAGTTGCGCGAAATTACGGTGGGGATCACGCTGGAGCGCAAGCCGGGAGGGAATGCGGAGGTGGCTGCGAGAGCGCGCGTAATTCCGGCGGCGCAGAACTCGGCTCCGATCACGGTCGAGCGGCGATCGGACATGACGCTGCTCTATCATCTCAAGGCCACGGCCAAGCCGTTCAGCACGACCATCTTCCGCGAGAACATCGGGATCACACCGAGCGCGGATGAAGACTGGCGATGGTCGATTGTGGAAGCGAAGGGAATCCGGCTGGGGCAGGGGCCGAACTTGCCGGAGACATTACCGGGAGTTCCGAATCTGGCTTTGCCGAGCCCGGTGGAGGCGCCCGCGACTGCGCCCGATAGTGCAACCAAGTCACCCCAGGACAAGGCCGCCGCTGGAAGCGATTCTCCGCAGCGGTAAGGAACTGCAAGACGGGCGAGGGCGCCCGTCGCTCCATCGCCTTGCGCCACACCTGCTTGACAACCTTCCTCGATAGCATAAGAATGCGCATTCGTTTGCCGGCTGGCGCGAAGGTGCATCTATGCGAATTGTTGTTTTGCTTACGCTCAGCGTATGTTTACTCTCTTCCAGTATGTCGGCTCAGGATCGCTCACACGCCCGTTCCATGGTGATTACGCGCTATGGGATTGTCGCCACCAGCCATACGCTCGCTTCGACGGCGGGCGCGCAAGCGCTGGCGCGCGGAGGATCGGCGGCTGACGCTGCCATTGCCGCGAATGCCGTGCTGGGCGTGACTGAGCCCATGATGAACGGCATCGGCGGCGACCTGTTCGCCCTGTATTGGGACGCCAAAACCGGCAAGCTCTATGGGCTCAATGCCAGCGGCTGGGCGCCACAGGCGCTCACGATCGCGCACCTGGCGGCGAAGGGCGCTACCTCGATGCCGCACTCCGGTATTGATACCGTCACTGTGCCGGGAGCAGTCGCGGGGTGGGACCAACTGCACCAGCGCTTTGGCCGTCTGCCTTGGAAAGAGATTTTTCAGCCGGCAATTTTCTATGCCGACCAAGGCTATCCCGTGCCCGAACTGATCCATGCTTTCTGGGAGGAAGCGAGTGACCTCACGGATCGAGAGAGCCGCCGCGTTTATCTGCCCGGCGGGCAAATTCCCGCGGTGGGGGCAATTTTCCACAACGCGGATCTGGCTAAGGCGCTCGGTGCGATTGCGACCGATGGTCCGAAAGCGTTCTACCAGGGCGCGATTGCCCGCGCGATTCTCAGCACGTCGAAGGAACTTGGGGGGACCATGTCGGCGGAGGATCTTGCGCAATTTGTGTCCGAGTGGGTCGAGCCGATCTCCACGACGTATCGCGGTTGGACCGTCTACGAGCTGCCTCCGAACGGGCAAGGCATGGCCGCGCTCGAGATGCTCAACCTCATGGAGACGTCGCCCGCTTCCGCCGACGGGCCGCTGAGCGTCGCCGAACTGCACAAGAAGATCGAAGCCATGAAGCTTGCCTACGCCGATCTGGGGCGATACAACGCAGATCCGCGCTTCGCGAAAGTTCCGGTCAAAGGATTGCTCTCCAAGGAATACGCCCGGGAGCGGGCGCAGCATATCGACTCTGCCAAGGCTAATTGCGAAGTTGGTCCGGGTGTGCCGGCCACCAGCGAAACTACTTATCTCTCGGTCGTGGACCGTGAGGGCAACATCGTATCGTTGATCCAAAGCAACTACGCCGGGTTCGGTTCGGGGATCACGGTTCGCGGCATGGGTTTCGCGTTGCAGAACCGGGGCGCGCTGTTTTCACTCGACGCGTCGCATCCTAACGCGCTGGCGCCGCGCAAGCGCCCTTTCCACACGATTATCCCTGCGTTTATGGAGCGCGGCGACCAGCATATTGGCTTCGGGATCATGGGCGGCGCGAACCAGCCGCTCGCGCATGCGCAGTTTGTGTCGAACGTGGTTGATTACGGGATGAACATCCAGGCCGCGCTGGAAACCGCGCGCTTCACGGTCACCCCGCAGCGCGGATGCGATCTGGCGATCGAATCCCGGGTGAGCTCTGAAGTTCGCGACAAGCTGACCGCGATGGGACACAAGTTCCGGGTGGACCGCGAGTATTCGACAGCGATGGGCCGAGGGCAGGCTGTGCTCCACGACACGACGGCCAAGGTGAACTACGGCGCCTCCGACGCGCGCGCCGACGGCTCTGCCGAGCCGGAGCCTCCGCCGGTGAAGTGGTAGCCGAGCACAACATCAGCGGCTTGTTAGACGCGATCTCGCAAGGTAGCGCCGCCGTGCCGGCGGTGTCGTGGGGGCGTCCTGCCCCCAACCTGCGAGGGCAAGGTGCTCTCGCAACAGCCGGCAAGATGCCGGCGCTACGAAATCGAAGGCAGGAACCGCGGCTTCTGGCGCGCCTTCGTTAGTTGCTCAAAGCCGTAGGCAATCTTAAGCAGCGTGGGTTCGCTCCAGGCGCGGCCGAAGAATGAAATGCCTACGGGCAGTCCCGCGATGAATCCGGCAGTGACGTTGATGTTGGGATAGCCCGCCACTGCCGGAGCGCTGGAACTTCCGCCGGCGGCATGATCACCATTGATCAGATCGGTGAGCCAGGCGGGACCAGCGGTGGGGGCGAGGAGCGCGTCGAGCTTGAATTTGTCCATCACGAAGTCGATGCCCTCGGCGCGCGTGAGTCGACGATTGCTGGCGAGCGCGTCGAGATATTCTTTCGAGGTGAGCGGTCCCTTTTCTTCCGACTTGAGAAAAAGATCCTGGCCGAAGTAGGGCATTTCTTTTTCGCGATAGCGCTGGTTGAATTCAATCACATCCTTCAGCGACTTCACGGGCGCCGAGCTGCCCACGCGCGCCAGATAGGCGGCGAGGTCCGCCTTGAGTTCGTAGTAGAAAACGGTGAGTTCCGACTCGTCGAATTTGCCGATGGTCGGAATGTCGGCTGGATCGACAATCTCGGCGCCAACTTGCTTCATATCCGAGATGACCTGGTTCATGAGGTCGTCGACTGCGTCGTTGAAGCCGAAATATTTCCGCACGACGCCGAGGCGCGCGCCTTTGAGTCCATCGGCGTCCAGGAACTTGGTGTAGTCGGGATGGGCCTTGCCGGCGCTGGCTTCGGTTGCTCGATCTTCCGGGTCAGCGCCGGCCATTGCGCCGAGCAGAATAGCTACGTCGCGCACGGTGCGCGCCATGGGACCGGGCGTGTCCTGGCTGTGTGAAATGGGAACGATGCCGGAGCGGCTGACCAAACCGACGGTCGGCTTGAGCCCGGCAAGGCCGTTGGCGGAGGAAGGACAAACGACCGAGCCGTCGGTTTCGGTGCCGACTCCCACGGCGGCGAGGTTTGCGGAAATGGCAGCGCCCGTGCCGGAACTGGAGCCGCAGGGATTGCGGTCGAGCGCGTAGGGATTGCGCGTGAGTCCGCCGCGTCCGCTCCATCCGCTGGTGGAATGGCTGGAGCGGATGTTGGCCCACTCGCTGAGGTTCGTCTTGCCCAGGATGACCGCGCCGGCCTTACGCAACTGTGTGGCAACGAACGCGTCTTTCGGTGGACGCGAGCCGGCCAGAGCGAGAGAGCCCGCGGTCGTGCCCATGCGGTCGGCGGTGTCGATATTGTCCTTGATCAGAACCGGAATCCCGTGCAGTGGGCCACGCGGACCTTTCTCTTTGCCTTCTTTGTCGAGCGCATCGGCGATGGCCAGGGCTTCGGGATTCACTTCGATGACAGCGTTGATCCTGGGGCCGGCTTTGTCGATCTCCTGGATTCGGGCAAGATACTTTTCGGTCAGCGCGCGCGAAGTCGATTGGCCCGATTGAAGGGCCATCCGGAGGTTGTCCAGCGTGAGTTCGTCGAGCTCGAAATCTTTGGCGGTTGGGATCGGTTCGCGAGGGCGGTCAGCGGCGCGCGCAGCACCGAGTGCGGGGTACGCGGCCGCAGCCACGGTGGTGGCGATGGAAGTGCGAAGAAAGCTGCGGCGCGAATTCGACTTGGAGGGAATGGGATGGTTGGACATCGCGGCTCCTGTGGGGCGGGGCGGTCGATGCCCACCCGAGCGGGCATCTTATGGGAGAGCGCGATGGAATGGCAAATTGCGACGGGGGATCAACATTGTCTCGGAGAGAGTGGGGTGATAATCTAACGAGGTCCGAGCGGGAGTAGTTCAGCGGTAGAACGCCAGCTTCCCAAGCTGGATGTCACGGGTTCGATCCCCGTCTCCCGCTCCATATCACACAAGAACCTGTGCTGAGCGCCCGGAAAATTCCGGGTAGGTTTTACTTGCTGGTCACGCTGGAGGACGAAAGGGTTTTCTGCTGAATCAGACCGATCCCAAGACCTCCCACGGCGCCCGCGAGCAACCCCAGCAGAATCAGCATAGGCACGCTTGAGGACCTAAATAGTTTGGCCATCGACCGCCTCCTGAACAGAGTCACTGCTTCCATAGTTTAGCATCTGCGTCTCCATGGGAGGCCTAGCAGCCATGGCAAAACTTGACCGCGCAAATCCAGCGCCTAAAAGGCGCATTCATTGCGAAACACGTCCGGCATACCGGAAGGCATACCCTGACACGAATCGTGCTTTCAGCGCGGGCTTTTGTTTTAGGGATCTGCGATGACGGGCCTAAACTTATTCTTTGTCGTTGGAGACGCAATGAAACTTTGCAGGTTTGCGATGATGGTACTGCTGGCAGCGAGCGGGTGGGGGCAGGAGAACGCTCGCGCGGCGCGGAATGAAGGGTCACCGGCAAAACACCGGCCGCGCATCGGATTGGCGCTCGAAGGTGGGGGCGCGCTCGGTTTGGCGCATGTGGGAGTAATCCAGTGGCTGGAGGAGAATCGTATCCCGGTGGATGTGATCGCGGGCACAAGCATGGGCGGACTGGTCGGAGGAATCTATGCGACGGGCAAGTCGCCGGAACCGATTCGGGAACTGCTCCGTGCCAAGGGGGACCATTGCGCTTGGGAGCCTACGGGACGAACGAGTTGTTGACGAGCCAGTACTTTCTGTTTCAGCCCGCGTTTCTTTTCCGGTTACGCGAACTCTCGCCGCTGCTGAAGCAGAACGTGTACCTGTTCTCGATGTACGAAGTGGGAAAAAGCCTACGGTCAGTCGACCGGCGTCTCGAAAGTACCGCAGGACGAGGCCATCGGCGTGTTGTTCCAAACAGTGTTGGGGCCCATGTTCTTCGGAGGCAGCATCGGCGACACGCAGCACCGTAAGTTCTATTTCAAAGTGGGAAAATTCTTCTGAGATCGCCGGCGGGCGAGGAGTACAAACTGCGGTGAAACCATATACTATTCGACGATGTTGTAAGTCATCATGGCAGCCATGGCTTATCGTTGTGCGGTAGGAGACAGGAGATCTATGGGTATCGCCATCCCTGGAAACGTGAAAGAGTTGCTGGACGCAGCCAACTTTGTGCATCTGGCAACGCTGATGCCCGATGGCTCGCCGCAATCGGTTCCGGTGTGGATCGGTCGCGATGGAGAGCGAATTATTGTCTGCACTGGCGAAGGCTCGTTAAAGGCCAGAAACACGCTTCGGGACGCCCGGGTTGCGCTGTCGGTGGTTAATGGGTCTAATCCGTACGAAGAGGCCCAATTGCGCGGAAAAGTCGTGGAGAGGCGTCCCGACCCGCAGTTGACGATTATGGATTCGATCTCCGTCAAGTACACGGGGAAGCCGTTCCCGTTCCGCGCGCCGGAAGGACGCATTGCGCTCTTTATTGAGATCGATAAAGCGCGCTACACCAAGCTGCCGTTTGAACATACTCCGCCGCGGTAAAGGGTGGGGCGGACACTCCGGTCCGCACTTTGTTCATTGTCCTGGTTTGCCTTAGCAGTCGGGTGGTGTCAGCTTTCGACGGACAGGAGTGTCCGCCCCACACAGAAAAGACTAGCGCCGTGCGGCGTATTGCTTTTCCGCCATCCGCGCCTTCACCAATCTTTTCACAAGAGTGGCCGGGAGAGGCTTGTCCGCCGGAAAGCGGATGGTACCTTTGGAAAGTTGAAAGTCCTTGAGTTCATTCTTGAGCGCCTTGATCACGGATGAACCCGGGAACAAACTGCAATGGTTTGAAAACGCGGCGAACCACAGCAACGGCCCTTTGTACTTGAACGTCGGAATTCCATAGCTGATGGCTTCGGTGGCCTCCGGCGGCACAGCGTTCCGAATGACCGCGCGAATCCTGTTCAAGGTGCTGCGGGCGGGTTCCGGGACGCCCGCGAGATATTCGTCCACGCTCTTCGGAGCGACTCTGCTTTTCACGGACCGACCACGAGGACGGGATTTGGTTTCTTTCATCCGCGTACTCTACCACGCAGCCGTTTGAGAATCACACGCGACTCGACGAGGAGCATCCCCTCCCCCTATGATGAAACAAAATCATTCGAGGTCTTAAGCATGACAGAACCAACTTATGAAGAATTGAAAGCGCGCTTGGCTGATCTTGAAAAACAGGTGGAAACAAAGAAGCGAAGTGGTGCTATGGAGTTCCGCGTCAGTGAAAAGGGAGGTGTGAGCGTGTATGGGCTCGGACGCTTTCCAGTGACCCTCTATTACGAGCAGTGGAAGCGGTTACTCGAGGCGGCCCCCGACCTGAAGGTTTTTATTGAGGAAAACAAGTCCAAGTTAAAGCTGAAAGAAGGGTAGCTGGCAAGGGCCGCGTGTCAATGGTGGACATCTTAAGCCGGCCGCAACCGCCCGCCGATAAGCGGGAGGCGTACGGCTCCGACCCGAACCAGTTTATCGAGCTACGGCTTCCCCGGACCAAGAAACCGTACCCGGTCTTGCTAAACGTACACGGCGGCTACTGGCGGGCGAAGTACGACTTGGTGCATGCTGGACACCTGTGCGAGGCGCTGCGGGCGGCGGGTGTGGCGACCTTCAATGTGGAATACCGGCGCGTCGGCAACCCCGGCGGAGGCTGGCCGGGAACCTTTGCCGACGTTCGTTCGGCGTATCGGTATGTCCGCCAGGAGTCAGGCCGATATCATTTGGATCTGAACCGGCTGGTGGTGATAGGTCATTCTGCCGGGGGCCAGTTGGCGCTCTGCCTGGCCGCGCATGAGACTTCGCTTCGACAAACAATCGCGCTGGCCGGCGTGGTGGATCTGAAGAAGGCGTTTGCGCTGCATCTGAGTCATGATGCGGTGGTGGAGTTCCTGGGCGGCACACCGAAAGAGGTACCAGAGCACTATCGGGAGGCCGATCCGATGGAACTCAAGATTCCGCAGGCGGGGCAATGGCTGATCCACGGGACGGACGATGACACCGTGCCCGTGGAGTTCAGCCGCGAATATGTGCAGCAGAAAAAGAAAAGCGGCGAGCCGGCTCAGTTGATCGAGATTCATGGGTGCGGGCACTTTGACCTGATTGATCCGGACTCGGCGGCCTTCACGCAGGTGACGGCTGCGGCGCTGTCGGCATTGGCCTGATCGCTCTGGAACCCAGACGATCCGCGTTTTGGAATGAACCCGTCGCCGGGAATCAGGAGTCGAACATGAAGGTACGAGCGGTCACGGTGTTGCTCTTGGCTTGCAATCTGATGGTCGCGGCGCAAGTTGTGATTCAGGATCCGAAAACGGAAAAGAGCAAGCTCATCGCTCTGGAAAACGCCTGGAACCAGGCGCAGATTCATCGCGACGGAGAAGCCCTGAATAATCTGACTGCGGGCACATTTGTCTATACCGACTGGGACGGCACGGTGATGAACAAGGCGAAATTCATTGCCGACATCAAAGACCCTTCCGTGCAGACAACGTCAGTCGCGAATGACGGAGTCGATGTGTATTTCTACCCCGGCGTAGCGGTGGTGACCGGGGCCTACCGTACCAAGGGAGTCAATAAGGGAAAACCGTTCGATCACTATGGCCGCTTCACCGACACGTGGATCTTATCCGGAGGTCAGTGGGAGTGTGTTGCAAGTCACACCAATCTGACCAGGAAACCAGTTTCCCGATAGCAGCCCACTCATTCGCAAAGAACGCGAATGAGTGGGGCACCCTCAGCGCCGGGAGGTGACCGAGTTGAGGATCGCTGGCTTGCTACAATTTGCACGCTGCCACTGAGCCTTCCGAAGGCGAACGCATGACCGGTCTCGGCGAAATCGATCCGATCCTGGACGCGGAAGAAGCGTTTGAAGGTTTCGACCGTCTGATGCCGTTCCGCGTGCAGGATATTCTGCTCGTCTCCAACCTGTACGACTCTTTCATTCTGCGGGAAGATGGGCGGCTCAACGAACTACTCATCGGTGAGTCTCGCGAGTTGAACCTGCAGCAGATTCCGGGGATTACCCACGTTTCCAATTGCGCCCAGGCGCTCGACCTGGCTCGCTCCCAGTTGCGCTTCAACCTGATCGTGACCAACCTTGCGGTGGGCGAAATGAATGCGGCCCAGTTGGCGCGCGAGATTCGCAAATCCGGGCGCGACGTGCCGGTGGTGGTGCTGGCTTATGACTACCGCGAAGTCAAGAATTTCATTGCGCGGAACCCGGTGACCGAGATCGATCGCATCTTCCTGTGGCAGGGCAACGCACGCATCCTGATCGCGATCGTGAAGTACATTGAGGACAAGCGCAACGTCCGCCATGACACCCAGGCCATCGGAGTTCCGGTATTGCTGGTCGTGGAAGATAACATCCGGTACTACTCTTCGATTCTGCCGGTGATCTACACCGAACTGATCAGCCAGTCGCGGCGGGTGATTCGCGAGGGAATCAACGTCGCGCACAAGCTGGTGCGGCAGCGGGCGCGGCCGAAGATTTTGCTCTGCTCCGATTATGAGGACGCTGCGAAGCAGGTGATGGAGTACCGCGAGAACCTGCTGGCGGTGGTTTCCGATGTGCAATTTCCGCGCGAGGGCGCGCCCGATCCGGAGGCTGGATTCGAACTGGCGCGGATGATCCGGGACTCAGTCCCGGACGTTCCGATTGTTTTGCATTCCAGCCACACCGAATACCGGTCGCGCGCCTATGCCGAGGGATTTACATTCCTGCAGAAACGCTCGCCCACGTTTCTGCGGGATTTTCGCAAGCTCCTGACCCAGCAGTGCTCGTTCGGCGACTTCGTGTTTCGCATGCCGGATGGAACCGAAGTCGCTCGGGCCAGCGACATGCATGCGCTCGAAGCCCAATTGCACACGGTGCCGCCGGAAAGCATTGCCTACCACAGCCAGCGCAACCATTTTTCGCGCTGGCTGACGGCCAGAACCGAGTTTGCGGTCGCGCAAAAGCTTCGGCCGCGCAAAGTTTCCGATTTTCCCACGCTGGAAGGACTGCGTCACGACTTGATTGACTCGATCAACGACTATCGCCGGGAACAGAGCGAGTTCCTGATCGGCGACTTCGAGGCCGCGACCTTCAAGTCGGGCGATGCCTTCTTCCTCCGGATTGGCGAGGGATCGCTCGGGGGCAAGGCGCGGGGCATCGCCTTCGTGCGGCATCTCTTGTACAAGCGGCGTTTTTCCCGACGTTTTCCGGGCGTCAAGGTCACCGTGCCCCCGGCCGTCGTGATTACCACAGACGTGTTCGACCGCTTTCTCGCCGAAAGCAATCTGCAGGAGTTCGCCATTCACTGCAACGACGATGTCGAAATCGAGCGGAGGTTTCTGGGCGCGTCGCTGCCCGCGCAGCTGCGGGAGGATCTCACGGCGTTTCTCTACGAGGTGAGATACCCTCTGGCGGTGCGCTCCTCGAGCTTGCTGGAGGACTCTCAGTATCAGCCCTTCACCGGCGTATACGAGACCTTCATGTTGAGTAATCATCAACCAAGCCTGCAGGCGCGAGTGGAACGGCTGACGGAGGCGATCAAGCGCATCTACGCTTCGACCTTCAGCCAGCATGCCAAGGCCTACGTTCGGGCCACGCCCTACCGGACCGAAGAAGAGAAGATGGCCGTCATTCTGCAGCAGGTGGTCGGGAGCGTACACGGCGAGCGCTTTTATCCGGACTTTTCGGGCGTGGTTCGGTCGCGCAACTTCTATCCGGTGCCGCCCATGGCGCCGGAGGATGGAATCGCGGCGGTCGCGTTGGGGATGGGCAGGGAAGTGGTCGAGGGAGGAAAATGCCTGAGCTTTTGCCCACGCTATCCGCGCAACCTGGTGCAGTTTTCGTCGGTGAAGGACACACTCACGAACTCGCAATCGGAATTCTGGGCGCTGGAAATGAATCATTTCCAACACGAAGACCCGCTGGAGGAGCTGCGTGAGGCTCGTTTTAGTCTGAGGACCGCAGAAGAGGACGGGACGCTGCAAGCCGTTGGATCGACCTACAGCCGCGATAACGATGCGGTCTACGACGGGCTGAGCCGGCCAGGCGCACGCATTGTCAGTTTTGCGCCGGTCCTGAAACACGGAGTTTTTCCGCTGGCCTCGATCCTGGAGCAACTTTCACGGGTCGGCGAAGATGCGCTTGGGCAGCCGGTGGAGATCGAGTTCGCGGTGCGGCTGGGGCGGCGCTCGGAGGAGGCGGCGGAGTTCGGGTTCCTGCAAATTCGACCGCTGGTGATGTCGCGCGAAGGCGACGAGTTGCGCATGGGGGAGGTTGATCCTGCCGGCTTGGTGTGTCGGAGCGCGATGGTGCTGGGAAATGGGCGGATCCAGAATCTGCGGGACGTTGTGGTGGTCGACTTTCACCGCTTCGAGCGCGGCCGCAGCCAGGAAGTGTCCGAGGCGGTGGCTCATTTCAACGCGCAGCTGGGACTCTGGATTCCGCGATTTTCGCGTGATCCCATCGCAAGGCAGCCACTTCTTTCAGAACCTGATGGCGTTTCAGGTGGGCTACTTCACCGTGAATCCGGATGCGGGAGAAGGATCGGTCGACTGGCCCTGGCTCGGCGAGCAGCCCGCGGTCGAAGAGCAGGCGTGTGTGCGCCATCTTCGTTTTGACGACCCGCTGCTGGTGATCATGAACGGCAAAGCGCGCGAAGGCATGATTTTCAAGCCTGGGTTCGGACCGGGAAAGAACGCGAAGTGAAGCATTCGACAGCTTTCATGAATTGTCATCCTTCGTGAATTGTCATCTTTCGTGAATTGTCATCCCGTCTCTAACGACGGTGTCCGTTGTCAAGACCTTTTTGGCAACACTTCGCCGTGGGCGCCAGAAGGTTTGGTTCGAGCGCCACTTTGTCTAGTAGAAAGGTTTTGACTTTGCCGACCAAGGCTCATGGTT
>WNGE01026467.1_pt1 | contig 13031 bp, 12 predicted proteins | sample 5400651 | NCBI WGS metagenome assembly WNGE01 (sample SAMN13153370, study PRJNA577476) | soil metagenome | isolation source: 60 cm soil or saprolite under grassland replicate 2 | place: USA:California | collected 2016-06-15 | reverse complement strand
CGGGCTATCCGCTCTCGTTCGAGCGCGACTCGCAGGGGAGCCTCGCAGATCGGCTGCGCTGGTTCGCCGCGCTCCCCGACGCCGAGCGCGCGGAGATCGGGCGCACGCTCCGCGAGCGCGTCGCGCGGAGCCATTCGGTCGACACGTGGGCGGACGGGATCCTGGAGGCGGTCGCGTGACCGTTCTCCACCTGCAGAAGGTGGCCGGGATCTCCGGTTCCGAGGCGCACCTCCTCGCGCTGCTGCCTCGCCTGAAAGAGCGCGGGTGGAACGTTCGCTTCCTGATGCTGCACGAGCACGAGCCTGGAGCGTGGGATTTCGCCCGGGAACTGCGCGCCCGCGGCATTCCGCTGGATTCGATCCCGCTCGCGGCTGACGTCGATCCCGTCGCCTTTCTGCGGATCGCCAACTATCTGGGACGCAACCGGCCGACGATTCTGCACACGCACCTCGTCCATGCGGACGTGTACGGGCAGCTGACTGGTGCGCTGACCGGCGTGCCGGTACGGGTGTCGACGAAGCACGGCTTCAACGAGTTCCGCGAGAACCGTGGCTTCGCCCTCGGCGACCGCGCGATCGCGAGTCTGGCGCACACGCACATCGCCATCTCGCGTGGGCTCGCGAGGTATCTGGAGGAAGTGGAGGGCTTCGACGGCGCGAGTTTCGAAATCGTGCACTACGGGATCGAGCCTGACGGCGAGCCTCGGCCGTACCGCGGTTCCGAGCCGCGTCTCCTCTGCGTCGGGCGCCTGATTCCGATCAAGGGCCACATCGTGCTCCTGCGCGCATTCGCCGCGGCGCGGGCGGAAGTTCCGTCGCTCCGACTCGACGTCGCCGGGCGCGGGCCGCTGGAGCCGGCGTTGCGTGCGGTTGCGAAAGAGCTCGGCGTGGAGGACGCGGTGCGCTTCCTCGGTTACGTCGCGCCGGTGCAGCGCGCGATCGAGGACACCGCCATCATCGTCGTCCCGTCGATGGGGGAGGGCTTCGGCATGGTTGCGCTGGAGGCAATGGAGCGGGCCCGCCCGGTGATCGCCGCTGAGATCGGTGGTCTGGGCGAGCTCGTGGAGAACGGCGTCACCGGGTTCCTGGTGCCGCCCGGCGAGGCGGCCCCGCTGGCGAAGGCGATCGTCCGCCTGGCCGGTGATCTCCCGGCGGCTGCCGAGATGGGCGAAGCTGGACGTCGTCGAGCCCTGGAGCACTTCCTGCAGGAGCGCTGCACGGACCGCACCGAGCTCCTGTACGAGGAAGCCCTCAACGGCCGCCGCTGACATGTCCCCGGCGGACCCTCCAGGGGTCAGACCCTCGGACTGGTACGTTGGAGCGCCGTCTCGTAGACGGCGAGCGTGCGGTCGGTCATACGGCCGACGCTGAATTCGGCCAGAGCGCGGGCCTGGCCCCGCTCGCCGTAGGCGTCAGGGTCGGCCAGGACGCGCGAGACGGCTGCTGCGAGGGCGGCAGGGTCGTCCGGAGGAACGAGGAGACCCGTCACGCCGTCGATGACTATCTCCGGGATCGAGCTGACGCTGGTCGCCACCACCGGGAGCGACGCGAGCATCGCCTCGAGCAGTGCGAGCCCGAATCCTTCCCAGCGTGCGGGATGAACCAGCACGTCTGCTCGCCGCAGCCACGCGGCCACGTCGGGGACGCGTCCGGGGAGGTACACCGAGACACCGAGGTCTTGCGCCTGCCGCTCCAGCTCCTGCCGCTGTGCGCCCTCGCCGAGCACCACGAGCTGCGCGTTCGGATGGTGTGCGCGGACCTCGGGTAGAGCGCGGATCGCGAGGTCGACTCCCTTCTGGGGCTCGAGCCTGCAGACGGCCAGCAGCACCCGTGCATCGCTCGGCACGTCGTCGGCAGGATTCGGGCCCCACGCGTTCGGCAAGTCGTCGAGGCCGTAATGGATCACCTCGACCTTGTCTGTAGGTAGTCCGACGCGCTCGACCTGGAAACGGGCGAGCGCGTGCGTGATAGCGATGATCCGCGACGAACGGCGCGCCAATGCGCGTTCGACGAAGCGGAAGACGCCCGCGCGAAACGGATCGTCGTTGTGCTTCGTCGAGACGAGGCGGCGCGCACCGAACGCGCCGTAGACGTCCGCGTGCACAAGATGGGTATGGACGAGATCCGCACGGTGCACCACCCGGCGCACGCGCGACGCCAGCCGCGGATCCAGATCGTGAGGCGCGGAGATCCGCTCGAAGGGCACCGTCAGAGCGTCGTAGAACGGATCCGGCGCCCGCGACGGATCGTCCAGGCCGAGGAAGCTCACGTCAACCCCGCGTTCCGCCAGCGCCGGCAGCAGCGTCAACAGGTGCCGCTCGGAGCCGCCGATGCCTCCGATCCGGTGGACGTGGACAACCCTCAAGGCAGACGGAAACGTCGGCCCAACAGGCGCTCGAACACCGCGGCGGCCAGCAGGGCGATCAGGAAGTCGGTCGAGACGCGATAACGGGTCGCGCCGACGAAGACGACCGCGGCGAGCGTCTGGTACGCGAGCACTGCAACGGCGAGGGCCGCAAATCGTCGAGGTGCGAAGAAGAGACCGATCAACGCAAGGGCGTACAGCAGCGACGTGTACACCGGCTGCGCCCAGTCGCGAATCGCTCCGCGGCCGGACTCGGTCGCCGACGCAGTCGTGCGCGGATCCCACTCCATCCGCACCGCCTGATCCGCCAGCTTTGCCTTCGCGCCCTGATGGTTCCGGACGAACAGCCAGGCCTTGTGCTGGTAGTAGGTCTGGTTCGCACACTCGTCGATGTGCCGCTTGCCGCCGCCGCGCTGATAGATGACTCGGGCCTCCTCGGGGTTCGGGAACGGATGGCCCGGCGGATCGCGCACGTCGTCGATCCATCTTCCGGCAGCGAGCAGCCCGTACGTCTGCAGGTTGTTCGCCTTCCACAACGCGCGACCGTCCGTCGTCAGCGCGAAGCACCCGACCTCGACTCGGTTCCGCACCACCCAGGGAGCGACTGCCAAGGCGGCCGCCGCGACGACTGCGACCGGCAGCCAGCTCCAGCCCGTCCGGAACAGGAGATAACCGGCCGCGACGAGCGGGAGCAACGCTAGGCGCACGTTCCCGAGGATTGCGAGCCCGGCACACACACCCGCTGCGGCCGACAACGACACCGAACGCCGGTCTGCCGCGAGCAGCACGAGCAGCACGAGCGCCGCCGCGAGCAGCTGGTCGAGGATCTCGCGGTTGAGGTGCACGTCGTGCCAGACGAGGTAGGGATTCAGGGTGGCGACCACGGCCGCGAAGACTCCGGCCGTGCGTGACAGGACCCGCGCACCGATCGCGTAGACGAGGAAGGCCGTTGCTGTCGCGACGAGGATCTGCGCGAAGCCCACCGACCACCAATGCCGGCCGAAGATCCAGTAGATCGGGACGAGGAAGAAGCCGTACAGCGGCTGGGTGTAGGCCGACGGCTGGCCCGGCACGAGACCGAAGACGCTGTGATGCACGAAGGTCTGCGCGAAGTCGTCGCTCTTGTCCGTGAAGGCAGTGAGGATCCGCTCGCGTTCGTGCAGCAGGATCGCCAGGCGAGGGACGACCGCCGCGACGGCGACCAGCCAGAGGTGTGCCCTCCTCACGCGGCGACGAGCGCCGGAGCTTCGACGTGCTCGCGCACCCAGAGCTCGAGCATCAGGAGGCACCAGAGCCGATGACCGTGATCGGCGCGCCCTGACCCGTGCTCGACCAGCAGCCGCCGAACGGCGTCGCCGCGGAACCAACCGCGTTCGGTGGAGAGCAGGTCCTGCGACAGCTCGCGCAGATCCTCGCGGAACCAGCGCCCGAGCGGCACGCCGAAGCCCAGCTTGCCGCGCGCGGCGATCGTCGGACGCAGCTCGGCCGCGAATGCGCGGCGCAGCGCCACCTTGCCCACGCCGCCCTGGGCCTTCAGGGAGTCCGGCAGTGCAAGGCCCAAGGCCATTACCTCGTGGTCCAGGAACGGCGAGCGCAACTCCAGCGAATGAGCCATCGACGCGATGTCCGCTTTCAGCAGGAGATCGCCGGGAAGGTAGGTGGCGACGTCGAGCAGCTGCAGGCCGGCGATGTCGTCGCGCGGCGGCCTGAGCTGGACGGGTCTCGCAAGGCGCGAATCGATCCAGAGCTCACGCCGTCGCTCGAGCGGGAAGACCTCCATCAGCTTCCCGTAACGCTCGGAGCGAGCCGCGCCGGCGACGTCGAGGAAGCGGGCGGCGCGGAAGAGCGTCGACCGGGGCTCGCGTCGCGCGCCGGGCACGAGCCGCACGGCGGCGCCCGCAAATGCCTCGTCGCCTCCGTCGCCGCCCAAGGCGACGGTGACATGGCGTCGCGCCTGTTCCGCGATCAGAAACGTGGGAAACGCCGCTTCGTCGCCGAGCGGTTCGTCGTACGCAGCGGCCAGGCGCGGCAGCGTCCCCGCCACGTCCTCCTCGATCTCGAGCTCTTCGTGCACCGTCCCGAACCACCCTGCGATTGCGCGCGCGTAGGCCCGCTCGTCGTAGCGTTCGTCCGAGAAGCCCACGGTGAAGGTGCGCACCGGCTGTGCCGATGCCCCCGCCATCAGCCCGACGACGATGCTCGAGTCGATTCCGCCTGACAGGAGAGCGCCGAGCGGCACGTCGGCAACCAGCCGTTTGCGAACGGCCGCGACCACGGTCGAGCGGACGCGTTCGAGCCACTCCTCGACGTCCGCGCTCGGCTCGGCCGGCTCGAGCTGCCAGTAACGCTCGAGACGCTCGCCCTCCCCCTCGACGACCAGCAGATGACCGGGCGGGACCTTTCGGATCCCGAGGAGCGCCGTGCCGTCTCCGGGGACGTACTGCAGCGCCAGGAACGCGTCGATCGCCTCGAGGTTCACTTCCCGCGACACACCCGGCAGCCGGAGGAGCGCCTTGAGCTCAGACGCGAAGGCGAGTGTCCCGTCGGGAAGGCGTGTCCAGAGCAGCGGCTTCTTGCCGAGCCGGTCACGCGCAAGCACGAGCCGTTCGCGGGCGCCATCCCACAAAGCCAGCGCGAACATCCCGTGCAGGCGCTCGACGAAGCGCGGCCCGCTCTCTTCGTAGAGGTGCGGCAGGATCGGTGTGTCACCTGTTCCGCGCACCTCGTGGTCCCGCAGCTCGTCGCGCAGCGCGCGGAAGTTGTATGCCTCGCCGTTGAAGACGGCGACGACGTTGCCCGACTCGTTCGAGACGGGTTGATAACCGGTGTCGAGATCGATGACCCGCAGTCGCTGGTGCCCGAGGACGCAGTGGCCGAAGGCGTCCGTCGACCCTTCGTCGGGGCCGCGGTGCGCGATCGCGGCTCGCATCGCGTCGACGAGCTCGGGATTCGGCGCGCCCGTCTGCGAATAGAGTCCGGCGATGCCGCACACGGGCTCAATACTGCACGGACGGTTGGCCGTCGTCTCGTGTCATGTGGAGCGTCCCCTGGACGACGAGGTCTGGCACCGCTTCTCGGCCCTGCAGAAACGCCGTCCGGGGCGCTTTGCCATCGCTGCGCTGATGCGGCCTCCAAGCCCGGGCGAGGACGAGAGGCTCTGGCTCGAACGTGCGCGCGAGGCGCAGGCGCGCGCCCCGTTCGGCCTGCACACGCACTGGACCGCGCCGGATCACGCGAGGCCGACGGGAGGTGAGCCCGCGGTGCTCGTGCGCGAGCAAGGCGAATGGCTACGTTCCGCCGGGCTCGACGCCGAGCTGTTCTGCGGCGGCGGCTGGTACCTGGACGCCGGCGTCGCCGAGACCGTCGCCGGGCTCGGCTATGCGGACTGCACGGCGACCGCCTTCCGGCCGCAGTATCTCGAACCCGGCGCGCCCCACCTCCAGCTCGACGAGCCGGCCTGGCTGGGCCTGCCGTCGGGACAGCGGCTGCTCGAGCTGCCGACGACGCACTCCATCGGCATGCTCGCGCGCGGCCTGCTCGGCCCGTTCCGGCGGCAGATCGTGCATGCGTACTTCCACGACACCGATCTGCTCGACACGAAGCGCATGGCGGCGCTCCGTTTGGGGCTTGCATTTCTGGGCCTGAAGCGAACCGCGACCGACCTCAGCGAGCTTCAGCGCGGTTTGCGTCCGACGAAGACGATGTCGTTCGCGAACAATCTCGCGTGAAGCGGCACGAGTCGTCCGGCGATGAAGTGCAGTTGCGGCTCCTCGAAGCCCGCGAGCAACGCACGCACGTCCGCTGCCGAGAACATCTGTAGGTGGGTCGGATCGTCTTCCGGCTTACGCCCAAGGAAGAAGCGCAGTCGGTTCTTGAGTCGATACGCGTTCGGCACCGAGCCGACGAAGGTCCCGCCCGGTCGAAGGACGTGAAGCGTGTCCCCAACCACTCGCCGTGGATCGCGCAGGTGCTCAAGTAGCTCGCCCGCGACGACCACGTCGAACGTCTCGGCCTCGAAGGGCAGCGGCTGGTCGAGATCGGCCCATCGCGTCTCGATGCCGAGCTTCTCCGCCTGCGCAAGCGCCTCCCTGTCGGCGTCGACCCCGACGACCTGGTTCCCCTCCGCATAGGCCTGCGTCAGAGCGCCGTCGCGGCAGCCGAGGTCCAACACGCGCCGCCCGGGCCCGCCGACGTACCGCCGGAACAGCTCGATGCGCTTGGATCCGGCGAAAACGAACCCTGCGCCACGCTCGAGCCGGTTGTGCTCGGCGTATCGCTCGCTCAGCTGCTCGAGGCTCACGACCGGGACGTTAGAGAAGCCGGAAGTACACTTGCGCCGGTGAGCACGAAGCCAGCCGTGCCGACGGAGCCGCGGCCGGCCACGCCGGTCGAGGACATTCGCTCCGCCCGGCCCTATCTCCTGTCGCCCACGACCCTCGTCGCCGTCGCCCGCCGGCTGATCAGCGTCGCCGCGCTGGTCACGCTCGACCTGGCCGGACTGGTTCTCGGCCTGTTCGTCGCCCTGATCTTCCGTGAGCTGTATCTCGGCGAGTGGCCGCCGCTCTGGGGGATTCTCTGGTCCACCGAGACGGACTGGTTGCCCTTCCTGACCGTGATCACGGTGCTCGTCTTCTGGGTCGGCGGGCTCTACCGCAGGCGCGAAGCGCGAGCCGGGCTCGGCCAGGTCGTCTTTTCACTGATCCTCGTCGCGGCGATCACGCTTGCCTTCGGCCTCGGCACCGGCTACCACTTCACGACCTACGGCCTCACACCGACCGCGCTGGTGACGACGGCGGTCTGCATCGGGGTGCTGCGCTCGAGCTACGACGTGCTCACGCGCGACGTCCTGCAGCTGGCGGGTGTCCGCCGGCGTGCCGTGCTCGTCGGCGAAGGCGAACAGCTGGCGGAGTTGAGGCGAACGCTCGGCTCCGGCCGCAACGGGATCCAGTACGAGTTTCTCGGCGCCGTCGCACCGGGCGGCGACGCGGGCACGCTCCCCGTGCTCGGCGGTCTCGAGGCGGTCCCGCTCATCCTGCGCGAGCAGGACGTCCACGAGCTCATCGTCACCGACGGCGGATTCAGCGAGCGCGAGCTGCTGGAGCTCGTCGAGGAGGCGCATCGCTTCGGCGTCAAGGTGAAGATCGCGCCGCGGACGACTGAGCTGCTGCTGCAACGCGCGGAGTACATCCCGGGCGAGGGCGCGCCGCTGTTCGAGCTGCGCCCGCCGGCTCTTGCGGGATGGGAGTGGGCGCTGAAGCGTTCGTTCGACGTCGTCGTCTCGACGTTGGTGATCGTCGCCGGTTCCCCGCTCTGGTGCGCGATCGCGGCTGCGATCAAGCTCACGTCCCCAGGCCCTGTCTTCTATCGCGACCAGCGCATCGGCCTGGGGGAGCGCGCGTTCGGGATGATGAAGTTCCGGGCTGAACGTGCTCTGGGGAGAGATGTCCCTGGTCGGCCCGCGGCCGCTGCCGATCCGCGACTACGAGCAGCTGCAGAAGTGGCATCGCAAGCGCTACCTCGTTCTGCCCGGGATGACGGGCCTGTGGCAGGTATCGGGCCGCATCGACCTGAGCTTCGACGACCTGGTCCGGCTCGACTTCTACTACATCGAGAACTGGTCGATCTGGCTCGACATCACGATCCTCGCGAAGACGCTCCCCGCGGTCGTCGCCCGCCGCGGCGCCTACTAGCGGAAGATCCGCACCGGCACGCGCAGCTGGCTGAGCCCGAGCGGGCTCGTCGCGGAGACGTGCACGACGTATGACCCGCTGAGAACGCGCTTGCCGCGGCCGTCGCGCCCGTCCCACGCGACCGTCACGGTTCCGGCGGTGCGCGGCCCGGCGGCAACCGTTCGCAGGACTCCACCGAAGCGGCTCTCAACGGTGACGCGTATGGTCGAATCCCGCGTCAACGTGAACGAGATTCGGCGGACGTTCTGTGCCGCTCGGACGAAGCCCAGCGTGTTGTCGAGCGCAAACGTGTGGTCGTCGGTCGAGACCTGGCCGAGATCGTCCGTCGCGGTGACATTCCAGTGGTACCGGCCTTCGGGGGCCTGCGCACCGGCGGGGCCGAGGCCGTCCCAGGACAGCTTGTAGCGGCCGGGGGTCTTCTGCGCCGCCTCGAGCTCGCGGACGCTTCCGTCCGGCGCGATCAGCTTCGCGCTCACCGTCGAGGGACGCACGAGCTTGTACGAGAGCGTCTCGCGATCATTCGCGCCGTCGCGGTTCGGCGACAGCGTCTGTGCGACCGGAGGCAGATACACGCCGGTGTACGCGATCACGAGCGCCTCGCCGACGGGCCGTTCGCCGCTTCGGTCGGAAGGACTGTTCAGGAGGGTTCCGTCGAAGGCGAGCGTCGCCGACCCGCCCGAGTCGAGCGCGAAGCCGGTGACGCAGCCGTAACGGACGAGCGTCAGCGCCAGATCCCAGTTCGTGATGCCGATGCTCCAGCCGGGCTGCCTGCCGTCGACTGCGATCATCACGATGCCCCCGTCGCCTCGCTGGCAGACGGCGGCGCGCGGGTTGCGCCCGGTCAGCTGAGCGTGTGTGAGGGCTTCCCCCGCATTGAAGATCGGTCGCCCGTCCTTCACGAGCGACGGGCCGCCGCCGATCGCATCCGTGACCGACGCCCAGTCGGTCGGCAGTGGGATCCGGACGGTGATCGTCGAGCCGACCGGCGCCTCTTCGCGTAGGCGTTGCTCGGCGATGCCGCGGCCGACGAGCACGGCGCCTTGCGGAGGGATCGCGACGCTGCTGTTGCCGATCAACGCGGTCACCGTTCCCACGAGGTCGCGACGCGAGTTTGCCACCGGGAACGGATCGATCACCGCCGCAACGCCGCGAGTCGCAGGAGTCTTCGCGCCCCATACGGGTGTGAACAGCGAGGCCGCCCTCGGGCGGGTCGGCAGGTTCAGCGAGGCGATCGGACGCCAGGTCGGGCTCGTGCCGCCGTGCCACCGTGCGTTCCACGGCACGCGGTCGAGATGGAGGTCGCCGTTCGTGTCGACCCCGATCGCAGCGCGCCCGAGAACGGGTTCGTGTTCGACGACTCCGTCACGGATCAGGAGCCCGCTCGGCCAGCCGCCGGTCCAGCTGGAGAAATCTCCGTCGACACCGATCGACGTCATCTGCGCCGACGCCTTGCGCTCCATCGACGAGACCGTCTCCCTTCCCACGATCGCGCCGTTGGAGAGCAAGACCTTGAGGCCGTACAGTCCACCCGGTTTCGGCCCGGTGGCGACATGGAGGACGATCGGGCCGGCCGAGGTCCACTGCAAGATCCGCTCATAAGTCACACCAGGCATAAGCTGGGTCGGCCGCGCGACGGCCGGCGGCGCGAGGATCAATCCGACGAGAACGGCAAACAAGAGCTTGCGACTCATGCGACCCCGCTTCACGGTAGCGGAGGCGACAGCGTTTCTCGTCGTCGCTGCATTTCTTTTTACAACTGGCGGCGCGCCCGCTGCGGTTGCGAAGCACAACAGTCCTGTGCCGATCCTCATGTACCACGTGATCGCTGCACCGCCAGGTGGTGCTGCCTTCCCCGATCTGTTCGTGCGCCCCGCAGATTTCGCGGGTCAGATGCAGTGGCTGTCGCGCCACGGCTACCAGGCGGTGACGCTGCGTCGCGTGTACGACTACTGGCTGAGCGGGAGGCCGCTGCCACGCCGTCCGGTCGTGATCTCCTTCGACGACGGCACGCTCGGGCAACACCTGCACGCATTGCCCGTGCTGAGCAGGCTGCACTGGCCCGGTGTGCTGAATCTGAAGGTGAACGCGCTCAAGTCGCGCTACACGCTGCCCGCCTGGCGCGTGCGCGACATGCTCGCGGCCGGCTGGGAGCTCGACGCTCACACGATTACGCATCCTGACCTGACACACGTCGGCGACGCGCAACTCTGGCATGAAGTGAACGGCTCGCGCACGACCCTACGGCGCGAGTTCCACGTCCCGGTCGACTTCTTTTGCTATCCGTCGGGACGGTACGACGCACACGTCGTGGCGGCAGTGCGACGGGCCGGCTATCTCGGCGCGACGACGACGAACTACGGCCTCGCGCGGCCGAAGGACCTCTACACCCTCGGCCGCGTCCGCGTCAGCGGCTCCGACGGTGTCGCCGGCTTTGCCCGGAAGCTGGAAGGTCTGAGTCAGTAGCCATACTGAGGCTGTGCCCGCGGTGCCGAAGATCCTTGCTGTCGCTTCCGCGACCGACCTCGACTTTCGCTACGGCTGCACGCCTGCCTGGTGGCAGATCTGGAAAGGGCTGTACGAGGTCGGCGTCGATCTCATCGTCACCCCCTACCGCGGCCGGGCAGTCGAGTCGCCCTGGTGGCGGACCGCGCCGAACCCGCTCTATCGCGAGGCGGAGCTGTTCGCAGGCGCGCGCGGGTTCGCCGCGCGCCTGAAGGGAGACACGCTCCTGCGGCGCGCAGAGCACGAACCGCAGGACAGCATGGGCGACAGGCTCACGCGCGAGGCGATCTGGCGCTACGTGACGCCGCGCTGGGAGCGGCACCTCGAACGCATCCTCGAACGAGAGCGGGACGTCGCTGCGGTGATCGTCTTCACCGTGCCGATGGCGCACCTGCGTGGGATCCCGACACGGCTGCGTGAGCGCTACGGCGTCCCAATCGTCTTCTACGACGGCGACGTGCCGATGAGCCTGCCCGAGTTCGGCGGCATGGACACCGGCTTCAACTACTACCATGGCGCAGATCCGTCGGAGTACGACCTTCTGATCTCCAACTCCGAGGGCGGACTCGAGCGGCTGCGTGAGCTTGGAGCGAAGCGCGTGGAGGCGGTCTTCTGGGGCGTCGATCCCGAGCTCTTTCAGCCCGCCGCGGTCGAGAAGGAGTACGACGTCTTCTTCTATGGCTATGGCGACAAGTTCCGGCGCGAGTGGATGCAGGCGCTCGTCGGCGAGCCGAGCCGCACGGGCGCGGAGATCGACTTCGCGCTCGGCGGAAAAGACTTCCGAGGCGACGTCGGGAACGCGCGGCTGATCGGGGACGTGCCGTTCAACGTGTTCTCGCAGGCGATCTCCCGTGCGCGCATCAACCTGAACATTACGCGCCGCTCGCACGCGACCGTGTATGCGTCCTCGACCTGCCGCCCCTTCGAGCTTGCAGCGTCGGGCGCCGCCGTCGTCTCCAACCCGCACGAAGGGATCGAGCGCTGGTTCGACGTCGGGTCGGAGCTCCGCGTCGTCGAGTCCGCTGACGAGGCGCTGGCCGCATACCGCGAGCTCCTCGAGGATCCAGGTGCTGCGGAGACGATGGGCAGGCGCGCGCGGGAACGCGTGCTCGACGAGCACACGTACGCGCACCGGGCCCGCCAGATCCTGGATCTGGTTGGTGTCGCCGCGCCGGTGGGAGCGCATGGCTGAGCTCGCCGCGGTGCCCGCGCCGCCGCGCGACGCAGTGCTCGCGCAGCTCGCGGAGCTCAAACGGATCGCGATCGTCCCGGCGCTCAACGAGGAAGCGACCGTGGGTCGCGTCATCGAAGAGATCCGCGCGTTCGATCCCGGCTTCGACGTGGTCGTCGTCGACGACGGCTCGACTGATCGCACGGCGGGGATGGCCGCGGACCGCGGCGCGTACGTTCTGAGGCTGCCGTTCAACCTTGGCATCGGCGGCGCCATGCAGACCGGGTACCGGTTCGGGTTCGAGCGGGGATACGACATCGCGGTTCAGATCGACGGCGACGGCCAGCACGATTCCGGCCAGCTGCCGGCGATCCTCGCGCCGGTCCTCGCGGGGGAGGCCGACCTCTGTGTCGGCTCGCGGTTCGCCGGCGACAGCCGGTATCGCTCATCCTTCACGCGCCGGCTCGGCATCCGTCTCTTCGCGGCCGTCGTCTCTGCCGTCGTGCGGCAGAGAGTCACAGACACGACGTCCGGTTTCCGGGCCGTCAACCGAAAGGGGATCGCGCTCTTCGCGTCCGACTACCCGCACGACTATCCCGAGGTGGAGGCCACAGTCATGTGCGTCAAGCACAAGTTGCGCCTGAAGGAGGTCCCGGTCGACATGCGAGAGCGGGGCGGCGGCTCGTCGTCGATCACCGCGCTTCGATCCGTCTACTACATGACGAAGGTGCTATTGGCGATCTTCGTCGGGCTGTTTCGCCGTTACGCAGTTCCAGTCGAGGAGGATGAGCATCGATGACCCCACTCCCAGTCTCCGTCGCCGCGGCGGCGGCGTCATTCCTGCTGCTCGTTGTCGTCTTCGAGCTGATCCGGTCGCGCAGGCTGCGTGAACGGTACGCCTTGCTGTGGCTGCTCACCGGCGTCGTCTTGCTGGCGCTCTCGCTCTGGCGCGACGGCCTCAACACGATTGCAAGCTGGTTCGGCGTCGAGACCTATCCGCCGGCGATCCTCGGTGCGATCGGGGCGCTCTTCATCCTCGTCGTGCTGCTGCACTACTCAACCGTGATCTCGCGGCTCTCCGACCAGAACACGATCCTCGCGCAGCGGCTCGCGCTGCTCGAGCAGCAACTCCGCGAAGAGGCTGCGGCTACCCGATCGTGACGGTCACGGGAGTGCTGACGACATAGACGTCGCCAAGGCTCGGATCGTCGAGCCAGTTGGCCGCCAGCCCGATGCGGTACGTCCATTGTCCGCGGCCAGGATGGTCCACGAAGGCGGTTGCCCTGGTCGTTCCCGGCGAGTTG
>WNGE01016716.1_pt1 | contig 13036 bp, 8 predicted proteins | sample 5400651 | NCBI WGS metagenome assembly WNGE01 (sample SAMN13153370, study PRJNA577476) | soil metagenome | isolation source: 60 cm soil or saprolite under grassland replicate 2 | place: USA:California | collected 2016-06-15 | reverse complement strand
AACGCCGGGAGATCCTGGAGCAGGCCAAGGGCTATTACGGCGCGCGTCACCGCCGGATGCGGATGGCCAAGGAGCAGCTCCTGCATTCCGGGGTCTACGCCTACCGCGACCGCCGTGACCGCAAGGGCCAGTTCCGCCGGCTGTGGATCACGCGAATCGGTGCCGGAGCGCGCCAGAACGGCCTGTCCTACTCGCAGCTCATGAACGGCCTGTCCCGGGCCGGCGTCGAGCTCGACCGCAAGGTCCTTGCGGACCTGGCCGTGAACGACCCCGCCGCGTTCGCCGCCCTCGTCGAGGCGGCGCGGCAGTCGCTCGCGCCTGGGTCCAGCCGCGCGGGCGGATAGCCGCCCGACCCTAGAATCCCCCCGAGGGAACCGGCCGGGGTCCGACCAGGGGGGACCGTGATCACGTCGCTCAAGAACCCGAAGGTCGCCACGGCTGTCAGGCTGAAGAAGCGCGCCTTCCGCGAGGCCGACCGGCGGTTCCTGGTCGAAGGGCCCCAGGGCGTGCGCGAGGCGCTCGCTTCGGGTGCCGTCGTGGATGTCCTGTTTCATCGTGGCTCCTCGGACGACCTAGTCGAGGCGGCCCGGGCGGCCGGGATCGAGGCCGTCCACGTGGGCGAGGAGGTCATGTCCAAGCTGACCTCCACGGTCACCCCGCAGGCAGTCGTGGCCGTCGTCCGCTTCGTCCACGTCGGATTGGAGGGGGTACCAGCCGAGCCGGAGTGCGTCGCGGTCCTTCATGCGGTCCGCGACCCGGGCAACGCCGGAACCGTGATGCGATCCGCCGACGCCGCGGGGGCAGACGCGGTGGTGTTCTCCGCGACCTCGGTCGACGTCTACAACCCGAAGACGGTGCGAGCCTCCGCCGGCTCGCTCTTCCACCTCCCCGTCGCACGGGCCCCGGACACGGCCCAGGCCCTCGAGGCCCTTCGATCGCGGGGCTGCCGGGTCTACGCCATGGACGCCGAAGGCGATGCCGAACTGTACGAGCTCGACCTCACTCGTCCCACCACGTTCCTGTTCGGCAACGAGGCGTGGGGACTTCCCACTGAGGTCGCGTCCCTGGCCGACGCCACCGTTCGCGTTCCCATCCGGGGGAAGGCCGAGTCCTTGAATCTCGCTGCCGCCGCCACCGTGTGCCTGTTCGAGTGGGCACGCCAGCTCCGGGAGGGACGGCGCGTCGTGTTGGAGTCGGTCATCGCCTCGGCGGCGCACGACATCCGCTCGCCGCTCACCGCCATGAAGGGGTTCGGGTACGCGCTTGCCACGCGATGGGACCAGATGGCGGAGGAGCACCGGACACTGATGCTCCAGGGGATCGTCTACGACACGGATCGCCTGAACATGATCGTCCGCCAGCTGGTGGACGCCGCGCGGGTCGTGGTGGGGACACTGGAGCTGTTCCCCGAGCGGGTGGACGTGGCCGCGTTGGTGGAGAAGGTGGCCCAATCCGCGGCGCGTGATCTCGATCGGCCCCCGGTCGTCTGGGAGGGCCGAGACCGACCCATCGTCTTCCTCGACCCCGACCGGTTGCAGCTGGTCCTGGAGGCCTTCGTCGAGGCCGAGGTGTGGTGGGCCGGGGAAGGTCCCATCCGCGTCACGGCTCGAAGGACCGATGGACGGCTCCAGCTCGAGGCCTTCCGGGCGGGGGACGTGCCGGCTAGTGTGGGCGAACCAACGGTCTGAGCACGGGCCCTTGCTAGACTCAGGCACCGATGGACCCCCAGGAGGCTCGGCGCATCCTCGAGGAGGAACGCGAGCGGGGCCTGTCGATGATCGCGAGGGCCGATTCATCGGAGGCGCTCGAAGCGGCCAAGGTAGGGGTGCTCGGTCGGAAGTCACCGTTCAGCCAGGTCCAACGCTCCCTCGGCTCGTTCGGCCCAGAGGACCGCAAACGTCTCGGGATGGCGGCGAACGAGCTGCGCGACGCCCTGCAGGCGGCGCTGGACGAACGGCGACGCTTGCTGGCCGGGGCTGAAGAGGCTCGCCTGCTCGAGGGCGATCGGATCGACGTGACGCTCCCCGGTCGCAGACTGCGGACGGGATCACTGCATCCCCTCACGATCGTCGAGGACGAGATGGTCGGCATCTTCACCCGCATGGGCTACCGGGTGGAGGAGGGCCCCGAGATCGAGGATGACTGGCACAACTTCGAAGCCCTCAACATCCCGCGCGACCACCCAGCTCGGACGATGAAGGACTCGCTGTACGTCGAGATCCCCGGGTTGCTCCTTCGCACCGAGACGTCCGCCGTGCAGATCCGGACGATGGAGTCACAAGACCCCCCGGTGTACATCGTCGCGCCCGGGCGCACCTATCGGCGCGAGGCCGTGGACGCCACCCACCTCTCGGTGTTCCATCAGGTCGAGGGACTGGCCGTGGACGAGGGGATCTCATTCGCGGACCTCAAGGGGACGCTCGAGACCTTCGCCCGCGCGCTGTTCGGCCCCGACCGCAGGGTTCGGATGAACCCCGACTACTTCCCGTTCGTCGAGCCCGGATGCCAGGTGGCCGTGTCGTGCTTCAAGTGCGACGGGACCGGCTGTGCGGTGTGCGGCAATGGCTGGATCGAGCTGCTGGGGGCGGGCATGGTGCATCCCAAGGTCCTGGAGAACTGCGGGATCGACGCCGAGCGATACACGGGGTTCGCGTTCGGCATTGGAGTCGAACGGGTGGCCATGGTGCGCCACGGTGTCTCCGACATGCGGATGTTCGTGGAGGGCGACGTCCGGTTCCTCCAGCAGTTCCAGGGAGCTGGGGTATGAGGCCCGTCGGGATCGGCGGGCGATGAACCCGTGAAGGTCGTCGTCTCGTGGTTGAAGGAGTACTGCCCCTCGGACCTGTCTCCCGAGGAGCTGGCCGAGCTCCTCACGTCCAAGGGGGCCGAGGTGGAGGAGATCGAGCGGCCGTGGGACCGGCTGAAGGGCGTAGTGGTGGCCCGGGTCGTGGAGGTGCTCGACCACCCGAACTCCGACACGCTCTGCCTAGCCCGGGTGTCGACGGGCGACGCGGAACGCGAAGTCGTGGTGGGCGTCCGCAACATGAAGCCGGGCGACCTCGTGCCGCTCGCCGGGCCGGGGGCCACCGTGCCCGCGTTGCCCGAGCCCCTGTCGGCCCGGAAGATCCGGGGCGTCGTCTCCGACGGAATGCTCTGCTCCCCGTGGGAGCTCGGGATCACCACCGAGCACACCGGGATCCTGGTCATCCCCGACGACGTGCGACCGGGGACGGACCTCAAGCGGGCATACGGCCTTGACGATTCGGTCCTCGATATCGAGGTCACTCCGAACCGCCCGGACTTCCTGTCGGTCATCGGGATCGCCCGGGAGGTGGCAGCGGCGACGGGCGTCCCGCTTCGTATGCCGGACGTCGCCGTCGAGGAGGTCGACGAGAAGGCCGACGAGGTGGCCACGGTCGAGATCCTCGATCTCGACCGATGCCCGCGGTACCTGGCGCGCGTCGTTCGGGGGATCGCCCACTCGCCGTCACCCATCCGCGTGCAGGCCCGGCTTACCGCGTCCGGGATGCGTCCGCTCTCGGCAGCCGTGGACGCCACCAATTACGCGATGCTCGAGATCGGACAGCCGCTCCATCCGTTCGACCTGAGCCGGCTGGAGGGGCCGGGCATCGTCGTTCGGCGCGCGAACGACGGGGAGCGGCTGGTCACACTTGACGGCGTGGAGCGGGCGTTCACCCCCGATGATCTGCTGATCTGCGACACGGAGCGCCCGGTGGCGGTGGCCGGTGTGATGGGTGGTGCGGTGGCCGAGATGAACGAGTCGACGGCCGACGTCCTGCTCGAGAGCGCCTGGTTCGAGCGCGGCGGGATCCAGCGGACCCGCCGGCGCATCGGCCTGTCCACCGAGGCGTCGATGCGGTTCGAGCGCGGTACGGACCCCGAGGCGGTGCCGCTCGGCGCGGACCGAGCCTGCCGGCTGATGGCCGAGTGGTGCGGGGGGCGCGTGCTGGCGGGGTCCGTGGATGCAGGGGGCGCGCCGGAACGCCGGCAGGTGTGGATGCGTCCGTCTCGAGCCTCGCTGGTGATCGGCTACCCAGTCTCGACGGCGGAGGCCGCCGAGGCCTTCGATCGCCTGGGCATGGCCTGCGAGGTGGAGGGAGATGACCTCGTGGTCGTGGAGATCCCGGGGTACCGGGTCGACATCGAGCGTGAGGTCGACCTCATCGAGGAGGTCGTCAGGGTCCAGGGCTACGACCGGGTGGGCTCGACGGTTCCGCCGGTCCGCCAGGTGGGAGGGGTTCCCCCCGCCTACGGGTTCCTGGCCCGGCTCCGGGGGTCGCTGCGCCGGTCCGGTATCCGGGAGGTCCGGCTCCTGTCGTTCGCATCGCAGGAGGACGTGGAGATGGCCGAGGGGGACGGTCCGATCCGGATCACGAACCCGCTCCAGGCCGACGAGTCGTTCCTTCGAACCCGGCTCCTGCCCGGCTTGCTCCGTGCCGTTCAGCGCAACGTGTACCGGCACGTGCGCGGCGTGGCCCTGTTCGAGGTGGGCACGGTGTTCCGGATGAAGGACGGCGCGGCCGACGAGCGGCCTTCGCTCGCCTTGGCGCTGACCGGCCCGGCCTTCCAGTCATGGGCCGAGCCGCCGAGGTCCTTCGACTTCTTCGACGCGAAAGGCGCTCTCGAGGCCCTCCTCGAGGACGCCGGGGTCCGTGACTGGTCGATGGGTCCGCCGGCTGGGTGGCCCTTCCACCCCGCGCGGTCCGCCGCCATCGTCGCGGATGCGGAGGGCCTCGGCGTGGTCGGCGAGATCCACCCGAGCCTGGTCGAGCGGCTGGACCTCGGCGGCCGCGTGGCGGCCGCCGAGGTCGACGTCCGGGCCCTCATGGCCCATGGCCGCCCAGGTGCAGGCCGCGCTGCGCGAGGCGGGCGGCGACCTGATCGAGACGTGCCTCCTGTTCGACGTCTTCTCCGGACCACCGCTTCCGGAGGGCAAGAAGAGCCTCGCGTTCTCCATCGACCTTCGAGCACCCGACCGCACGCTCACCGACGAGGAGGCCGACGCCGTGGTGCGCAGGATCGCCGAGCGGCTGGCATCCGAATTCGGCGGCGAGCTCCGCGCCGGCTGAGAGGGACGGGCCTCGTTCGCGGCGCCCGAAGCCCCCCGATAGACTGCCGCGGATGAAACGGGACTACCTGTCCGTCGACGATCTCACCCAGGAAGAGCTCATCGCCCTGCTCGATCTCGCCGCCAAGGTGAAGTCGGAGCCGGAGGGGTACGCCGGACGCCTCCACGGCAGGGCCGTGGCCATGGTCTTCGAGAAACCGTCGACCCGGACCCGGGTCTCGTTCGAGGTGGCCGCCGCCTCCGCCGGAGCGCATCCGGTCGCGCTCTCCTCAGCCGAGCTCCAGCTCGGCCGAGGAGAGACCATCGAAGACACCGGGCGGGTTCTCTCCCGGTACGTGGATGCTGTCGTCCTGCGGACGTTCGAACAGGAACGCCTGGAGCTGCTGGCGGCGGCGTCCTCGGTTCCGATCGTCAACGCGCTCTCGGACTTCGAGCACCCCTGTCAATGCCTCGCCGACCTCCTGACCGTTCGCGAGATCAAGGGTGAGCTGAAGGGCCGGACGCTGGCGTACCTGGGCGACGGCAACAACGTGACCCATTCGCTCCTGCTCGGCTGCACGAAGGCCGGCATGCGTATCCGGGTGGCCACTCCTCCCGGCTTCGAGCCCATCCCACAGGTCGTGCACCGTGCCCGCGAGATCGCGACGCAGACCGGTGGAGCGGTCGAGGTGCTCCACGATCCGGCCGAGGCGTGCTCCGGGGCCGACGTGCTCTACACCGACGTGTGGGCCAGCATGGGGCAGGAAGGGGAAGCGGACGAACGGGCGTTGGTGTTCCGCTCGTACCAGCTGAACGAACAGATGGTGAAGCTCGCGGCACCCGACGTGACCGTCCTGCACTGCCTGCCCGCTCATCGGGGTCAGGAGATCACCGACGAGGTCATCGACGGACCCCACTCGGCGGTGTGGGATCAGGCCGAGAACCGATTGCACACGCAGAAGGCGTTGCTGCTGTTCCTGCTCGGCGTGGCCTGAAGTCCCTTCGGTACCATTCTCAAGTGCCCCGCGCGAACGACGCCGTGGAGGCCGTGCTGCTCGAGTACGCCGACCTCCTGTCGATCCTCACGGAGGACCCGCACCGACCTCGGTCCTACGAGAAGGCGGCCCGCGCGGTCGGGGGGTACCCCGCGGACATCGCCGAGTTCGACGTGAAGCAGCTCCAGGCCATCCCGAATGTCGGTTCCTCGATCGCCGGGAAGATCCATGAGTTCCTCCAGGCGGGTTCGATCGGGGCGCTGGAGGAGCTGCGAGCCCAGATCCCCCAGGGGGTCCGGGCGCTGACGGCCATCCCCGGCCTCGGCCCCAAGCGGGCCATGGTCCTGTACGAGCAGCTCGGCGTGGCCTCCGTCGACGAGCTCCTGGCGGCCGTGAACGAGGGAAGGTTGGCCGAGATCAAGGGGTTCGGCAAGAAGACGGCCGACAACATCCTTCGCTCGATACAGCAGATGGGGTCCTCCGAGCGCCGCGTGCTGGTGAACGTGGCGCTCGACGTAGCGGAAGACCTTCTCCGCGAGCTGAACGAGCTGAAGGGGGTGCGCAGGGCGACCTACGCCGGCTCGCTCCGACGGATGGCGGAGACGATCGGCGACGTCGACCTACTGGTCGCGAGCGCGAAGCCGGGCCCGGTTATGGACAGCTTCGTGTCCCTGCCGGTCGTGGACCGGGTGATCGCCCACGGCGACGCGAAGTCGTCGGTGCTCACCACGGGCGGCCTTCAGGTCGACCTCCGAGTGATCGCGGAGGAGGCGTGGGGGGCGGGCCTCATGTACTTCACCGGCTCGAAGGCCCACAACATCCGTCTCCGGGAGATGGCCATTCGCAAGGGGCTGCGACTGAACGAGTACGGCCTGTTCCGGGTGAAGAGCGGGAAGCTCATCGTGGCGGAGACCGAGGAGGAAGTCTACGGGCGGCTCGGCCTGCCGTTCATCCCGCCGACGCTCCGGGAGGACCGCGGCGAGATCGAGGCTGCCCTGGCCGGCGAGCTCCCGAAGGTGCTTGAGCAGAAGGACGTCCGGGGCGACCTCCACACGCACACGAACCTCACCGATGGGCTGGCCCCGCTGGAGGAGATGCTCGAAGCGGCCGCGGCGATGAAATACACGTATTACGCGGTCACCGACCACGCGCCCCAGCTGTTCATGCAGCGGATGACGGATGAGAAGATGCTGGCCCAGCGCGATCGGCTGAAGGCGCTCCAGGCGACCTACCCCTCGATGACCCTGTTGCACGGTTCCGAGCTGAACATCGACACCCAAGGGGGCGTGGACTGGCCGGAGGAGTTCCTGGCGGGCTTCGACGTGCTGGTTGCGTCGGTGCACACCCACTTCAACCTGTCGAAGGACGAGATGACCCGGCGCATCGTCCGGGCAATGGAGAACCCGTACGTGAACATCCTGGGGCACCCCACAGCCAGGCTCATCGGCAAGCGCCCGCCAATCGAATTCGACCTGGACGAGGTGTTCAGGGCAGCCGCGCGAACCGGCACGGCCCTGGAGGTGAACGGCTTCCCCGACCGGCTCGACCTGAAGGACGAGCACATCCTGTGGGCTCGGCGCCACGGCGTGAAGTTCGCCGTGGACACCGACTCCCACGCCTCGCTCCACCTCCCGCACATGCGGTTCGGGGTGGCCACGGCGCAACGGGGTTGGTTGACCAAGGACGACGTCATCAATGCGTGGCCGCTGGCCAAGCTCCGGCGGTTCCTGGACAAGGGACGCGCGACCGCCCGGTGAGCCGTTCGACCCGGCGTCTGCCGCGTTCGTTCTTCACACGACCATCCCCTGAGGTCGGGCCGGATCTCCTCGGCCGGACCCTCGTGCGAAGGGTCGACGACGGAACACTGCTGACCGCTCGCATCGTCGAGGCCGAGGCCTACCAGGAAGACGACCCCGCGAGCCACTCGTACCGTGGCCGGACCAACCGGACCGAAGTGATGTTCGGGCCTGCCGGCCATGTATACGTGTACTTCACGTACGGCATGCATCACTGCATGAACGTCGTGACCGGTTCGACCGGGGAGGGGAGCGCCGTGCTCCTTCGCGCGGCCGAGCCGCTCGAGGGGCTGGAGGAGATGGCCCGTGGCCGGGGAACGAACGACCCCCGGATGCTGTGCTCGGGCCCGGGCCGGCTGTGCCAGGCGCTGGGCATCGACCGAGCCGAGAACGGGCTGGACCTGGTGCGTGGCCGCCAGCTCTGGCTCCTCGAGGGAGCCCCCGTCCCCCCTTCGATGATCAGCGTCGGTTCCCGGGTGGGCATCACGAGCGGGACCGAACGTCCTTGGCGGTTCTCCGTGCGCGGGGACCGCTTCGTCTCGCGGGTCCGACCGGCGGCGCCGGTCAGGGGTTCACGGTGATCGTGACCGTGGAGCCGACGGGGAGCTTGGCGCCGGCCGACGGGCTCTGGACCCAGGCGACACCCTCCTGGTAGACGCATGCAGGGTCGACGGGGTCACATTCCTGCTGCTCCTGCACCGATATCTCGAACCCGGCCTCTCGAAGGACGGCCCGGGCGGCTCCCTCGGTCATCCCCAGGACGTTCGGCACGCTGGCCGTCGAGATCTTCTGCGAGACGGTGATGGTGACCGTGCTGGTCTGGACGGCCTGCTGGCCTGCCTGAGGATCCTGCGCGATCACCGTGCCCGCCCGCTGGTCGGACGGCGCGTGGACGACGATCGCGGCGAAGCCGGCGGATCGGAGCAGGTCGATCGCCGGGCTCTCCCTCAGCCCGATGGCCGAGGGCACCGGAAGCAGTTGGTACGAGGTCGGCTGTTTGCACACCTTGAGCCGGGGCTCGGTCCCGGCGATGAACGTCTGGGTGTCGATGTTCTGCGGCGGCGTGTATGGATTGGCCAGGCACCCCTGGGTCACATCGATCCGAAGCGACACGAACTGGACGTTCGACGTCGGGAACGGCTTCACCGGAAGGTTGTGGGTCGCGTTGACCATGAACGCCCGCCAGATCTGGGCGGGCCACGTGCCGCCGTAGACCGGGGAGATCCTGGTGGTCGGATATTGCATCGAAACCTGGCCCTGAGGGAAGCCCACCCACACGGCCGCCACGAGCTGGGGGACGGCCCCCACGAACCATGCGTCGCTGTAGTTCTGCGCGGTCCCCGTCTTTCCGATCTGAGGCCGGCCGATGTTCGCGGCGGCCCCCGTACCGTACAGGACGACTTTCTGCAGGATCCCGTCGGCCACCGTGACGATGGCCGGGCTGACCACCTGTTTGGGGTTGGGACGCGCCTGATACAGGACCTTGCCATCCGGAGCGGTGATGGTGACGACCGGCGTGGGGGCGACGTGGGCGCCACTGTCGGCCAGCGTGCCGTAGGCCGATGCCATCTCCAGCGTGTTCACCTCATTCGTGCCGATGACGGCCGAGGGGACCGGCGCAAGCTGGCTCCTGGGGGAGGTGGTCCGGGTGCAGCACCGGATGCCCATGCGCTTCGCCGTATCCACGACGCGCTGTGCCCCCAGATAGATGTCGCCGTCGCCCACGGCCTTTTCGATGTTCACGTACGCGACGTTGACCGAGTTGACGGTGGCGCTCTCGAGCGAGATGTAGCCGTACGAGGAGCCCTCGGCATTCCCCGGGGTCCACACCGTCCCATCCGATAGTGGGACCGATACCGAGGAGCCGCTGAAGGTTTGGGTGGGAGAGATCCCGTGCTCCAGGGCGGCGACCAGGGTAAACGGCTTGAAGGCCGATCCCGCCTGGCGTCCAGTGCTCCCGCCGGCGGCCAGGTTCACCTTGGCGAACCGGTCCCTCGGATCCCAGTAGTTCCGCCCGCCGACCATGGCCTTGATGTAGCCCGTCCGCGGATCGATCACCGTCATCGCCGCATAGGGGTCAGAGCGGTAGATGAGGATCGAGTGGACGGCCCGCTCCGCCTGTTCCTGCAGCCGGGGGACGATCGTGGTCTGGATCCGCAGGCCTCCCTTGAACAGGAGGTTGTACCGGTCCTGCACGGTCTTTCCGAACCTCGGGTTGGACAGGAACCACTGTTTGAAGTAGTCCACGAAGTAGGGGGCCGGGTAATGCTCGGTGCTCTGCCGCATCCGCAGGTTGATGGGACGTTGCACTGCGCTCGCGAATGCCCCCGGCTCGATCATCCCCAGCTCGCGCATCTGGGTGAGGACCTGGTTCCGGCGGGTGGTGGCCAGGTTCGGACGGACCACCGGGTCGTAATCCGCCGGTGCCGCGATGAGCCCGGCCAGCAGCGCGGCTTGCGCCAGCGTCAGCTCCGACGCGGCCCGCCCGAAGTAGGTCTCGGCGGCGGCCTGGATCCCGTACGCGCCGTTGCCGAAGTACACGGTATTGAGGTACTTCGCCAGGATCTCGTCCTTGCTGAGCGTCTGCTCCAGCTGATAGGCCAGGACGGCCTCCCGGAACTTCCGCGACAGGGTCTGCTCGTCGCCGGTGTACGCGTTCTTGACGTACTGCTGCGTGATGGTGGAGCCGCCCTCCACGATCCGTCCGGTGGTGGCATCGACGTACGCCGCCCGGAGCAACGCCTTGACGTCGATCCCCATATGGTCGTAGTAGCGCTTGTCCTCGATGGCCACGACGGCGTTCCGGATGTTCTCCGGGATCTTCGACAGCGGGACGATCACGCGGTTCTGCTCGGCGTGCAGCGGGGTGATCATCGATCCGTCGGAGGCGAACACGAACGAGGTCTGCGGGAGCACCGGCGCCTGCGCCAGCTCCTGCTTCAGGTCGGGAAGGTTACAGGCCGACGCGGTCAGAGCCGCCAGGATGAGCCCGAGCGCAAGGGGACGCCGGGAGGGGTTCATGGCCGGCCAATCATAGCCACGGCCCTGTATCCGCACTGGTAGCATCGCGAATCCGATGGCCTCCTCCGCGCTCCCTCGCCTGTTGGCCGGCGCCGCCGACGTCATCCCCCGGGACGGCCTGCAGGACAAGCTGTCCCTGGGCCGTCCCCTTCGGGTCAAGTTGGGCATCGACCCATCCCGGCCCGACCTTCACCTCGGCCACGCGGTCGTCCTTCGAAAGCTCCGGCACTTCCAGGACGCCGGCCACATGGCCGTCCTCATCGTGGGGGACTTCACCGGCCGGGTGGGCGATCCCTCGGGCCAGTCCGAGACCAGGCCGTTCCTCACCGAGGAGGAGATCGAGATGAACGCCACCACCTATCTCGAACAGGCCGGCACGGTGCTCGACATGAGCTCCGCGGAGGTCCGACGGAACTCCGAGTGGCTCGCGGAAATGGGGATGGCCGACGTGCTTCGGCTCACGTCTGCCTACACCGTGGCTCGCATGCTCGAACGCGACGACTTTCGAAAGCGGTACGAGGAAGGAAAGCCCATCAGTGTGGTGGAGTTCCTCTACCCGTTGATGCAAGCGATGGACTCCGTGGCCGTTCGGGCCGACGTCGAGCTCGGCGGAACCGACCAGACCTTCAACCTGTTGGTGGGGCGGGACATCCAGCGTGCCTACGGACAGGACCCTCAGGTCGTCCTCACCATGCCGCTGCTCGAGGGGATCGACGGCGAACGCAAGATGTCGAAGTCATTCGACAACTGGGTGGCGCTCACGGATCCACCGGAGGAGATGTTCGGCAAGCTCATGCGGATCCCCGACCACCTCATCACCAAGTACCTCCTGCTCGCCGCGGACCTCGACCCCTCGGAGGTGGCGAGGATCGAGGCCGGCATGGTCAACGGAAGCTTGAAGCCGGTGGAGGAGAAGCGCCGCATGGCCCGGGCGGTGGTGGACCTGTACAAGGGGTCCGGCGCCGCGGCCGAGGCCGAGAAGCGGTTCGACCGGGGGAGCCGGTGACCGACCCCACGGCGAAGTATCCCCTGGGGGACCTCAAGGGAAGGGTGCTGCAGGTCAGCAGGCGCCGCTTCCTCAGGCTCCGCTGAGCGGTCCGCGGCAGGCAGCTCACCCACCTGGGGGTCCGTGGGGCTCGTTGCCGTCCCGTTCCCGTGCTACCATTACGACCCGTTGGCGCGGACCCTTCCTGAAGGTTCCCACCTTCTGGTTCGCTGCCCGCACCTTGAGAACTGAACAGTGTGCCAAAAGCCAGTGCGCTTTCCCGTCAGCTGGGAGGCGCGATTCGTCGCGTCCTTCTCCAGCAGACGGTTCGTACGAACCACACCAGGAAGCGATCCCGGCCCTCGGGCCGGTTCGTGAACTTCTACGGAGAGTTTGATCCTGGCTCAGGACGAACGCTGGCGGCGCGCCTAACACATGCAAGTCGAGCGAGAACCCGAGGAGGGGTAACCCTTCTCGGGGGAGAGCGGCGAACGGGTGAGTACCACGTGGGCAACCTGCCCCAGACTCTGGGATAACCCCGGGAAACCGGAGCTAATACCGGATACTCTCGGCGGACCGCATGATCTGCCGAGGAAAGCTCTTGCTGTCTGGGATGGGCCCGCGGCCTATCAGCTTGTTGGTGAGGTAACGGCCCACCAAGGCGACGACGGGTAGCTGGTCTGAGAGGACGGCCAGCCACACTGGGACTGAGACACGGCCCAGACTCCTACGGGAGGCAGCAGTGAGGAATATTCGACAATGGGCGCAAGCCTGATCGAGCGACGCCGCGTGAAGGAAGACGCCCTTCGGGGTGTAAACTTCTTTTGTTGGGGATGACACATCTTCTCAACCTTCTCTAGTAATAGAGGAGGAAAAAGAGGAGGTTAGGACAGTACCCGACGAATAAGCCTCGGCTAACTACGTGCCAGCAGCCGCGGTAATACGTAGGAGGCGAGCGTTGTCCGGATTTACTGGGCGTAAAGGGCGCGTAGGCGGCGGCGTGAGTCCCGCGTGAAATCTCCCGGCTCAACCGGGAGGGTGCATTGTAAACTGGGGAGCTAGAGGACGGTAGAGGGGGGTAGAATTGCTGGTGTAGCGGTGAAATGCGTAGAGATCAGCAGGAATACCCGTGGCGAAGGCGGCCCCCTGGACCGGTTATGACCTTTCAATT
>WNGE01011206.1_pt1 | contig 13039 bp, 11 predicted proteins | sample 5400651 | NCBI WGS metagenome assembly WNGE01 (sample SAMN13153370, study PRJNA577476) | soil metagenome | isolation source: 60 cm soil or saprolite under grassland replicate 2 | place: USA:California | collected 2016-06-15 | reverse complement strand
GCTCCTCCCGCTCGAGCGTCGATTCGAGCTGCTCGGCATGTTGCTCGGCGATCCCGAGGGCGTCCTGCCTTCTGCGCGCATGCCACACCATCGCGAGGAACATCGCGGACATGAGCGGCACCTCCGTCAGCTCGCTCCACTCCTGTGTGCCGCGGGAGACGTCGACCGTGATCAGCGTGCCGGTCGAGACGATCACGAAGCCGAGCGTCAGCGCTGTCGCCCCCGGCCGCCAGACCCGGAACCCGTAGACCAGCGTCAGGCTGACCCAGATGAAATGGAACGGGACCGTTTCCCACCGTTCCCAACGCACCATCGCGAGCAGGTTCGCGACTGCGAACGCGACCCAGCCGAGCTCGACAGCTCTAGGCCTGAGCCAGTCGGTAGCCGGCATGGCGAACGGTTTCGATCGGCGATCCGGGCCCGAGTTTCTTGCGCAGCCGGCGGATGCAGACGTCGACGACATTCGAGCCTGGATCGAAGTGATAACCCCAGACCTCGGAGAGCAGCCGCTCGCGGCTGACGACCTCGCCGGCGCATTCGAGCAGGCTGTGCAGAAGCTTGAACTCACGGTCGGAGAGATCGACCGTCCGCTCGCCGAGCTGCGCCTGGCGGCGCGCGAGGTCGAGCGCGAGACCGCCGGCGTGTAGGACATGACCGTTGGCCGGCTCCTCCGGCCTGCGCAGGTGGACGCGAATCCGGGCCAGCAACTCGTCGAACGAGAACGGCTTCGTCAGGTAGTCGCGCGCCCCGAGCCCGAAGCCGTTCAGCTTCGTCGTCAGGTCGGCGCGGGCGGAGACGATCACCACGGGCAGCTTCGGATGCTTCGCCTCGAGCGCTCGGAGAACGCTCAAGCCGTCCAGCCGCGGCAGCAGCAGGTCGAGGATGACGAGGTCGCATTGCACGGCTTCGGCCGCGCGTAGCCCCTCCTGGCCGTCCCGCGCCCCCAGGACTGCGAAGCCTTCCGCCTCGAGCCCGCGTGAGACGAAGTCCAGGATTCTCGGCTCATCTTCGATGACGAGAATCCGCACCTGCTCCCTGCCGTCGCGACCTTAACGCACCCGTTCCTGACCATGTCATGACTTGCGAATGACAATTTCGTCATCCGGCTGGCGCGGGAGCGGAACGGCTTCGTAACTTCCGGAGCGCATGGCGGAGACCGTCGGGCGCGATCGCATCCTCGAGCCGACGACGCCTGGGGAGGCGCCGGCGCCTCTCACGGGCAGAGCGAGGGCGATGGGGCGCTCGCCGTTCCACGACTCGGCGGCCAAGCACTGGATCCTCTCCTCGATCATCTGGTTGACGGTCGTCGATCTCTTCGGGCTCGTGCTGGCGACCGAGTTCGTCACGCCCGAGGCGTTCAGCCACTACTCATGGCTCTCGTTCAGCCGCGTACGGCCGTCACACGTCAGCGGCGTGATCCTCGCCTGGCTGACGATGATGTACTTCGGCGCGCTCTTCTACATGCTCCCGCGCCTCGTCGGTACGCGCGGGATGTGGAGCGAGCGCCTCGGCGTCATCTGCGCCTGGGCGTGGAACCTGATGTACCTGCTCGGGATCATCGGCCTGCTGACTGGCCACAGCCAGGGTCGCGAATACGGCGAGTTCATCTGGCCGATCGACATCTTGCTGCTCGTGATCTGGTGCGCGAACATCGTCAACATCCTGGCGACGGTCGCGATCCGGACGATCCGGCCGATCTACGTCTCCGTCTGGTTCTTCATCGCGAGCCCGCTCTGGCTCGCTGTCGACTACGCGATCGGCAACGTCATCTGGCGCCCGGGTCACATCTGGGGAGCGCCCTCGGGAGCCCTTGGCGGCAGCCTCTCCGACGCGATGCTCAACTGGTGGTACGCCCACAACCTCTTCGGCCTCTGGCTGACGCCGATGCTCCTGGCGCTGACCTACTACATCGTCCCACGCGTCACCAACACGCCCCTCTACAGCTACACCCTCTCCCTCATCAGCTTCTGGGGCATGGCGTTCTTCTACACCGGCGTCGGCGACCACCACATCCTCCAGTCGCCGACGCCGGCGTGGCTGAAGACGATCGCCGAGGTCTCCTCGTGGATGCTGCTCGTTCCGGTCTTCGCGTTCACGATCAACATCCTCGGAACGATGAAGGGGAACTGGGACCGGTTCTTTACGAACCTGCCCTTACGGTTCACGATGACCGCCTTCTTCTTCTACTTCCTGGTCAACATCCAGGGAGCGTTCGAGGCGATTCAGCCCTTCAACAAGCTGACTCACTTCACGAACTTCGTCGTTGCGCACGCCCACCTCGCGCTGCTCGGCGCCTTCACGATCCTCGGCATGGGCGTGATCGACTACATCGTCGCCCAGATCTATGCGAAGCCGCTCTTCAGCCGCAGCCTGAGCGAATGGCAGTACTGGCTCGTCACGGTCGGCTTCACCGGCTTCTTCAGCGTTCTGACACTGGCCGGATTCCAGCAGGGCTTCAGCTGGCAGGAGGGGATTCCCGAGATCAATGTGCTGCCGCAGCTGCACGCGTACTACATCGCGCGCGGGATCTTCGGGGCGATGATCGTGCTCTCGGGGATCGTTCAGATCGTGAACATCGGGATGACGATCTTCACGAACACTGCCGAGCGCCGCCGGCTCGAGACGTTGAGGGTCGCTGAGGCGATGGCACCGCCCCCGGTGACGGGCTGATGAGCGAGCAGGGCGAGCGCACCCCGCCGACGCCGCAAGTCCCGCGCGGCTGGGTTCGTCATCCGCGTGAGCGAATGCTGATTACGCCGCTGGTTGCGGGCATCGGAGGCCTGCTGGCCTTCTTCACCGTGGTCGCGATCGTCGTCTGGCTGCCGATCCACACGTTCGATCCGCCGCCGTCGAGCGACTGGGCGCCGCTCTCTTCAGAAGCGCATTCCGGCCGCAACCTGTTCGCCTCGAACGGCTGTTACGTGTGCCATTCCGGCTACTCGCGACCGCAGGACGTGCGCGAAGGCCTCTACTTCCTCTATCCCAAGATCTCCGCGCCGGGTGACTTCTGGGGCTCCGACCAGTCGCCCAACCTGCTCGGCACCGAGCGCACCGGCCCCGACCTCTCACAGGAGTCGGGCTGGCATCCGGACGACTGGCAGTCCGCGCACTTCTACGACCCGCGCTACATGGATCCGCGGTCGCTGATGCCGGATATGAAGTCGCTCTTCTCGGACAAGCAGGTCGATCAGCTGATCGCCTACGTCGAGCAGCGAAGCGGGAAATCGGGACTCCTCCGCTACGCCGGCCAGCTCTACGCGAAGCACGTCGTGCTTGTGAACCAGGGCTTCCCGGAGCCGTACACAGGGTTCCAGGGCGCGCACAAACCGGTCGTCTCCGCGCTCCCCGACAGCAAGCTGATCCCGGAGGACGGTCAGCTCGCGGAGGCGCCTAACCTTTCACAGATCGACCGCAGCTACTGGCTCTCCGGCGACCCGCTGCCGGTGACCGAGGCGAATCTGCTGCGCGGCAAGGAGGTCTTCCTCGACCGTTGCGTCGGCTGCCACGGCTTGAAGGGCGACGGCAACGGTCCGGGTGCTCGTTTCCTTTCGCCGCCGCCGGCCGACTTCACGGACGCCGACGACGCTTGCTGCGGGGGCGACACAGGGCCCGGCGACTTCTACTACCGGATCCTCCGCGGCTGGCCGGGAACGGCGATGGAGAACTTTGGCGATCGGCTCTCGGTCAACGACATCTGGCGCGTCGTCCTATTCCTGAAGACGATCCCGAACGGGACGCTCACGCCGTACCGCAGCCCAGAACCGAAGGACTACATCGTCTGGCAGCCCTCGAAGGAGCTGATCGCCTGGACGAAGTCGCACCAGACGCTCGTCGGCAACGTCTCCTTCGAGAAGAAGGCGAGCAAGGATCCGTACATGCAGGAGGCGATGCGCGTCTTCCCGGGGCTTGCGCCGTCGGACCACCTGACGCTGAACAACCAGGCACACACACCGCTGTCGCTGCAGGACGCGGCAAACGGAATCAAGGCGCTCTATAACGACATGCTCAACCGGGCCTGGAGCGACGCCAAGGCGCGTGGCGAGAAGCTGCCACGCGAGTCGCAGAAGGCGATCCCGCCGACCGTGCCGGGGCAGCAATGAGCCTCACCGCGAAAAATGCTGCGCATTTTCCGCGGGGCTGGTTTGGTCGACTCGCTTGGCTCGCGACGATCAAGAGGGCGCTCGTCAGCTTGGCGCTGATCGCGTTTGTCGCGCTGGCTCTCCCTGCGATCGCGCTCGCCCATGACCAACCCGAGACGAAGCAGTCGCGCTGGGTGATGGCGGACTGGATGATGGACACGTTCTTCATCTTCTCCGGCCTCGCCGTGATCGCGTTCGTCGCTGCGTGGAAGGCCGGGCACTTCCAGGAGCTCGACCGGGTCGGCGGGATCCCGCTGCTCGTGGAGGAAGAGGACTACTACACGCCCGAATGGGCCTATGACGAGGAGGAGTGGGCCGATGGGGATGCCTAGCGGTGACTCGCCGGGAAAGGCGCACCAGTACTACGACTACCTGCAGAGTCACGACCAGACGCTGCAGGTACCAGCGACGTGGCACGTCCACTGGCTCGATCTCGCCTGGCTCTGGGGCTTCCTGCTCGCCCTCGTTCTGATCATCCTCTGGTGGCTCGGGCAGTACCGCTCGACCCGCCAACGGGGCATCTACCCGACCGACCAGTTCGGCGGCTACACGACCGAGGCGGCCGGCCCGGCGACGCGGTTCTTCCTGCTGTTCACGGTGATCATCACCGGGTGGGCCGTCGTGTTGGCCGTCGGCCACATCATCTGGGGCCAGAAGTTCTGATGGCCGCGACCGAGACTCCGATCCAGTCGGTCCTGCCGTACGTCAGTTGGTCGTCGCTCACGATCGCGGCGATTCCCGCCGACGCGTGGCCGCTCGTCTTCGGCTCGATGCAGGCGCTCAAGGGCCACGTGCAGGAGTACCCTGGCTGTCAGAAGCTCGAGGCGTTCGTCCACGCCGAGGCCGAAGGTGCGGTGCGGATCCACTGCTACACCACGTGGGATACGCCCGAGCAGCTCGAGGCCTTCCTCGAGCGCGGCTACACGTTCGAGCGGATGCTCGTCGACGTCGCCGGGATCACCGCTCAGCCGACGCTCGTGATGGAGAAGGTCTTCTGATGGCCGCGCAAGAGCCCGATCAGGAGCGCCGCCCAGCACCGGCACGCCCGCTCGTCGGCTACCGCGACGTCGGCGAGGACGTCCGGCATTCGCGCAGCACGATGATGCGAGCCTGGGTGATCCTCGCGGTGCTGATCGCCTTCTACGTGGGCTGGACGCTGGTCATCTTCTTCTTAGAGCCTGGGCTCCGATGAACAGCGGGTCGATCGATCAGCCGAGACGGACGCACGGGCAAAGCCCGCACGTCCTGAAACGGCACCGCAAGCGGTGCCTTAGGCCCGGTCTCCGCTAGGCACCGAGGCCGGCGAGGGCCCCTTGTACATCAAGCACCTCACCTCGCTTCAGTTCCTGACCTACGTCGGCTTCTTCGCGGTCGTACTCGCGGCGATGTTCAAGTTCGTCCCCGGCAAGGCGCCGCCCGTCCGTACCGAGCCCTTTCCGGAGGACGAGCTCGGCGCTCACGATCGAAAGACGGCGAAGTACTTCGTCGCCGGCGGCTTCTTCCTGGTGCTCGGCTCGCTGCACATGGCCGTCAAGAACCTGCCATGGGCCGCGGAATACCTGGCCCGAACCGGCTACGCCGGGCATCTTGTCCGCGACCTCTCGGATACGCACGTGATGATCGTCGGCGGCGGGACGCTGCTCTCGACCGGGCTCTGCTGGCTCGTCCTGCCGAGGATCGTGGGCAGGCCGCTCTCGAGCGAAGGTCTCGCCCAGTGCGCCTTCTGGTTCACGGTCGCCGGCCTCTTCGTCTTCTACGTCTCGCTGATCGGAAACGGGATCGCGATCGGACGCCTGGTCGAGCACGGCTGGGACTACCAGCTGGCGAAGGAGCACATGGGCAAGTGGTACAAGGTGCCGACCGGGATCGGCGCCGGGGTGATGGGGCTGGGCTACTGGTGCTTCGCCACCAACGTCGCGCTGACGATCTTCAACTCACGGCTCGTCAAGGTGCCGAAGCCGCAATGGCACCTCTGGAAGTACTTCGCCACCGGCGCGGCGGCGCTGACGGTCGGGACGGTCCAGGGCGTGATCCAGGTGCAGCCTGCCCATGCGGACTGGCTCTACAAGGCCGGCCACGCGGGCGAGTGGATCGATCCGATCAGCCACGCTCACATCAACCTCGTCACCGGCCTGACGATGCTCGTCGCTGGCTCTCTGTTCGCGCTCGTCGGTTCGGCCGGCGGCGTCGAGCCGTCTCGCCGGCTCGTCAACCGCTGCTTCTACTCCCTGCTCGGCGGCTCGCTCGCCTTCTACGCGGTGACGCTCTACCTGGGCTTCCACGAGGGTGGACTGGTCGTCCACCGGGGCTTGACACCGGAGCAGGCGGAGGAAGCGACACCGCTGCACCCGTTCCTGATCATGGGCGCCGGGATCGCGATGTTCGCGGCCTTCTGGCTGCTGCTCGCGGTGATCGTCCGTTCGGTTTGGCGCTCGAGCGGCCCCCTGAGGCCGTTCGTGCTCGCCGGCTGCGCCGCGCTTGCGCTCGGGACGCTGCAGGGACCGGTGCAGGCGTTCCCGGCCGTCAACGAGCTGCTCGACCGAGGCGGTCAGGCCGGCGACGTGATCGTCAACCTGCACGCCCAGCTGAACATGCTCGGCGGACTGATGGTGCTGTTGATCGGGCTCGTCTTCGCCGCCCTACGCAGCGTTGGGGCCGAGCTGCCGCTGCGCCGCGCGCGGTACGTCGTCGCCGCGGTCGGCGCAGGTGTCGGCGCGTACTACGTCGTCGGCGTCGCTTTCTCGGCCCTCGAGGCCGATCGGGTCGCTGCCGGCGCTTCGTACGCGTCCGCGGTCAGCGGGCTCGAGCCGTGGGAAGCCTTGGTCACGGTTCCCGCCGCACTCGTCGTGCTGGCCGGGTTCTGGTCGTACTCGCGGCTTGCCGTCTCGATGACCGCGCGGCAGCGCGACGAGGGACGGCGGGCGATCGCGGCGCTGCCGGGCCGTTACACGGGGACGATTCCGAGGCGCGTGCGGAGGCGCAGCCCCGCTGCGCTCGCCGGCTACGAGCTCCCGCTCGGCTTGATGGGTTTCCCCGGCGTTGGCTGGCTCTTCGCCGGCTTTCCGTTCACGGCCTCGATCCTGCTGATGGCAGGACCGGCGGTTGCCTGGGCGATCATCCCGGTTGCCTTCTCTCCCTATGGCGAAGGCCCGCTGCGGGCCGAGGGCTGGAAGGTGTTGCTCGCCTGGCTGCCGGTCTCGGCGCTGCTCTCCAGCGCGGCCCTCTATCGCGCGCACGCCCGCCGGCGGCGCCTGCTCGACGGCCCGCCGCCCGGCGGTCACCGGCAACGCGTCCGGAAGCCGCGGACACACGCCGAGATCCGCGCCCGTTACCGGGCGAGGATCGGCGTTGCGACCGGCGTCATCGCCCTCCTCCTCGTCTCGCTCCCCTTCGTGCCGGCCGTCGCCGGCGTCGGCGGCGGAACAGTTCGCTACAGCTACCAGAGCTTCACCAAGGAGATCACTGGGCAGTTCCTCCAGACGCCGAAAGGGCACGTCGCGCTCTTCGCCTGGAGCGATCCCCAGGAGTCCTATCCGCACGATGCGCTGAAGGTGGCGGCGCGGGATGTCCGCGGCTTCGTCATCCGCGCCTCCGCGGTCGACAGCCCGGCCGCGTACCAGCTCTACGACCTGGATCGCGGCGGGAGTGTGCCGCTTGTCGTCCGCGGGAGCGGGCCGACGCAGATGACGCTGGCGCCGCGGCGTGTGCTCCGCCCCGGGCGCTATGAGCTCGTGGCGGCGAAGGAGGGAATGTTCGGCGGGCGCAACTACGACTACCTGCAGGTGGTGAAGCCCGGAGCGCCCGTCACTTCCCTCGGCGTGGCCTCGAGCAAGACGGCGCCGGCGGTCGCCGACTCCCTGCTCCCGCTCGGAGCGACGCTCGTCGCCTTCCTCTTTGCCGGCCTGCTCGCAAGCTCGTTCCTGCGCCGCCCCGCCGGGCAGAAGGCGTTCTGGGCGGCAGGTTTCGCGTGCTTCGCCGTCGCCGCCGCGTGCGAGGCGGCTGCCCAGCGGGCGGGTTGGTCGGAAGGCCTGTTCAAGGCGTACTACGCCGCCGGCGGTGTGCTCACGGTGGCGTTGCTCGGCGCCGGCTCGGCCTGGCTGCTGCTGAAACGGCGCGCCCGGGACCTGATGCTCGGTGCCTTACTCGTGGCGATGGCCGCTGCGATCGTCGCGGTGGCGATCGCCCCGGTCGACCACGGAACGCTCGCGGCCGCCTCGGGCGTACGGCCACCCTCGAACTCGGCCCTGCAGGGGCACGCGTTCCTATGGGCGATCGCGCTGAACTCATTCGGGACGCTGTTCCTGATCGGGGGTTCCCTGCTCGCGATTCTCCGCCGCCAGCGGATCAGGACGAACCTCTGGATCGGCACCGGGGCGCTCGTCGTCGCGCTGGCGACCGGGATGTCCCGCGCGGGCGCGTACTCGTTCGTCTACGCAGGCGAGCTGATCGGGATCAGCCTGATGTTCTTTGGTTTCCGCTTCGCTGCGAGTCCTCCCCCGAAGGCGGCGCCGACGCCGGCGCCGCCGCCCTACTTGATTCCCGCGGGCTCGGCGACCCAGTCGCGCGTGACGTAGAGCCAGAAGGCGAGACCGGCGTAGCGCTTGTAGCGGCGAAACCGGCGCTCAATCGTCTTGTCGCTGGCCTTGCGCCCGTTCAGCTGCGCGTACTTCGGGCGCGACCACGAATCGAGGATCAGCCGCGAGTAACGGCCGAGCAGCATCAGGATCTGCGCCGTCGCGTAGGGCCCGACGCCGGGAAGCGCCAGCAGCCGGGCCTCGACCTCGTCGTCGGGGAGCTCGGGATCGAGCGCCATCGCCTCGGCGGTCGGAAAGGCGTGGCCTCCGCCCGGCGCTGCGGCGCCGAGGTTGGTGACGAGCGCCGTCACCATCCGCCGCGTCGCCGACCACGCCGTGTTGGTGGTGCAGATCGTCTTGATCACGTCCTCGTAGACGCTCGGAGCCCTGAGCATTCGGCCTGCCCCCGCCGACGCCCACGAGAGGTCTGGATCGCCGGCGACGAGCTCGTAGAAGTCCGAGAGATCCTCGTCGAGGGCGAGCACGTGCCGGACGCGCGCGACGAGCTCGTCGGCGGTGCGTCCCGAGGGCGCGCGGCCGAGGACGGTGACGCGCGCGCGGCCGCGCTTGCCCGGACCGATCTCGATCGTCCGCGCCTTACCGTTGAGGGCCAGCGTCAGCTCGAGCGAGGGAGCGTCCTCGTCGAGCCGCATCGGCGGGAGCTCGACGAAGCCGTGGGACAAGAGCGTTCTCTGCAAGTCAACCGGCTCTCCGCCGGCTCCGACGAGCGGAATCTCGGTGCTCCAAGCCCTCACAGTTGTAGTTTCAACAGGTGGCCATCCTCGGCGTCGACGTCGGCGGCACGTTCACGGATGCGGTCCTGCTGACGGACGAGAACGAGCTGCGGACGGCAAAGATTCCGACCGCGCGTCGGCAGGAGGAGTCCGTGCTTGCGGCAGCGGCTGTGGTCGGCGCAGGGCGGGCCGACCGCTTCGCGCACGGGACGACCGTCGCCACGAACGCGCTGCTGGAGCGTAAGGGCGCGCGCACGGCGTTCGTCGGCACCGAGGGCTTCGAGCACCTGCTCCACCTGCGGCGACAGAACCGGGCCGAGCTCTACCGGCTCTGCGCCGACCATGCCGCGCCGCTCGTGCCGATCGAGCGTTGTTTCGGCGTGCGCGAGCGAACCGGCCCGGACGGGGTGATCGCGCCCCTGGAGCTCGACTCGCTGCCGGAGTTCGATGCCGAGGCGGTGGCGGTCTGCCTGCTGTTCTCGTTTCGTGATCTAGATCACGAGCGGGCGGTCGCGGCCGAGCTGCAGCGCCGGTTGCCGGGCGCACGGGTGGTCGCCTCGCACGAGGTCTCGCCCGAGTTTCGCGAGTACGAGCGGGCGTCGACGACCGCGGTCGACGCGTATCTGGGGCCGGTCGTCGCGGGGTATCTCGAGGGTCTCGGCGAAGGGGCTGCAGCCGCCGGCCTGCCGGAGCCGCTCGTGATGCGGTCGTCGGGCGGCGTCGCGCCGCTCGAGGAGGCGGCGGCGCATCCCGCGGTGGCGCTCCTGTCGGGTCCGGCCGCGGGAACGATGGGCGCTGCCTTGCTCGCCCAACGGGCCGGGTTCGAGAACGCGATCTCGTTCGACATGGGCGGGACCTCGACCGACGTCTCGCTGATCGTCGGCGGCCGGGCGAGCCTCGCCGCGGAGCGCGAGGTCGGCGGCCTGCCACTGAGGCTTCCGGCTGTCGACCTGCACACGGTGGGAGCGGGTGGCGGCTCGATCGTCTGGCTCGACAGCGGCGGGGCGATTCGCGTCGGCCCCGAGAGCGCCGGCGCCGACCCCGGCCCGGCCTGTTACGGGCGGGGCGGGACGAGGCCGACCGTCACCGACGCGAACCTTTTGCTCGGCCGGCTGCCGGCCGTGCTCGCAGGCGGCATCGAGCTCGATCGAGAGGCGGCCGCCCAGTCGTTTGACGGCATCGATCCGGCCTCGGCAATCGAGGTCGTGAACGCCGAGATGCTGCGGGCTCTCCGGGTGGTCTCGGTCGAGCGCGGACACGACCCGCGAGGGTTCGCGCTCGTAGCGTTCGGCGGCGCGGGCCCGCTGCATGCGTGTGCCCTCGCCGACGAGCTCGAGATCGGGACGGTGCTCGTGCCCGCAGCCGCAGGCGTGCTCTCGGCGCTGGGGCTCGTTGCGAGCGATGAGCGGCGTGACCATGTCGTGCCGTATGTGCGGCCGCTTGCCGAGGTGGCAGACCTACCCCCCGAGGGCGAAGCCGATCTGCGCTACGCGGGCCAATCCTTCGAGCTGACGGTGCCGATCCAGGCCGGCCTCGCAGAAGCATTCCACCGCGCGCACGAAGAGCGATACGGCTACGCAGATCGCGGACGAGAGCTCGAGCTCGTCGCCGTCCGGACGGCGGAGACCACGCCGGGCCCGGAGTTCGACCTCCCCCAGGGAGAGCCGCTCCACGTCGTAGGCCCGGCCACGGTCGAGCTCGAGGGCGCAACGTGCTTCGTAGCCCCCGGGTGGGTGGGGGATAGGGATGGAGATAGCACGCTGGTGCTGACGAAACCGTGACGGGAACGTGACAACAGCGTGAAAATCGAGCTCCAGGTTCTCGGCAGTTCGCTGCGGTCGATCGCCGAGGAGATGGGCGCTGTGCTCATCCGTTCGGCTTTCTCGGCCAACATCAAGGAGCGGCGCGACTGCTCGACCGCCCTCTTCGACGAACGCGGGCGGATGATCGCCCAGGCCGAGCACATCCCGGTTCACCTCGGCGCGCTCCCCGACGCGATCGCCGCGGTGCGCGCACACGACCCGGCCCCTGAGGACGTCTTCATCCTCAACGACCCGTATGCGGGAGGCACGCATCTGCCGGACATCACGCTCGTCTCCCGGACAGCGGTCGGGTTCGCGGCCACACGTGCGCACCACGCCGACGTCGGCGCCGCCGAGCCCGGAAGCCTGCCCGCCGGCTCCCGGCAGCTGGACGAGGAAGGCGTCGTGATCCCACCGACGCGGCTCGACGAGGCGACGCTCGACGTGCTCACGGCGCAAATGCGGAACCCGGACGAGCGTCGCGGCGACCTGCGCGCCCAGCTGGCCGCAAACCGGCTCGCCTCCCGCCGGCTCGAGGAGCTCTGCGCCCGCCGTGGGCGCGAGCTCGTCGTCGCGGCGATGGACGAGCTGCACGACTACGCCGAGCGTCGCGTCCGAGCCGCGATCGCGGCCCTTCCGGACGGCCGGTTCGACGCGAGCGACGTCCTCGAGGCGGAGGAGGGAGACCTCGAGGTGCGGGCGGCCGTGACGATCGACGGCGACGAGCTGGAGATCGACTTCGCCGGCACGGCGCCGCAGCACGAGGGGAACCTCAACTGCCCGCTGGCGGTGACCCGGTCGGCCAGTTACTTCGTCATCCGCTGTCTGACCGATCCCGATGCGCCCGCGTCAGGTGGCGCCTTCGCTCCCGTCACCGTCCGCGCGCCAGAGGGCTCCCTCGTCAATGCGCGACCGCCGGCCGCGGTCGCCGCCGGCAACGTCGAGACCTCGAGCCGGATCGCCGACGTCGTCTTCCTCGCGCTGGGCGAGGCGATCGACGTCCCGGCGCAGGGCCAGGGGACGATGAACAACGTCACCCTCGGCAGCGACGCCTTCACGTACTACGAGACGATCGGCGGCGGCCAAGGCGCCTGCCCGGACGCCGACGGCCCGTGCGCGGTGCACGTCGCGATGTCGAACACACTCTCGACCCCGACCGAGGCGCTCGAGCTCGCCTATCCGATCCGGGTCGAACACAATGCCCTGCGGCCCGGCTCGGGCGGGGCGGGCAGCCACCGTGGCGGCGACGGCGTCGTACGCGAGCTGCGGGTCCTCGAGCCCTGCCGCCTCTCGATCGTCAGCGAGCGGCGCCGCCACGCTCCGCAGGGCCGCAACGGCGGCACCCCGGGCGCGCCCGGCCGCAACCTGCTGAACGGCCAAGAGCTGCCGGCCAAGGTGACGCGCGACGTCCGGCCAGGCGACGTCGTTCGGATCGAGACTCCGGGCGGCGGGGGCTACGGATCACCCGGCTTGCCGGCGTCGTAACGCGGCAGGCCGTCGTCGGGCAGCTCGTCCCAGGGCGCCCGCGATGCGACATACGTGTGGAACTGGGGACGGATCTGCGGATCCTCGTCGAGCGAGCCGAGCCGGATCGAGATCTCGTCGCCTTCGGGCCAGCGGCCGCCGAACAGCGACGAGCCGCAGACGCTGCAGAAGACCTTGACCGCCGTGCCCTGCTCGGGCGCGTATACGCGCAGGAGCTCCTCGCCTGAAAGGAGCCGAAACTGCTCGCGCGAAACCCGCGCCGGTGTCAGCCCGAATGTCCCGGAGTGCTTGCGGCAGAGCGAGCA
>WNGE01007852.1_pt1 | contig 13042 bp, 13 predicted proteins | sample 5400651 | NCBI WGS metagenome assembly WNGE01 (sample SAMN13153370, study PRJNA577476) | soil metagenome | isolation source: 60 cm soil or saprolite under grassland replicate 2 | place: USA:California | collected 2016-06-15 | reverse complement strand
CCTCACCTGTCCGGTGGTGCACCTGTAGCGCCGCTCGACCACCTTGTGGTGCACGGCCGACAGCAACCACAGCAATACGGGCCGATCGCGGCGGTCGGCGGCGAGGGGCTGCGCTGGAGGCGCCCGGGTCAAGGACGCCTACGAACGGCTCTGAACTGCCAATACGGACTTTGAGGACCGGGGTAAGCACGACGCCGAAGCGCCGTCAACCGTCCGGCGTGGGGGCCGCGTCGAAGTCGACCTTGACCTCGTCCCTGAGCTTGAGGGCACCAAAGAACGCCGAGTAGGGCCGGATTCCCCATTGGCTCTGGACGACGGCCGCCCGACCAACGACCCGGCCGTCGGTCACACGGCCCTGCACCGTGACCGGCCGGGTGACGCCCATGATCGTAAGGTCACCGTCGAGGGCGAACGACCCCGCCGACCCGTCGACCCGCGTCGACTGGGAGGCAATGGTTGGGTGCTGCGCGGTGTGGAGGACCTCCCCGAGGGTCTTGTTGATCTCCGCGCGGTCGGCCTCGGTGAGCGGCTTGACACCGCCGGTTGCTTCCCGGACTTCGAAGGTATCGACGGCAACCTCGACGGTCACCGAGGAGTTCGCCGGGTCGGCGGTGTCGACCGTGGCGCGACCATGCCAGCGCGTGACCTCGATAGTGACGTCGTGGCCGGCCTTGGCGCCCAGCCCGGTACGCGTCGTGTGGACCAGGAGCCGGCCCGACTGCGGTCCGAAGGCTGTGCTGGCTGGCGCTGCTGCTGACCCGGACCATCGAGGTCACCTGCGGCGACACCTGGCCCAACCTTCGCCGCGAACTGGACCGGCTCACGCGTGACACCTACACGAGCGCGCTGCCGGCGAAGGACAAGTCCGGTGCCGGTGTGGTCGCCGGGCGCATCCTCGGACAGAGGAAGGCGGGGTTTACGTGCCGCGACATGAGGGATGGACGCCTCTACAATGCCGCTGTTTGAGGAGGAGCCAATGGCCCACAGCGACGGTGGCCCCAGGGGTGTCCTGGAGCTGGCCAGGTCCGCCACGCCGGTCGCGCGCCGGCGGGGAGCCGCGCTGGCCGTTGCCAGGCCAGCTGGTGAGGTGGCCGCACTCCTGCTGGTGGAGGTCTTGCGCCGGCCGCGGGCCCGGGCGGCCGCGCTTGGGCTCGCCCGATCGCTGGCGCGCCAGCTCGCCGGTCGGCGTGCTCTCCCCTCGGCCCGTGTTGGGGTGTCCGCGACCGCGTGGCAGGTCACGGTGGTGGAGGAGCGCGGCGTGGGCGCCGCTGGCGTCCTGGTCCGCCGCGTCGAGACGGCGCTGGCCGTGCCCAACCGAGAGCCGCCGCCGCCGGCGGCGCGGTGAGGGGTCTGCGCCGCTCCGGCGAGCCGGCGTCTTGGGGGCGCGCGGCGGCCAGTCGGTGTGGCGTGGCGTGTTGGTCCCAGACGGCTCAGCCGCGTCGGCGCCGGGCGAGGTCCGGCGTGTTGTCTGCCTGGTGACATCGCGGCCGGCTGAGTGCCGAGGACCGGATTGCCGTGGAGTCGGAGAAGGTCGGCAGCGTCACCCGCAGCGGTGTGGTCACGGCCGTGGATGACCCGCTGATCACCGTGCGCTGGGACTCCGGCTCGGAGTCGGTCTTCGTCCCCAGCGCCGGGTCCCTTCGGGTCACCGGCCACGAGCCGCCCGCAGGGCAGGCCGACAGGTCCTGAGCTTGCCGGAGACGACGACGGGCGTCCCTCGCCGCGTTCAGACCGCGACCAGCTCCGGCTTCCGGTCAACCGTACCCGAAGCTGCTCGTGCGGCTCCAGAGCTCCCGATCCGTAGGCTGCGGCCAGTAGTCGAATCGGGGGCTCCCGCGGGTCCCGACACCGCCTGCTATTGAGGAGTGACCGATGACCGGCGCGCTCGCCACCGATCTGTGCGAGCTGAACATGGCGGCCAGCTACCTGCGGCGTGGGATGGTAGGGCCGGCGACGTTCAGCCTGTTTGTCCGTAACCTTCCGGCCAGCCGGGCGTTCCTGATGGCCACGGCTTGGAGGACTGCCTGACTTCCTTGAGCGCTTCACTTCGACCAGGACGAGCGTGCCAGGCTCGGGGACACCCTCGGCTTCAACGAACCCGCCCTCGACGCGTTCCGCCGGCTGCGCTTCACCGGCGAGGTGTGGGCAGTCCCGGAGGGACGGATCGTATTCGCGGGCGAGCCGCTGTTGGGGTGACCGCGCCGATCGCCGAGGCCCAGCTGGTCGAGACCGTGCTACTGAACCAGCTCGCCCGAGAAGGCGACCGCCCCCGGGCCACAAGCAGGGTGTTTCGGGCCCCGGACGCCCACCGCGAAGCCGTCGGCCTGCGTGAGGAGCCGGCCCCCGAGGGCCATAAGCCGCTGCTGGTGCCGGTGATGGCCGGGGGCGGCGGACCCGCCCGGCGCAAGGTGTGGAGGCGGCCCGGGCCCGCTTCCAAGCCGATCTCGCCTGGCTGCCCGATCAGGCCCGCGCGATCCACGACCCGCGGCCCGTGCCGGTGGCGTTCAGCGAGCGGGCCGAGCGCCTGCGTGAGCAGGGCCGCGAAGACGTGGCCCGGCGTGCGGCCGCCGCCCAGTGAGGGCACCGGCCGAGCACTACTACGAGCACTACTGCATTGGGTGGTGGCTCATCGGGCCACGGTGCCGGTCGGTCGGGCGGTGACCGGCAGGCGGCGGAGGTCGACGGACTCGTCCGCCAGGAGCTTCGGCTCGACCGTGGCGCGCTTCTCGATCAGGCTCCGCGCCGCGCGGACCTCCCTCGGGCGGTTCATGCTCGCGGCGGCCACCAGCCGTCCTTGACGGAGCCACAAGAAGGTCGCGCTGCGGCTCGCGGGGTCACCGCGGGTGACGACTTCGTCGGTCGGTTCAGGCCGACCGAACAGCTGCAGCTTGACGTCGTACTGATCGGACCAGAAGTAGGGGACGCTGTCGTCGGTACTGGCCGACCCGCTATCGTCTTGCCGACCGCCGCGCCCTGATGGAGCGCGTTGTTCCAGTGCTCGATGCGCACCCGCCGCGGGCAACACACGTGCGGGCGGCTGGCGACGTCGCCGGCGGCGAACAGCCATGGCAGGCTGGTGCGCCCGTGCTGGTCGACGACGACGCCGTCGTCCACCACCACGCCAGCCGTCGCCGCCAGGTCAGTCTCTGGCCGGACGCCGATACCGACGACCACGGTGGCCGCCGGGATCGTCTGCCCATCGGCCAGCTCGACCGCCTCGATCACGCCGGCGGCTCCGTGAAATGCCGTGACCCCGGTGTCCAGTAGCAGGTGGACGCCCTGCTCGCGGTGCACCGCCGCAAAGACCGATCCGAGCAGGGACCGACGGCCCAAGCAGCAGCTGGCGCAAGGCTTCCACCACGGTCACCTCGCGACCGAGGTCACGTGCGACCGCGGCCACCTCCAGCCCGACGAAGCCAGCACCGATGACCACCACGGGAGCCCGCCAGCGCAGACGACGCCCGAGCCGGAGGGCGTCGTCGGCGGTACGGAGGTAGCAGATGCCCTCCAGGTCACCGCCCGAAACGTTGAGTCGGCGCGGCCTGGCGCCGGTGGCAAGCAGCACGCTGTCGGCTGGCAGGATCTCACCGTCGCCGAGCAGGACCCCGGCGGCGGACGGGTCGATGGCTTGTGCCCGAAGGCCCAACCGCAGCTCGACCTGGTTGGAGCGGAGCTGGTCGGCGGGAACGATGGGCCTGAGCGCGGACTCCACGTCATCGACGTCGACCAGCTGCTTGGAAAGGGGCGGCCGCTCATAGGGAGGGTGCGGTTCCGCGCCGACGACCACGATCTCGCCGGTGAACCCGGCCTGGCGCGAGGCCATCGCCGCGCTGACCCCGGCCGCGCTCGCACCGATCATGACCTGTCGCCCGATCCTCACAGGCCCCTGCGTTCCTTCAGCCAGTCCGATCGGGCGCGTCCACTCGGTCCCGAATCTGGGTGACACCCTCGGCCTCCCTGGCGCAGTGGGCGCAGCAGTAGAAGCGACCGCTGACCTCGACGCCGTGGCCGACAACCCTGCAGCTGCACCGCTGGCAGATCGGGGCCATCTTCTGGATGGCGCACTCAAAGCAGTCGAAGACGTGCCGGTACCCGGCCGCCACCACCTCGAAGGCCTTGTCGTAGTCATTGCCGCACACCTCGCAGACCGCCATCCCGACCACCTCCCCGACCACGGTGCGCAGCCCCACGGCCTCGGTCAACGGTCATCAGAGGGGCCGTGCCCGTGAGACCCCCTCACCCCGCTGTCCATGCGACGGCGCAACGACCCACGTAACCACGTTGACCAATTACGAAGCTGGGCCCCTACCGACGGTCGATCGCTGCGCTTGCCGCCCGGGCCCCACCGCAGTCCGAGGCTGGGGTAGACCTGGCGCAGGTCCAGCATGTGCTTGCGGTCCCGCCAGGCACGCCGACCCCTTCGACATGGAGGCGGGCCGCTCGCGCTTGGGCGCTATCGTGGCATGCGAGGAGGTGCACATGGGCAACGCCGATCCGCTCAGGGTGCTGCTCGAAGGGCGCCCCGGGATTGGCAAGACCACGGTTGCGCGGCGGCTCGTCGGCCTACTCCGCGATGCCGGGGTGCCGCTTGGTGGGTTCGTGACCGACGAGATCCGGGTGCGCGGGCGCCGGGAGGGCTTCATGGTGGAGGCGGTCTCGGGTGACCGCGGCGTCCTCGCGCATGTGGCGATGCTGGGCCCTCCACGCGTGGGGCGGTACGGCGTGGACCTGCAGGCGTTCGAGCGGATCGCGCTGCCGGCGCTGGCCGTGCCGAAGCGCGGCGGGGTGGTCGTGCTGGACGAGCTCGGCAAGATGGAGCTCGCCTCGGCGGCATTCCGGGACGCGGTGTCGGCGCTGTGGGACCGGGATGTGGCGGTAGTGGCCACGATGCAGCTGCACCATCATCCGTTCACCGATGCCCTCAAGGCGCGGCCTGACATGCGCGTGCTGCGGGTCACCGAGCAGGGTCGCGACGCCCTGCCCGAGCGGCTGGCAGCCAAGCTGCACCCGGTCGGCGCTGCGGGCCGGGCCCGCTGACGAGTGTTCGAGGCAGGCGCGATGCCAGGACCGGGATGGCGCCGTCTGGTCGTCGCCGAGCTTGCGCCGATCGACGACCTGGAGGCGGCGTTGCTCGCGGTTGTCCGCGGCCAGATCCGCGAGGCGACCCTGCAGCGCGTCGCCGAGCTGCTTGGCGGCCGACGGCTCACGGAGCCTGGCGGCGGCCTGCCTGGCGCCCTGTTGGAGCGCCGTCTGTGCGCGCTGGACGCGGTGGAGCGGGTGGACCGGGCGGCCATGCTCGCCCTGTGGGCGCTGGCCCAGCCGCTGGCCCAAGTGGTTGAGGCGCGGGTGGCGCCCAGGGTCGGCGGTGAGGTGGTGTGGGCCGAGGCGGTACTGCGGGTGGCTCGGGACGATGGCCGCGCGGTGATCGTCGGGGCCGCGTCGGTCGGCTGGGCCATCACCGACGACCGGATCGCGGCCTGGCTGGGCGCGCCGCTGGAGGAGCTGCCTGAGCTGCTGCTGGTCGCGGTGGACCCGCCGAGGGCCACGGCCCGGCTGCTGTGGTGCTGCCATGGCCCAGGGCTTTCCGAGCCGGGCGACCCGATCGCGCAGACGGTCGCCGAGCTGTTCGCCGACGTGAAACGCCGGCTGTTGGAGACGGTGACGGTCCAGGCCCTGCGCGGGCGGCTCGGGCGCGGCCCGGCCGGCCACGACAACCTCAAGCCTGGGTGAGCTCGCGGCCCCGACCCCAGCCGGGCCTTCCAGGTGGAAGGGGCGGGGCTGCTCAGTCGTGGACCGGCCGCTGGCCCAGGTGTTTGATCAGCCGATCGCCTTGGCCGAGAGTGGCCCGCCGGCCGATCGCGATTCGGCCCCAGGGCGCAGGGCGGCGGGGCCGCGTACGCTGCTGGCCAGGGCGGGCTGACCTGCCGGAGGTGGCGAGGGGCGGTGAGGTGCACCATGAAGCCCAGGATCGACCGGACACGGTTTGGCTCGGTCGCCATCGACGGGAAGGTGTTCGAGCACGACGTGGTCATCCGGCTCCACGGCAAGGTGGCAAAGCGGAAGAAGCGGCTGTCCAAGGCCGTCTATGGCACCTCGCACACGATCTCGCTCGCCGAAGCCAAGCACGTCTACCAGCAGGGAGCCATGCGGCTCATCATCGGTGCGGGGCAGTCCGGCACGGTCGCGCTGTCGGACGAGGCGGCCGCCTACTTCAAGCGAAACGACTGCCGGGTGGAGCTGCTGCCAACGCCCGAGGCGATCCAGGTCTGGAACGAGGCCGCGGGGGCCGTGATCGGCCTGCTCCACGTGACGTGTTGAGCGGTTGCTGCCTGCTCTCTTTCCTTGTCCTCACGCCTCCGGCTTGACCCAGGCCTCCTCCGGTGACAGTGCGTGGTGTTCGGTCGGCCGGGTCTTGCGGTAGACGCGCTCCGGCCGCTCAGCTCGTCCACGCACGGCCAGCAGCCGCTCCAGCGGGAGCCCGAAGATCCGCTGGTTGGCCTCCAGATATGGGCGGATGAGCGCCCAGTCCTCAGGCCCGAGGTCGGCGAGCTCCCCGCCGTTGAGCTGGTCGTCGGTGAGCGTGCCGTGGGGGTCGCGGACGTAGACGGCGCCGCCGGAGGCCAGCGAGAACAGGTTGCCGCCCGGGTACGGCGTGTCCAGGTCCACGGGGCTGCCGTCCTGGTCGAACATCAGGCCGTTCAGCACCGCGAATCCACCGCCGTTCAGGGGATCGCCGGCCATGAAGGACTCCGCAAGGTAGTCCAGGCAGGTGCCGTTGATGACCACTCGGGGCCGGCCCACCGCATTGACCAGTGGTCGGCCCGCGGCGTCGCCCAGGATGAACATGTCCCCGCCCTTTGCCGCGTATATGAGCGTCTGGCCGACGTCGCCGTGCACGACCAGCGACCCGTCCTTCATGATCTGGGCCACTTGGTCCTGAGCCGAGCCGTGCACCACGATCTCCGCCCCGTCGATGCCAGAGGCGAGGTAGTCCCCGGACGACCCGTACACGTCGATGCGCACCCCGTGCGAGGTTGGGCCAAGGCCGCAGCCGATGAACCGCTGCCCCCGGGTGTTCGCCACCAACAACCGCCGCGCCCCACGCCCGCACAGGTCGACCAGCGCCCGGGACAGGGAGGATTCCCCCTCGGAGGGAAAGCCGCGGGCGTCGAGGACCACGACGACCCCCGGGTCCCGGACCCTGGGAAGCGGCGCGCCACAGCCCGCCCACACGTGTCCGGGTGAGGGCTCGCGCCGGACGCCATTCACAACCGCGGCCAGGCCGGCGTCGGCGAGTGACAACAGGGCGCTGCGCTGCATCGGCCCGGTGGGGTAGCGGCGATCCAGGAGCAGGGTGAGCAGGCCGAGGGCGCGGCGGCGGCCCTCGTCGCCGGTGGCCGTCAGCACCAAGGCGTCCAGGAACGCACGCACCTCGCCGTAGTCCCACGAGGGGAGGACGCGGCGGACCTGCTCGAACAGCTCGAGCGGTTCAAGGTCCAGACGGGCCAGGCGCGCCGGGTCGGCCGCCCGCAAAGCCCCCGTCCTGTTGTCCCTGGGCAGGCGCTTGCTGGCGCAGGCCTGGATCTGGCGTTCGAACTTGTCGGCGCACCGGAGCGGTGGTGCCCCACCGCTCGTGGCCACGGTGAACGCGAACGCGCCGCCGTCGGTGTGGCTGCCTCCGCGGGCGTTCCAGTACCGGTCGGCCCGGCTCCAGAATCGCCCGTCCTCCTTCGACACGCTTTCGAGCAGCGCGTCGATGGCCTGCTTCTCCGAGGCGGCCACCGCGATGTCGACCGATCCCTGCTGCAGGGCGAACACCTGGGGCCGCAGCATCGAGGTGTCGGTGACGCCGATCAGCCGCGCAGCCCTCAGTTGGGGAACCGACTGCGCGACTAGGAAGAACCACGGGCCGTCGGGGGAGCCGTGCAGGTGAACGGCCTGGAGCATCCGGTACACGCGCTGCTTGTCGGGAGGGAGCAGGGCGAAGTCCCGCTCGGTCGTGGGCGCCATGGCCTCGATCACGTACTCCAGCGGATAGCCGTACACCCGCTGCAGCAGGTCGAACGCGAGGGCCGCGACCTCGGTGTCGGTCAGGAACAGCGGGTAGCGGTTGCGCTGGGCCAGGTAGGAGCAGACCGAGGCGTAGTTAGCGAAGTCGCCGTTGTGCACCAGTGCCTCGTTGAGCCGATGAAGGGGTGCGCCCCGCCGGGGTGCCACATGCGGCCCTTGGTGGGGTAGCGGTGGTGGCCGATCCACACGTGGGCCCGCAGCTCCTCCAGGCCATACCAGCGGATCACGTGGTCGCCGTACCCGACGACCTTGAGGACCAGCAGGTCCTTGCCGTGGGACAGGACGAACGCCCGCTTGTCCCCGGTAGCCGAGTAGAAGGCCCGGTTGAGGCGGTAGGAGTTCTGATAGACGATCTCGTCCGCTGCGGCCTCGAGGTGCTCGTGGGGGATGCCGTGCTCCCTGGCGAAGGAGGTCAGCACGTCGGGGCGGACGCGGACCAGGTAGCAGCGGACGTCCGGTGGTCGGATGCCCGCGGCCGGGTCGGCTGGACCGTCACCGCGGGCCGGCAGCTCCACGACGTGGTCCACCTCGAAGGTCGGCTCGACAAAGCACGCCTCCACCTGGGGGTGGACCGAGCCGTCCAGGTAGGCCACGGCGAGGAGGTGGTCCTCACGCAGCGTCTCCGGCCCTACTCCGAAGAACTCGGGGCCCAGCCCCGCCGCCGCGATCCCGCCGCCCTTGCCGTTGCCGCGGTTGCGCATCTGCGCGAGCGGCTGGCGGAGTGCCCGAGCGGGCAGCGGGACGTTCGAGGCCGCGCCGATCACCCCGCAGCCGCCCTCGGCCTCCACTGGCCGGATCGGGGTCGCCGCGGGTCGCTCGAGCGAGCGGGCGGAGGCGATCAGTGCCTCAGCGAGGTCGGCCCGGTCCATCGGTGCCCTCCCTGGGCACGTAGCGCAGGAGGTCCGTGCGACCCCGCAGCGCGCGGACGCTTGACAGCCCCAACCCGCGCAGGATGTCCCGCAGCCGCAGCTGGAACGCGGCGTAGAGCCGGCCGATCCGCTCCGCCCCCCAGTCCGGCTCCACGAGCTGGGAGAGCTCCGGGTCAGTCGTTGTGAGGCCGAACGGGCAGCCTCGGCCCCGCTCGCAGTTGCCGCAGCGGGTGCACCCCAGGGCCACCAGCTCTGTGGTGCCGAGGACGCCGCCGTCGGCCCCCAGGGCGATGGCCTTGGCCAGGTCGTCGGCGGTCCGGATGCCACCGGACGCCATGATGACGATCTCATCCCGGATGCCCTCCTGCTCCAGGAACCGGTGCACCCTCGGCAGGGCCAGCTCGATCGGCATCGCAATGCTCTTCTTGGCGATCTCCGGGGCGGCGCCGGTGCCCCCATACCCACCGTCGACCTGGAGAACGTTGGCGCCCGCGTGGTAGCTACCCACCGCAACCATGTCGATGTCGGTGGGCGTGGAGACCTTGACCGCCACCAGCGCCTCGGGCTTGATGCTGCGCACCCAGTCGATGTGCTTCTTGTGGTCCTCGACCGAGTAGACGCTGTGGAAGGGGAAGGGGGAGAACAGGCTGACCCACGGCACGGTCTCCCGCATGGCGGCGACGGTCACGGTGGTCTTGTCGCCGAGCAGGTGGCCGCCAAGGCCCGGCTTGGCACCCTGGGCATACTTGAGCTCGACCATGGGCGCCCACAGGATGGTCTCCTCCCGGACCCCGAACATGCCCGTGGCGATCTGGGTGATGACGTGCTCCCGGTACGGGTACAGCGACTCTGGGTACCCCCCTCGCCCGAGGACGTGAAGGTCCGCCACTGCTTGGCCGCCTTGGCCCGGGCCAGCAGGATCTGCTCGCTGACCGACCCGAAGGACATTCCCGTCCCGTACCACGGGATGGGGATCTCTACCTGGGGGCCGTTCCCCCGCCGGTTGAGGTGGAGCGAGGTATCGACGGGGACATCTGCCGGTAGGCGCCGGTCCCCCGGGGGGAGCCGGAACTCCAGGGCGTCGAACCCGCCTCCCGAGGCCCCCACCCGATACTCCAGGCCGCCGTCGGGAGGCCGTCCGGTCTCGGCCTGCCTCCAGATCGCCAGGATCAGGTCCGGGGTCCACCGGGCGTCGCCCATCGCAGGCGGTCGGCCGAAGCCGAGCGAGGGCCAGACCCGGTAGCCCCGACGCAGGGCCTCGGTGTGCTTGTCCACGATGAGCTCGGCCGCGCTCTTGTTCATGACGCTCATCCCGCGTGTCCCTCGATACCACCGAAGGCCTCCCGCTCCAGGTCCCGCTGGAAGAGCAGGCGGCCCAGCTCGCCCCGGAGCCGGCGGACCTCCCGGAGCCCCATCGCTCCCAGGACCTCCCGGAGCTGGTCGCGCCAGGAGGCGGCCAGGTTCCTGACCCGCCGGACGCCCCAGGTCACCTCGAGGTGAGGAAACGACACCCCGACGCGGGCACCCTCGGCGGCCTCGTGGTGGAGGCGCGCCTGGAGAGCCACCCACAGGGCGGTGTCCAGGGCCACGGCGTCCAGGCCGCAGGCGATGGCCTTGGGGACGTGCTCGGCTGCGACGATGCCGCCGCTGCCGACCAGCGTGACCTCCTCGCGAAGCCCGGCGTCCACCAGCCGCTCGTGCGCCTGCCGGATCACCTCGCCGACGAACCTGCTCCCTGCCATCCCGTCGCGGCCGGCCACCAGGTGGAACACGCGCACGCCCTGCCGGGCCAGGTCGAGCACGTCGGCGTCGGCAGGGACCCGGACGCAGCGCAGGCTCCGCGGAAACAGATGCCCGAGCTCCGCATAGGCGGCCGGGTCCCACCCGTCCAAGGCGACCAGGTTCGGCGGGGCGAAGCGGGCCAGCCGGCCGACCTCGTCGGGGCGGACCAAGGGCACGACCTCAGACCCTCCCGCGGAGCGGCCGTCGATGCGGGCGGCCGGCAGGATCGCCAGCGTCTCGATCTCCCGGGCAGCTCGGAGAAGAACCTCCGCCACGTCGCCAGACTGTGCCCCCTCTGGTGGGGGATCGAACACGAACGGCACCTGGATCGAGACGACCCGGGGCGCCGGCCCGACGGGCTCGCCGGCCCCGTCGAAGCACAGGTATGCGGGCTTCTCCTCGATGTCCACCGTGGTCGAGATGGGCTCCCGTCCGTGGATGCCGTCGCGTGTGGGGCGCACGATCTCGGACATGTCAAGCCACATCCCATCCCACCCCTGGCCTCCGAAGGGGCCCCGGTAGCCCGCGCCCCGGACCGGGACGCGGCCGGTCCGCGCCTCGTAGAGGATCGTGTCCACGGCCTCGGGTGCGAGCAGGCCGTCTCCCAGGCGGTCCCGTTCCGGGTTCCGGTGGATCTGCACCACCTCTGGGTACTGGACCGTGCAGCGCAGGCAGCCCACACAGCGTTCCTCGATCGGCGCGAGGCCCCCAACGGGCCGGGCGAACACGCCGTAGACGCAAGGGCGGGACAGCGCGACCGGAAGTTCCCCCTCGTGTGGACCAGCTCCCGGAGGATCAGCCCGATCAGCCGCCGCTTGCTCACCCGGACGCGGAACCTGGGAGGAAGGCGAACCGCATCAGGGGCCGGCCCGGTCCCGATCTCATAGCGGCGGTAGACGCCGTTCGGGCGCATCGCTCTGGTCCTTCGTTGGACTTCCCCGAGCATAGACCGATCCTCAACGGCATGGGGTGCATCGCTCGCACACATCGTGATCGCCAGTGGCCCGTCCTCCGCGCGCGGGAGCCGCTCGCCTGCTGGCCTGCCTGCGGGAACAGATCGGGAACAGCTCCGAGCGCCAGCATGGTGTTGCTGATCTGTTCCTGGAGTGTTCCTGTGCCCTCGGCAGGAACACTCCAGATGGGAACGCCAGCGACCAGCCTGTTCACCAGGCCATCTCGTATTTGAGAGTGCCTTCTGCTGTCGTTGATTGGCCTTCAGACCGACCGTGGTCGACAGGCGGAAGCCGTCAGCGCTTTCGGCGTCAGCGTCGCATGGTTGGGGAGGTTACGGGTCCAGGTCGGCCGCCTGTGGCGGCGGGACGGCCTGGGTGGCAGGGGCCGGATCTGCTCGAGGAGCAGGCCGCGCACGGCTATGGAGTCCAAAGGTTCTCTGGCACAGGACCTGCTGCCGGCGCCGTGACGCTTGCGCCCTGCGTAGTCTGGGGGTATCCCAGACGCGCAGACCCTGCTCAGAGTTGCGGCGAACCAAGGCAGGGGTTCCTTGCCGGCGCTACGGTAGGGCGTGCCGAGCGGGAAGGAGCCGACGGTGGGCAGAATCGACAAACGCGAGAAGCGTGTCGACCCGGCGAACTGGGCCAGCCTCAAGCCGTTCGGGATCGGTCAGCAAAAGCCCAACAACTACCGCGAGCTCTGGCGGGCGTTCAGAGAGAACCGCGACAACGCCGCCTACGCCTGGCGCATCCTCACCCAGGGCACCTGCGACGGCTGCTCGCTGGGCACCATGGGCATGCGCGACTGGACGATGGAGGAGATCCATCTCTGCAACATCCGCCTGCGGCTGCTGCGCCTCAACACCATGCCAGCGTTCGACATCGGCGTGCTCGCCGACGTGGGCCAGCTCCAGCGCAAACGCAGCGCCGAGCTGCGCGAACTCGGCCGGCTCCCCCACCCGATGGTCCGCCGCAAGGGCGAGCCTGGCTTCACCCGGATGGGCTGGGAGGAGGCCCTCGACCTGATCGCCGAGCGGATCCGGGCCAGCTCCCCCGACCGTCTCGGCGTCTACCTGACCAGCCGCGGCACCCCCAACGAGAACTACTACGCAGCCCAGAAGGCCGTCCGGGCGATGGGCACCAACTCGATCGACAACGCCGCCCGGGTGTGCCACTCCCCGAGCACGTTCGGCCTCAAGGGATCAGTCGGCGTGGCCGCGACGACCTGCTCGTACACCGACTGGATCGGCAGCGACCTGGTCGTGTTCATCGGCTCCAACATCGCCAACAGCCAGCCCGTGGCGATGAAGTACCTGTACCACGCCAAGAAGGCCGGCACCAAGGTGGTGACGGTCAACAGCTACCGCGAGC
>WNGE01006451.1_pt1 | contig 13048 bp, 13 predicted proteins | sample 5400651 | NCBI WGS metagenome assembly WNGE01 (sample SAMN13153370, study PRJNA577476) | soil metagenome | isolation source: 60 cm soil or saprolite under grassland replicate 2 | place: USA:California | collected 2016-06-15 | reverse complement strand
TTCACCTGCCGCGAGCAGGATCCGGTGCCGCGCAGCTCGACCGGTACCTCCTTCGCGGCGACGTGCCGGAACGGCAGCCGCCGCCGGGCGCGCGCCGACGCCAGCGCGAAGCGTCCACCCCGGGACGACGAGATCGTCAACGAGGCATCGCGCGGGACGTAGGCGAAGTCGCTCACCTCTTTGAAGACGCTCTCGCGCCCGCGCAGCTCGGCGCCGTCGGAACCGGCCTCGACCGTGCATGCGCCGGTGAGTGGCAGCACGATCAGCTCGTCCTCGCCGGTGTCGATCAGCCGCGAACGTCCCGGCGCGAGATCGAGAATGCGCAGACCGGAGAAGCCCCAGCCTGCCGACTCGGGGCTGATCGCGATCGGGTATCCGTCGTCCGCGGCGGAGCCCGCCGCGCGATGCCAGCCGGTCATGTCGCACCGCCGGCGCGGACGAGCGACACCGCGGCATCGACGGCGCCGGCGACGTCGCCGTCCGGCGGGTAGAGCAGCGCGCGACCGACGACGAGCCCGCGAACGCCGGGCAGTTCGAGCGCCTGCTTCCACTTCGCGTACGTGTGCTCCGGGTCGCCGGACGGGTCGCCGCCGAGCAGCAGAGTGGGCAGCGTCGTTGCCGCCATCACGGCGTCCATGCCGTCGACGACCGGCAGCTTGAGCCACGTGTACGCGCTGGTCGCGCCGAGCCCGGCGGCGATGACTACCGACTTGCGCACCGCGGGCGCGGACAGGTCGTTGACGACCCGGTCGTTGACCCGGTGCGCCAGGAACGGCTCGACCATCGCCATGAGGCCCCGTCCGGCGAGCTCGCTGATCGCGCGACCGCATGATTCGAGCGTCGCGACCGAACCGGCGTCGCCCAGGTCGATCCGGGCGAGCATCTTGCCGCCGTCGAAGCCCATCGCGGCGATCGCCGTCGCGTCGTAGCCGGTGAACCGGTCGTCGAGCTCGAACGACGCGCCCTGCACTCCGCCGCGGTTCATCGAGCCGATGACGACCTTGCTGTCCAGAGCGCCGAGCAGCAGCAGATCCTCGACGATGTCCGGCGTGCCGAGCAGGCCGTCGACGCCCGGACGTTCGAGCGTGATGACGAGGCGGCGCAGCAGGTCGTAGCGGTCGGCCATCGCGTCCGGCACGCCGCGCACGCCGAGCGCGCCCCGCGCGGGATGGTCGGCAGCCACCAGCATCAGCCGCCCGTCCTGGCGAAGCAGCGGCCGCCGCCGCCGCGAGGCCGCTGCCTCGGCCACCGCGGACGGGTGATGCGCCCGCAGCTCGCGCAGCCGCTCGAAATCAAGCACGGCGCACCCCCAGCAGCGCCTCGACCTCGTCGGTGGTCGGCATGGCCGTCGAGCACTCCAGCCGCGACGCGACGATCGCGCCGGCCGCGTTGGCGAACCGGACCGTTCGTTCGAGTGGCCAGCCGGCGAGCAGCCCGTGGCACAGGGCGCCCCCGAAGCCGTCGCCCGCGCCCAGCCCGTTCACCACGGTCACCGGCGTCGGAGGCACCTCGACGAGCTCGTCACGCGTCCGCGCGAGCACGCCCTTCGGGCCCTGCTTGACGACGGCCAGCTCGACCCCGGCGTCGAGCAGGGCGTCCGCGGCGCGCATCGGGTCGCGCTCACCGACGGCCGTCTCGCACTCGTCGACGTTGCCGACCGTCACGGTCACCTTGCCGAGCGCGTGCTGCACCTGGGCTCGCGCCGCCTCGCGGGACTCCCAGAACATCGGGCGGTAATCGAGGTCGAGGACGGTCAGCGGGCTGCGTTCGCGCGCCTGCCACGCGACGTCGTGCGCGTGCCGGCTCGGCTCCTGCGACAGTCCGGTGACCGTCGCCCAGAAGACCCCGGCGCCGGCGATGGCGGGCAGGTTGAGCTCGTCGTCGTTGATCACCAGGTCCGGCGCCGTGGGCAGCCGGTAGAAGTACAGGGGGAAGTCGTCGGGCGGGAAGATCTCGCAGAACGTCACCGGTGTGGGCAGGTCGGCGACCGCCGTCACGTACCGGTCGTCCACGCCGAGCTCGCGCAGCGCGCGATGCACGAACCGGCCGAACGGGTCGTCGCCGGTTCGCGTGATGACCGCGCTGCGCCGTCCGTGACGCGCTGCCGCCACCGCGACATTCGTGGCGCTACCGCCGAGGAACTTGCCGAACGTCGTCACGTCCTCGAGATGCACGCCGGCCTGCAGCGGGTACAGGTCGACCCCCACCCGCCCGATTGTGATCACGTCGAACTCGCCCGTCACGCCTGCCCCTCAAACGGTCCGTGGCTGACTCCACGCCCGGCATGAGCACTCTCGCGTTTGGGAAACTGTGCTGTCAAGAGTTTGTTCTGACATATTTACATGGGACCGGTGAGCGTTCAGTATGTAGTCCGTCGAGGGACGACAGGAGCGCGCATGCCACTGCCCCGGATCCGGATCGATCGATCCAGTCCGATCCCTCTGTATTTCCAGGTCACCGCGCAGCTCGAGGCGGCGATCGACGCGGGCGAGCTCGCGCCCGGCGACCGGCTGCCGAACGAGATCGAGCTCGCGGGTTCGCTCGGGCTGTCCCGGCCGACGATGCGCCGAGCGCTGGAAGTGCTTGTCGGCAAAGGACTTGTGGTCCGCAAGCGCGGCCACGGCACTGAGGTGGCCAGCGCCCAGGTGCACCGGCGGGTGGAGCTGACGAGCCTGTTCGACGACCTGGACGCCGCGGGCCAGCATCCGACCACCGAGGTGCTCGCACTCGATCCGACGCGCGTGAACGCGACTGCCGCCGCGTCGATCGGCGTGGATCCCGCGACGCCGGTCGTCTACGTCGAGCGGCTGCGGCTGGCCGACGGCCGCCCGCTTGCGCTCATGCACAACTGGCTGCCGCCCGAGTATGCAGACGTCTCGGCCGAGCAGTTGGGCGCCGACGGCCTCTACCGGATGTTGCGGGCACGTGGCGTTCGGCCACAGGTGGCCAAGCAGCGGATCGCCGCACGCACCGCGACCCACCGTGAGGCGCGGCTGCTCGACATCCGCCGCGGCCAGCCGGTGATCACCATGCAGCGCACCGCCTACGACACCGACGGGCGGGCCATCGAGTTCGGCGATCACGTCTACCGGGCCGATGCGTACGCGATCGAGGTCACGGTGTTCGACCGCTGATCAGTCTGCCGTTGCCCCGAACTCGCCGCGCGCGACACGAATGCGCAGATGTCCGGTCGCGTCGGCCGGGTCGCGGACGACCCGCCCGTCGGCGACCTGCACGACGGCGTAGCCGCGATCGAGAGTGGCCTGCGGCGACAGCGTCCGCACGCGTGCCCGTACGTGGTCGAGATCGCTCGCGGCGGCGATCACCGCGCTGCGTGCCGACCGGCGCGCCCGCTCGCGCAACGCCTCGGTCTGGCCGGCCTCGCGTTCGATCCGGGCGCGGAGGACTCCTCGCAACCGCCCCGGAACGCCGGCGACCAGTTCGCGCTCGGAGCGCAGGCGGCGCCGGATCGACGACTTTGCTCGCTCGCGCAGCTCGGTCAGGCCGCGCCGTTGCTCGGCGACGTCCGGCACGATCCGCTTCGCGGCGTCGGTCGGTGTGGACGCGGCGACGTCGGCGACCAGATCGAGCAGCGGCGAGTCGGGCTCGTGGCCGATCGCGCTCACCACGGGCGTGCGGCACGCCGACACGGCCCGGATCAGCGTCTCGTTGGAGAACGGCAGCAGATCCTCGACGCTGCCGCCGCCACGCGCGATGACGATCACGTCGACGTCGTCGTCCGCGTCTAGCCGTTCCAGCGCGGCAACCACTTCGTTGACGGCGGACGTTCCCTGTATTGCGACGTTCTCGATCCGGAACGACACCCCCGCGAACCGCCGGCGGGAGTTCTCGACGATGTCGCGCTCGGCCGCACTGGCCCGTCCGGTGATCAGACCGACTCGGCGCGGCAGGAACGGCAGCGGGCGCTTGCGGTCGGCGGCGAACAGGCCCTCGGCGGCGAGCAGCCGCTTGAGCGCCTCGAGGCGGGCGAGCAGCTCGCCGAGGCCGAGCTGGCGGATTTCGGTCGCGCGCAGGCTCAGCGTCCCGCGTTCGATGTAGTAATCCGGTCGCGCGCGCAACACGACCCGCGATCCCTCGCCGATCGTGTCGGCGAGCACGCCGCGCGGGCACGTCACGTTCAGCGAGATGTTCGCGTCGGTGTCGCGCAGCACGAGGAACTGCGTCGCCATGCCCGGACGCCGGGTGAGCTGGGCGATCTGCCCGTCGATCCAGATCTCGCCGAGCCGGTTGATCCACTCGGCGATCTTCTGCGCGACGACGCGCACCGGAACCGGCCGCTCCGGCGATGACTCCAGCCGGGCCATCAGCCCCCGCCGGCGTCGCCCACGGCGTCGAAGGCTGACGGCTCGGCCGAACGCTTCGCGCGCACCGTCTTCGCGCCGGTGCGCTTGGTGGTCTTGGCTTTGGCGGCGGTCTTCTTGGCGGCGGCTTTCTTCGCGGGCGCCGCCTTGCGAGCCCGCGGCTGCTTCGCCGCACTCGTCGGCGGGGGAGCAGGCTGGGCGCTCGGCGCGGCCGGCTTGGCGCCTACCGGCTCGTCGTCGAATGTCGCCCAGTCGGGCGGCTCCTCGGGCAGCCCGTGCAGCCGGCCGAGCAGCTCGTCGCCGCGCAGCGTCAGTTCGGCGTAGCGCTGCTGGGCGCGCAGCGAGAACTGCAACGCCGTGCTCACCGCCATGACGGGCAGCTCGACGGCCTTGTCGGGCAGCGTGCGCGCGCCTTCGATGGCGTTGGCCATCAGGCCGAGTGCCGCACGCAACGGTGTGGGGATCTGCGCCATGGCCTAGAGCTTGCACCAACACGGGGCGGTCCGCGCGAAGCGGGGGGCGCCGGGCCGGGTGGTCGCTGCATTGTGCCGCGTGACCCGTCGCGCCGCGTCCGTACCATCGGGGGCATGACGGTATCTCCCGGCGGCCCGCCCGCTGGCCCGGCGGCCCGACGGCGCGTGCTGCTGGCCAAGCCGCGCGGCTACTGCGCAGGCGTCGACCGGGCGGTCCAGACCGTCGAGCAGGCACTGGATCTCTACGGCGCGCCCGTCTACGTGCGCAAGCAGATCGTCCACAACCTGCACGTCGTCCGCACGCTCGAGGCGCGAGGGGCGATCTTCGTCGAGGAGAACGACGAGGTGCCCGAGGGCTCGATCGTGGTGTTCTCGGCACACGGCGTCGCCCCGGAGGTCCACGCCGAGGCACGCCAGCGCAATCTCAAGGCCATCGACGCCACGTGCCCGCTCGTCACCAAGGTGCACAACGAGGCGAAGCGGTTCGCAGCCGGCGATTACGACATCCTGCTCATCGGCCACGACGGGCACGAGGAGGTCGTCGGCACCACCGGTGAGGCTCCCGACCGCATTCACCTCGTCGACGGCCCGGACGACGTCGCGAACGCGAACGTGCGCGACCCGGCCAAGGTGGTCTGGCTGTCGCAGACCACGCTGTCCGTCGACGAGACCATGCAGACCGTCGACGCGCTGCGCGAGCGGTTCCCGCTGCTCGAATCGCCGCCGAGCGACGACATCTGCTACGCGACCCAGAACCGGCAGGCGGCCGTGAAGGTCATCGCCCCGCAGGTCGACCTGTTCCTGGTCGTCGGCTCGGCGAACTCCTCGAACTCGGTGCGCATGGTCGAGGTCGCACTGGCCGGCGGCGCACCGGCCGCGCACCTGGTCGAGAACGTCGCAGCGATCGACGCGAGCTGGCTCGACGGCGTGACGACGGTTGGACTGTCCAGTGGTGCGTCCGTGCCGGAGGTGCTGGTGCGCGACGTCGCGACGTGGCTCGCCGAACGCGGGTACGCCGACCTCGAAGAGGTCACGCACGTCGACGAGCGGCTGACGTTCGCGCTGCCGCAGGAGCTGCGTCGCGACCTGCGCGCGAATCGCTGAGCCGCCGCCCGTCGTCGAATCGCGCAACCCCTGGCGGCGTGAGACCGCCAGAAGTTGCGCGATCTGAGTTGGTCTAGCGGCCGCTGAAGATCCGGATGCCGGCGATGATCAGCACCGCCGCCGTGGCACCAGCAATCGCGGGGAAGCCGTACACGAGCCAGTTCGCGGCCGCGTCCAGAAGTACCTTGCGATCGTGCAGCCCCCCGGACCGCGCGTAGAGCATGATCGCCGACGCCGCGAAGTAGACCAGCGGGGGCGCCACGACGACCGGGAACATCGCGCGCCGCCGGACGATGATGATCGCGACGATCGATGCCACGACGATGCCGACGTTGAAGCCGCCCCTGACCTGCGAGCCACTGGCGACGTCGACGGCCCCGCCGATCGCGGAGATGAGGATCAGGACGAGGACGGCGAACCAGCCGGCCACTCCCCGTTCGGGGACGCCTGGTCGCGGGCCGGTCTGGTAGGCCGATGAGACGGTGTGTGTCGGGGTGTCCCAGCCGTCCCCGTACGCGGGGCCGGGCGTGGTCGGCGGCTGGTATCCGCCCGAACCCGGCTGGTACCGGCCAGGCCCGGGTTGGTGGCCGCCCGGCGAGTAGCCGCCGGGCCCGGACTGGTAGCCGCCGGGCGGGGCCGTCGGCGGATATGCCTGCGCCGAGGGCCGCCCGTACCGGGCGCCCTGTTGTGCGGGCACGTGGGCCAAGACGTCGCTCCTTCGCGGCGTGGGCCAAGCGGGCGCGGACCAGGTGAGTCGCGGCCTGCCTGCCGGTGTCGTTTCGAGCGGGCGGACTGCTTGACACGGTACCCGTTAGACCTCGGTGTGGCGCGTCGACAAAACGCCCGAGCTCATCGCTGGCGGCGCTGCCGCCCTGATTTTCGGTCACCTCGCCAGGTGCCGGGCACCCCGACGCGTCTCAGGCGCCGGACGCCTCGGGCGTCACCGCGGGCAACTCGGCCTGGCCGACCGGGATCCGTTGCTTGGCCAGTGCCACTACCCGTTGTTCGGTCAGCTCAGGCGCCTGCGTGGATCGCGCGATGTCGGTCACCTGCTGCGGCGGCTCCAACTTCTCGTTGGGATCGATCACCTTGAGATCGACCATCCGCCGGGCGGTGACCAGCACCCGGCTCTCCAGCGACGAGACGGTCTGGTTGTACGAGCCGACCGCGGTCGACAGCGATCGGCCGAGCTTGTCGATGTGTCCGCCCATCGTGGACAGCCGCTGGTAGAGCTCACGCCCGAGCTGGTGGACCTCGGCGGCGTTGGCGGCGAGCGCGTCCTGCCGCCAGGTGTAGGCCACCGTGCGCAGCAGCGCGACGAGTGTGGACGGCGTCGCCAGGATGACGTTGCGGCTGAACGCGTGCTCCTGCAGCGAGGGCTCCTCGCGCAGTGCGGCGTCGAGGAACGCGTCGGCCGGCACGAAGCAGACGACGAACTCCGGCGTCGGCGCGAAGCGCTGCCAGTACGCCTTGGCGCCGAGAGAGTCGATGTGGTCGCGCAGATGCCTGGCGTGGGCCTTGAGGCGGGCGGCCCGAGTCGTCTCGTCGCGTGCCTCCATCGCCTCCAGGTAGCCGCTGAACGCGACCTTCGAGTCGACGATGACGTTCTTGCCCCCGACGAGGCGCACGATCAGGTCCGGCCGGACGCGGCCGTCCTCACCGGTGGCCGAGGCCTGGGTGACGTAGTCGACGTGCTCGGTCAGGCCGGCCGCCTCGACGGCGCGTTCGAGCTGCAGCTCGCCCCACCGCCCACGGATCTGGGGTGCGCGCAGGGCGGTGACCAGTTGCGCCGTCTCCGTGCGCAGCTGCTCGGACGTCTGGCGCATCGTGCCGATCTGCTCCAGTAGCGCGGAGTACGAGCCTGCCCGTTCGCGCTCGACCGCGCCGAGCTGCTGTTGCACGCGCTCGAGCGACTCGCGCAGCGGCGCCACGAGACCCTCGATCGCCTGCTGGCGCTGGGCTAGAGCGCCGTCCGCGGCAGTCTCGGCGGTCGCCAGCTTGGCCTCGGCGAGCCGGACGAACGTCTCGCTGTTGCGGCGCAGCGCGTCGCCGGCGAGCGAACCGAACGTCTCGCGGAGCTGGTCGTCTGTGCGCGCCTGAAAATCCTGCCGCGCGAGGGCAGCCGAACGCTCGGCCTCGAGCGCCGCACCGAGCCGCGCCGCCTCGGCGCCCGAGCGCTGGGCGGCGGCCAGCCAGCCGACGGCCAGGCCGGCACCGAGGCCGACCAGCAGCCCGACAACGAGCAGGACAACTTCCATGCCTCGATGTTGACAGCGGGCGGCGACAATTTCGGCGACCGACGCGCGGACAGGCCTGCCAACGCCGCGGTGCCCGCCATTCCCCGGCCGGGCGAGCTGGCACGTCCGGCTGCGCAACCCCACCTTCCCCGCTGAAATCTCCAGTTTGCGGGCCGATCCGGCGTTATTGCAGCGGGGGAGCGATACGCGCCGAGCGGCCCGGCCCCACTCGGCCCGGCGGGTGCGTCAACGTCCGTAGACTGGCGGCCCGTGGCACTAACGATCGGCATCGTCGGCCTGCCCAACGTCGGCAAATCCACCCTGTTCAATGCCTTGACGAAGAACGAGGTGCTCGCGGCCAACTACCCCTTCGCGACGATCGAGCCGAATATCGGTGTTGTCGGCGTGCCCGATCCTCGCCTGGGCGTCCTCGCCAAGATCTTCGCTTCGGCCAAGATCGTCCCGTCGACGGTGTCGTTCGTCGACATCGCAGGCATCGTCAAGGGAGCCAGCGAGGGAGCGGGGCTCGGCAACAAGTTCCTCGCGAACATCCGCGAGGCCGACGCGATCTGCCAGGTCATCCGCGCGTTCGAGGATCCAGACGTGGTGCACGTCGACGGCAAGGTTTCCCCCCGCGATGATATTGAGGTCATCGAGACCGAAATGATCCTCGCCGACCTGCAGACGATCGAGAAGGCGCTGCCCCGCCTGCAGAAGGAAGCCCGGTTGCAGAAGGCGAAGGCCGCCGTCGTGACAGCGGTCGAGGCTGCCGAGCGGACCCTCCAGGCGGGACGGACGGTGTTCGGCGCCGGGCTCGACCCCGAGCCGCTTCGTGAGCTGCACCTGATGACGGCCAAGCCGTTCCTCTACGTCTTCAACGTCGACCCGGACGAGATCACCAACCAGGCGTTCACCGACGAGCAGCGTGCCCTGGTCGCACCGGCAGAGGCGATCTTCCTGGACGCCAAGACCGAGTCCGAACTGATCGAGCTGCCCGACGACGAAGCCCTCGAACTGCTGCAGTCGATGGGCCAGCAGGAGTCCGGCCTCGACGTCCTGGCCAGAGTCGGCTTCGCGACGCTCGGCCTGCGAACGTTCCTGACCGCCGGCCCCAAGGAGTCGCGGGCCTGGACGATCAAGCGCGGCGCCACCGCTCCGCAAGCTGCGGGCGTCATCCACACCGACTTCGAGCGCGGCTTCATCAAGGCCGAGATCGTGTCCTACGACGACCTCGTCGACGCCGGGTCGATGGCCGAGGCGAAGGCCCGGGGCAAGGTCCGCATCGAGGGCAAGGACTACCTCATGGCCGACGGCGACGTCGTCGAGTTCCGCTTCAACGTCTGATTGATGAGCATCGTCGCCTTTGCTGTGGCGAGACCACGCCGCCTGTACATCATGTACATGGCGTCCTGTGATGGCGGTACCCGACGACGGAGCGACCGATGAAGACCGTGCAGTACGAGAGCGTTGCCGATGCGCGGGCGCACCTCAAGGACTTGCTCGACGCCGCCGCTGGGGGAGCGCCGGCATCACTGCGCCGCGACAGTCAGCGCATCGCGCTGGTCGACGTCGTCCGCCTGCGGCAATTCCTCGTCGCGCTGGGACCGCGCGCCGAAGCTGTGGCCGAAGCGGACGGCTGGTCGGTCTTCATTCCCGGAGTGCCGGTCGCCGCGGACGGCGCCACTTTCGAAGACGCAATCGCTGAGGCAGTCGGCGCGCTGCGCGAATACGCCGAGGACTGGATCGACCGTCTGTCCGGCCCACCCAATCACGCCGACAACTGGGGCTTGGTGCAGTTGGTCGCCCTCTCCACCGACGATGAACTCGCGGCTTGGCTTACCGGAGACCGGGAACTCGCGCGCCTCAGTGAGCTGGCTCGCGCCGACGCGTGCTGACCATGAGAGGTTCTGCCGCGTCGAGGGATGGACGCGGGCACGCGACGCTCAGGGAAAGACAGGCACCCACCACATCACGTACGAGTTGGCGTTACCCGACGGTCGAATACTGCGCCACACGCATCTCGCACCCCCGAGTCGCGTCGCATACGGGCGGGGGATCTGGGCACACGCCCTGCGCGACCAGCTCGATGTCGACGACGCGACCTTCCGGGCCTGCGTGCGGGACGCCAAGCGGCCCTCGCGAGGCGCTCAGCCTGCGCCGGCCGAGGGGCATTGCCTGCGGAGCTGGTCGCGCTGCTGACTCGACGGGTGGGGCACGCCGAGCACGAGGTGGCGGCCATGACGAAGGAGGAGGCAGTCGCCCGGCTCAACCAGTACTGGTCGACGGGGCGGTAGGTAGGCGGGATCTCCGGCGGCAACCTGGCGGCCGGGCTGCACGACGTGGTGCGATGCAAGAACACGATCAGCGTGGTGCAGGCGGGTCTGTCGAATGTCGCCTGCACTCCCTAGCGTCCTGAGGAGCGACAATGGCGGCGACCGCACCGCTCGGACGTACCGGCATGGCGATCACCCGCGTCGGCTTCGGCGCGTGGGCGCTGGGCGGGGGCGACTGGGCCTTCAGCTGGGGCCCGCAGGACGACGACGTGGCGATCGCCGCGATCCGGCATGCCGTCGAGTCGGGTGTCAACTGGATCGACACCGCCGCGGTGTACGGGCTGGGCCACTCCGAAGAGGTCGTCGGCCGCGCGCTGCGCGACATCCCGGCAGCGGACAGTCCCTACGTGTTCACGAAGGGCGGCCTGGTCTGGGACGAGAACGACCGCCGCGCGGTGGCGCGACGGGTGGGCGCACCCGAGTCGCTGCGCCGCGAGGTGGACGCGTCGCTTCGTCGCCTGGGCGTCGAGCGGATCGACCTGTATCAAATGCACCGGCCGGCCGAGGACGGCACGAAGCTCGAGGACTACTGGCGGACGTTCGTGGAGCTGAAGGCCGCGGGCAAGGTCCGCGCGATCGGGCTGTCCAACCACGACGCCGGCCAGCTCGAACGCGCCGAGGCGATCGGCCACGTCGACACGCTGCAACCGGCTTTCTCCGCGATCCACCGCGACGCTGCCAGGGACCTGGTGCCGTGGACGACGCGGCACGAGACAGGCGTCATTGCATACAGCCCGATGGCGTCGGGCTTGCTCACCGGGGCATTCTCGGCCGAACGCGTCGCGGCGCTGCCGGCCGACGACTGGCGCCGCCGCAGCCCGGACTTCACCACGAACCTGGCCGCGAACCTCGCCGTGGCCAAGGCGCTGGACGCAGTCGCGCGGCGCCACGGCGTCGGGCAACCCGCTGCCGCCGTGGCGTGGACGCTGGCGTTCAAGGGAGTCACCGGCGCTATCGTCGGCGCGCGCAGCCCCGCGCAGGTGGACGGTTGGCTGCCTGCAGCGCAGTTGGTCCTCACCGACGAGGACCTGGACGAGGTCGCCGCCGCGATCACCGCCAGCGGCGCCGGCGAGGGCCCCATCGGGCCGAGCCGCTGATCGAAGAGGAGATCGCATGGAATACCGCATGCTCGGATCGAGCGGTGCCGTCGTGTCGACGCTCGCGTTGGGCACGATGACGTTCGGCACCGAGACCGACGAGGTCGGCGCGCACGCGCAGCTCGACCAGTACCTCGATGCGGGCGGAAACCTGATCGACACCGCGGACGTGTACAGCGCGGGCGTGAGCGAACAGATCATCGGGCGCTGGCTGGCCAGCCGAGCAGGCGCCCGCGACGAGATTGTCCTTGCCACGAAAGGCCGTTTCGCGATGGGCCGCAGCCCGAACGACCTCGGGCTGTCGCGCCGCCACCTCGGCGCGGCGCTCGACGCGTCGCTGCGCCGGCTGGGCGTCGACGAAATCGACCTCTATCAGGTCCACGCATTCGACCCGTTGACACCGCTGGAAGAAACGTTGCGGTTCCTTGACGACGCGGTGCGCGCTGGCAAGGTGCGCTACCTCGGCCTGTCGAACTTCACCGGCTGGCAGTTGCAGAAGGCCGTCGACATTGCCGAGTTCCGCGGGCTGTCCCGGCCGGTCACGTTGCAGCCGCAGTACAACATGCTGGTACGCGAGATCGAGTGGGAGATCGTGCCTGCGGCGCGGTCCGCCGGACTCGGCCTGCTGCCGTGGTCACCGCTCGGCGGCGGCTGGCTGACCGGCAAGTACCGCCGCGAGGAGCGCCCCTCCGGCGCGACCCGCCTCGGCGAGAACCCCGACCGTGGCGTCGAGGCGTACGACCGCCGTAGCCGCGTTGAACGGACGTGGGACGTCGTCGACGCCGTCCGCGCGGTGAGCTCCGAGCTTGGCGTGTCGATGGCGCAGATTGCCCTTGCCTGGCTGGTCGATCGTCCGACCGTCACGTCGGTGATCCTCGGCGCGCGCACTCTCGAGCAGCTCGACGACAACCTCGGCGCAGCCGGACTGCACCTCGACGCAGGCGAGACCGAGCGCCTGGACGCGGCGAGCGATCCAGCCGCGGCCGACTACCCGTACGGCGCACCGGGCATCGAGCAACGGGGGCGCAGTATCTCCTGACTCAGCCGGCACCGAGCAGCCGCAGGCCGGCTACACCGGCGATGATCAGTGCCAGGCAGGCGATCCGCGTCGCAGTCACCGGCTCGCCGAACAACACGATGCCGGCCAGGACGGTTCCCACCGAACCGAGGCCGGTCCAGGCGGCGTAGGCGGTGCCGAGTGGCAGCCGGTCGAGTGTCTTGGACAGCAGCACGACCGAGATCGCCCCGAACGCGACGACCGCGAGGCTCGGCCACAGACGGCTGAATCCGTCGGCCGGCTTGATGCTCAGCGCGAACGCGACCTCGAAGGCCGACGCGACGAAGAGCAGCAACCAGGCCATGTCAATGCGTGGCCGCGAACTCGTCGGCGTCCGCGGATGCTGCCGTTCCGCGCGCGTGCCGCAATGCGACGGTCGCGACGCGGCGGCCGAGGGAGGCTGCAGTGCGCAGGTCCGTGGCTCG
>WNGE01006449.1_pt1 | contig 13048 bp, 10 predicted proteins | sample 5400651 | NCBI WGS metagenome assembly WNGE01 (sample SAMN13153370, study PRJNA577476) | soil metagenome | isolation source: 60 cm soil or saprolite under grassland replicate 2 | place: USA:California | collected 2016-06-15 | reverse complement strand
TTTAGGTCTTGGGTCTTTGGAACCCGGTTGAGTTGGCAGAACAGCAAAAACCAAAGACCAAAAACCAACAACTGACAACTGACCACGGACAACTGACGCTGAGTTATTTGAATTGCCATGTGCGAATGTCGATGAAATGACCGGCGATGGCGGCAGCTGCGGCCATGGTGGGACTCACAAGGTGGGTCCGCCCGCCTCGTCCCTGGCGTCCTTCAAAATTGCGGTTGCTGGTAGAGGCGCAGCGTTCGCCTGGTTGCAGGATGTCAGGATTCATTCCCAGACACATTGAGCAGCCAGCCTCGCGCCACTCAAATCCTGCTTCGAGAAAGATTCGATCCAGACCTTCTGCTTCTGCCGCGCGTTTCACGGTTTGTGATCCTGGGACCACCATTGCATGGACCGCGGGATTAATCCTGTAACCCCGAACCACACTTGCCGCCGCCCGTAAATCTTCGATGCGCGCATTGGTGCAAGAACCAATAAAGACCCGAGTCACTGGAATGTCCTCAATCCTTGTTCCTGAGGTGAGCCCCATGTATTCAAGCATACGCTCTGCTGCGCGACGGTCGGTTTCCGTTGGCGCCTCGCTTGGATCAGGAACTTCCCCGGTCACGGGGACCACATGGCCTGGACTCGTACCCCAGGTTACATAAGGCGCGAGGCCCTTCGCGTCGATCTCGACTTGACGGTCATAGCGCTCGCCTGCCTCTGTCGGGAGGGTTTCCCAATAAGCGAGAGCCTCGTCCCATTCTGCTCGTCCGGCGCTATTACGCGGAGCGAAAGGTTTGCCTTCGAGATATGAGAACGTCTTAGCGTCTGGCGCAATCATCCCGGCTCGCGCGCCAGCTTCAATGCTCATATTGCAAAGCGTCATGCGTCCCTCGATGGAGAGTGCAGTTACTGCCTCGCCGGTGTATTCAATCACGTGCCCCGTTGCTCCGTCCGTTCCCACGTGCCCGATAATCGCGAGGGCGAGATCTTTCGCGGTAACTCCGGGAGGCAGTTCACCCCGAGTGCGTATTTCCATCGTGCTGGGCTTCTGTTGCGGCAGGCATTGAGTTGCCAGCACATGCTCTACCTCCGAAGTGCCAATGCCAAAGGCCAGCGCGCCGAACGCTCCATGGGTGCTCGTATGGCTATCGCCGCAAACGATGGTCATGCCGGGATGCGTGAATCCTAACTCCGGCCCGATCACGTGGACAATCCCCTGTTCTTTGGAATCGAGATCGTAGAAAGGAATCTTGAATTCGGCACAGTTGCTTCGCAAGGCCGCGATCTGCCGGGCTGCGATCTCATCGACCAGCGGCAGGCTCCGGTCTGTTGTCGGAACGTTGTGATCCGCTGTTGCGACTGTCAAATCGGGGCGTCTCACTTTTCGTCCCGCGGCGCGGAGACCGTCGAACGCTTGCGGGGAGGTCACCTCATGTACCAGATGCAGATCTATATAGAGCAGCGCCGGTTGGCCTGCTGGCTCGCTAACTACGTGGTCGCGCCAGAGTTTTTCGAAGAGGGTGTTGGGCATAAAAATCGATGATCGTCTCAGCCGGATGTTAGTGCTGGTCTCACTAAGACTAACTCTACAATCGAACCTCTGCGATTAGCCCGCGTGTTGGGAGCGTGTCGCATTTGCGATCTTTACGAGGGCCTCGGCGACAAGCGAGCCCATTTCTGATGTTCTCACCACGTGCTGCCCGGCTCCCCGATAAACATCGACTGTGCGATAACCCGCCTCCAGTACTGTTCGGATGGCGGCCTCCACCGCTTTGGCCTCCTGCTCCAAATGGGCGGAGTGGCGTAAGAGCAAGGCTGCCGAGGCTATCGCCCCGAGTGGATTCGCCACTCCCTTTCCCGCGATGTCAGGCGCTGAACCATGGACGGGCTCATACAATCCGACTGAGCCACCGATGCTTGCCGAGGCAAGCATCCCCAGCGAGCCTGTAATTACGGCAGCCTCATCCGAAAGAATGTCGCCGAAGAGGTTTTCGGTTAGCAGCACATCAAACCTGCGCGGATTCATGATCAAGTGCATTGCGCAGGCGTCCACGTAGAGGTGCTCCAGCGCCACGCTGGGATAATCTTCAGCTACCCTCGTAACAACCTTGCGCCACAATTGCGAGGTCTCAAGCACATTGGCCTTATCAACGGAAGTCACTTTTTGCCTGCGTACCAATGCCGCCTTGAAAGCGATCCGTGCGATGCGCTCGATCTCCGTTTCCGAGTAGCGCATCGTATTGAAAGCGCTCTCATGATTAGCCTCAGAAACAAAACCGCGCGGTTGACCGAAGTAAAGTCCGCCAAGCAACTCACGTACGATCAGAATGTCTGAGTCACGAACAATTTCCGAGCGTAGCGGCGAGCACTCGCTGATGGCTTCGTATGAAAGCGCGGGGCGCAGATTTGCGTAAACGCCGAGTCCATTACGCAGTGCGAGCAGTCCGGCCTCCGGGCGCACTTCGGGCGGAAGTTTGTCGTGCTCGGGCGCGCCGACGGCGCCCAGCAACACTGCATCACTCGCCTGGCAGGCAGCCAATGTTGTAGCCGGAAGCGGCGTGCCTGACTGTTTGATCGCGAAGCCGCCCACCGGCCACGCCGAAAACTCGAAGGCATGACTGTGTCGCTCAGCAAGCACACGCAGCACGCGTACCGCCTCGCTCGTTACCTCTGGGCCAATGCCGTCTCCGCCTAACACTGCGATTTTTAGTTTCATTATCCGATTATCAGTGCACTCCCAAAGCTAACGCACACGCTCGATGGCAGCTAAACTCTTGGCACTATCCAAAATGTATGACAATCGCCGCAGATTGTCACTTCAACGACGACCAATTGTTCCGACGGACTCTCGACAGGGATGTTTGGTCGCGGCACTGCGAAACGCTTCATTTTCCATTTCACACTGATTAAGCAGTGTGATGACGTCAATCCTGATCGCGTCGTGGGTATTACCCTTCGAGCCACGGCGAAATTGATTGCAACAGCCAGCCGCAGTGAGTTGAAATCCATTCCAGCTCCTCAAACGGTTCTACCGTCTTCCCTGGTGTTGAACTGACGGGAGCAGCAGCTTAGTATCTTCGCGAACGCTAGCCAGCGAGGACGTAAACATGAAAACGGTTCAAACCACGCCATTCACCGACCAGCGGCCGGGCACTTCCGGCTTGCGGAAGAAAACCCGTGTCTTCATGCAGCCCCACTATTTGGAAAACTTCGTGCAAGCGGTATTCAATACCGTGAGGGAATTCACCGGCTCAGGGTTCGGCTCGGAAACTCTGGTTGTAGGCGGGGACGGCCGTTTCTACAACCGTGCCGCAACGCAGACGATTTTGCGCATGGCTGCTGCGAATGGCTTTCGCCGCTTGCTAGTGGGGCGCGACTCTCTGCTTTCAACGCCGGCTGTCTCGGCAGTCATCCGCCGGCGCGGCGCGCTCGGCGGCCTCGTACTTTCCGCCAGTCACAATCCAGGCGGTCTGGATGCTGACTTCGGCATCAAGTATAACGTTCGCAATGGTGGTCCGGCACCTGAAGCAATAACCGAGCGCATCTACGAAGAGACGCTCAGTATCAGCGAATATCGCACGCTCGATCACCCTGACCTCCACCTCGAACATGAAGGCACCCTGCTCCTGGAAAAGACCGAAGTCGTCGTAATCGATCCGCTCGTAGACTACACGGCAGTGATTGAAGAGTTGTTCGCCTTCGAATCCCTACGAGCGCTCTTCGCTGAAGACTTTCGGATGCAGTTCGATGCGATGAATGCCGTGACGGGGCCTTATGCGCATCATATCCTGGAGCAGCTTCTCGGGGCGCCTGCCGGTACCGTCATCAACGGCACGCCGCTGGAAGACTTTGGTGGCCATCATCCAGATCCCAATCAAGTGAACGCAGCCGAATTGGTTGCGCGCATGAACGCCCCAGACGCTCCGGATTTCGGCGCCGCCTGCGATGGCGACGGCGATCGTAACCTGATTCTGGGTCGCAATTTCTTTGTCACACCGGGCGACTCACTCGCCGTCATCGCCGAGTACGCCGGAAAGTGCATTCCGGGCTATCGCAATGGACTCGCCGGAGCAGCCCGCTCGATGCCTACGAGCACAGCGATCGATCGCGTGGCCGAAACTCTCGGTATAACGTGCTACGAAACGCCAACGGGCTGGAAGTTTTTTGGGAACCTGATGGACGCTGGGCTTTGCACGGTTTGCGGCGAAGAGAGTTTCGGCACGGGCTCTAATCACGTGCGGGAAAAGGACGGACTGTGGGCCGTGTTGTGCTGGTTATCGATCCTGGCCACGACGCGCAAACCTGTAGCGAGCGTTGTCCGACAGCACTGGGAACGCTTCGGTCGCAGCTACTTTCAGCGTCATGACTACGAAGGGCTCGAGCTGACGCCAGCCACCCAAATGATCGCTGCCCTGCGCGATAAACTTCCGACACTGCCCGGGTTGCCTGTTGGCGGCAGCCGAATCGCGCACGCTGATGATTTCAGCTATACGGATCCGGTCGATGGGAGTACCAGCACGCGTCAGGGTCTCCGCATTCTCCTGGAGGACGGTTCGCGAATCGTCTGCCGTCTTTCAGGCACCGGGACTGAGGTGGCGACGTTGCGCCTGTATGTAGAGCGTTATCGCAGGGACGGCGGTGGCGGGGTGATCGAAGAGGTGCTCGCGCCCTTGGTCAATGCCGGCAGGGAATTGCTGGAGCTGCGTGAAAGGTGCGGCCGAGAGGAACCCACAGTTATCACTTGATACTAAATATTGTCCTATCGCTATACCGTTCGCGAACATGGGTTCTATTCTATCAATTGGGTCTTTGCTGGCTATGAGTGTAAACTAGAGCTAACAGAGCTAACAGAGGTTATCCGATAGCATACGGTCAGACCATCTGCTCGTTCTCTTTGAGAATCCAACACCGCCATCGGGAGTTGCTTTGCAACACCTCCTCGTGACGTCTGCTGTGTTCACACACGCGACTGGAGCCAGGGAGGAACCCAATGGTTACGTTTACCAATTCCTTATCAAAGAACCATATTCTATCCGCCTTGCCAGAAGGCGACTATCAACGCCTTCTACCTCATCTGGAGCCGGTTGAGTTTACCCAAGGGAAGGTGCTTTATGAGATCGATCAGGTCATTGAGCATCTCTATTTTCCCTACAAGGCCATGATCTCGCTGGTCACGCAAATGGCGGACGGCAAGATTGTTGAAGTAGGCATTGTGGGAAATGATGGAGTGTCTGGCGTCGCGAGTTTGATGGGACGGAAAACCTCGTTCGAGCGTGCCCTGGTCCAGATACCAGATGGGGGTGTGCGGGTTAGCGTCGCGGTGATACTTGAGGAGTTTGAGAAAGGCGGAGCCCTCCAGAAAATCCTGCTCCGTTATATGAATGGACTGATGAGGCAGGTTTCTCAGACCGCCGCCTGCAATGCTTCGCACACGGCCGAGGAGCGGCTTTCACGATGGCTGCTGATGTGTCAGGACCGGATAGAATCGCCAGTACTAAATCTTACCCAGGAATTTCTTGCGGAAATGCTCGGCACGCGGCGGGCCACCGTTAACGTTTCAGCCATAACGCTCCAGTCGGCTAAACTGATCCAATATAGCCGTGGACGTATTACTGTCATTGACAGACCTGGACTCGAGGCTTTTTCGTGTGAGTGTTACGGAATACTAAAAAACAGTAATGGCAGTAATGGATAGAGGTCCCCGGATATTAAGTGTGGCCTATGCTTCCTGCGGTCCGATCAAACAGCCATACTGGGGGCCAAATCTCCGGAATCTTTGCGCATCTCGCCATGGACCAACGGCATCGCTTGACGAGACACGGAAATTAACTGTGCTACGGTCTCACACATCTGGGAAACGCTTACAGGCTTCACCAGGTAACCTTGTGCCCCTGCGTTTAATGCCTCCTGTTTGTTCTTTTCATAGGCTAGCGCGGAGCAGAAAAGGATTGGCGTAGTTTTGTCAGTCTCACGGATACGTTTGCATAGATCAATGCCCGACCCATCGCAAAGCCGGCAGTCAAGCACCAGGAGATCAAAGTGCTGGCTTTTGGCGGCTTCCAAAGCTTGCTGTACAGTCGATGCCGTTACGACTTCATAATCTAGTTGCGAGAGGACAATGACAAAAAGGTCCAGAGTGTCCTGGTGATCTTCGACGCAGAGGATTCTGGGGGAGTTCGAGTACATAACAACCTACTTTCCCATGCGGGTGAAATTTTGGAGCGTTTGGTTATTCCGGGCGGTTGCCCGCCCTCAAAGAGCTCGAATTGAAAACAGCATTAGTGGAGAGCTAGGGTGTCGCTCACTCTACTATGAATCCGTCGGGGTAGGTTCAATCCGCGGCAACCCAGTGGTTTGAGGGAGCTACAATACTTGCTTAGTAGCCACGTTGTCTGTACGGTACCTGTCATTTGAGCCGGCGTTCCTTCCCATGAAAAATGTCGGGTTTCCCAATTCAAGCTAAGTCAACCACTGTAGAATTCAGACCAATCAAGTCCGCCCTTTAACAGGTTTCCGTTTCAGTTTGGAAAATCCGGGGTTTGTCGTTTTTCCGGCCTCCTCATTTTCCGGCCCCTCATTCGACAGACAGCTGCTAATGCCTCCTGGAGAAAAAGATAGAAAAAAGATAGAAAAAAGACTTGCATATGATCAGAGTCGGGTGGTATAAGGTGCATGTTATCGCTAACATCGGCCCGTTTAACGAATGAAACGACTGTCAAACAAACCTGTAACCCTTGCGGATATTGCGGCTTCCGCGGGCGTAACATCCATGACCGTCTCGCGTGTGCTGAATCAACAAGGGAACGTTAATGTCGAAACGCGCGACCGAGTTCTGCAGGTTGTGCGTGAGATGAGCTATCGACGTAACGGCCTGGCGCGCGGACTAAAGCGTCAGCGAACGGACACCATCGGTCTCGTCCTGGGAGATATCGCAAATCCTTTTGCCGCGGAATTGAGTCGTGGCGTCCGCGAGGTACTGGAGGAGCGCGGCTACACCCTTTTTATCTGCATCAGCGAACACAGCGCCAAGGAAGATGTTGAAGCCTTCGACTCGCTCGCAGACCATCGTGCCGATGGCATCATCGTAGCGACTCGCGCTTCGCGCCTCGGCAACGAAAAGCTTGAGCGCCTGATTCAATCGGGTCTTCCGGTCTCTCTGATCGGTCGAGATTTTCGTCATCCGCAAGCAGATCTGGTCACTGCCGACAATCTCAAGGGGGGCTACGAAGCCACAAAACATTTAATTCAGACAGGTCGCCGTCGGATAGGTTTTATTGGTGTTTCATTGACGAAGAGCGTCGCTTTACGCCGCTTTCACGGGTATATTGAGGCACTTGAAGAACATGGTTTACCTGTTGCCGAGGAGCTGATTGTGGGACCTCGGGGAGTCAATGATCAGATGCCCGGGTATTCGACAGAAGAGATTGGTTATGAAGGCATGAATCGGCTTTTGTCTCTAAAGGAAAGGCCAACGGCGATTTTTGCGCGCAACGACTTCACAGCCGTTGGCGCGCTTAACGCGATCAAACAGGCTGGCTTGCGTGTCCCCGAGGATATTGCAGTCGTGGGATACGACGACATCCCGCTTGCTGCGCACACATCGCCGCCGCTGACCACTGTCCGACAGCCTACGCGCGACCAAGGGCGAGTTGCGGCTGAGTTTCTGCTGCGGCGGATTGAAGCGGCAGAACATCTGCCTCGCGCGGAGCGCGTCTTTCAGTGTCGGTTGGTTGTTCGGGAATCAACAGAAGGTAATTCCGCGCCTTCGTAGAACGAGATTTCAACTTGGTGCCGGATGTCGACCTCAAACTTCGAACAGGGCTAAGTTCAGTTTCTTTTAGTTTTCGCGATGTTAGCGATAACACCGCCCAAAGTGTTTTACCGGAGCAGGTGCCGTCTGGCGTGTTATTGAGGATTTTCCACCTGAAAATGTTTCGACCAGAAGATGAAGGAGATTACGTCATGTTTCAACGACCAAAGTTCCTGGCACCCTCGTCAGACGTGCTTTACCAGCGAGTGAGAGCTTACCAAACTAGATTTTTCAAGCGTCCTGCTGTCGGCTTGCTGGTAATCGCAAGCCTAGCCCTGCTGCTCTCTCCGCCGACGCACGCGCAGCAGGTCAATGCAACGCTTTCGGGTTTTGTCCTGGACACGAATAAGGCTGTGGTTCCCAATGCCACCGTTTTGATTGAGAGTTCAGCACTCGCTATCCAGCGATCCGCCACCACGAACGAAGAAGGATACTTCATTATTACCAGTCTTCCAGTTGGTGAATATCGACTCAGCGTTCAGGCCGAGGGATTTGCCCCGTTCGTCCGTGAGAAGGTGAAGGCAGATGTAGGAAATACGCTTGTACTGACGATTAACCTCACCGTTAAGGAAATCAGTCAGCAAGTAAGCATCACCGACACCGTCTACCAAAGCATAAACAAGGACAATGCGAACGTCGAAACCCTAATCTCAGGAACACAGGTCACTGAACTCTCGCTCAATGGTCGAAACTGGGCCCAGCTAGTTAACCTTGCTCCGGGCACGAGCGCGCTGGTCAACGATTCGCAACAAGGCACGAGTGTGCGGATCGACGACACAGCGATTAACGGTTTGCGCCGCCGCACCGCGCCGACACTGGACGGTATCAGCAACGTGGATCATGGATCTGTAGGCACACAGGTTAACAATATCAGCGTCGATGCGATTCAGGAGTTTAAGCTGGTGTCCAGCCCCTACAGCGCGGAGTATGGTTCGCAGGCCGGTCCTGCGATTAACGTCGTAACGAAGCGGGGCACCTCTGATTTTCACGGCTCACTATTCGAATTCATTCGCCACGATTCGCTCAACGCGTTTCCCTGGGAAAGTAAGCAGGTGACCACGCAAGCGCCAGAAAAATCCTATTTGCGCTTTAACAATTTCGGTGGATTCGTGGGTGGACCAGCATACAAAAACAAGCTTTTCTTTTTTGGAGGAATGGAGTTTAAGCGACCGCGGACGGGTCGCACCCTTAGTGAGTTGGTTCCGACAGAAGCGATGCGTAATGGCGACTTCAGTGCCTTCCTGCCGGCCGGACTGCCGGCAGGAAATACCTCTTGTGCTCCAGCCGGTTTCACGATTCCTGCGGGCAAGTTCATTTTGTGCGACAAGTCAGCTAGCACGACAGGCGTTGCCTTTCCAGGCAATATCATCCCGCTTGCCAAACGTTCGCCTAACGGCATTGCCTTGATGAAACTTTTCCCTCGAGCGAACGCCGGTCTGGATAGCTATATTGCCGCTCCCATCACCAAACGAGACGTGCGACAGGAACTCGTTCGCATCGACTATCAACTGAATAGCAATGTCACCATATTTTCACGCTGGCTGCGCGACAAATTCGACTCAGACAATCCGCTGGGTTCGAGCTTCGACAACCAGAATTTGCCGATCGCTCCTGACAATCATATTCGCGTCGGCAAGACTTTCCTGACCAGCTACACACATGTGCTGACGCCTACGATGGTAAACGAAGCAATTGTCGCTTGGCAGCGCAACGATCAAGCGATCAATTATCAGGACGAGGCCCAGATTGCCCGCGCGACCTACGGAATCAATTTTACCGAGATCTTTCCCGAGAACAGGCTCAATAAGATTCCTGAATTTTCGGTCCAGGGTTATTCCACCCTTAGCGGAAATGGCTTGCCTTACGCAATAGACGCTCGCAGTTGGGACGTGCGCGACAATTTCACCTGGGTGCGCGGCGACCATACGTTTCGCTTTGGCGGTTTGTATATCAACAGCTTCAAAGCTGAGAACACGCGCGTGCGCGATGGCGGTGTGCTGACATTTAGCACCGGCTCCACTGCCGGCACCACTTTCAGACCGCAGGACAGTGGCCACGCCCTCGCAAACATGTTGCTCGGCGCCTACACTCGCTACACCGAAACCTCCAACACGACCAATGCTCCTACCACATACAACCAAATTGAACTCTATGCGAACGATCAGTGGCGCGTGAGCAGTCGCCTTAGTCTTACCTTGGGACTTCGCATGCAGTATATTCCCTGGCCCTATACCGACCTTGGCAATATCGTAGGGTTTGATTCTACTCGCTTTGATCCCAACAAGGCTCCACTGGGCAGCAACATTTCTGGTGGCGTAATTAACCTGACAGCAGATCCAACTGGTCAACGAACCCGTGCTCAGGGTTTCTTTGATCCTTACAACGGCCTTGTTTTGCCGAGCAACGCAGTCGTTAACGACCCCAATCTCGAACGATTAAGGACCGATCGTCCCAGTGGACTGGCAGACAGCGGTAACGCTTTGTTTGCGCCACGTTTGGGCTTTGCATGGGATCCGTGGGGAACAGGCAAGACTGTCATCCGCGGCGGAGCCGGCATTTATTATGACCGCACGTTACTAAATCCAATACGAGATGCGGGCGTGAATGCGCCGTTCGCCACAGTCGCCACAATCACCAACGGGAGACAGTTCACCACGCCGGCCACGCTATCTGGTCTCTCGGGTTTCAACAACCCACTGGACTCGCTGGGAGCGACGGGAACAGGCAGACCGCTCGTTCAGGCTTTGACGGTTTTCGATTTCGACATGCCACCCGGTGCGGTCTACGCATACAGCCTGGGCGTGCAACGGCAACTCCCCTGGGACTTCGTTGTGGATCTCAGTTATGTAGGAAATCAGGCGCGCCATCTTACGCACCGGCGAGACATCAACTACGTTTTGCCTGATGTGGCCCTGGCGCGCAACCCAACCACGGGACAGTTTATTAACGCCACCACAGATACGGTGCGCCAGTACCTCGGTTACAGCACGATCCGACTCCAGGAGAACACTGGATCCTCAAGCTATAACTCAATGCAATTGAGTGTGCAGAAACGCGTCTCCCACGGTTTCACGATGAGCCTCGCGTATACGCTGAGCAAAGCGCTGACCAATTTCGACGTCGAGACTTCGGACTTGCGAGTGCCATTTGATGCGAGTTTGGATAAGAGTAACGCCAACTTCGACCGTCGTCATGTGCTGGCGCTGAGTTACGTGTACGAGTTGCCATTCTTCAAAGAACGTCGCGGCGTTGCTGGTCAGTTTTTGGGCGGTTGGCAAATCTCAGGGATCACAACGTTGCAAAGCGGTGCCTATGTGAATATCAGTGGCGGCAGCCGTGCATCCACGTCACCCGGCAATGGCTATGGTTCGAATCTCGACCTCATTGGCGACTGGCGGGCTGTGCCAGGGGGACAGACGCCCACGCCGGCTTTTGACGCCAGCGGTAATTACATCAGTGGGGGTTGGATCAACCGCGCTGCATTTACCGGGCGAGTAGGCTTGATCGGCACGGTTCCCCGTAATCTTTTCCAACTGCCAAGCACCCAAAACTTCAATCTATCGCTCATGAAGCGGGTCAGGCTCAGCGAGAAGGCGAAGTTGCAATTGCGCGGAGAGGTCTTCAACCTTTTCAATCATCCAAACTATCGTACGCTCGTGACTAACTCGAGTGCTGCCAATTTTGGTGCGTTAACCGAAACCGATGAGCCACGTGTAGTTCAGCTCGGCATCAAGCTAATTTTCTAGGAACGGCACGCCGGACCGGGTCGAGAAGCCGGACCAGGTAGGTCCTTCGGTCTCGGCCCTAAGTCTGCGGTGTCGGCTTAACTGTGGAAACAAGCGGCAACGATTTGACCTGGAACCCGTCCCCATGGCACTGAACGAACAAAGAACGGGAGTGATTCCCATTGCGGAAGGCTTCAAGCTTCCAGGCCTGCGGTGGTGGATCGTTGGGCTGATCTTTCTCGCCACACTGATCAATTACGTTGACCGCCTGACTATCTCTGTACTCGCTCCCGTGATAACCAGGGACCTGAATCTGGATCGCTTCCAGTATGGCAGCATCGCCACCTGGTTCCTCCTGGCTTACACCGTCAGTCAGGGACTCTCTGGCAAACTCTACGATCGCATTGGCACGCGCCGGGGGTTCTCGGCGTCGATCACTGTGTGGTCACTGGCAGCGATGGCCCACTCGTTTGTACGGGGCCTGGCGGGTCTGAGTATTGTTCGCTTCATCCTCGGCTTTGGCGAAGCTGGAAATTGGCCCGGCGCCGCGAAGACTGTCGCCGAATGGTTCCCTGTCAGGCAGCGTGCGCTGGGCATGGCAATTTTCAACAGCGGCGCGGCTATAGGATCGGTAGTCGCACCGCCGCTGATTGTCTGGTTGCAACTGAGTTTTGGTTGGCAAACAACGTTTCTGGTGACCGGAGTCCTGGGATTTCTATGGCTGGGTCTGTGGCTGTTGTTTTACGAGAAACCTGAGAAACATCCCTGGCTGACCAATGCGGAGTATGAATTAATTAGCGAAGATACGTCACTGGTTGAAAGCGAAGACCAGGAAGCGCGAGGTCGGCCCGCCGTCCCGTCTGCCACTCCAAGGTGGCGCGACCTACTTCGTTACCGGCAGGTTTGGGGCATTGTGATCAGTCGCTTCTTAACCGACCCGATATGGTGGCTGTATATAACGTGGTTGCCGCTCTATTTGTCTGACGTGCGCGGTTTCGACTTGAGGCAGATAGCTTTGTTTGCCTGGGTGCCGTACGTAGCAGCGGACGCAGGCAGTTTGCTCGGCGGGTGGTTATCGGGATTTTTAATCGGTCGAGGATGGTCGGTGAATAGTGCCCGCAAAAGCGTGATTGCTTTTGCGGCGCTGTTAATGCCTGCTGGAATTCTTGCGGCTGTGGCGGAGAGTCCTCTCACAGCGCTGGCACTCATCGGTCTGGTCCTGTTCGGCTTTCAAGTCTGGATCAATAACGTCCAGACGCTGCCCAGCGATTTTTTCTCTGACAAGGCGGTTGGCTCAGTCGCCGGCCTGGGCGGGACGGGGGCTGGTTTCGGCGCAATGTTGTTTACGCTGACCACTGGTTGGGTGGTCAAACACTTTTCCTACGTACCGATCTTGGTAGCGGCGGGTTTACTTGCGCCGCTCGGCACCCTGGTACTGTTTGCACTGAGCGGACCTATCAGGCGACTCAAGGAACCTGGCGCTTCGTTCTATGAGTCGGAATTACTGTCTTCATAGTCTTGC
>WNGE01026311.1_pt1 | contig 13050 bp, 10 predicted proteins | sample 5400651 | NCBI WGS metagenome assembly WNGE01 (sample SAMN13153370, study PRJNA577476) | soil metagenome | isolation source: 60 cm soil or saprolite under grassland replicate 2 | place: USA:California | collected 2016-06-15 | reverse complement strand
GCTGTGTCGAATTTATTATCAAACATCCATTTAGTCATTTCTGAAAAACCATTTTGAAGAATCAGCGCACCATTTTGACTACGCGGTAAATCTATTGCATAAATATTTTTTTTGTCATTTACTTTTTCAAGCTCTTTTATAATCAACTTATTTATATTTCCTGCAGTACGATAATTGGTTGCGGTTATAAATAAAACGATGATGTGGCAAGAAAACGTTAAAACATAAAATATAAACTGAAACGATTTTTTAATCGCAGATAAATTTATCGTGAGGCAAAATAAAATGCACATCAATAAAGTGGGAAAATATAAGAACCTTTCTGATTCAGTTCCATTTGTATCTACTCCTAAAGAAGCATAAGGAACAAGGCTGATGAGATAACAAAGAAAAAATATCAAAACCTTTTTTTTGTCTTGTCTTTTTAGTTGTAAAAAAAGAAATGCTACAATAACAGCAATAACCCCAAAGCATGTAAGTAATATTTTATTATTTATAAATGCCGGTAAAAAGCTTCTTATAAAAAGCAACACATAATTTCTGAGCAGTGTTCCAGCGTATCACTAAATAAAGAACGAATATTCCGGCAACTGTTGCAAAGTGTGTTGCTTCTTTTTGCCGCGTTGTTTTTTTATTTTTTACTTCAGTAATACTTGCTGCTAAGCAATACATTGGCAACATCCACGATGACTCATAGGTAAGCAAACTAATCGCAAAGAAGAAAATGTATCCTGCTATGTATTTGTTTCCCTCATTTTTTTTAAGATAGCAGAATAAAAAAGCTATGGAGAAAATGGCTGCGAGTATTGCTGATCTGCCGAGAATCCAAAATACTGCTTCGCTATGCATGGCATAAATAAAAAATAGTACACATGTCAGCCAACATATAAATGTTGTTTGTTGTAAACCAAAATATTTTTTTAATATAAACTTTAAAAAAAAGAAAAACATAATGCAAGCCACTATATGAAGCAGCAGGTTGATGAAATGATAGCCCCATGCATTTTTTCCCCACAGCCAATAATTAAGCATTATGCTTATATCACAAACAGGACGAAAGGTATTACGCTGCAGCAAAACACCCTGTTCACTTAATGGAATGTGAATAAAATCATCGTTTTGAAAATACAATGTAAAAGGATCGTAGCAGTATAATGCAAGCGCTACAATTATTACAGAAAGGATATTGTAAATATTTTTGTTGTAAAACATTCAACCCGTAAAATACATAAAGCTTATGAAACTATAAGAGGCATTCCTAATCTGATGTAAACAACTATAAATATTTTATTGAAGCTTTTGTTTAAGTAAACCGGGAAGTGTAAAGCTCATTGCACTTTTAAATTTATTATTCATAAATATTATTCAGAGCAAATAAGTTTTTGGCAGTAGCTAAATAATGAATGATGCAATGATTGTGTGTACAATAAAGTTTCAACAGTCAAAGAGTGCGACGCCCACCTCATCGGACAAGCAGGCAATGAAGGTCAATAGTAGCAATACAGGTTGGCTCATAAAAAATAAAACAAAATTTATAATAGCTATAAAACATTAAGCAAGCAAATAACTTAAATTATTTCTACTGAACCGGCTCCGCAATTTTTAGTTTAAGAATGTTGCTTGTCCATTCTCTTATCTTTCGGCAAAGCGCTGCATTGTCGCCGAGTGATTGACCATACGAAGGAATCATTTGTTTTAATTTACTTTGCCATGCTTTCGAATTCATCTTGTCCTTAAAGCACGATTTAAGAATGCCAGACATAATAGCAACCGCAGTGGAAGCACCTGGCGATGCACCCAATAGCGCTGCAATACTGCCATTCGCCGCATTCACCACTTCTGTTCCAAACTCAAGCACACCACCTTCCTCTTCATCTTTTTTAATCACCTGCACACGCTGTCCTGCTATCACTAACTCCCAATCCTTCATCACTGCATAAGGCACAAATTCCTGCAAAGCTTTTAACCGATCCCCGCGAGATTGGCGCACCTGTTTGATAAGATATTTTGTAAGCGGAATATTATGAAAACCCGCTGCCAGCATGGGACGGATATTATTCAGTCTTATAGACAAAAGCAGATCGAAGAAAGAACCTTTTTTCAAAAATTTTGTGGTGATTCCGGCATAGGGCCCAAAAAGCAATTCCTGTTTTCCTTTGATGATTCTTGTATCAAGATGCGGCACAGACATAGGCGGTGAACCTATCGGTGCTTTGCCATAAACTTTTGCATGATGTTGCCTGATGATATCCGCATTATTGCATTTGAGCCATTGCCCGCTTACAGGAAACCCACCAAAACCTTTGCTCTCGGGAATACCTGATTTTAAAAGCAATGGCAGCGATCCCCCTCCTGCGCCTATAAAAACAAATTTTGTTTGCACAACTCTTTTTTCCCCCGTTGAAGTATCTTTTACTTTCACATGCCAATACCCGGCTGCATCCTTTTTAAGATTGCGCACTTCATAATTAAAATGAAGCGTGACATTTTCCAATTCCTTAAGGCGGTTAAACATTGAACGCGTAAGTGATCCAAAATTTACATCGGTACCGATACCTATTTTTGTAGCTGCAACTTTTTGTGATTTATTTCTGCCTTCCATCACGAGTGGCATCCACTCTGCTAATTCATCCGGGTCTTCCGAATATTGCATTCCTTTAAAAAGATGGCATTTCTGAAGTGCTTCATAACGCTTTTTGAGATAGTCAACATTTTCTTCCCAAACAAAACTCATGTGCGGAATAGCTCTTATAAAAGTTTCAGGTAACTGAATACGATTTTGCTGTATAAGGTAAGCCCAGAATTGTTTAGATATTTCGAAGGATTCGGCAATTTTAACAGCTTTGGCAGTATCAACAGAACCATTGGAAAGTTGCGGAGTGTAACTTAATTCACAGAATGCAGAATGCCCTGTGCCTGCGTTGTTCCATGCATCTGAGCTTTCAGCTGCAGCTACATCAAGCCTTTCAAAAATTTCTATTGTGAGGTCAGGTTCTAATTCTTTAAGCAGCATACCCAGTGTAGCGCTCATAATACCCGCACCAATCAAAACAACATCAGGATCTTTTTTATAGGAATTATCAGTTTTGCCCATGATATTTTATTACATGTTATAAAACATTTTAAACATTCAAGAGCTACATCAAAAATTTTATGCCACAATTTTAGTGCTGGAGTTCCTGCAAACTTTCTATCTATCTCTTTTTTTGAGAAGCAGTCCCGATATTCTTAATTCAATTTCAATTATCCATCGGTACAATATGATCTTTCAATGCTTTGGCAATCGCTTCTTTGCCGCAACTTACATGGAGTTTGGTGTAAATATTTTTAAGAGGGGTGCGAACTGTGTCGAGTGAGATACTGCATTCCGATGCAATCATCTTATAAGAAAATCCTTTTACAAGCAATTCAAGAATTTGTAATTCACGATTGGAGAGATGATAATCTTTTGAAAAAATTCTTTTCTGTGCAAATGAACTCAACACTTTTCTGCTTTAGTTGTTGTGGCTGCATTCCTTATTGCAGCAACATCGGTTTATTTCACAAAGGAAACATTTGGCAGAGATTTGGATTTTTATGAAGGCTGAATTTTAGAGAGTATGCTTAATAAATCATGTAAAATATTTTTTAAAGTAAATTCTTTAATGAATTTTCAATATGTTTTTGAAGTGATTTAAAATTGTTGCTTTATCCCATTGTTGCCAAAGTAATGATGTGTACGCAGCTTGGTAAAAAATAAAATGAATAGAGAAGAGTAAATGAATCCGTGCATCGTTTGAACGCTGGCCAGAGTTACACCATTGCAGAAGGCTCACTCAATAAGATTCAATATATAGTTATAAATTAAGTGTCACACTTCCGTATTTTAAATGCCGGAACATTTTTGTCCCGGCTATTTTTTTTGTTGCCTCGCTTGTTGCTACCAGGTAGTGATTCAAACAGCTACATAAAATATTTCTTGATTCAGTGCTCAAAACAAGCAATGATAAAACGATAACCTTTATTATATGGTTGCACTTTTATAACTGTATATTTTCTTTCCGGTCTTTAAAATAAAGTCGAGTGATAATCTTCCCGCACCTTCTATAAACAAAAATAAACAGGTAAGAATTTGTGCATAATCTGATCTTGATTCATGCTCTACGGCCCATATTCCAATCTTTGGTGGTGCAGGTGGTAGCGGCAGAGGTGAGGTTCCATAGTATAAACTGATTTTAGTTGATAACACAGCCACAATCATTTGAACAATAAAATAAAATGAAACAACTCTTGTAATCAAACCAAATAACAAAAGTAAACCACCTGTGATCTCCGCTATTGCTACAAAATGAGCAGTTGTTTCAGAAAAAGGAAAACCCAGTTTTGCAAACCTGCCTGCACCCTGGTTGGTGTAAACAAATTTTAAAATTCCTTCAAAGAAAAATACAGTACCTGCCATTAAACGAATGAGCAGAATAGACGATGCACCTGTAACAGGCGGATTTAAAACCCAATTAATTAACTTTTTCATTTTTTTCTTTTTAAAATGAGCGAATATTTTGAAAACAAAATTTCTGTTTCGCTCATTCTTTAAAAAATTATTTACACCAAACCACCGAATTTCCTGATTAACTACTGCTTTCATCAGGCATTTTATCTGCTTAATGTAATAAAAGAAGAATATGTGTTTTTCTTAAATACTTTTGATAGCAGATACGATAATACTGTGCTGAAAAAATCTTTTTTATACCATCTTTTGTTCTGGGGTGTATTATATATTCTCTGGATTATTTTCTTTCAAAATAATTCATTAACATTTACCCACACACTCACTGTTCAATTTTGTTACCTGATTTTTATTGCGCCGGATTATTACTTTATTATCTACTTAATGGGTTTAAAAATGCTGCATAAAAAAGGATATATTTTATTTATTCTTAGCGCTGTATGCATCATTTGTGTTTCTGCTTTATTACGTGCAATGCTGGCTTCTTTTATGAATGCCCATTTCTTTCTTGCGGGTAAACAACAACCATCATTCAGCGAAATTTTTTTAAGTTCTTTTCTTAATATATTTATCTGGGTACAGTTGCTTACAGTTGGTAAAATGATCTGGGACAGGATTCAAAATCAACGCTACATTGCTGCAATGGAACATGAAAAAGCAATTACCGAACTGAATTTTTTAAAAGCCCAGATTAACCCGCATTTTCTTTTTAATTCACTCAATTCGATCTATGGATACATTGATAAAAACAATAAAACTGCGCGGAATATTTTACTCAAATTTTCTGAAATGCTGCGCTATCAATTGTATGAATGCAATACAAACAGCATAAGCATAAAAAAGGAAATTGAATATGTGCGCAACTATGTGGCTTTACAGCAATACAGGAAAGAAGAAAATCTTATTGTGCATTTGCAAATAGAAGACCCACCAGAGGGATTTGAAATTGCACCTTTGATCCTTGTTGTGTTTATTGAAAACGCTTTTAAATATGTAAGTAATTTTGATAGTAAGGAAAATAAAATAATTATATCTCTTTCATTCCAAAACCGCATGCTGAGCTTTTATATTTTTAATACAACAGAACATCGGCAGCAGGGTTTATGCAACGGCATTGGTTTGGCAAATGTAAAGAGACGTTTAGAAATTCTTTATCCGGATAAACACAAGCTGAATATTAATAAAGGAGAAGAATTTTATGAGACTAAACTAAAAATTAATTTGTCATGAAACTGCGTTGCCTTATAGTAGATGATGAGCCGGTTGCAAGAAAAATTCTGGAAGAATTTATTGCCGATATTGATTTTCTTGTATTAGCGGGAAAAGCGGAGCATTCTCTTAAAGCCGGAGCTATACTTAACGAAACTCCTGTTGACCTGATCTTCCTCGATATAAATATGCCAAAATTAAATGGTGTTGATTTTTTAAAAAGCACAGCAAATCTGCCTGCTGTTATTATAACAACTGCTTACCCTGAGTACGCAGTAGAGGGATTCGCATTGAATGTGCTGGACTATTTGGTTAAACCCATTTCTTTTGAGCGTTTCCTGAGGGCCTGTAACAAAGCAAAGAATTATTTTGATTTAAGAACACAGGCAATGCAAACGCATAAAACAAATACTGATCACTTTTTTATAAAATGCGACAGCACTATAGAAAAAATATTTTACAATGATCTGCTTTATGTGGAGGGTTTCTTAAATTATGTTTTATTGCATACGGTAAATGGAAAAATGATGGTGTACATGACTATAAAAGGTATGCTTGAGCAATTACCGGCAGAACTGTTTATAAAGGTTCATAAATCATTTATAGTTAACCTTGGTAAAATTAAAAATATTGAGGGCAACACCATTAAAGTGGGTGATACAAAAATTACAATGAGTCAGAATTTAAAAGAAGATGTATTGAAAAGAATATTAAAAGACAAGCTGATAAAAAGATGAGTAAAAGAAGATCCTCATAAAACATTTACTGTAAATGTTTTGCTTATTGCAATTCCGGTTTATTATTTGTATATTTTTGATTTCATCTTTCACCTAATCTTTTTTTATGCTAACACACCAAATTGCACTGGTAAGTAAAACACGCCACATAAAGACCAGTGATCTGACAAAAGTAGCTGCTGCACTGCAAAAACAAGCTACACGTGACCTGGGGCCTCTCTGGAATATACAGGCAACAGTGGATGCGTTTGAACTTTTAAAAGACGTGCCTCCGGGTTACTGGCCCATTATTGTAAGGGACAAAATTGATGATGATTCGGCACTCGGTTATCACACAGACAGGTACCGGCAACCTTTTGCCCTGGTAAGGTTTGATGAAGGCTGGGCATTGACAAGCAGTCATGAAATGTGCGAAATGTTGGTAGATCCTTTTGGCAGCAGGATGGTTGCTTCCGGCTCTATTAAAGCTGACCAGGGAAGGGTAGAATATCTTGTGGAAGTTTCCGATCCCTGCGAAGATGATAAGTATGCATATTCTGTAAATGGTATTTTGCTAAGTGATTTTTATACACCTGAATATTTCGACCCCGTTACTTCTTCCGCGGTACGCTATAGTTATACCGGGGCGATACATGCACCAAAACAGGTTTTGAAAAACGGGTACCTCAGTTGGCTCGATCCTGAAACAGGCAAATGGTGGCAGGCCAATTATTTTGGAACAAAGCTGGTGATTAATGACATTACTGAAAGAATGGACATGCTGGAAGGCAGTTTACGTGCACGTATAGACAGGATCACACCCACACCAAGATTGACAAAAGGTGTAAGCAGGCAAGTGGTAAAAATAAACAATGCCCATGCAGCAAGCCAGGAAAAATTTGGTGTACGCAACGCCAATCATTGGGAGCAGGAAATAAACCGCTTACTAAAACCGAGGAAAGTGATATCAGCAAAGTAACTGCTGGGTTTTTTACAGTACATATTGCTGCGCCTCAATCTTAAGCCAGCTTGGCGGCAGCCGGAATTACTCCATTGCCCCTCTTAGCATCTCAATACTTTTTGGTACAGCCGTGGCAGCATCTTCCTTGCCTTCGAATTCAAGAGAAATATAGCCCTGGTAATTTACTTTTTGAAGTATGGCAATTATTCGTTTATAATCCAAATCCAAACTGTACCATTCGCCACCGCCATAATAAGTTTTTGCCTGCACAAAACTTGTATACGGTGCTATCATTTCTAATTTAGAATAAGGATTCTCAAGAAAATTTCCTGTGTCCATTAAAATACCGAGCCACGATGAATCAATTGCTTTTTTAATGCGCAATTGTCCCTCAGGAGTTGAACACAATCCCCAGTGATTTTCGAGTGCCAGCAGTACACCGAATTCTTCTGCTGCAGGCAGACATTGCTGAATACTATCAATACACCACTTAAATCCATCATCTTCTGTATAACCGGGAAGGATTGGTTCTACCCCACGGTTTTTCATCAGGTCATCAAAAGATTGTATGGTATTCCATCTGCCCGAATTCAACCTCATGCAAGGGATAGCCATTTTTGCTGCGAGCTCAATGCATTTCTTCGTATGCTCAATTTCCTTTTTCAGAAATTCTTTGTCAGGAGAAACAAAACTTTGGTGAATCGAGAGACAGGTAAATGCAATGCCATTAAGATATGCACGTCTTTTTAATTCCTGGATATATTTGTTGTCTTCGCTCCCCATTTGCACATGAAGAATATCAACGCCCTCTACTCCAAGTTTGGCGGCTTCATCAATTACCTTTTCGATTGGAAATTTTTCTCCCTTGAAATGCCAGTAAGAGTATGATGAAATACTTAGCTTAATGCGTGGCTTAAGCGGTATTGCTTCTTCTTTTGTAAACCCCGGTAACACAGTTGCCGCCATTGATCCTGCAAGGCTGTTTTTTATAAAAGACCGTCTCGAATTATTCATATTGAAATTATTGAATCAGGTGAGAATGATTATCATTCCAATTTAATCCTTTGATAAAACTATGAGAAGAATTTGTTACAAATGAAAAATGTACCCGGATTATTATTATTCAAACTGTAATTAATAATGGCATCGTCACTCACTTCTATCCGAACGGTGTTCACCCCGGACACTCACTTGTCCAATTTATTTTTATGGCAGCAGTAAAGAAATTTTTCTAAATGTTTATGAAGCCTCCACAAGAATATATATTCTGCCTCCACAAGAATATATATTCTATACTACCGGTAATACGCAAAAAATCGCCACCTATATTATCTTAAAATTGCGCTTAGGAAGAAAATATATTTTTATAATAAATAAGACTTCATTTCATAAAACAATAAAGTATGATTTTCTTATAAGTAAAATAAAGGGAATATGCCTGCAATAAAAAAATACTTCTTTATTTTTTACATGCTGTTTACGCAATTGTGGTTTGTTCATTGCAGTTATTCCCAAATACATGATAGCAACTATATTCAGCCAACGGGAATTTTGTATGATGCCGGTGGTCACAAACTTCATTTAAATATTCAGGGTAATGGTTCGCCTTGCGTGATATTTGAAAATGGCAGTGGCGATTTTTCTTTTATATGGAATCTTGTGCAGCCTGAGATTGCCAAATTTACCAAAACGGTTTCTTATGACAGAGCCGGCTATGCATGGAGCGAGCCGGGTGCAATGCCCAGGACAGGTAAACAAATTTGCCTGGAGTTACACACAGCATTAATAAATGCAGGCATACATCCGCCTTACATTTTGGTAGGTCAATCATTTGGTGGATTTCTTGTTCGCGCTTTTGCAAGATATTATCCAAAAGAAGTGGTGGGAATGGTTTTAGTAGAAGCTGTTCAGGAAGATCAAAAAATTTTTATGGGTGGTGATACTCAGATGCGCATCCGTAACTTTGCAAAAGGAAGAGTAGCACCTGCTCCGCAAACTTTTTTCACACCACATGACACTTTGCAAGAACCTGTGACATTGAATACAGAAATTGATCCGCCACTGGATAAACTTCCCGGCAGTGTTCAGAAAATGCAAATATGGGCGCAATCACAGCCGCAGTTTATAAAAACAGTTCAGGCTGAGATGGACTGGTCACCGGAGGATGTTGCAGATTTGTATCGGCACAAAGGTGAACTTGCTTATATGCTTGGCAATATGCCTTTAATCGTGCTTACACAGGGTAAAGGCGGATTTGATGGCAGAACAGATTCTCTTCACCTCGAAAATGAAAGACTGCAATCGCAGGAAGCATTAACGCAGTTGTCTGCAAACAGTAAACATATCATTGATATGAACAGCGGTCACAACATTCATGTTGAAGATCCTGCCACAGTTATTGCTGCAATTAAAGAAGTTTTTATGGCCGCTTCAAAACATACATCGCTCAAATAATAAAGTAAATTTCATTTGCGGCTTCCCAGCAGAAATTATTCACTGCATATTTTTAGCAATAAAAAATTTTTTGGTAACGGTTGTAACATTTCATGGCATCGTTCCTTGTGCCACTCATTTGTATGGTTTGTTTTATGGCCGCGGCTCGTCACCCTGAATTTCTTTCAGGGTCTCTTGTCCGTTTAATGGTATTTACCAGGAGATGCTGAAATAAATTCGGCATGACGAACACATGTTACTCACTTGTACAGCTTATTTTTATGCCAGCAGGAAAGATCGTCACCCTGAATTTCTTTCAGGGTCTCTTGTACGTTTAATGGTATTTACCAGGAGATGCTGAAATAATCCTGAATCAAGTTCAGGACAGCATGACGAACACATGCTACTCACTTGTACAGCTTATTTTTATGCCAGCAGGAAAGATCGTCACCCTGAACTCGTTTCAGGGTCTCTTGTCAGCGGCTTTATATTATTTACCAGGAGATGCTGAAATAATCCTGAATCAAGTTCAGGACAGCATGACGAACACATGCTACTCACTTGTACAGCTTGTTTTTATGCCAGCAGGAAATTAAAATGTTTTTAAAAGTTTAGGATGCCTGTATATTGTTACGCCTCAATCCCGACAGTATTTGAATCAATAAACAGCACAACAGTCAATCCGGATTATAACGTTTGCGCTTAACAAAAATTTCAAACAACATTATTGCACCTGCAATAACTTGCTGACGACTATTGCGCCGCTATAATCTTTTACTGCAAATAAATAATTTCCTGCCTTGCCGGGTTTAAATGCAAAATCCATGGTTTGGCCTATTGAAACAGGTTGATCCACAGCAGGTTTTATTAAACGCTGCTGAGCAGGAAAATCAGCTCCGTCTTTTGCAACCGCACTCCACTTAACAGGAACTCCATTCAGTAAAATGGAAACAGTCAAATCTGGTCCAAGGGCTGTTATGTTGATGATCCTGAACCGGTAATTTATTCCCCGCTTCAGTGCCATAGTATCAGTATTCATTTTTCCATTTAAAAAAAATAAACGAGGCACCACATCTGTTCCTCCCTGGCCGATGATAAAAATTTTGTTCGTTATACTGTTGAATTTTGCACCGGGTTCTGTAACGATGAAGGGGCCATACATTCCTTCCATCAACTGCATATTGTGCATGTGTGAATGATAAATAAAAGTGCCCGCCCTGGGCGGGGTCATGTGTGCAACGAATGAATCGCCTGGCATTATCATTGGCGCCAATTCTTTGCCCCTGTTTCCCCAGCCAGCCACGCCGTCAAAATAACTTTCAATCTCCAGTCCATGCCAGTGAATAGTAGTGGCTTCATGCAAATGATTGATGATCTTAATAGACACAGGTTTGCCCCGTTCAAGAATAATTGGAGGGCCGGGAATGCTGCACTTAATACCTGTTGAAGTATTGCCTTCACGCAATACAAATCCAAAACCCATTAAGGTATCATACCAGTTCCTTTTTTCTTCTATAAATAATGTTAGTTCCCGTTCGGTATTTTTTTTATCCGGGTGCGTTTTTAATTCCTTTGTTGAGGGCAGAACATTTATGCCCATGATGAGCCCACCCATGCCATCATGGGCATGTGTTGTTATATCATTCATCTGCTGCTCATTCATCACGGGCACCTTTCTCAGAAATGAACCGGCCATCATATGAACCAGTGTATGGCAATGAAACAGCCAGTTTCCTTCCCTGTCTGGCGTCCATGTCATCGAAATAGTTTGGTGAGGGCGAATCAATTCCGTTACAGCAAGATAGCGGTCTTTTTCCTTATAGATATTATCCGTATCTGCATTGCCGCGGCTGTTTACGGTATAATAGAAGCCGTGAAGATGCATCGGATGCTCCTGATTACTGGCATTGATCAGCCTCCAGTGAACCGGCTGGTCTATTTGATAAGTCAATCGTTCTGTATAAGGCCAGGTACGCCCGTTCAAAACAAGTTCTTCGCGATAATTTGTAAGTCCTCCGTTTAACGTATCATTCCAGATGCCGATCATCATGATACGTTCTTCCGGATCAGGTTTTGTATTCTGCGGATCAACTATGAATGCCCCATAAAGCTGGCTGTCATCAAGATATGGCAGGTCATTATCTTTAAGAGTACCGTCAGTAGCCCAATAGAAATAAGTACCGGCTTTACCGGTTTTAAATTGCACTTTATATGTTTCACCATACGGTATAGTTATACTGTCAGCGGAATTGCCCGGACGTGAATAAAAGCCATGCAATACCAAAGGTGAACCGGGGATTGTATTATGAATTTCAGCATTGATAATAGTGCCTTCAGTAACACGGATAAGCGGACCGGGCAGTTGCAATGGTTTACCTGCTTCGGCAAATGCATATACCCGTAATGCTTCCCCATCATGTGTTTCAGGATACCAGCTACCTGTACGCGTTTCTAATTTTAAATAGAGTATTCCGTTTTGCATTTCACCGGCGGGCTTGCGGTTATCGTTGATTGAAATTTCTTCAGGCAAGACTTCCCCAAACGCAAAGGCGTTGTTTATTCCCATCTTTGCGTTGTTGCCTTTTCCCGGGCCGCATGAAATAATGTTTAGCTTAGAATATCTGGTACCGGAAGAAAAATTCGTGCGCTCGTTTAATTTGAAAGCGTTGAAGAAAAAAAGGATAATGCAGGATCCTGTCAATAAAAAAATCGCTTTCATATGGGGGCAGGTTTAGATGCTGAATATACAATTTATTAATCAATATTTTTTATAATAGCAGGAGCGCTGAAATTCAGAGACAGAAAACGTTGTTATTTTTGTTATCAGCTTGGTATTTCATGGTATCATTCTGTATGTAATCTTGTTTCATCCTGCTTTGTGCAACACTTGCACGATTTGCTTTTATGGCAGCAGGAAGGAAAATGTTTTGTAAGTTTAAGATGCCTGTACACATTGCTGTGCTTCAATTTTAAGACAGTGGCGTCATTCACTTGTACGGTTTGTTTTTATGCAGCAGGCATTCGTCACCCTGAACTCGTTTCAGGGTCTCTTGTCATATTTAATAACATATTTGCCAGGAGATGCTGAAATAAATTCAGCATGACGAACATGCTACTCACTTGTACAGCTTATTTTTATGCCAGCAGGAAAGATCGTCACCCTGAACTCGTTTCAGGGTCTCTTGTCAGCGGCTTTATTATTTACCAGGAGATGCTGAAATAAATTCAGCATGACGAACACATGC
>WNGE01016712.1_pt1 | contig 13050 bp, 8 predicted proteins | sample 5400651 | NCBI WGS metagenome assembly WNGE01 (sample SAMN13153370, study PRJNA577476) | soil metagenome | isolation source: 60 cm soil or saprolite under grassland replicate 2 | place: USA:California | collected 2016-06-15 | reverse complement strand
AGCTGGTTGTATTTCGCCACGCGGTCCGAGCGCGACAGCGACCCGGTCTTGATCTGCAACGCGTTCATCCCGACGGCGATGTCGGCGATGGTGGTGTCCTCGGTCTCGCCCGAGCGGTGCGAGATCACCGCGGTGTAGCCCGAGCGCTTCGCCAGCTCGATCGCGGCGAACGTCTCCGTTAGCGTCCCGATCTGGTTGACTTTGATGAGGACCGAATTGGCGATGCCGAGCTGGATTCCCTCGCGCAGGATCTTGGTGTTGGTGACGAAGACGTCGTCGCCGACGAGCTGCACTTTCTTTCCGAGCCGCTCGGTGAGCGCGCGCCAGCCGTCCCAGTCCGATTCCGCCATGCCGTCCTCGATGCTGACGATCGGGTACTTGTCCACCCAGCCCGCGAGGAGATCGCCGAGCTGCGCCGACCCGAGCTTGTGCTTTTTCGAATCGAGCAGATACTTTCCGTCCTCGTAGAACCCGGAGCTGGCGCAGTCGAGCGCGAGCGCGACATTCGTGCCCGCGTGATACCCGGCGCGCTCGATCGCCTCGAGCACCAGCTGCACGGCCGCTTCGTTGGTCGGGAGGTTCGGGGCGAACCCGCCCTCGTCGCCGACGGTCGTCGACAGGCGCTTGCTCTCGAGAAGGCCCTTGAGAGCGTGAAACACCTCGGCGCCGCAGCGCAGCGCCTCGCGAAAGCTCGCCGCGCCGACCGGAACGATCATGAACTCCTGGATGTCGAGGTTGTTGCTCGCGTGAGCGCCGCCGTTGATCACGTTCATCATCGGCACCGGCATCTGCATGCCGCCGGAGCCGCCGAAGTAGCGGTACAGCGGCAGGCCCGATTCCTCGGCCGCCGCCTTGGCCACCGCCATCGAGACCGCGAGGATCGCGTTCGCGCCGAGCCGCGACTTGTTCTCGGTGCCGTCGAGCTCGATCAGCGTCTTGTCGATGAAGCTCTGCTCCTGCGCGTCCAGGCCCATGATCGCCTCGGAGATCTCGGTGTTGACGTGCTCTACGGCCCTCAGCACGCCCTTGCCCGCGTAGCGGGCCTTGTCCTTGTCGCGGAGCTCCAGCGCCTCTCGGCTGCCGGTCGACGCTCCCGAGGGCACGGCGGCGCGGCCCATCACGCCCGATTCGATCAGCACGTCCGCCTCCACGGTCGGGTTGCCCCGCGAGTCGAGAATCTCCCTTGCGACGACGTCCACGATCGAGCTCATTTACCCGCCCTTCTTGTGCGTCTTGAGTTTTTGCTCGGCGAACCCGCCCCGCTTGACGAGCGCATCGAGCTCTTTGAGCGTGCTCAACAGGTCTTTCATGCGATCGAGCGGCCAGGCGTTCGGGCCGTCGGAAGGCGCCTTGTCCGGATCCGGATGGGTTTCCATGAAAATCCCGGCGATTCCGCTCGCCACCGCGGCGCGGGCAAGCACCGGAACGAATTCGCGCTGGCCGCCCGAGGACGTTCCCTGCCCGCCCGGGAGCTGCACCGAGTGCGTCGCGTCGAACACCACCGGGCAGCCGGTCTCGCGCATGATCGCGAGCGAGCGCATGTCCGACACGAGGTTGTTGTAGCCGAACGAGGCGCCGCGCTCGCACACGAGGATGTTGTCCCTTCCGCTCGCCTCGCGCGCTTTCTCCACCACGTTCTTCATTTCGGCGGGTGACAGAAACTGGCCTTTCTTGATGTTGACCGGCCTGCCCGCGGCGGCGACGGCGTGAATGAAATCGGTCTGGCGGCACAGAAACGCCGGGGTCTGAAGCACGTCGACCACGCCTGCGACTTCGGCGACGTCTTCCTTCTCGTGGACGTCGGTCAAAACCGGCACACCGACTTTTTTCCTGACTTCCGAGAGGATCTCGAGGCCCTTGTCCATGCCCAGTCCGCGAAACGATTTGCCCGAGCTGCGGTTGGCCTTGTCGTAGGAGGATTTGTAGATGAACGGGATTCCGATCTGTCCGGAGATCTCCTTCAGGGAAGCCGCAGTATCGAGCGCAAACTGGCGCGATTCGACGACGCAGGGGCCGGCGATCAGAAACAGCGGGCTGTCGAGACCGGCGTCAAAACCACAGAGCTTCATGCCGCGATGGCAGTTTTCGTCCTGCTGACCTGGTATTGCAGGGCGGCTTCGACGAAAGCCGTGAACAGCGGATGGCCGGCGCGCGGGGTCGACGTAAACTCCGGATGAAACTGGCAGCCGATCAGCCAGGGATGCGAAGGCAGCTCGATCGTTTCGCACAGCTGCTCGCGCTGGGTGACCCCCGATACGCGCAAGCCCTTGTCCTTCAATCGCTGCACGTACTGGTTATTGACCTCGTAGCGGTGGCGGTGGCGCTCGTTGATCACGTCCGCGCCGTAGACCTTGCGCGCAAGGCTCCCGGATTCGAGCGCCGCGCCTTGAGCGCCCAGGCGCATCGTCCCGCCGAGGTCCGACTTCTCGTCGCGGCGCTCGATCCGGCCGTCGCGGTCCTGCCACTCGGTCACGAGCGCGATCACCGGGTGCGGCGTATCGCGGTCGAATTCGGTCGAGTTGGCTCCCGCCAGACCGACGACGTTGCGCGCGAACTCGATCACCGCGAGCTGCATGCCCAGGCAGATTCCGAGATACGGGACCTTGTTCTCGCGCGCGAACTGGATCGCTTTCATCATGCCTTCGACCCCGCGCTTGCCGAAGCCGCCCGGAACGAGTATCGCGTCCACCCCTTTCAACAGCGCGCCGGCGCCTTCCTTCTCGATCGCCTCCGAGTCCACGTAGCGGATATTCACTTTGCTGCGCGCGTGGATCCCCGCGTGGACCAGCGCCTCGTTGAGCGACTTGTAGGAATCGGCGAGATCGACGTACTTGCCGACCATCGCGATGGCGATCTCGTGCTGGGGGTGTTCGAGCGCCTCCACCAGCTTCTTCCAGGCCCTGAGATCGGCGGGCTTGGCGATGATGGCGAGCTTGTGGCAGACGATCTCGTCGAGCATCTGCTGGTGCAGCATCCAGGGAATCCTGTAGATCGAATCCGCGTCCCACACCGAGATCACGGCGTTCGCCTGGACGTTGGTGAACAGCGCGATCTTCTTCTTCTCCTCGTCGGGGATCGGCCGGTCGGAGCGGCACAGCAGCGCATCGGGCTGGATCCCGATCCCGCGCAGCTCCTTCACCGAGTGCTGCGTGGGCTTGGTCTTGATCTCGCCCGCGCTCTTGATGAAAGGCACGAGCGTCAGATGGACGTAGCAGGTGTTGTGCGCGCCCAGCTCCAGGCCCATCTGCCGCACCGCTTCGAGGAAGGGCAGCGACTCGATGTCGCCCACGGTGCCGCCGATCTCAACGATCGCCACTTCCGCGTCGCCCGCGCCGCGCGCGATGTACGATTTGATTTCGTCGGTGACGTGCGGGATCACCTGCACCGTGCGCCCGAGGTAGTCTCCGCGGCGTTCCTTCCTGATCACCGAGTCGTAAATCTGGCCGGTGGTGAAATTGTTGTTCCGGTGCATCCTCGCCGACTGGAAGCGCTCGTAGTGGCCGAGGTCGAGGTCGGTCTCGGCGCCGTCCTCGGTGACGAACACCTCCCCGTGCTGGAAAGGGCTCATCGTGCCGGGATCGACGTTGATGTACGGGTCGAGCTTGAGGAGGGTGACCTTGATGCCGCGCGATTCGAGGATCGCGGCGAGAGACGCGGCGGCGATCCCCTTCCCCAGAGAGGAAACCACTCCGCCCGACACGAACACATACTTGGCCATCTGGGAACGGGGAGATGGGATGGACGATGATACATGAATTCACCGCCGCGCTCAAACCCGTTTCGCGGCGCCGCGCACGGCGGCTTGAGGGCGACCCCGGTTTCGCCCGGCTAATTCCGCAGCTCCGGGCGGTTCCTGAAGTGCTCGAGCGCCTCGGGGTTGGCGAGCGCCTCGAGGTTCTTCACCGGCCGCCCGTGCACGACGTCGCGCACGGCGAGCTCGACGATCTTGTTCGACTTGGTGCGCGGGATGTCGGGCACCTGCAGGACTTTCGCAGGCACGTGCCGCGGGGTGGTGTTCGCGCGAATCCGGCTCTTGATCTTTGCGACGAGCGCGTCATCGAGCGCGAGCCCCTCGCGCAGCTTCACGAACAGCACCATGCGCACGTCGCCGATCTCCCCCGGGGGCCAGGTCTGGCCGATGGCGAGCGATTCCACGACCTCGTCCAGCTGCTCAACCTGCCGGTAGATCTCGGCGGTGCCGATGCGCACGCCGCCCGGATTGAGCACTGCGTCCGACCTGCCGTAGATGATCATGCCTTCGTGCGCGGTGACCTCGCACCAGTCGCCGTGGGTCCAGACCCCGGGATAACGCTCGAAATAGGCGGCGCGATATCTCTTCCCGTCGGGATCGTTCCAGAAGCCGATCGGCATCGACGGGAAAGGCCGCGTGCAGACGAGCTCCCCCTTGCGTCCTTTCACCGAACGGCCTTCTTCGTCGAATACTTCGACTTTCAAACCGAGCGCCTCGCACTGGATTTCGCCGCGCCACACCGGCAGGATGGGATTGCCGAGCACGAAGCAGCCGCAGATATCGGTGCCGCCCGAAATCGAAGAGAGGCACACGTCGCGCTTGATCGCCTCGTATACATAATCGAAGCCTTCGGGCGCGAGCGGCGATCCCGTCGAGAGCACGGTGCGCAGATGCTCGAGCTTGTGCGTTTTCGCCGGCGCGACGCCCGCCTTGGCGCTCGCGTCGAGGAATTTCGCCGAGGTGCCGAGGTGCGTGACGCCCTCGGCGTCGGCGAAGTCGAAGAGGATCCCGCCGTTTCCCACGAAGGGCGAGCCGTCGTAGAGCAGCAGCGTCGCACCCGACGCTAGCCCCGACATCAACCAGTTCCACATCATCCAGCCGAGCGTCGTGAAGTAAAAGAGCCGGTCGCCGGCCTGCACGTCGCAGTGCAGCTGCTGCTCGCACAGGTGCTTGAGCAGCGTCCCGCCCTGCCCGTGCACGATGCACTTCGGCGCGCCGGTGGTGCCCGAGGAGAAGAGGATGTACAGCGGATGGTCGAAGGGGAGCTGCTCGAAGCGAATATCTCCGCCCGGATGCCCCGCGATGAACTCATCCAGGCGCTGCGCGCCCGCGACGGCCGACACGTCGGGCCTCGCGCTCACGTAGGGCACGACGACGACGCGCCTGAGGCTCGGGATGCGCGCGGCGATGTCCCGCACCCTGTCGAGCGAGCCCACGACCTTGCCGCTGTAGAAATAGCCGTCGGCGGCGAAGAGCACGACCGGGCCGATCTGGCCGAAGCGGTCGAGCACGCCCTGCACGCCGAAATCGGGCGAGGACGTGGACAGGACCGCGCCCAGGCTCGAGACCGCGAGCATCACCGCCGCCGCCTCGGGCATATTGGGGAGGTAGGCGGCGACGCGGTCTCCGGGCTTCACGCCCACAGCGCGCAGCGCTTGCGCCGTGCGCGACACGAGATCGTACAGCTCGCGGTGCGTCAGGCGCCGCTTCACGCGGTCCTCGCCCCAGAACACGATCGCGGTGGCGGCATCGCGCCGGCGCAGCAGATTCTCGGCGAAGTTGAGCCGCGCATCGGGAAACCACTTCGCCCCGGGCATCCGGTCGCCGTCCAAAAGCGCGCGCTCCCCCTTGCGGCTCGCGCGCACGCCGGCGAATCTCCACAGCGACTCCCAGAACTGCTCCGGCCGGTCCGTCGTCCAGCGGTAGAAATCCCGGTAGGTGTTGATGCCGAGCTTCCAGTCGCGGATCGCCTGGCGCGCGAAACGCGTGAGGTTCGCCTCCTCGATGCGCTCCTCGCTCGGCTGCCAGAGCGGTCTTTCGGCCATTCGCGGCGCTCCTCTCCCGGGACTCCGACATTATAATTGGCGGACAAACGAACTCGCACGAAATACGGATCCCGGATCGGAGAATCCTTGGCACGCGAATCGATGCAGTACGACGTGGTCGTGGTCGGCGGCGGGCCGGCCGGACTTGCAGCGGCGATCCGGCTGAAGCAGCTCGCCGCGGAGAACGCGGCCGAGCTCGGCGTGTGCGTGATCGAGAAAGGCTCGGAGATCGGGGCGCATATTCTCTCGGGCGTGGTGATGGACCCCCGCGCCCTCGACGAGCTCTTCCCCGACTGGAAGGACCTGGGCGCCCCGCTCAAGACGCCCGTGAGCGAGGACCGGTTCCTGTTTCTTACCGAATCCGGCTCGTTCAAGGTGCCGGACTTGCTGCTTCCGGAGTGCTTCCGCAACAGTGGCAATTACGTGATCAGCCTGGGTAACCTGTGCCGCTGGCTGGGGACGCAGGCGGAGAGCCTGGGCGTCGAGATCTATCCCGGGTTCGCCGCCGCCGAAGTGCTCTACGACGGCAAAGGCGGCGTGCGCGGCGTTGCCACCGGAGACATGGGAGTCGGGCGAGACGGCAAGCCGACCGACCAGTACCAGCAGGGAATGGAGCTGCGCGGCAAGTACACTTTTTTCGCCGAGGGCTGCCGCGGACACCTGGGCCGGCAGCTGATGGAGCGCTATCGCCTGAACGCGGATTCGGATCCACAGGTGTACGGAATCGGCCTCAAGGAGCTTTGGGAGATCGATCCCGAAAAACATCGACCGGGGCTCGTGATCCATTCCGCGGGCTGGCCGCTCGACGCCGGCACCTACGGCGGCTCGTTCCTCTATCACATGGAGGACAGGCTCGCTGCGGTGGGCTTTGTCGTCGGGCTTTCGTACGCGAATCCCTATCTCGATCCGTACTGGGAATTCCAGCGCTACAAGACTCATCCGCACATCCGCAAGTTCCTCGAAGGCGGCAAGCGCATCGCCTACGGCGCGCGCGCCATCACCGCCGGCGGCGTGATGTCGCTGCCGAAGCTCATCTTTCCCGGAGGCTGCCTCGTCGGCGACGACGCGGGCTTTCTCAACGCCTCGCGTCGGCGAATCGTGGCTGTTCGACGAACTCTACCGTGCGCGCAACTTCAAACAGTGGATGTCGAAGGGCCTGTACTCGGGCACACTCATGACCGGCGTGGAGCAATACCTGCTCGGCGGGAAATTCCCCTGGACGCTGCATCACCGGCATGCGGACCACGAAACTTTGAGGCCGGCCTCCGAGTGCGAGCCGATCGGCTATCCGAAGCCCGACGGCAAGCTCACTTTCGATCGCCTCTCCTCGGTGTTCATCTCCAACACCAACCACGAGGAGAACCAGCCTAGCCACCTGACTCTCAAGGACCCGACCGTTCCGGTGAGCGTCAACCTCGCGAAGTACGCCGGGCCCGAGGCCAGATATTGCCCCGCAGGCGTCTACGAATTCGTGAAGAACAGCGACGGCTCCGACAGATTGCAGATCAACGCGCAGAACTGCGTGCACTGCAAGACCTGCGACATCAAGGACCCCATGCAGAACATCGTCTGGGTCGCGCCGCAGGGGGGCGGCGGTCCGAATTACCCGAACATGTAGGCTGGAGGCGCGTCGATGACGAAGAAAACGAGTTACGTTTCATTTTCCGATTTCTATCCGCTCTGTGTCTCACGTTACGTTGGCACAGCGGTAAACGTGCCGTGACTGGCCTGGTTTTGAAGTTGGCAAGCGTCCCAAGCGAGTGATTTACAACGATGCGACTACGTCAAAATCCGCCTACGAACCGGTGCGCAATACTGGGATATCAATACGTTATCTGCTAACTGTGCCCCGATTGTGACAGCGTAGCCTGGATGGCGAGGCAGTCGCGTGGCAGAAGGAGCACGAGACGAAATCCCCCATGATCGGCGTTCGACCAAAGGGTGATGGCAGGGGTTATATATCCCCTCATTGAAGCGAGGGGCTTTTCATCCACTCCCGCCAAGGCGCTGTGAAAATATTCACAGGGCCCGTGGCATATCTCCCGTCCAATAGAACAAATCTCATATTGCCTGGCCTTGTGAGCTGATATCATAAGCGCCACAAAGTTAGTCACAGTGAAGCTGGGGCTCTGCCGGGGGAGGCAGCGTGAACCGAATCTCAGAGTTGGATTTAGCTCAAGAACAATGGAATCTTACGTTCGAGACTTCAGGTGCGTGTCAGAGTTCCATCTATGCTGAACACACGCCAACCCTTTTTTCTACGCTTCGCAAAAAGCGGGGATTGAAATCGTGCTTACGTAGTTTCTTCGCGTTCGTTTTCTTGCTAGCGCTCGGTTGGTCCAATCTCTCGTTAATGGCTTTTTCCGCTGCTCACGCTGCCGATCTCTCGCATCAGCCAAATCCGGGATACTTTACGAACCCTGTGTTCCAGCCGTTATGTCCCAATCCTCTACCGGCCGGCATGCTCCCACTAAATTTCCTCACCATGTCCAACCCACCCGATCCGTGGACATTCCAACCGTTTGCATCCGGTGATGCCGCGCTCGACGCATTGAAGCAGAGCGTCATACAATGCTTTCAACAACCCTATACAGTCTGCACACTCCAAAACATCAGAACGGTGACCTATTTCCGCGATCCGCCACAGGGGATTTCCAAAGGGTGGATTCAAGTTTCATCGGGATACGTGGTCGCCGATTCGTTTTGCTTTGGCGGAAGCCAAACAGTAGGGGTCGTGTACGAGATAGCGTGGTATTGCAATAACCAACTCGGGGATTGTGGACAGCAGAAAAAATATACGATCAAACTGTCCCGTCAAGACGGATTGCCGGCCGAGTCGGGCACCGTTCTCTATTCCAGCGAACCTGGACAGCTCCCACAGATGACCCCCGAGCTGGTCGCGACAGTCTACGATGAGCACAATCAGGTCGTTCCGGGTGTGGCGGTACGGTTGCAGGTAAATGCGGTGCCCAACACGGGTGGCCACCAGCACGGGGATAACACAGTGCCGCTCCGAACTGGCGCGCTTTCCTCGAATGATTCGAGCGCCACCCTTTCGCAAAATGGCCAAGTTCTCACCGGCAACACGGGATCGACCGGCTTCGTCTTGAGCTACAGTGCTCCACCTGCCACCGGGGACATCACGATCACGGCGACGTGTACCGACAGCCACCACTGCACGCAAGAGGGGCCGATGCAGGTGCGGGTGGGAATCAAGGGCTTACAGCCGCTCGGCTTGAATGTTTATATCTTGATCCCCAACGCGACCAGGGACCCCGGCCACCCGGATAATCATTACCTCACCCCGATCGCGGCAGGGGTCGTCGCGGTCTTCGCGAACCTTTATCATGCGGCGTATCCGGATAGTTCGCTTTTGCAACTGAATGACGCAAGTCTCGAGCGTGGGGGGATTTTCGACCTGAACCGTAATTGGAAATCGCCACATTCTCAGCATTGCCGCGGCACGGTCGTTGACATCCGGGCCAATGGAGCGGATGGTGCTTTGGACATTACCAGCGATACGGACCCGATGATCGGGGAAATTCGGCAACTCGGAAAAATAGTCGGTGCAATTCCCAGATTTGAAGTTCCGCCAGACGCTGGCGGCGTTCCCGTGTGGGACGCACGCCATTTCCACACCCGGTTGATGGGACAGGAGGGATTACAATGCCCCTAAGTCATCGTGCCGCTGCGCTAGTGTGGGCCGTTTTTCTCTGCTTCTCGTCGGGCCTCCGTGCCGAGATGGGGACGGGGACTGTGCAGAACCCCGTTACGTACCAATACACCTACAATGTGATCAAGGATTGGCAAGAAGGCATCGTTCTCGATCCCGACACCGGGAATTACCTCATTACCTACAAAATCGACGACGGTATCTTCGCTTCAATCGCCTTTGAGCCCGCCACCAAGATTGCCCCGACCCTGAGCTGGAAGTTTGAGGATTTGAAGGAGAACGGCGTCATCCGCTACCGCTACGCGTTGAGCAACGGACGCGAGAGCAAGCGCGGGATCGAGATGTTTAGGATGGTCGTATCCAACGTTGCAGCGGGGACGCTCACCACTGTAGGGAACTGGCAAGGACATGCCGTCCCCACATTTAAAGATTCTGGCCAATACCTATCTTGGTCATGTTCGACGAACAACAGAGTGTGCAGTTTGGCCCCTGGCGATCGGCAAGGCGGATTCGTGGCCGATAGCAAGGATTTACCTGGGATACTGATGGCGGAGATAACGGGGTATGCTCGGCCTACAACGTGGATTGGTGAGTACGAGCCATCGACGCGGGTCGGGAAGCAGATAGAAGACCTAACGACGAGAGATTTTGTTGGCCGTCTTGTGGTCGCCCCCCGCATCCCGGTGCCCACTCCGTTCGACGCCGCGGCCGTGCTGCGCGGCATCCAGAAACACGTCGATTCAGACCTCGTCAACTTGGGACTGGTCAATCCCGGCTTCGCCGCGGAACTCGACCGCTGGTTCCAGGCGGCCATTGCGGCGGCCAGCGGTGGCAATCTGGGTGCTGTGCGGCACGATTTGAACGAGCTGCACCGGCTGCTTGAGCGCGAACACAAGGGGCTGGACCGAGGCGATCAGGAGGGCGAGGATACCAAGGGACGCGACCGCGGCCAATCCAGTCTGATCGATCGGCTCGCCGCGCAGGTACTGGCCTTCGACCTCAAGTACGTTGAGCATCAACTCCGGGCGAATTGAGGAAGGTAAATCCGTTCTATTTGTCCGAACACGGCAACCGCACTTGCCGGCGCTTGCACTTCGTCGGTTCCTCGGTCGGCTTTAGATATCCGGAAATGCGACCTGCTTGTACGTAACGAACGGTCGTACTATTGTTGGTGGATGCGTAAAGGCGAACAAACCCGGACTTTGATCCTCAACGAGGCTGTCGCCTTGGCGAGCCAGGTCGGCCTGGAGGGATTGAGCATCGGTTCGCTCGCGGCACGGCTGGAGATGTCGAAGAGCGGGCTGTTCGCCCATTTCGGCTCCAAGGAAGATCTCCAATTCCAGGCTCTCAAGCAGGCGCAGGGGCTCTTCTTCGAGCAGATACTGTCACCCGCGCTGAAAGAGCCGCGCGGCCTACCGCGTCTGCGGGCCCTTTTCTCGAACTGGCTCGCCCGGGTCGAGGGGAACGACGATCCTTCGGGCGGGCGCCTCTTGCTCTCCGCGGCGGCCGAATACGACGATCGTCCCGGCGCTGTGCGCGATCTGCTCGTCGCCGGGCAGCGCGAGCTGCGCGGCGCGATCGCCAAGGCGATCCGCGTCGCGATCGACGAGGGGCAGCTCGAGCCGCAGACCGATCCCTGGCAGCTCACCTTCGAGCTGTTCGGGATCGTGCTCGCGGCGCATCACGACCGCCGGTTGCTGGGCGATGCGCGCGCGCCCTACCGAGCGCGGTACGCGTTCGAGCGCCTGATCGAAGCGCATCGCGCCGCAGCGGCGAAGACCTGACGCGCTTCGCCGATCAGGATTGCACACCCGCTTTCCGCTTCCTCGGTTGTGCGACGCAACAGCCGACCTCCGCAATAGCGTACAATGCTCGACCTCTCCTTTCGGCATCGGTTTCATGACTCGCGCCCGGCGCAACGTCGCCATCATCGCCCACGTCGATCACGGCAAGACCACGCTGATCGACAAGCTGCTGCAGCAATCGGGCACCTTCGCCGCGCATCAGCACGTGCAGGAGCGCGTGATGGACTCGAACGACATCGAGCGCGAGCGCGGCATCACCATCCTCGCCAAGAACTGCGCGGTCCGCTACCGCGGCACGCACATCAACATCGTCGACACCCCAGGGCACGCGGATTTCGGCGGCGAGGTCGAGCGCGTGCTCTCCATGGTCGATGGCGTGCTGCTCCTGGTGGACGCGGTCGAAGGGCCGATGCCGCAGACCCGGTTCGTTTTGCGCAAGGCGCTCGCGCAGAAGCTGAAACCCATCGTCGTCGTCAACAAGGTCGACCGGCCCGGCGCGCGGGCCGACTGGGTGGTCAACCAGACCTTCGATCTGTTCGACAAGCTCGGCGCTCCCGAAGAGCAGCTCGATTTCCCCGTGGTGTACGCCTCCGCGCTGCTCGGCTGGGCGACGCTGGACCTCTCGCAGCCCGGCGTCGACATGCAGCCGCTTTTCGAGGCGATCCTCGCCCACGTGCCGGTGCGCGACGAGGACCCCGAGGGCCCGCTGCAGCTGCAGATCTGCTCGCTCGATTACTCGAGCTACGTCGGCAAGATCGGCATCGGCCGCATCCGCCGCGGGCGCCTTAGGCCGCTTCAGGATGTGCTGGTGCTCAAGGGCGAAGGCTCCGAGCCGGTCAAGGCGCGCGTCAACCAGATTCTGAAGTTCGAAGGGCTGGAACGCGCCCCGGTGGACGAAGCCGAGGCCGGCGACATCGTGCTCATCAACGGCATCGAGGAAGTCGGGATCGGCGTGACGCTCTGCGACCTGGAGCATCCGCAGGCGCTGCCGCCGCTCAAGGTGGACGAGCCGACGCTGACGATGAATTTCCTCGTCAACGCCTCGCCGCTCGCCGGGCGCGAGGGGAAATTCGTCACCAGCCGCCAGCTGCGCGAGCGGCTCGAGCGCGAGATCAAGAGCAACGTCGCCCTGCGCGTCGAATTCACCGCGGATTCCGACACGTTCATCGTTTGCGGGCGCGGCGAGCTGCACCTCACGATCCTGCTCGAGAACATGCGCCGCGAAGGCTACGAGCTCGCGGTGTCGCGGCCGCGCGTCGTCTACAAGGAAATTGACGGCGAGCGCTGCGAGCCTTTCGAGTTGCTGACGGTCGACGTCGAGGAGACGCACCAGGGCGTGGTCATGGAAGAGCTCGGCCGGCGCCGCGGCGAGCTCACCGACATGCAGCCCGACGGCAAGGGCCGCGTGCGGCTCGAATACCGCATCCCGGCCCGCGGGCTGATCGGCTTCCAGGGCGAGTTCCTGACGATGACCCGCGGCACGGGAGTCATGAGCCACGTGTTCGACGACTATGCGCCGGTGAAGAGCGAGATCGCCGAGCGCCGCAACGGGGTCCTCGTGTCGCAGGACGACGGCGTCGCCGTCGCCTACGCGCTATGGAAGCTCCAGGAGCGCGGCCGCATGTTCGTCAGCCCCGGGGACCCGGTATACGAAGGAATGATCGTCGGCGTCCACACCCGCGACAACGACCTCGTGGTCAACCCGATCCGCACCAAGCAGCTCACCAACATCCGCGCCTCCGGCAAGGACGAGGCGATCGTGCTCACCCCGCCGAT
>WNGE01013519.1_pt1 | contig 13051 bp, 15 predicted proteins | sample 5400651 | NCBI WGS metagenome assembly WNGE01 (sample SAMN13153370, study PRJNA577476) | soil metagenome | isolation source: 60 cm soil or saprolite under grassland replicate 2 | place: USA:California | collected 2016-06-15 | reverse complement strand
ACTGCAGCCGGGCCTGAGCCGGGCGCGGGCGCTGCCCGCGGGTCTCGCAGAACGCGGGAACTGCGACCGGGGGACGAGAAGGGCTTGCCTGCTTAGCGTGGGAGGGGCACGCCTACGCCTCGAGCCGCCTCGGCCCACGTGCCGGCCACACCGAAAAGCTCAGCGAAGCGCTGCGCGATTTTCGATCCACGAACTTGTTCGCGATGACGCGGCCCTACCTGCGGACGGTCGGGAGGCTTCCGCTCGGGCCGGTTAGCCCGCCACCCACTCCGTCTCGCGCAGCCGCGCAAGGTGCCTGAGCGCCTCCCGCTCGAGTTGGCGCACCCGCTCGCGCGACACCCCGAGCCGCCGTCCAATCTCGTGGAGCGTCTTCGGCTGGGAGTCGACGAGGCCGTAACGGAGGACGAGCACCGCTCGCTCGCGCTCGCCCAGGATCGCGAGCGCTTCCGCCAGCGCCTCGTTCCGGAGCGTATTCTCGACCCGCTCCTCCGGCAGCGGGCCCTCGCCGGCGATCAAGTCCCCGAAGAGGGCATCCTCCTGCTCGCCGAGCGGCTGATCGAGGCTTGTCGAGGAATGGGGCGCCGCCTTCACCTCGAGCGCCTGCCGGAGCGGGAGGCCTGCTCCGTCGGCCACCTCCACAAGCGTCGGCTCCCGCCCGAGCTGCGTCCAGAGCATCCGCTCGGCGCGGTTCAGCTTCTGCATCCGCTCGACGATGTGCACCGGCATCCGGATCGTTCGCGCCTTGTCGGCGAGTCCGCGTGCCACCGCCTGGCCGATCCACCAGGTCGCGTAGGTCGAGAACTTGAACCCCCTCCGCCAGTCGAACTTCTCGACCGCGCGAATCAGCCCGAGCGTCCCCTCTTGAATCAGGTCGAGGAAGGGAAGGCCCTGGTGGCGGTACCTCTTGGCGATCGAAACGACCAGGCGCAGGTTCGACTCGATCATTGTCCGCTTCGCCTCCAGGTCGCCCCGTTCGATCCGCTTGGTCAACTCGACCTCCTGGGCGGCGGTCAGAAGCGGGTGTCGACTCGCGTCGCGCAGGAAGAGCTGGAGGGCGTCGGTCGTCGTCTCCTGGACGAGCGGGAGCGGCGGCGCCGTGCACGCGTCGTCGACGACCTCGATGCCGTACCGCTCGAGCTCGCGGCAGACGGCATCGAGCGCGAGCGGTTCGAGCTCGCCCTGATCGAGCATCTCCGCGACCGCGCTCCGCCCGAGCGAGCCCGACTCCTCGGCGGCCTCGAGCAGCTGGTGCCACTCCTCGCTCGACAGGGCGTGCGCCTTCGCCGACGCTTCTAGGCGGATCGGGTCATCCGCCATGGGAACTCCCCTCTCTCTGGACCGGTATCGGTCGCAACGAGTAGAGGAGCCGGCGACTTCCAGATCGCCTGGCTTCGGCGTCCCCTACGACTGCTCGCCGTGGCCTGAACGGGAGGCTAGCAGCGCTTTCGCCGTCTATCCCCCGCTCGGTGCGGGAAGCGCGCACTTTGCGACTGATTTCTCGTCGAGATCGGCGGGACCGGCCTGCCTCTCTCGACGCTCAAGAGCCTCCCACCGACGCGAAACGCCATCGGCGGAACTCCGGTGCAATCTGAACGGCGCCGCAGCGCGCTCGCTCGCCTCCCTGCGCCGGGGCGCGTGCTGGCGGCGGCGGCGGGCTCACGGGCGGGAAGCGGTGAGTGACGATGGTTTATCGCCGCATCGAGCTGAGCTCGCCTTCGGGGACGCCTGCTTGCTCGCCTCCGCCCGATCCAGTAACTTCCCGCTCTGCCCAAGGCGAAGGAGCGCCAGTGGTCGACGACAACAGACTCACGGAGGAGATGACGGCGAGTGAGCCAGCGGAGCCTCGGGGCTACGCCGCCCTCGGCGACCGCGTCACCGGCATCCTCGAGGCGGCCGAGCAGGCCGCAGAGGAGATCCGCCAGGAGGCGTGGCAGCAGGCGTCCGAGCACGACCTGGCGGCGCGCGCCGATGCCGAGCGGCTCACCCAGGAGCTGACCGAGGAGGCGCGGAACCTGCACGCCGAGGCCGAGGAGTACGCGCGCGACATGCGGCTCGCCGTCGAGGCGTACGCGGCCCAACACCGCCGCCAGGCCGAAGAAGAAGGGCGGAAGATCGTCGCCGACGCCGAGCGGCAGGCATCGACGATGCGTGAGGCGGCCGAGCAGACGGTGCGACAGGTCGAGGGCGACATCCGGCGTCGCCAGGAGAAACTGCACGCCGACGTGCGGCTCCTCGAGCAGCGCAAGCGCGAGGCGCTCGATCAGCTCCGTGAGGTCGCGGCCCTCGTCCAGGACGTGCTGCCGGAGACCGAGCGCGAGGAGTCGATGATCGGCGCACTTCGGCCGGAGCGTCGCGGCGCGACGGCTACCGGCAGCTGAGCAGCTGCTCGGCGCGCGCCTCGACGTCCATCACGTACCGCAGCGTGTCGAGCGTCGGTGCCCCTCCGGCGCGCTCGACGGCGCGCGGGCCCGCGTTGTAGGCCGCGAGCGCGAGGTCGACGTTGCCGAAGCGGTCGAGCATTTGCCGCAGGTAGCGCGCGCCGGCGAGGACGTTGGCGCTCGCGTCGTCGCCGGCAAGGCGAAGCTCACGCGCGGTCGCCGGCATCAGCTGGAGCAGCCCTCGGGCGCCGACGGAGGACTGCGCCTGCGGGTTCATGCGCGACTCCTGGTACGCGGTGGCGACGAGCAGCTGCAACGGCACGCCGGTCTTCGCAGCCGCGTTTGCGAACGCCGCCCGGAAGGCTGCGGGGACCAGGCAGGCGCGACCGAGCGTCGCCCGCGGGGGGCGCCGCTGCGGCGGCCGGGCTCCGGAGGTCTCGACGCGGGTCGACTCGGCCACGAGCGCTAGTAGGACGAGTGCCAGTAGGCCCGCGCCGACGCTTCGCCGCGCGATCGGGGTTCGCTTCGGCGGCTCTCGTCGCCGCGCCTCGGCACGTCGGCGCGAGCGCGCGAAGCGCAGATCCATCTCAGCGAGGTTGCGCCACGAGGACTCCACTCCCATGAAGCTAGGACCCTAGCGGGCCCGGCGATCCAAACAGGCTCAGCGCGCGCGCGTCGCGGCAGCGGCGGCACGGCGCTCCTTCGCCGTGGGTCCGCTCGGCCCCGAGGCCGCCCAGGCCAACACCCGCTCCCGCGACACCTACCTCTCTGCGCAGTACCGACGCCTCAAACCCCGCCATGGGCACAGGAAGGCGCTCGGCGCGGTCAGACACCCGATCGTCGTCGCCTGCTGGCACATGCTCACCACCGGCGAGGTCTACCGCGACGCCGGCGGCGACTACTTCACCCGCCTCGACCCCGACAAGCAGACGGGCGCCTCGTTGCCCAACTCGAACGCCTCGGACACCTCGTCACGCTCCAGGAGGCCGCCGCTTGACCCCGACGTGATTTCCCATCAGTTGCCCTCGCCGGCGCGCCCACCCGCGGCGGGTGAAAATGGGTGATGATCGGCGGCGTCGTCCGCCGACGTCGCATTGTCCTTGGTGCTTGTGAGCCCGTGATTCAGTTTGACGTGGGAGCCTCGCCCGGATCCCGGGACTGCCGCCGTGAGCGCGCTCCTCGGACTCGTCTGTTCTCGAGGTTCCTGGCGGGATGGCGGTCTGCCATTCCGAGCGGGAGGTAGCGATGGATGTGATCGTGGAACGTGTCGGCGCGCTGGATGTGCACAGTCAGGGCACGACCGACCCCGAGGTGCTCGCCGAGCTGGCGCGCGGCAAGCTCGCAGGAAGATCCCGGCGCTGCGCGAGGCGCTCGAGGGACGCTTCGACTCGCTGCACGCGCTGCTGGTCGGATCGATTCTCGCCCACCTCGACTTCCTCGACGAACAGATCGAGCGGCTCTCCCAGGCGATCGAGGCGCAGCTTGCCCCTTTCGCCCCAGCCGTTGAGCTCTTGCGCTCGATCCCGGGCGTCGAGACGCGCACCGCCCAGGTGATCATCGCCGAGATCGGCACCGACATGTCGGTCTTCCCGACCGCCGGCCATCTCGCCTCCTGGGCCGGACAATGCCCCGGCAACCACCAGTCGGCCGGCAAACGCAAGTCCGGACGGACACGCAAGGGCTCGAAGTGGCTCAACCAAGCGCTCAAAGAGGCCGCCATGGCCGCCCTCAGAACCAACGACAGCTACCTGCAGGCGCTGTACCGCCGCAAGAAGTCACAGCTCGGCCACGGGCGCGCCCTCGGCGCCGTCAAGCACTCGATCATCTGCGCCTGCTGGCACATGCTCGCAACCGGCGAGCTCTACGCCGAAGCCGGCGGCGACTACTACTCCCGTCGCGATCCCGAGCGCCAGACCCGACGCCTCGTCGCCCAACTCGAACGCCTCGGCCACACCGTCACGCTGGAGGCACTCCCGATGGCCGCCTGACCGGCCGCAACCTGACCCGATCTATTTTCGGGTCAGGCAAACGCCGCCTGAACCTCGGCGTTATTTTCCCCTCAGTCCCCATATCCCTGACGGGACGCCACTGTCGGCGTGAAAATGGGGGCTGGGTTGCCCGCGACGCCGACGCTTCCTTGGTCCTGAGACCGTACCTCAGTCTGGCGCTGGGGCCCGACCAGAAGGGTCACACTCTGTGCCACGAGCACGCGGGTCAGAATTTCGGCTTCCCTGACCGAGGCCCCCGGGCAACCCTTTGCGTCCTGTCGAGCGGAGGAGGTGCCCGGTGAGCAGAGAGCCGGTCGAGATCGAGGCCGAAGAGCACGAGCAGATCGTCGAGCGGGTGGCCGCGATCGATGTCGCCAAGGCCTCCGGACAGGTGTGCACACGCGTCCCGCACGTCTCGATCCCAGGCAGGCGCGTCACCAAGGTCTGGAACGTCGAGGCGACGACGAACGCGATCACCGCGCTCGCCGAGCAGCTGGCCGGGGAGGGGCGCCCGTTTGTCTACCTGCTGCAGGCGCGCGGCGTCACGGTCTGGCTCGTCAACGCCCGCGAGGTGAAGCAGGTGCCGGGGCGTCCGAAGACCGACACGCTCGACACAGTCTGGCTCGCGAAGCTGAACGAGCGCGGGGCTCGGCCACACCGTCACGCTGGAGGCACTCCCGATGGCCGCCTGACCGGCCGCAACCTGACCGATCTATTTTCGGGTCAGAGACGGGGCAGGGCTTGCCGTGGGTGAGCAGGACGGCGTGCACGCGCTGCTTTCAGGCTGGAACGGTGGCGGACGAGGTGCAGCCGCCAGCGCGCCCGCTCCCGCTCTGCGCGCACGAGTGGGTCGGGCAGCCAGATCGCCGGCACCAGGTCACGACGAGAGAGCTCGGCCAGCATCCAGGCGTCGATGCGGTCGGTCTTGCAGGCGAGCGGCGCGAGCCCCTTCACCTTCTGCGCGTCTGCGATCTCGACCTGCCAGCCGGCGAGCTCGAGCCGATCGTGCACGAACCGTGCCCCGTTCATCGACTCGATCGCCGCCCGAATCGGAGTGCGATGACGCTCGAGACGCTGACTCAGGCGGTGCAGGCCATCAGCATCCGGCGGCGCTGCCCCGACCTCGACCGTCGCACCGTCGACGTCGAGGAGATGAAAGTCGAGACGCTTGCGACTGAGATCCAAACCGGCGTACAACATCGAAGCGGGCCTCCTCTGCGATAGCTCCCAGACGACAAGCTGGAGCCTGTCACCGGGGGAGGCCCTCCTTCATGGCATTCCTTACCACCGCCGTTCAGCGACATGGTTTTCAATGCGCACCGCGGAGGGTAACTCCCATGGGCGGGGTCGGGGAGGAGGATTCCATGAAGCGAAGCATGCGCCGGGTCATCGTGCTTGGGCTGCTCGGCTTCCTGCTGGCGATCGGGGTATCCAGCGCGCAGGCCGGGCGCGTCAACTTCGAGAAGGAAACGCACTTCCGCTGCTACACGATCAGCAAGCAGACGCCTCAGCCCGCGCAGACCGTCACCCTCAGCGACCAGTTCCTGGAGAACGTGACGCTGACGATCGACGAGCCGCTGCAGTTCTGTGCGCCGACCTCGAAGAACGGGCTCCCGATCTTGGCGCCGGAAGAGCACCTGACGATGTACGGGGCGGCGCACGAGCTCACCCCGCACCTGCGGGTGTTCACCGAGGACCAGTTCGGCGCGCGGACGCTCGAGGCGGTGGGGGCGCGCGTGCTGCTCGTCCCCACGCAGAAGCTGGTCGGCGGACTTGGCTTCCCCACGAAGCTCAACCACTACTGGTGCTACGACGTGACGGGGGAGCCGGTCGGAGCGACGGTGACCCTGGACGACCAGTTCGGCTCGGACACCGTCCGAGTCGAGCAGCCGGAGTACTTCTGTAACCCGGTCGAGAAGATCCACAACGGTGTGAGGACGCGCATCAAGGAGAGGGAGGTGCACCTCACCTGCTACGACATCAAGGCCCCGCAGCGCACCGAGGCGACGTCGTTTGGCGTCATGAACCAGTTCGAGAGCGACACGTTCACGATCACGTCCTTCGATCTGCTCTGCGAACCAGCCGAGAAATTGGGGTTCGAACCGATCTCGTAGAGATCGCAGCCCACGTAGCAGCAGCGAATCGCCCGGGCGGAGCGGTTCTCACCGCTCCGCCCTCCTTGCAGACCGCGTGAGGGTCGGGGGGAGGCACGACGTCGGGCAAGAATGACCAACATTTTGAAACCCCACAGCCTGCGCGCGTTCCTGCGCGAGCTGCTGGCAGGACCCGCACCGCACGAGGGAGAGCTCGTGCGGCTGCCGTCCAAGGTCGGAGAAGGGCTCAGCGTGCAAGCGCTTGAGCCCGTGCCCGCCCGCTCTCGCTCGCGTTGACGCCGATCGGCGGCCGCCCTCGCGCTTTGTCGGCGACGAAATCGGGCTCCGGCGCCTGATTTCGAGCTGACGCCAGAGCCCGACCTGCTCACTCACGCGCGAGCCTTAGCTTGTCGTTTGCTCCTCCTCCGCTGGTTCTTCGGCCCCCGGCTCTCCCGCCGTTTCCTCCGCAGGCACTGCCTCTGCGGCCTCCTCTGCGGGAGCCTCCTCCCCCGCTGCTTCTTCGCCGGCCTGCTCCTCCGCGGACGGTTCCCCCGCGGACGGCTCAGGCGACTCCTCGACGTCGGGCGTCACTGCTCGCCCACCTCCTTCCCTACGTCTCAGACCGATCAGGCGCTTCAGCCGCTCGATCACCGCCTCCACCTCCCGTTGGGCTTCGATGTGCTTGGCTCTGGCTCCGACGCTTTCCACCTCCCCTGTTCGCGGCTCCGCGCGGTCCGCCGGCCGAGGGGCTCACGCAGGTCCCGCCGGCGCTCCGTCCCGGTCGGGCGCGGCGAGCGATGCAGGACGACCAACTTTTCTTCCGGGAGGATCTCTGCCACTTCCCCGACCGGGATGATGAGAAGAAGCCTGCCGAAGCGGCCGGCGCGGACGCCGATCACGTCCGGCCGATCGCAGCGGGGTGCGTACCGCACCATCTCGACGTCGCCGACTCGGCCTGCGGTGCGTCGACGCGAAAAACCTCGCAGCTTCGCAGCCAGTAGTCGACGTTAGAAGTAACGCCCCTCGGACATTGGGGGCCGGCAGCTGCCATCGCACATCCTTCCGTCTCGATTGCTCACTGGCTCAGTCGAGGAGCAGGAGCGCGAAATCTGGTCTGCCCAGCCTGAACGACTACTTCTCGCTGTGGCGAAGGCAGCCTATCCCAACTCCTGGGAGGCCGCCCAAGATCTGATTCGGAGGTCGCGTGGAGCGTCACCACCCGATGTTCTTCGAAGAAGAGCCGGTGCCGACCGCGTCGTGCCCGGCTGCGGTCGCGCCGTGGTTACCAATCTGGGTCCCGCCGATCTCGTCCGGCCGCGCGGGGTTGTGGGGGTAGGCCCAATCGTGCACATGAGGTCTGGCTCGCGATGGCGGACTCACCGTGATCGAGCCCAGCTCGTCGCTGCGGACTCCACCCGGCGGGCTGGGCTTGCCGCTCCCGGCCTGGGGCGCGCCCGTTGGCTGCGAGACCCAGGCGAGGGGGGTACACTCGATCGTTACGGCAATGGAGATCGGCCCGCCACGCCGCACCTACACGGTCGAGCCACTCGAGGATCCGGTGCCGCGCGAGCTACCCGAGGAGGCGCCGGAGCGCGAGCGGCCGGCCGAGGCCCCGGGCGAGCCGGAGCAGGTCCCTGATCCCACGCGCTGACCCGGGCTGGCGCACCCGACTACCTCGCCCCGACCGTCGGCTGGCGCGGCTGGCTTGTCGTCGAAGCCGAGGGTGCCCTTCGCCTCTGCTCGCCGCGCTTCTGGACGGTCTGGCTGCCTCGGACCGAGCTGCTGGCCCTCTGCCGCCTCGGCGAGCGCCCCTACTGGCCGCTCCGGCAGTTGGTGCCTGGACACGCCGCGCCGGATGAGGGCTGCCGCTGTGGCATCTATGCCGCCGCGACGGCGACGCAGGCCGCCGCCTCGGTTACCGTCCCTGCCAGGCCACAAGGGCACATCGTCCACCAGGTCATCGGCCGCGTCTCTCTCTGGGGAACGGTGGTCGAGTGCGAGCGCGGCTGGCGCGCCGAGTGCGCTTACCCCGCTTCGCTCGCGGTTCCTGTCCCCCTGCCCCGGGCGCCGAAGCGACACTTCCTCCGCCGGCGCCGGCGGTGGTCTCGCTCCCGCCCAGCCGCGGAGATCGCACCCGCGCTCCGCGAGTACGGCGTTCCGGTTGAGCTCGTCGCCTGCGAGACGCTCGGCGCGCTCGCCGCGGCGCTCGACGCGCGCGGGGACCGGGCGGCCGTGAGCGGGCGGACGCTGATTCTCTCACCGGGCGAGCGCGAGCGGCTGCTCGGTGCGCTCAGGCGCCGACACCGCTTCGGGCACGATCTTGCGACTGCAGCTACCGCCGTGGTCGCGCTCGAGCGCGCTGAGCCCGTCCGTGGCGGCTACCGGGTGTTGCTCCCCGACGAGTGTTGCGCGCTGCTCAACGAGTTGCGCCGGCGGAGGCGAGAGGCGTGGTAGTGGCCCGTCGAGCCCATAGTCTCGAGGTCGAGCCAGGGGCCCCGCCTCCGGGCCGGAGTCCCGCCGTCGGCGGACGCGTCGAGGTCGCCCGCCCGCGCCCTCGCGCCCGGTGAAGTCTGCGTGACATGCAAGGCCGGGGGAAGAAGAGGAGTCCCGGTCAGAGTGAGCGTCCCAAACGGGCGACTGCGAGCGGCGATCTCTGGAGCGGAGCGGCTCGTTGAGGCGATCTCGCGAAAGCCGACCGTGTGGGGTGCGTTAATTCGGTTCCGCCTTCAAATCGGCACGGTGCGAGCGACCGAGCCGAGTTTTCGCACCCGCAAGCCGGCTCAGCGCGTGGATGACCGGTCCGCGACCAGAGCCTTTGAAGGTGTGCGCCCCTCGCATCCTCGCCCACTCGCCTTTCTTGACTCTTGCTTGGCCAGGTGGCGAGCCCGAACGAGGCCTAGTATCACCGGCGATTCATTTCAGTCACCCGCGATAGGAGGGTGCGGTGTTCAAGCGGAGAAAGCGCGCTCCCGGCGCCGAGCCTAGCTGGGCGAAGCGCCTGTCGGCAATGATCGCCGGCATCGGTGGCCTTGCTGGCGGACTTCTCTTCTGGCGCAAGCGCAAGCGCAAAGCGGGCTGAGGCCAGGAACGGGTGCAGACGAGAACCTGTAGGGGTCGGAAATTCTGAGCGGTCCGACGCTGATGCACAACCTGCGGCTCAGGTCTTCGGGGGTCCGGTCGGTCGCGTCGGCGAGTGCTGTGGTGAGGAAGCGGTGGGTCCGGTCTTCGGCGAAGCGGCGGGAGTCGGCGAAGACGAGGTGGACGGCGGGGTAGCGGACCGCGAGTCGGGCGAGCTCGGGCCTCGAGGAGACGCTGGGCCGGGCCGAAGCCGAACCAGCGGCGCCAGAGCATTCGGACCAAGAAATCGCCGAGCCGGTGGTGCTTTCGTCCGCTTCCCCGAGGAGCTTTCGTTTCCTACGACTTCTCGGAGGAGTTTCGTCCTAGTCGCACTCCGTACTCGACGCTGACGCAATGATGCCGGGCGAACAGCGCGCCGCCATCGGAGAATTCCCTGATCTCGAGCCCGTAGGGTTCGGATACTCACCCGGCTGGGATTTCAGCGAGAAGGAAGCCGAGGCAGCGACGGTGTTTGGGCCGGTCAGCGGCGAGCGTTGAGGCGTTGGTTGACGAGTTCGATTGGCCGGACGTAGTCGCCGCGGTTCCACAGCATTCTGCGGAGCGCGTGGTTGAGGTAGCTGATGTCGGCGCGCCGGAGACCGCCCTTGTCGGCGATGATCCATCCGAGTTCGAACGCCATCTCGTTCATGAAGCCGAGGGTGCTGCGATTCGCGGTCTTCGCGAGCTGCAGATCCCGGCGGTTGAGGTGGGAGAAGGTGTCGGTGGGGAGTCCTTCCCCGCGGAGCTCAGCCTCGATCGCCGCGACCAGGTAATCGCCCAGCGGACGGAGATCCGCGACATGAACGCCAACTCGGAACACCGAGAAGAGCGTGCCTGTGTGGGTGAGCAGGAGACACTTCTGACGCTCGATCCAGACGAGGTTCAGGTACCAGTCGTCGTCAGTCCGGGGAAGCTCGCTGAGGGTGACGTTGCGGCCGCCGAGTAGGTCGAGCATCTTCTTGGTGCACCGCACGACCACCCGGCGAACCTACCAGCCGGGACATCCGGCTCACGCGGCAGCCCGGTACTCGTGGATCAAGCCGCCGAGCAGATCTTGGCGGCGCACTTCGAGCGGCAGAACGGCGACCGGGACCGGAGCCGGCCGATCTGGCGGCGCAAGTTTGAGCGCGCGGTGCGGCCGGTGCCCGTTGTGTGCGCCGGGATAAACCGGCATGGGGAAGGAGAGGAAGGAGCTCTACATCGAAGGAGTAGCGATCCACGGTGGCCCCGAGTCATGCGCTGGGGTTCGTGAGGGCGTCGGTGAAGCGTTGATAGGGGTACGCGTAGGCCGGGCTATTGAGCCGCGAAATCAACGTTCCGGGTGCCGACGCCGTACAACTGGGCGGAAGGCAACATCGTCGGCCGTGTTAGCGCGAGCGGTCGGCGGACCCCGCGCGGTCTGAGAACCTGTGCATGCGCGGAATCTCCATGCGCGAGAACCGGGAGGCCCGACGGTCGCCCGTCGGCGTCGATGATGCCCCATCGGCACCTACGCGCTCGCGCGCCTCGCGCTCTTCGTGGCCAAACGCCACAAGAAGCCGAGGAGCTACGGCTGGTTGAGAGTCGCTTACCAGTCGCCCGACCGCATCGGCCTGATCAACCTCAACGGACGCGTCGTCGCCCCACGGCCGCACCGGCCGTGGCGGGAGAAGCCGAATGCCGGCGGTGAAGGACGTCGGTGAGCCGTGTGAGGGAGAACCTCACGCACGGTTCGATGGGGGGCGGGAGGAGACCAACGCCAGTCGGCTAACGCCGCACGACGCCCGGCGCCTCCCGCCTACCCGACCGTGACCCGATCTGGACGGGCTCGAGTGCAGGATGATGCGGACGACACGCTGATCGGCGAGAAGATTCTCGACGGAACTCCGGCGCTCGCACCGGTCGCCCGGCTCGTCCGCTCCTCGCACGAGCGCTTCGACACTGGCTACCCCGATACCCTCGCGGGGCGAGCGGATCGTCTTCGCCCGCGACGCCTTCGACGCGATGGTCTCCGCGCGTCCCTACCGCGAGCAGGTCGGCCCCGCGGAGGCGATTCGAGGAGCGACGGCGCCGCGCGGGATCGCAGCTCGACCCGCGGACATTAAGTGTCGCGTTCGGCGAGGGCGGTAATGGAAACTCGTGGTGGCGCTCGAGCAGCTCGCGCCAGGCGCGGTCGCCGAGCGAGGCCGCGCGCTCGCTCGAGCCGACGATGTCGGTGAAGAGGACGGTGGCAAGGACGCGGTCGGGCTCTGTCCCCTCCCAGTCGCCCGACTCCCAGACCTCGGACAGGAAACTCTTGATCTGGTCGTTCATTGCGACGGCGCTTTGCCCGGTGGCAAGATGTCCCGTCGGCACCTCGACGAGCCTCGCGCCGGAGATGCGATCGGCAACATACCGTGCGACCTCGATGGGCACGATCGTGTCCTCTGTCCCGTGCAGGACGAGAGTCGGGACGCGGATGGCCGGCAGCACCTGACGGACGTCGATCTCTTTGTTCATGAGGGCAAGCGCCTCGAGGGCTCCCGGGCTTCCACTCCAGCGGAGATAGTCGACCCATTGGTGCGCCTCGTCATCGTCGACGAGTTGCATGCGCGAGCGCAAGGCATCCAGTGCCTGGTCGCGCGGGCCGAAGATGCCCAGATCGCGCTCCATCTCTCGGCGGTACTCCTCTTCGGTTCGGCCCCACGGGTAGTCAGGCGCCCACATCGTGCGCGGATAGGCGCTCCTCAGAACGAGCGCAGCGGTCCGCTCAGGGTACGTCGCCGCGAAGAGAAGGCTCATCGCCGCCCCCTCCGAGGAGCCGAAGAATGCAGCCCGACTCGAGCCGACCGCGTCCATTACCGCCCGCGCGTCATCCATGCGCGTCTCGAGGGTGGGCGCACCGGCGACGCGGTCGGACATGCCGGTTCCACGCTTGTCGAACCGGATCAGCCGGCAGAACGAGGAAAGCGTTTTAAGGGAAGAAGCAAAAGACGTCGTCCAGACGAGCTCGACGTGGGTGACGAACGGCGGTATGAAGACGACGTCAAAGGGGCCGTCGCCAGTCACCTGGTAGGCGATGGAGACGTTGCCGCTCTTTGCGTAAAGCGTTTCTGAGCGCACCGGCACAGTGTCGCGTGTCACACGGGATCCGTGCGGATGAAGATGCTGGTCCATCGGCGATCACCCGAACCAGCTTCGTCCGGAACGGCGTGCCACCCAGTGTGTCGCTAAGTGCGGGGAAGGCGACGCGACCGGTGTTCGTCCTTCCCAGATTCCGCGACGCGGGCTCGGCGACGCGCCGGGTCCGGCCGGCAGCTGTTCTAGTGCCCGGAGGCCGAGAAGTGCATGTAGTCCTTGGTGGAGCCGGCCCAGTCGCCGCCCCAGCCCCAGCCGATCGAGCGGAACGCCTGCACGACCGCCGGGGTGACCATCCCGGGGCGCAGCCGGGAGCGGTCGAGGTAGGGCGAGGCCGAGCGGTCGCGTGTGCGGCCGCAGCCGACGTAGGGGTTCTCGA
>WNGE01006448.1_pt1 | contig 13051 bp, 9 predicted proteins | sample 5400651 | NCBI WGS metagenome assembly WNGE01 (sample SAMN13153370, study PRJNA577476) | soil metagenome | isolation source: 60 cm soil or saprolite under grassland replicate 2 | place: USA:California | collected 2016-06-15 | reverse complement strand
TCGAAATCTATCGCTGGACTACCGCACAGCTTCAGCCAGAATTCGAGCCGGTGCTCGCGCGCTGGCCTAAAACGCTCCAGCTTGAGATTGACGGCCTGGGCCAGGTGCTGTTCTGCCACAGTACGCCGCGCAGCGAAACAGAGATCTTCACCCGGTTGACGGCTGAAGACCGCCTCCTGCCGCTCTTTGAACCACTCCAGGTCGCGGCGGTCGTGTGCGGTCATACCCACATGCAGTTTGACCGAATGATCGGAAGAACTCGAGTCACCAACGCTGGCAGTCTGGGAATGCCATTTGGAGAACCAGGCGCATATTGGCTCTTACTTGGACCCGACGTTCAGCTTCGGCATACTCCCTACGATCTCGCGAAAGCTGCTGAGCGGATTCGCGCCACGAATTATCCGGAAGCTCAGGATTTCGCATCGCACAACGTCCTGCAACCACCTTCAGAGAAAGAAATGCTTGAAGTATTTGCCAAGGCGGAATTGCAAACATAGGGAGGCCACCTACCTGCTTGCTCCTGCCGGAGCCATGACTGAGCTTGATCCTGTTAGGCCGCACGATGCGCGTGAAACATATTAGCCTTTACGTTCTTTTCGCCGTCGCGATTCAGAGCTCTTACGCGAATGTCACGAAGCTTACGACGGCGGATCGCAAGGTGTTACAGGATTCATCGCGCTTCCACGAGGTCCATGCCACCGGCGACCTGCCGCCCGCCGTAATCGCGCTTTGTGCCGACGATGGCAGGATCGCAGAACCAAGCCAGAAGTGGCAGGCGACTGACGTGATCGGCGATCCGACCCTCCCAGGCAAGCGCTCGATCTGGGCTGCGGTAGGGGGCGAATATTACGTTGTCCATTACGAGCGCGGCGGAGTCGCTCACAGCTTTCACGTTTAGGTTGCGAAACTCACGAAGGCTGACGCGAAACCCAAGGTGGTTTGGCGTGGCGCTGGAGGTCCGCTCAAAGATTACGCAGCACTTCTCGACGCGTTGCGAAGCGGGAAGTTGGACGACCGTTTAGATTATCCGCATTGAGCAGCCTTAGAGGAGGCTGTAAATTCTGTCGCAACGTCTCATGCAGCTCGAAGGAATTGATCACGTAGCTCTCGCGGTGCGCGACATTGACCGATCGGCCAAGTGGTACATCGAAGTCCTCGGCTTCGAGCGGCTTCACGAAGGAATGTGGAACGGCATTCCGACGTTCATCGGCAAGGGTAATAGCGCAATTGCGTTGTTCCCAGCAAGCTCGAATGCAACATCGACATCGTCAACTCGCGGCAATATCCGAATGCTTCATCTCGCCTTCCGCGCCGATCGCGATGGTTTTGTTGCAGCGCAACAGGAGCTTAAAAAGCACGGCATCAAATTCGAATTCCAGGACCACGAAATTTCGCTCTCCATCTATTTTCGCGATCCCGACGGCCACCATCTCGAGATCACGACTTACGATCTCACGTGACGCACGTAGCCTGCTCTGAGTCGTCGAATGAGTTGCATCCCTGATTTCAGCCCATTCGACTTGCGCTCACGGCCGGCTGTTGAACGTTTGGAGCCACCGCCCCTTGCACATTAATTCCAAATTTGTTCCCGAATTCCCGCAATCCCAACGCTATCTCATCGGCGTTTCCGGCGGGCGCGATTCTGTCGCGTTGCTCCATCTTCTTGCCGATCTGGGTTACAGAAGACTGATCGTCTGCCACTTCAATCACCAGTTGCGCGGCCGATCGAGCGATGCCGATGCGCGCTTCGTCGAAAAACTCGCCGCAAATTACAATCGGAAAACTGTAGGGCGGGCGTTCCGACTGCCCGGTTCGCAGACGGGCAAGCGAAGCGCTCGCCCTAGCACACGGGCAGAAGATATCGATTTTGAGCTCGACTCTGCGGACGTCCGCGTGCTGGCGAGGAAAGAAAAGATGTCGATCGAAACTGCGGCGAGAGAAGCGCGTTACTCATTCTTCGCCAAAGTCGCAAAACGCCGGCGATGCCGCACCATCTTTCTGGCTCATCACGCCGACGATCTCGTCGAAACTTTTCTAATCAATTTATTGCGCGGTGCGGGACTAACGGGCCTCGCCGCCATGCGCGACGTTTCCACGCGCCGCATCGGTGCTGTCGATCTTACGATTGTGCGTCCCCTGCTCTCAGCCTGGCGCAGCGAAATCGACGCATATGTTCGCGCCCACTGGCTCAAATTCCGCGAAGACGCGTCCAACAAAAATCTCTCTCCGTTGCGCAACCGCATCCGGCATCGCGTCGTTCCTTATTTGGAGAAAACGCTCGGCCGCAATATTCGTCAGAATATTTGGCGAACCGCGACTATCGCCTCCGATGAAGAGAATTGGATCGACAATCAAGTGCGAGTTTCTCCAAATCGCGATGACCATCTTAGCGTGAAGGAATTGCGGATCCTGCCCATTGCGCTCCAGCGGCGAACGATTTTGAAGTGGCTCCGCGCACAAAATATTTCCGAAATCGGATTCGATGCGATCGAGCGTGTCCGCTCACTTCTGGATCCAACCGCGCACGTTGCGAAGGTGAACCTCGCGAAAGATCGGCATGTGCGTCGGCGAGCGGGAAAACTATTCATCGAGTGTAGTCGTCGCCCTCCGTGGCGCGCCGAAGCTTAGCGAAGGCGGCTAGGCGGCGCGACGCGCGTGTTAAGCATCGTCAGCACCGCGCTTCCCAGAGGGAAGCGTCTACAGCAATCTGTGAAAATCTGTGTAATCTGTGGCTGGATTGATTTTCACATGAATCCCGACATTCGCGTCCGTTTTGCCCCTTCGCCTACCGGTTATCTCCACATCGGCGGGGCGCGGACGGCACTTTTTAACTGGCTCTTCGCGCGGCATCACGGCGGCAAATTCGTTCTCCGCATCGAAGACACGGACAAAACGCGCCAGGTCGAAGAAGCAACGTCGGCAATTTACGCTGGTCTGCGATGGCTCGGCCTCAATTGGGACGAAGGCTCCCACGTGGGCGGCGATTTCGGGCCGTATTTGCAAAGCGAACGCACGGACCTTTACGAGCGCTACCTCAAAAAGCTTCAGGACAACGGCCACATTTTCGAGGACCAGGGAGCTCTGCGATTTCGTTCGCCGCGCGAGCATGTCATTGTCGATGATCTCGTTTGCGGGAGAATCGATTTCGATCTCACCAATCCCGGAACGCATCCCGATATGACCATTCGCCGTCCGGATGGTTCCTGGATTTTTCATTTCGTCAACGTGATCGACGACCTAGAGATGAAAATCTCGCACGTGATTCGCGGCGAAGATCATCTTTCCAATACGCCCAAGCACATCGAGATTTTTCGCGCGCTTGGGGCGAGGCCTCCACACTATGCGCATATCCCACTGATCCTGAACAGGGACGGCTCTAAGATGAGCAAGCGCGACGAAGGCGCTCGCGTGGATTACTATATTAAGAAGGGCTATCTGCCGGCAGCTGTTCGCAATTATCTTTGCCTGCTCGGCTGGTCGCCAAAAGACAACCGGGAGAAGATCGACATCGAAGACATCATCCGCATTTTCGATCTCAATAATGTTGGGCGCAGTCATGCCACGTTTGATCCGGACAAATTACATTGGTTGAACGGCGAATACGCGCGCGAGCTAAGCGACTCGGAGTTTTATGAGCTTGGGGTAGCAAAGCTGAAGTCAAGCGGTGTGAAGATCGATAATCACTCGGAGGAATATGTCCGCGCCGCACTGCAAACGTGCAAAGGCAAGATTAATACGTTCGACGAGCTGCCGGCTTATTGCGCGTTCTATTTCATAGACGATTTCGATTACAACTCGGAAGGCGTCGCCAAACATTTCACCCTCGAAAACAAGCCGCGGCTCAAGGCGGTTCGCGATGCGTTTGGCGAGCTTGAGTGTTTCAGCGCCGGCGAAATCGAAACGACATTGAAAACCACGGCGGCGAACCTCGGCGTCAAGACCGGTGCAATCGTTCATCCGACGCGTCTCGCCGTGACGGGTGTCAATGTTGGCCCGAGCCTCTATCATCTGCTCGAAGTTCTGGGCAAAGAGAAGGCGCTCGCGAGGATCGACCGCGCACTCTCGAATTTCTAAAACGTTGTCATCCCGAGCGGAGCGAGGGACCTCGCACAACTTCGCAAGATCAGGCAAGCTATCTTGTGTGACCGATCACCTTGTGTGAGGTCCTTCGTCGTCTGCGCGACTCAGGATGACACGCGAATTACTTCTTCGCTTCTTTCGCCCATGTGTCCTTGAGTGTGATCGTCCGGTTCCACACTTGTTTATCGTGCGCAGAATCCGGATCGAGCGCGAAATAACCGAGTCGCTCGAATTGATAACGCTCTTCCGGCCGCGCATCGGCAAGGGCTGGCTCGCATTTCGCGGTCACCACTTCGCGCGAATCGGGATTGATAAAGGATTTGAAATCGCCAACCGCGCCTGTCGCGCCGGAGCCCACGGCGGAGGCGGAATCGGGCTCAGGAACGGTGAAGAGCCGGTCATATGATCGGACTTCCGCCTCGATCGCATGCGTCGCGCTAACCCAGTGGATTGTCCCTTTGACTTTGCGATTGGAAGTAGCGCCGCCGGACTTGCTCTCAAGATCGACACTACAACGCAACTCGACCACGTCGCCTGCGCCGTCTTTTACCACTTCCTCGCACTTGATGATGTAGGCATATTTAAGGCGCACTTCGCCGCCGGGGCGTAATCGAAAATATTTCGGCGGCGGCGATTCCATGAAATCGTCGTGGTCGATGAAAAGCTCGCGGCTGAATGGAACTTTGCGCGTTCCGGCATTTGCATCTTCAGGATTATTGACGGCATGCAACTCTTCGACCTGACCTTTCGGATAATTGATCAGTACGACTTTGACTGGCCGCAGCACGGCGAGCCGGCGCGCGGCGGTGCGATTGAGTTCATCGCGCAATGTGTGTTCGAGCAGAGCCATATCGGTCATGCTCGGATATTTGGTGATGCCAACGTTGTGGGCGAATGCCCGCAACGCGCTGGCAGGCACGCCGCGCCGGCGCAAACCGGAAATGGTGAGCATGCGCGGATCATCCCAGCCGTTCACGAGCTTGTCGTTCACGAGCTGGATGAGTTTTCGTTTGCTCATGATCGCGTAAGTGAGATTAAGCCGCGCAAATTCGTATTGATGCGGGCGCGGCTCCGGCAGTTCGAGGGCGTCGAGAATCCATTCGTAGAGGGGGCGGTGCACTTCGAATTCCAGTGTGCAAACCGAGTGCGTGATCCCTTCGATGTAATCGCTCAGCGTATGCGCCCAGTCGTACATTGGGTAAATGCTCCATTTGTCGCCGGTCCGATGATGCGAAGCGTGCCGGATGCGATAGAGCACCGGATCGCGCAGCCAAACATTCGGCGCGGTCATGTCGATCTTTGCCCGCAGAGTGTGAGTGTTATCCGCGAATTCGCCCGCTTTCATCCGGCCAAGTAAATCGAGATTTTCCTCGACCGATCGGTTGCGAAACGGACTTTCCCTTCCCATGCGTCGATATTCGTCCGTTTGCTCGGGCGACATCTCGTCGACATACGCCTTGCCCTTGCGCACAAGATCGACGGCGTACTCGTAGAGTTTGTCGAAATAATCCGAAGCGTAGAGCGGCGCACCGCCGATATTTTTGTCGGCCCAGCCGTCGATTAACCATCGAACATCCGCCATGATGGAATCGACATACTCGGTCTCTTCTTTCGTGGGGTTAGTGTCATCCATCCGCACATTGCAAATACCGCCGAACTCGTGCGCGATACCGAAATTGAGGCAGATCGACTTCGCGTGGCCGATGTGCAGGTAGCCGTTCGGCTCGGGCGGAAACCGGGTATGGATTCGTTTATATTTTCCCGTGCAAACGTCCTCCGCGACAATGTCGCGAATAAAATCGGAAGCAGCCGGAGTCTCAGTCGAAACCGTCATTGTGGTCGCACGAAGCTACAGACGAACGCGCTGGCGGACAACTTTCGTGGTGAACGTCGCCGGGCTAAAGTACTCTCACGTCTGTCATCCTGAGCGAAGCGAAGGACCTCACAGACGAAGGTTGGATTACGCTGATAACAAAGGACATTCCCTCTGCTTGTGCGAGGTCCCTCACTTCGTTCGGGATGACATAAAAAAAGGCGCGCGATGAGATGAAACAAAAGCAGACCACCGACCGTTACACGCTCGCCGATTTGGAAAATTGGCGCAAAGCGGCGGGCGATGTCAATCCGTCGATCCGGCTTGGCGTTTTCGGCGACCCGGTCGCGCATTCGCTCTCACCGCAAATGCAAAACGCGGCGCTACGCGCTTACGAGATCAACATGCAATATGCGCGCTTTCACATTCGGGGGAGCGAACTGAGATCGGCCCTTGGCTTTCTTCGCCAACTCGATTTCATCGGAGTAAACTTGACTGTGCCGCACAAAATCGCGGCGTTCGGGCAGATCGATCAGGCAGATGAATCTGCGAGTCGCGCAGGCACTGTAAACACCATCCGCCTTCGAGATGGAAAGCTCATCGCTTCGAACACCGACGGGGAAGGATTCTTGCGAGCGATCCGCACCGAACTCTCGGTCGATCTGCGCGATTTGCGGGTGATGATCCTTGGAGCGGGTGGCGGAACGGGCCATGCAATTGCCTTGCAATGTGCGCTCGAGAATTGTGAACGCCTCGTTCTTGTCAATCGTACTTACGAAAAAGCACAAGCGCTTATCGAGCGGCTGCGGCCCTACTTTGCCGGACCGCGCGTGCTTGGTCCCGCGGCGCGTCTCGAAGCGGTTGCGTGGGACGAAACAGTATTGCGCGCGCAACTTGCCGATATCGATCTTATCGTTAATGCGACACCCCTGGGGATGAATCCGAACGACCCAACGCCCATCCCGGCGCGATTGCTCGCGCCACATCACATGGTCTTTGATGCGGTTTATGGCCCGTCGAAAACCTCTTTGATTCGGGCCGCCGATGAAGCCGGCGCCCGTGGCGTGAATGGATCGTCGATGTTGCTGCATCAAGGCGCGCTCGCATTTTCCATCTGGTTCGAGCGGGAGGCGCCGATCGAGGCGATGCGGCGCGCCCTGTAGCGGCGGCTGTGTCAGCCGCCAAGGCGCTTGGCACAAGCGCCTCTACAACTCCCCGCGTTTGTAAATCCATCGGAAACCGTCATATTAACCGATGGTAAGTGCGAGCGTGAATTTTGGCCCCGAAAGCATTCGGCGGCCTGGCATTGATCTTGCGGAAGAACTGCAAGAGCTCAAACGTCAGCGGAATGCCGTCATACTGGCGCATAATTATCAGGTGCCGGAGTTGCAGGATGTGGCGGACTTCGTTGGGGACTCGTTAGGTCTGAGTTATCAGGCTGCGAAGACCGACGCGGACGTGATCTTGTTCTGCGGCGTGCATTTCATGGCTGAAACAGCGAAGATTATTAATCCCACTAAGCGAGTGATATTGCCCGATCTCGATGCCGGTTGCTCGCTTTCAGAATCATGTCCGCCGGAAAAATTGGCGCAATTTCTAAAAGAGCATGCCGACAAAAATTACTACGTCATCGCCTATATTAATTGCAGCGCCGGCGTGAAAGCGCAGTCTGACGTGATTTGCACGAGCGGCAATGCCGATAAAATCGTACGCGCCGCGCCGGCAGATCGAAACATTCTCTTCGTGCCGGATCAAAACCTTGGAGCGTGGGTAATGGAACGCACCGGACGCAAGATGGATTTGTGGCAAGGTACTTGTTACGTCCACGTCGAGTTCACGGCGCGCAGCATTGCCAGGATCCGCGACGAATATCCAGATGCACCCGTGGTAGCACATCCGGAATGCACATACGCCGTGCGCATGCTTGCCGACGAAGTTTGCTCGACTGAAAAGATGGTGGCGTTTTGCAGAGAATCGCCTGCGCATGAGATCATCGTTGTAACCGAGGCCGGCTTGTTACATCGGCTGCGCAAAGAGATCCCTGATAAGACATTTATTCCCGGACCGACGGATAATTGCTTTTGCGGCGAATGCCGGTTCATGAAGATGAACACCCTCGAGAAAGCATATGACGCGCTTCTAAACATGGAGCCGGAAATCACTTTGCCCGAGCCGGTGCGCAAACGCGCGGAGGCACCAATTCTGCGCATGCTTGAGCTGAGCAGGTAGGGCGCGCCGGAACGGACACACGACGCACTGAAAAGGTTTGTGGTTTTTATCTTGCCAAGCCGGCGGTTATCAAGCGCTCTATAGCAATAGCAACGGCATCTTCAACACGGCCGCCGGTTTTAGTGCGCTCGATTTAAACACCACCGGCGGTGCCAACACAGCGTTCGGTGCTTCTGCGCTCCAAATCAACGCCACTGGCAACGGCAACACGGCCTTGGGCGATTAGCGCTCGGTAACAACGCCATCGGCAGCAGCAATATTGCCTTGGGCGTTAATGCCGGCAACGGCGTCACCACGGCCAATAACGTTATCTGCATCGGCATCGGTGGTGCGAACGTGAGCGACAGTTGCTATATCGGCAACATTTTCAATGCAACCTCTTCCGGAGGAACTCCCGTTTACATTAACTCAAACGGCAAACTTGGCACGACTACCTCTTCCCGGCGGTTTAAAGAAGAAATCAAGCCAATGGAGCGGTCCAGCGAAGCGCTCTTTGCGCTCAAGCCAGTTACCTTCCGTTACAAGAAAGGGATAGATCCGCAAGGTATTCTCCAGTTTGGGCTGGTGGCCGAGGAGGTAGAAGCAGTCAGCCCTGATTTGGTGGTGCGCGATAAGGAGGGCAAAGTCAACACCGTGCGCTACGAAGCGGTCAACGCGATGCTACTTAACGAGTTTCTCAAAGAGCATGGCAAAGTTCAGGAATTGGAATCGGCTGTCGCGTAACAGCAGAAGCAAATCGAAGCTCTCACTTGCGGTCTTCAAAAGGTGAGCGCCCAGCTGGAAGTGACTAAGGCAGCGCCGCGAACAGTCTCGAATAAGTAATCTGTAACGTGATCGCAGAGGTAGGGCGGTTAACCCGCTCGCTCCCGGCCCCTCGCCCTTCGGGCTACCCGTCCATGTCGATCGCCTCCCCGAGGTATTACGAATGAACATTTGACCTTCGTCATTAGGTCGTTCTTTCGTGATTCATGATTCGCCTGCCGCGCCTGCCTGCTCAGCCTGACCGCCGCGGTGGGCGAAGACTTTCGGAGTGGCTACGCGAGGGCGGGTCATTTCTCCAACTTTTTGTCTTGACTGATGGGCGGGAATTTTCAAAACTCGGCCTCGCAAAAACAATAACGCTGCTAAAAGAAGGACTACAATTCTATGAAATCATTGATTCAGTTCAAAACAACAACTCGGCCTGTTAGAAAACCAATCAGTCCCGTCGGCGCGGGATTTCTCGTCCTGCTGCTGCTCGCCTGCTTTGGGCTCGCACCGATGGCGCAAGCGGTGGGTCCCGACACGGACGGTAGCATACCCGGCTCTAACGATGGCGAAGGTATTGGCGTACTCGTCAGCCGCGCCACTGGGGTCTGGAACACCGGCACTGGTTTCGAGGCGCTTAACCACCTCACGTCCGGCAACCAAAATACGGCGACGGGTCTTCGTGCCTTGAATAGCGATATCAATGGCGGTTTCAATACCGCCACTGGCGTTTTATCGCTCTTTAGCAACACCAGCGGGTTTTTTAATAGTGCCACTGGCGCCTACTCGCTCGCGAACAACATTAGCGGCACCCGTAACACTGCCAATGGTTATGCTGCGCTCTACCGCAACACCGCCGACGACAATACGGCCACTGGTTTTGCTGCGCTCTATCACAATAACATTGGAATCGAAAACACGGCGAGCGGTGCCACTGCGCTCCAGAGCAACACCACCGGCAGCGACAACATGGCTAACGGCCATGCTGCGCTCGCTTTCAACACCGAAGGTGGCTTCAACACGGCCATCGGTGCGTCGGCCCTCCTCTTTAACATTACCGGCAGCAATAACGTAGCCGTCGGCTTTGCTGCACTCTCCTCAAACAGCACTTGGGGCTCAGACACCGACTCAAGTGTGGCCGTCGGTTATCAGGCGCTTCTGAATAGTGATAGCCCCAGTACAGACAACAACGCCGTGGGTCATCAAGCGTTGCAAGACAACACAACCGGAGGCTTTAACAACGCATTCGGTTGGCATGCGCTCAATCAAAACACCAGCGGCTTCCTCAACACCGCTATCGGTGATGGAGCCGGCTCAGAACAAACTGACGGCAGCAGCAACGTTTATATCGGCGCAGGCATGTCCGGTATTGCCGGCGAGAACAATGCCTGCTACATCGCGAGCATCTTCAACCAAACGTCTCCCAGCGGAGTCGCGGTTCTCATTAACTCAAATAATAAACTCGGCACGATGACTTCCTCAAAACGTTTCAAGGAACAGATCAAACCGATGGACAAAGCCAGCGAAGCGCTCTTTTCACTCAAACCCGTGACCTTCCGTTACAAGAAGGAGATCGATCCTGTCGGCACATCGCAGTTTGGGCTGGTGGCCGAAGACGTGGAAAAGGTGAATCCTGACTTGATGGTGCGCGACAAAGAAGGAAAACCCTACAGCGTGCGGTACGACCAAGTGAACGCCATGTTGCTCAACGAGTTCCTGAAAGAGCACCGCAAAGTGGAGGAGCAGGAAGCGACCATCGCGGGGCTGAAATCCACAGTGGCGCAACAACGAAAAGACTTCGAAGTAACCGCAGCACAGCTCAGCGCAACTCTGAACGAGCAGGCAGCGCAAATCCAAAAAGTGAGCGCCCAGCTTGAGCTAAACAAGCCTGCGCCGCGAACAGTCGCTAACGATCAATAGATTCTGTAGTCTTTCGGAAAGCTTTCGAAAGTAGCACAGGCGACGCACGCGGAGCGTCATCTGTAGCCACGGCCCCTGTGGGCCGTCGGGGATGGACGTGCCACAGGCACGTGGCTGCAACGAACAATGATGCTGCCCACGAATCATGCGAATCGGCGCGAAAAACCGGACTCGATCTCAGTCCATTCGCATTTATTCGTGGCTGCCGGCCGTGGCGGGTAATTTGCAGGTGACCTCCGAAGCCATGCGACCCTCGGCGGCTGCCAGATAGTGTTTGCCTTTTTTATCTTGACACGCCGGTGAAATTTTTCGCACAATTTTTTCTAACAAAACCTGAATCGGTGAGGAGGATGTTTTCCCGGGGGCAACCTCTCTCCCTCTTTCAGAGCAGCAGTCACAAAATTAACTCACCCGGAAAGAGAAGGAAAGCTTGTCAAATATGAAAACAACAACTCCACATATCAGCAATTCGATGAAGCATTCGTCCCGCGACTGCCGTCCGGTCGCAAGATTTCTCATCCCGCTGCTGCTCGCCTGCCTTGGGCTTGCACCGAGGGCGCAAGCGGTGGGTCCTGACACGGACGGTAGTATACCCGGTTCCAACAATGGCGAAGGTATCGGGGTGCTCGTCAACCGCACCTCTGGGGTGTGGAACACTGGCACCGGTTTCGAGGCGCTAAGCCAGCTCACTGCCGGCAACCAAAATACGGCGACGGGTCTTCGTGCCTTGAATAGCGATATCAATGGCGGCTTCAACACCGCCACTGGCGTTTTTTCGCTCTTTAGCAATACCAGCGGGTTTTTCAACAGCGCCACTGGCGCTTATTCGCTCGCCAACAACACGGACGGCAACAACAACACTGCAAACGGTTACGCTGCGCTCTATCGCAACACTGCCGACGACAACACAGCCACTGGTTTTGCTGCGCTCTATCACAACACCACCGGTCAAGGCAACACCGCCATTGGTACCGATGCGCTCCTCGATAACACCACCGGCAGTTTCAGCACGGCCACCGGCTTTGGCGCGCTTGTGAACAACAACACCAACGCAAACACGGCCAACGGTGCTCTGGCACTCCAAAACAACACCACCGGTTTCGCAAACACAGCCGTGGGCGGGCAAGCACTTCAGAGTAACCAGGGCGGCAACCACAATACAGCGACCGGATTTCAGGCGCTCCTCTTTAACACCACCGCCAGCGACAACACGGCCTATGGATATCAAGCGCTCCTGAACAACGACACTGCCAGTGGAAATACCGCAGTAGGCTTTCAGGCGCTCTCTACCACTAGTTTTGGCGCCTACAACACTGCGACTGGCTATCACGCGCTCTTGAACAACACCGAGAACTACAATACCGCATACGGCGCGCAAGCACTCGAGAACAACACGGCTGGAACTCGTAACACCGCCACTGGAACGATCGCGCTCTTTAGCAATGTGGACGGCAATAATAACACGGCCACCGGAGACGGAGCACTGACGTCTAATATGACCGGCGATAATAACACCGCCCTTGGTTATCAAGCGCTAAAGAATCACATCGGGGGCAGCGCCAACACCGCCATCGGTGACTTTGCGCTCTTTTCTGATAGTGGCGGCATCAATAATACCGCTATTGGTTCTGGTGCGCTCCTCAACAACACGACTGGCTTCTCGAATATCGCTTTAGGCCGTGAGGCCGGTGGCGGTGTCAGCACGGCCGATCACGTTATCTGTATCGGCGCTTTAGGTGCGAACGTGAACTTCGGCTGCTTTATCGGCAACATCTACTCGAACGTGCAACCCATTGTTGGGACCGATCCGGACTCGGTCACAATAACCAGCAGCGGAAGACTTGGCCGGGGTAATGTATCTTCGCGCCGATATAAACATGACATCAAGCCGATGGACAAAGCAAGCGACGTGCTCTTTGCGCTCAAGCCGGTGAGCTTCCGCTACAACGAGCAGTATGATGCGACGCAGACAATTGCCTTTGGTCTGATCGCTGAGGAGGTAGCCGAGGTGTACCCCGATCTGGTGGGGCGCAATGCCAAGGGGCAGCCCGAGTCGGTCCGCTACGACCAAATCAACGCGATGTTGCTGAACGAGTTCCTCAAAGAGCACCGCAAAGTCGAAGAACAGGAAGCGACGATCGCGGAGCTAAAGTCTACTACGGCGAAGCAGGAAGCGATTGCCGCACAGCAACAGAAGGAAATCCGAGTTCTCACTGCAAGCGTCAAAGAGCAGGCATCGCAAATTCGGAAGGTTAGTGACCA
>WNGE01022144.1_pt1 | contig 13052 bp, 17 predicted proteins | sample 5400651 | NCBI WGS metagenome assembly WNGE01 (sample SAMN13153370, study PRJNA577476) | soil metagenome | isolation source: 60 cm soil or saprolite under grassland replicate 2 | place: USA:California | collected 2016-06-15 | reverse complement strand
ATGCCTGCAGAAATTTTGTTTTATAAACCACACTCATTGCCTTTAAAGGAAAAAGAAAACGATAAATATTTTTCTTAGCATCTTTCCAATTATTATCATCCATAATTCCTCCACCACTTACAATTGAGTGAATGTGCGGGGGAAGACTTAATTGCTGTCCCCATGTGTGCAATACGCTAATTATTCCCGGAACTGCTCCCATGTATTTTTCATCTTTTGCAAAGCTGAGCAATGTTTGAGCTGAGGCATCGAACAACAGATTATATAAAATCTTTCGATGACCCGATACCAGACTATTTAATTCATGAGGTAATGTAAATACCACATGATAAAATTTTACCGGAAGCAGTTCCTGCATGCGTGCTTCTATCCATTCATCTTTCTTTATTGCACCGCATTGCGGGCAGTGTGCTGTGCCCCAAGAGTTCCTTCACAGTATGCAAATCTGCTCCATTATCCACCAGATGTGTTGCAAAGCTGTGGCGAATGGTATGCACCGTAGCTGAATGTTGCGCATGCTCATGGGTCCACCCACTCTGCTGCCATTGAATAAATACTCTTTTGGTTTGTATATAATGTAATAAGCCCTGAGTTCCTGCAACACCTGCTGGGATAAAATAGTAAACCGGTCTTTTGCTCCTTTACCCTGCACTATTTTAATACGCATATTCTTGCTGTCTATATCAGTAATCTTTAACCGGGCTATTTCGCCAAGACGCATGCCTGTGCTGTACAGGAGCATTATAATTGTGCGATGCTTAATATTGTTCACTCCGTCAATAAGCGCCTTTATTTCAGTGGCAGACATTACAGGGGGAAGCTTGGTGCTTTTGCGTGGATAGATAACAGTAGGAATTACATAAGATTGTTTTAGCACATGACGAAAAAAGAATGAAATACTTTGTGCAGCCATCTTGCATTTTACCCGGCTGCATCCAAGTGTTTTTGAGAGATACAATAAATATTGCATTACCATATCTTCTGTAAAATCCTGTGGGTTTACATCAGCATAATAAACAAAAAGATAACGCAGCTCTGAGAGATAATTGCGAATAGTGAGAGGACTGTAATAACCAAGAGATAAATACTGATTGGTTTTTTCTAATGCCGCAACAGCTTGCGGACTTAAAGTTTTTTTTCCATGATCTTATAGTTTTTAAAAATTAAAAAATAAACTACAAGATATAAATTGAAAAAACTCAGCGCCTTATAGGCGATGTTGGTTCAACTCGTAAATTTATGATATAAGACGTACTGCTGAAAAAAATTTCGCGACTGTAAACCAAAGCGATGGAATTATACATTTTGTATTGTTGTTAGGACAATCCGGTTTGAGAGGGTGTCCGAATTTACAAGTACCTGTTGTCTCAACAGACAGGGGAAGACATAAGTTAAGGCGTGTCCCAGAGGGCGTAAATTAATCGAATGGAGAGGACATATCAACGCTTCAACCATGAATGCTTGCCTGACGCAATAATTTCTTATAACAGTAAATGGCAAAAGCCATTCGCTGCTTAATTTGATGGCCTCAACTTCCAACCCCTAATCAGCAACCATAACATAAATATCAATTCCCCGTAAAAAGTATATTTCGCAAAGTCTATATTAATATCGGGAAACAGGTAGGGTCGTAAGGTAGTGAGCAGATAACCCACGCCTGTAATGATCAACAGCACACCCAAAATGCCCGGAATATAATTCGACCTCAGAACCAAATACCCGAGCAATACAAGATGAATGGCAAAGAAGATCAAACCGAAATACCAATTACTTTTAAATGATTTGAGTAAATACATGACCTGGGCACTCAATTGATCGGGTTGAAAAACGGTCGGGTAGTCGGAAGTATTCAGCAATCGGAAAACAGTAACCAAGTTAAGGAGTGCGACGAGGGCAATAAGCGTGTACACCAATCTGAACAATGCGGTGAGCAGAGACAAATATTCATTTGCCGGTTTTAATAGAACATACAGCGCCCATGCTACAATAACATCGCAAATAAAAGTTACCAGGTGGCTAAAGATGACAGCAAGAAAAAGTGGTTTATTCGCCGTAATGTTTTTGATTGTTTCTGTTGCATTACCCGCAATAACCAGTTTAGGATATGCAAAAAGTTCTGCGAAAGGTGCCGCCATTACCATGACAAAGAGACCAAACCCTGCGGTAAGGGCAGCGGTGCGGAGAGAAGTATTATTCATGCCATTAATTGTTTAAAAAAAATATGTACGGGTTATTAATCTTTATTAAGCCGTCTTTCTCCCCAGTATAAAAGTCCTAAAAAAATATCTCCAGGGCATTGCCACGATAGGAAATACCACCCACACGAAAACGCGGGTCATGCCTTCGGCAGATGATCCGAACAACTTGTCTTCTACCCACAAAGGATAAGCAACCACAAAAAGCCAGGCGACTTTGTAAATGATCTCAAAGAGCACAATAGGCAACATCTTCAGGGGACGCACCATACCAATAAAAGAGATAACGGAGTAAGAACCCCACATGCACCACGCTGCCGCGTTTGCGCTATCCCAGGGACCAGTATGTGTAAGGATATGATTCCATGAATCATAGGTAAGAAAGAAAAACATCAGGGTGAAAAGTAATCTCAGAAGGTAAATGTTTATCCTTGGAACTCCTTCATAATGTTCATAATCGCGTCTGAATATGTTGAGTACATTGAAACGTGATGCACGCTGCACTCTTTCATTTGTATGTTGGGGCGAATCGAGGGGTTGCATGGCAATTAGCTTTTGTTAGAAATGGTAATTGAACGCCAAACTAAAGGTAAGTGACAGATCTTGCAATCGGTCATCAACAAATTACAACTAATTGTCAACAGAAAACGTGAAAAGATCGGGTAGCTCGACGAGAGATGACTTTGCTAGGCTAACTGACCTCCCTTCTTTCTCTATGCAGGAGCACAATAGCCAACACCACGACCCAGAGCAGGAAAAGGCCGATGTTGATGCGTTCCCAAACTCCGATAAGCGGTGTATAAACATGACAGGTGCTACCGACGTGAGCGACAGCACCAACAGCGCTAAAGGTGCCTTATACAATGGGAAAACCATCGAGGCACTGGCGGATGATCTCGCGTCTCTGGGAATAACACCGGTGCGCAAATCTCTTGCCGTTGATATAATTGCAGCGGCTCCGAATTATGCACACGACAAAGCTGAAGGTATAACGCTTACAGACAAAGGAATACTCGCCATTTCAAATGACGATGATTTTGGAATTATTGACGGCGCCATCGGTGGCACTTACATACCAAAATATTTGCCCTTTTACAATCCTCAACAAGTGGTTGACAGAGGCGAAATTTATTTTCTGAAAATAAAATAAGGCACATAGAGAATTGGCGAAAAAGCTGTCTCCAAAACAGATAGCTTTTTCATTTCCTGTTATTAATTTATATTCACCACTAATATCCACAGATAATGAATGTAGAAATAATTAATAAACCCTTCAGGTTAGATGTTTATGGTTTCTCAGGGGCTGCCATAAACAAAGACTATGTTGGCACAGCCTTTAAGTTAATGGATAAGATGTGGCAGACAGTCAAGGGAAACAATTTAAAACATAAAGGGCTTAATATTTGGATTTATGAGCCTAATGAAATGGTATTCGCAGGTGTTGAACTTGAAGAGACGCCAAAACAGGAGACCGGGTTAGAACAAGAAAGTATTACCCTTGTAAAGTATGCTTACTGCAAACATATCGGTCCTTATAATCTTATAAAGCAAACGGGACAAGCTATGAACGATGAATTAAAAAGGAAAGGTTATCAGACCGATCTTCCATATATTGAAATCTACGGACATTGGACAAGTGACGAGACTAAACTAGAGACAGAACTCTTAACACGTTTGAAATAGGGTCCCCTGACGAACAAACTGTAATAACAATATAAAGACAAGACGCAGACAAACAATGATACTTAATCATATAAACTTAGCGGTGACAAATGTTATGGCAGCAACTCAATTTTTTGAAAAATTCAGCAAAGTATGCAAAAAAATAATTTTCCACCTACGTAGGTTCATCATTCTATAGCAGTGTACATATCAATAACGGTTGCGATCCCTGTTATAACCACCCTTGCTATACCCGCTTTTCTTGCCTCCCAGTCTATTGCCTCCACCACCAAACCCTTTTTTCTTTTCTTCCGCTTTTTTTACTGTCAGATGCCTCCCGCCAAGTTCCGAATTGCTTAATTCTTTCATCGCCTTTTCGACGGTTGCATTGTCCGGCATCTCGACAAAGCCAAATCCACGGCTCTTTCCTGTTTCCCTGTCCAGGACGACTTTTGCAGATTCGACAGCACCGAATTCCTCAAACAACTCTTTTACTCTTTATCGTCAACATCATGGGGAAGACCCGTTATAAAAAGATTCATGCGAATGATTTTTGGCAAAAGTACAAAAGGCATCTAACTGCGCTTTATATGTTTCTTTATTAATTCTTTCTTGACCTCATTTTGCAGGTCCTTGCCACCCTTTACCAGCTCTACAGCATGTTTATGTTTTTTAATATCAACGGGTTCGTGCTTGATGCTCCATGCACCTATTTCAACCAAAATGGGCAAGAGGTCAATGCCCTTTGAGGTAAGACTATAAATATATTTTTGTTTATGGTCGGGGTCATCGGTCTTGCTTACTATGCCCTGCTCTTCAAGCATAGCCAGCCTGTCTGCTAAAATGTTCGAAGCAATTTTTTCTTCCGACTGCAGCAATTCCCTGAAATAGCGCTTTCCTTCAAACATGATGTCTCTGATAATGATTAAGCTCCACTTATCTCCAAATACTTCCAAGGCGAGGTTTACAGGACAACGTGATCTGTGTTTTTCCATTTTTTTAACGATTTTATTTAAAAACCAGTTGCATTTTACAATTAGTTATTTATTTTTACAACCAGTTGCATTTTGCAACCACACAAAGATAGCAAAAAAAGTATTCTTACATCTTCCAAAGAAAACAATCAATGAAACAGGCAAAAAGACAAAAAACCTCCAGCTATCTTTAAGAATTTATGGCACTTTGACATTGCTCATTTTCGGCACGTTGTCAATTGCCTTTATTTTTAAAATTCCCGATTTTAACCCGGGCGGCAAATTAAACTGGCTGATCTGGGATGACGTGTTCGGTCATGTTGCACCCATGCTTATTATCATCTACCTCGTGTGGGGCGTTTATTATTTCGTAGCGGCACAAAATCCGGCAAAGTATCTTTTGTTTCTCAACTTTAGTATGTGGGCTAATTTGTTTCACGGGCTGCTGATGATACCAATGGCTTTTAATGAATCAATGTATCATTCAAAGTTTCTTACCGACATTCCTTTTATCCTTGCTGTCTCAATCGCCATTTACGTTTGGAGACCTGTTGAATCCAAAGCCGTTAATTAAAACAAATCATCGATGAATCTTTCATTACTAAAAATGGACAAAAGAAGCTGGATAGGAATTGTTATGGTTCTCTTTATTGTAATCATTGAAATTATTATTTATGAAAAACTTGAAACAAACAAAAGAGAAATAATACGATGCAATCCAACTGGAATTATTTATGCCCCCTTCAAATAGTTTATCAATAAAAAAAATAAAAAATGAAAAAGATTTTAGTTCGTTACAAGGTAATGGCAAGCAAAGTTGCCGAAAATGAAACGCTCGTAAAAGAGGTTTACAAACAATTGCATGAAGCGGGAATTGAGGGCTTTCACTATATCACATTAAAACTTGCAGACGGTGTAAGTTTTGTTCACATTGCTTTTGCTGATACAGAAGAATCGAATGAGCAATTCACCCAGTTGCCCGCTTTCAAAAATTTTCAGCAGGGTATCAAGGAACGCTGTGAAGAATTACCGGTAGCTACACCCGTTACACAAATCGGTTCCTACAATTTTAGTTAATTACATTCATTACAATTAACAAAACAATCATGATTTTAAAAAACAAAAATGCCGTGATTTATGGCGCAGGCGGTGCTATAGGCAGTGCAGTAGCCATTGCATTTGCGAAAGAAGGTGCCAGGGTGTTTCAATACCACTCGTTCAACTTCCCGTTGAGAGCTTTGTTCTTCCTATCACAACCTATTCAAAGTCACACTTCATAACTGCACAGGCAGCAGCAAAACACATGGCCGCAAGAAAAGCGGGAGTAATCATTACACTTACAGCAGCACCGTCTCGTTTAGCGGCACCTTGGTGGGTGGCATGGCGCCCGCATGGGCTGCAATTGAATCCCTAACACGAACACTTGCGGGTGAACTGGGCTCATTCGGTATTCGCGTAATTTGCCTGCGAGCGGACGGCATTTCTGAAACGGCAGCCATTGATGAAGTTTTTAGTCTTCATGCCGCAGGGGCGGGTATGTCATCCCGTGAAGAATTTCAATCACTAATGGAAAACAGGACGCTTCTCGGAAGACTGCCAAAACTCAGCGAGGTTGCAAATACTGCGGTCTTCATCGCATCAGACCAAGCGAGCGCAATGACGGGAACTGTCGTAAACGTATCATGCGGTTCTGTAGTGGATTAAATTGTCTATACCGCTTTCCAGAATCAAACATCTCACATTGACATTAGTTTATTAAACAGCGATTTCGACAAAGGGCAATTCTCTGAAAGACAACCAAAGACAGCGATAGTCGTTTCGCTGTCTTTTTAAAAGTGTCTCACTTTCAAAAAAATTGATAATTCCAAACTGAGTCACACCAGCACCAATCCTTCCTTCAACGCCTTTTCATACATCTCTTCGTTAAACTGATAATAGGCAGGCGAGCGGTGGGCACCTATACTTTTTTTTTCGCTGGTTTTTACAATAAGTCCGAGTGAAATTAATTTATTGGGAAAGTTGGTGATATGCAGTGTTTTACCCGACATAACTTCGTAGAAAAGCTTTATTTCCTTTAGTGTAAATTTCTGTGGCAACAGGTTCTTCCCAATCGGGAAATGATACAGATGCATTCTCATGGCAGCAAGAGCCTCCTGCGCTATTTCGTAATGATCCCAGCCTAATTCGGGTATTTCGTCTATCGAAAACCACTGGCACTCGCTTGAAAGATAATCTGGCTTTGGTTTGGCAGTTACAATGTCTGTTATCGCATAAAATCCAATAGCAATCGTTTCTCCTCCACAGCTTCGTCCAGATCTTCCTTTTTTTTCACGTAACCGGCAGGCAGGCACCATTTTGTAATCACCTTGTTTTTTGCAAGCAGTATTTGAAGCTTCCCCGCATGATAACCAAAAATCGCACATTCTACTGTGAGATTGCGCCGGTAGTTTATATAACCGGCGTTTAAAAAGTCACGTAATTCCTGCAATGTCTCCATCGTATAACAAAGTAAAAATATTATTTCTTAAAATTTAATAAATATAACAATATTTCCTTTATCTTCATTTCTTAAATCTTAATAAATAAGGAAGTTCCTTCATTCGTTTTTTCGAGACCGATATAGTGTTGCGATCATGAAGATTGGATTTTTATTAAGTCCGCATTTTATACTGCTGTTCAATCAAATCAAGCTTACCAACATAAAACCAAACAATATGAAAAAACTGAAACTGTCAGTATTTATTATGGCTGGTCATTCCATTGATCGCAAACTCGGGTTGGAAAAATGCGGATCGAACTGATAAATCCAGAACGCAATCCTTTGATGAGGGATGGCGGTTTATTAAAGACAATCCTTCCGGGGCAGAAAAACCTGACTTTGATGATTCCCGCTGGAGAACCATTGATCTGCCGCATGACTGGAGCATTGAAGACCTGCCCAATCAAACGAAGGATTCAATTATTGGACCGTTTTCAAAAGCATCTTTTTCAAAGATGGGTACGGGCTATACAGTTGGCGGTACCGCTTGGTACAGGAAAAGCTTTGTAATCAGCGAAGCTGATAAGGGTAAAGTAGCGTACCTGCAATTTGATGGAGTTTACATGAACGCAGATGTATGGGTAAATGGTAAACATTTGGGCAGCCACCCTTATGGTTATACTTCATTTTGGTACAACATTACCCCGTATCTCAATCCTGCAGGGCAAATTAACATAGTAGCCTTACAGGTAAAAAATGAAGGACTAAATGCCAGGTGGTATTCCGGTTCAGGCATATACAGGCACACATGGCTCACGCTCGTAAACCCGGTTCATGTCTCCCCTTGGGGTTTGCATATCACTACTCCTGATGTTTCTGAGAAAAAAGCAAATGTTGAAGTAGTAACAAATATTACCAATTCAGGTAAAAGAGTTTGCCGTTAAATTATGTTGTAGAAATTCTCGATCCGTCAGGAGCGGAAGTTGGAAAATCAACCGTGGAATCCCAGGCGCCGGCAGGGCAGTCAACAGAGCTGAAGCAAGTTATTTCGATTGAAAATCCGGCTCTGTGGTCGCCTCAAAAACCTAATCTATATCATGCACAAGTGGAACTGCTTGTTGATGGTAAAGTGGAAGACAAGCTTAATACAGCATTCGGCATCCGCTCTATTCATTTTGATCCACAAAACGGGTTTACCCTGAATGGCAAAACTGTTAAGCTGAAAGGAGGGTGTTTCCACCATGACAACGGCCCACTGGGCGCTGCTGCCATTGACAGGGCAGAAGAAAGAAAAATAGAAATTTTAAAAAAGGCAGGATTTAATGCCATCCGTTGCAGCCATAATCCGCCGTCACCCTACCTGCTTGATGTCTGTGACAGGCTGGGCATGCTCGTTGTTGATGAAGCATTCGATATGTGGGAGCAATCAAAAATGGAAATGGCTGCTAAAATTTTCAAAGTGGAGGGAACGGTAATGGACTATTCAAAGTTTTTTAAAGAATGGTGGCAAAAAGACATTCAATCCATATTGCTTCGCGACCGCAACCACCCTTCCATCATCATGTGGAGCATAGGTAACGAAATACGCGAAGCGGTGGATACTTCCGGCTTAAGGATTGGCAGAAATTTAGTAAACGAGGTAAAAAAATATGATAGTACCCGTCCTGTAACAGAGGCAATTGCCGATTATGGTCTCGCATTCGGAGGCAAAAGCGAATGGGAGAGAGCAGCCCCTCAAATGGCATTGCTGAACGTTATCGGATATAACTATAATTATATGAAGTATGAAGAGGATAATAAAAAATATCCCGGGCGGATCATCTATGCATCCGAGTTTGCCCCTTCGCTGTCTTTACAGAACTGGCAGGCGGTTGAAAAATACCCTTATGTGATCGGCAATTTTATCTGGACAGCGATGGATTATATAGAAGAAGCAGGAACAGGCGTTCCCCGTTTGATTGATGCCAACCCCAATGATACAGCATTCAATTCCCTTGCCCACATAATGCTGTTTTTCGATTTCAACTCCTGGCCCATGTTCGTTAATTTCCAGGGAGACATTGATTTGATCGGCAACCCAAAAGTCGCGTACTACTATCAGCATGTTATATGGCATGAGCACAAGGTTTCAATGTTTGTACACAAACCAATCCCCTCCGGCAAACAGGAAATTACCAGTCTCTGGGGTTTTCCCGACGAGCTTAAAAGCTGGAACTGGGAAGGTTATGAGGGGGAAAAAATGCAGGTGCGTGTATATACCAGAAGCAAACTCGTGAGGCTTGAATTAAACGGGAAAGTCGTGGGCGAACAAACCGTTGACGACAGCAAATCAATCACGGCAACATTTGAAGTGTCGTATGAGCCTGGAATGCTTACAGCCCGTTGTTACGACAATGGAGTAGAAACAGCATCAGAGACAATTAAGACCGTGGGAAAGCCTGCTGCTATCAGGCTTTCTGCCGACCGTTTCACCATCAGGGCAGACAGAAATGATCTCTCCTATGTGATGGTTGAAATAGTAGATGCTGAAGGAAACGTAGTGCCTGATGCCGATAACGTTTTGGTAAACTTTGAAATCAGCGGAAACGGAGAGATTGCAGGTGTTGGCAGCGGTAGCCCCACTGATATGTCGAGCTTTCAGCAGCCCCGCAAGAAGAGTTGGCAAGGGAAACGTCTTGCTATAGTAAGACCCAAAGGAGAAGCAGGCAAAATTGTGTTTACAGCCAGGGCTGAAGGATTAAAGGATGCTGTTGTGACGATTGTTACAAAGAAATAATTATAGTTTCGAGAGGAGTTTTGGTAGCGACTATATAGATAATAAATTTGACTGATGAAATGAATACACCGTAAAGAAAAAAATCCAGTTAAATAAAAGAAGGAGTTACATGGGATGAAAATTATTGCTTTGCTGTTTATATCATTGTACAAATTGCTTTTATTCCGCTGGCTGTTATTGGTTTAATCCTTGTCTCCGTTAAACAGTTGCGTGTCAGCAAGAAACTTGGAGTTTCAGGTACAGCCATTTCAGTTATCGCCGGCAGATGGCTGATGGATGTTTTTGACGTACGGAAAGATACAGCCTCAGTCAAATTATATCGTGCTCTTCCCAATGATTCTGTAGTTGGATTGTGGTTGCTCATTTTTCCCGGCTATCTCCGGTATAAAATAAGTTGAAAAAACTTAGGCTTTACCGCCCTCAAAGAGAAAGGAAAGGAGGGTATAATGAACGTAGTCAGCAGCAGAACCATTTATTTTGATCATCTCATCAGCAAGTCGAGGGATAAAGCAGAGCAATTTGTTATCATGGGAGCCGGGTTTGATACAAGATGCTACGGAAAGCTTAAAAAAAAAATTTAAAGTTCTTTTGAACTTGATCAATCCAACACACAACAACTGAAAATAGCATCTTTAAAAAGGCCGGCATTGATGCCTCAGATGTTGCTTTTGTCACGGTTGATTTTTCAAAAGAAAAATGGTATCAGAAACTGGAAAGTGCAGGCTATGATCCAAAGAAAAAATCTATCTTTTTATGGGAAGGAGTGACGCTTTACCTTTCAGAAAATGATGTCAGAAAAACTTTAAGAGAAATCAAGGAACATGCAGCTCCAGGCAGCGTACTGGTTGCCGACTTTTATTCTAAAAGATTACTTACACTCAAAGGCGTAAAAACAACAAACGAAGGATTCAATTTTGCATTAGATTTCTATGCTGACGATGAAAATATTTTAAAAGCACTTTTAGAGAGTGAAAATTTGCGCTTGTGAGAATTTTATTTTATGGGACATAAAACCAAAAAAGGAACACTCGGCGTTGTAGCGGAAATCGTTATTTAGATGTATATTTTTAGAGAAAAATGGGAAGCAAAATGAGCAGCAAAATTGTAAAACCACCGATCACCGCTCCTCTGCTTTTTCAGAGTTTGCGTCCTGTATCGTAAAGTCATGTGTTGGCAGTAATTTAAGCTGACCGACATGAGAACCCAAATAGCCAGGAATGCAACTTTCAATTCATGCAGTAACAAAAGACCTTTGGCCTGAGTTAGAACAACTCTTTGGAAAGCAGGGCGCCTGCAACGGCTGCTGGTGCATGTATTGGCGCCTCGGACCGGATTACCACAAAAGGGACAGATCGCTGAATAAAGCTGACCTTCAAATGATAATTTCATCAAACCGTCCGGCAGGATTACTTGCTTTTTTTGGTGACATTCCCGTAGGTTGGTGTCAGCTTACACTGAGACAGGATCTTTCCTGGCTTATTAAAAATGGATACGCGAACTTTAACAACGGCTCTAATGTCTGGTGCATTTCATGCTTTTACATAAAAGCGGGCTATCGCCGAAAAGGGATAACGCTTGCATTGATAAAAGCCTCGATTGATTACGCCAAAAAAGCGGGGGCAGATTTACTGGAGGCATATCCGCGAAAATCGCCGGATTCATTTACCGGCTATCCATCCACATTTTCAAAAGCCGGATTCAAAATTGCAGGAGAAGCAAAGCATGGAAGGACTATTGCCTCTTTTAAATTCAAAAAAACATAATTCTTAAACTACCACCCAACGTATGTGGATTGGCGTTGTAACGGGCAACATACAAGCATCAATAACTGTTCACAATTAGCTCTAGTTCAGGGCAATTTTGTCGGACATTCAACAAAACTTTAAACAGAAAAAATGAAATTAGCAAATAGCAAAATTCTGATTACGGGCGGTGCAACCGGTATTGGGTTAGGACTGACCGAAAGATTTATTCAGGAGAACAATACAGTTGTCATTTGTGGAAGACGTGAAGCAGCACTAAAAGAAGTTGCTGGCAAATTTCCTGCTGTGATTGCCAGAGTATGCGATTTGTCGGTTGAAGCGGACCGTGTTGAACTTTACAATTGGGTTGCAGAAAACCATACCGACTTAAATGTATTGATAAATAATGCAGGTATTCAGAATTGGATGAATATTTCAGACAGCGACTTTTATCAAAAGACAAATGAAGAAATTACAACGAATGTTTTGGCGCCTGTTCATTTGACAAAGCTGTTCATGAACTTAAAATCGTTAGAAACTATTATAAATGTTACATCAGGTTTGGCATTTGTCCCGCTTTCAAAAGTTCCCGTTTATTGTGCGACAAAAGCATTTATGCGTTCGTTCACGCTTTCATTGAGACGCATGTTGAAATCAACGGGCATTGAAGTAATTGAAATGATACCACCGGCTTTGAACACAGATCTTGGTGGAAAAGGCATACACGATGGACAACCTGCCGTCAGTGATTTTGTAGAAGCCGTATTCCAACAGATGAAAGAAGGAAAAAAAGAATTGACATTCGGAACAAGTGAAGCAAGGGCAAAAGCAAATAATGAAACTATAACTGACTATTTTAATAAAATGAACCCATAACCGGCCTGATTGCATATTGAAAAGGCGAAAGAAAAATTATCTACTACCGATTTTTTAATGAGCAAAATTGCATACGAATTGGGTTTTGAACATTCGCAGTCGTTCAGCAAGTTATTTAATACAAAGACTAATCTTTCTTCTTTGGAATTTCGGCAGTCATTCAATTGACAAAACCGCTGACGCTAACATTGCATGCTGCTATCCCGCCGTCGCAAATACCGATTCGTGTGTGTCTTGAACAGATTCCTAATATTGAAAAAGGAAGCTGATGCTGTACAAAAGATGGAAGACTCTTCACAAGAATTATCATTTACAAGTGCGGAGGTCAAGCGAACCGACTGGCTGACT
>WNGE01016951.1_pt1 | contig 13062 bp, 10 predicted proteins | sample 5400651 | NCBI WGS metagenome assembly WNGE01 (sample SAMN13153370, study PRJNA577476) | soil metagenome | isolation source: 60 cm soil or saprolite under grassland replicate 2 | place: USA:California | collected 2016-06-15 | reverse complement strand
TTCTGTGTTTTGCCGTCGAGCGCCGGGTTAAAAATACCTTTTGCCTATCCTTAACAAAATTTCACGTTATATGAAAACGTCCGCCGCGCAAGTAAAATGTAGCGCGTGCGAGGAGGTCGATTACGCAGCTCCGATGAGACGCATGTGTCCTGTTGCTCTCATGTGCCCCATCGGTGCAGGCCGCTACCACAAACACGCAAAACGTCTGCGCAAATGCGCAGCCTATTTAATTTCAACCTTCGCGCCTGCGGCCTCGATCTTCTTCTTGATTTCGGCCGCTTCTTCCTTTGTCACGCCTTCTTTAATGGTCTTGGGGGCTCCTTCCACAAGCGCTTTGGCATCCGCCAAGCCCAGACCAGGCACAGCGCCCCGAACTTCTTTAATCACAGCGATCTTGTTCGAGCCCATTTCCTTTAAGATGATATCGAATGTGCTCTTTTCTTCAGCTGGTGCCGATACCGGCGCTCCTCCTGCCACAGGGCCAGCCGCGACCCCGACTGCTGTCGGGGCTGCGCTCACTCCCCATTTTTCTTCGAGTTGCTTGACCAATCCAGCAATCTCCAGCACGGACAATCCGCTAAGTTGCTCCACCAATTTATCTGTATCTGCCATTTTATTTTTCCTCCAATTGCCGCCTCCGAAAGCTTTCGGAGAATTAAAGCCGATAGCCATCGGCTCGGTCAGTTTTCGTTTTGTTACTCGCCCTGCAAAGACAAGGCGAAATTTCTTACGCTGCCGCTTCTGCTGGCGTGCCCTCCTTTTCTGCTTTCGCTTTCAACAAGCGCGCCAATGCCGAGCCTGGTTCGTTCAACAGACGGACAAGACGCGTTGCCGGAGACAAGAGCAGCCCAAGCAGTTGCGCCTGCAAAACTTCGCGTGGCGGCAGGTCCGCCAATGTTTCCAATTCCGCCGTAGAAAGAAGGGCGCGATCGACAAAGCCAATTTTGAGCGCTGCGATCTTAAATTCGGTGGCAAATCTTTTAAAGATTTTCGCGACTGGCGCCACATCTTTTTCCCCGGTAACGACTGCGGTCTGGCCGACCAGCTTGTCGCTGACATCCGGAAAACCAGAGTCGGTCATGGCACGCTTGAGAAAATTATTTTTCACCACGTGCACTTCCGCACCCGTTGACGCAAGCCGATTTCGCAATTCGCCAAAATCGCCAACTTTCATATGCTGGTAATCGGTCACAAGCACGAAGGGCGAGTGTTTCAACCTCTCGGCAAGATCTGAGACGATGCGGGCTTTTTCTGGTCGCATATTGGCGATCTAGTCTAATTATTGTCTATTGTCGATTTTGGGCTCAGACACTCAAATACGGCGCTGGATCGACGCGGACTCCCGGAGACATCGTCGCACTAATTGTCACGCCTTCAAGGTAACGTCCTTTCGCCGTCGCCGGGCGCGCCCGGACAACCGCTTCGATCACTGCGTTTCCATTTTCAACCAGTGCCTGTTCTTGAAACGAAAATTTTCCAACCGGCACTGCGACATTGCCATTCTTGTCGAGCTTGAATTCAACGCGGCCGGCTTTCACTTCCTGGACAGCCTTTGCCGTGTCGTCGGTTACCGTCCCGGTCCTGGGATTGGGCATCAGTCCGCGCGGGCCCAGCACTTTCCCAAGCTTTCGAACTTCTGCCATTGCTGCCGGCGTGGCGATAGCGACGTCAAAATCCTGAAAACCCTCCTGGCATTTCTGAATTAAGTCTTTCATGCCGACGAATTCTGCGCCTGCTTCTTTGGCTGCCTTCGCTGCCTCACCTTCTGCGAAAACGAGCACGCGCACCTGTTTGCCGCTTCCATGGGGCAGCGGACAGGTCCCGCGCACCATCTGGTCGGATTGCTTTGGATCAACACCCAGCCGAAACGAAACCGTCACTGTCTGATCGAATTTAGTCGCGGGCATTTTTTTTAGCGTCGAGACGGCATCGGGCAGATTGTAAGTCTTCGTCCGGTCTACCTGCTCGACGGCGGCGCGATATCTTTTGGACCGATTATGTTGCATAATCGGTCATTCTCAGAGCCTGCCCTGAGCGAAGTCGAATGGGTTTACTGCGATTTTTTTGCATGGCGTTTTCAGTTCCAACGAGCCGTGAAGCTCTCCTGATTTATGTTCCGCGCAGCTATTGGAGCAACGGGAATGCGTAAACTAGCGGCATCGACCTGCCTGTCAACCAGTTCACCGATCAGCCTCCTCTTTTCCTACGCGCGGCATCGATGACCGGGTCCAATCGCAGGAAAAGCTTTAGGGCAGCACAATCGATGATTCCAACATAACAGGCTAGCAGATCGTGTCCTAGATAACCAAAAAACACATTCTCCGTTTCGCCGCTCTTCGAGTGTGGCAAGTCCGCCACGCCCACCCATTGCGGAGGGACGCTAAAGTTACCTATCTCCATTGTCGTAAAGTGAGCTTTCTGGATGACGCTTACATTCTTGCCAACGTCTTGAACTCCGAGTTGGGTCCAGAAGCGTGCCGCTGAGGCGAGACGCATATTAAGGCCGGCAATCGCATTCTGGCTAAGCAGGGTATGCGCAGCGCCGGTGTCTACGACGAAGTAGCCGGAGCGTCCGTTTATCCGAGCCGGAACGGTCAATCCACGGTGACTTATAGGCTTCATTGGAATTTCCGTGCAACCCCCCGCTCTTAATCCCGCGCTCAACGTTGCCGAAGTAGACGGCGCCGAGGGAGGCTTGAGAAAAAGATGCATTCGGAAGCAATCGATTACCGCTTGGTGACGGTGGAGAAAATCAATTCCCAGGAGCCCATCCACGCTCGAGGCTCCAGGTTTGCTGCCAAAGGACGAGAAATCCCACGCGCTCACGGGATGTGCGCCCGCCTGGTACGGACCCACCTGAAAATCCTTGATTTCGCCAGCCTTAATATTTTTGCCTGCCCACCCCATCATACCATAGACATTCTCTTCTCCTTTTGTGAGAGGCAGACCGAGCGACCTCAGGAGTGCCGACGCAATAACAGTCTGGCCTGCTCCTGTATCGACGATCAAACTGGCGGAACGCCCGTTGAGTTTGCACGAGACGTAAAATTCGTTACCCGCCCTCTTCAACGTCAACGGAGTGTAGCCCTCTTCTATTAGCACGCCGGCGATGCTCGATACTTTGGGCGCGCCAAATAGATAGGCAGACGTGAAAGCAATCGCGGCTGCGATTGCAAAAACGAGCAGATTTTTCCGCATGGAAGCTCCTTTTTAACCAGCAAGAAGTTTCATGCCAAGCCGATATCTTTCGCGGCCACGACTATTAGTCAGCTGGCAAAATGAAATCATTCGTCGCCGACTACGCAGAAGGCGGCGGAGTCGCCAGTTAGTTTCGGACAACTCTCCCTTCTTTCATGGCAAACGAAACGCGTTCTGTCGCCGTAATGTCCGCAGTTGGATCGCCCGCCTTCTGGTTTTCCTCCGGTCCATCAGCAGCGCGGTCCGCATAATCCCGCTCGCGTCCAAAAAGAAAATCGCGAAAACCGTCGGACTCCGGGTTCCGAATGACCGCCGCGGTAAAGAGATTGTCGATCCTATCGCAGATCGGCCGATTCGGCGGCCATCACTGGCTCGGCTTCTTCAGTCGTTTCGGCCATCACTTCGTCGGTTTGCGTAACGCGCACAACCTCTTCGATTGTCGTTTGGCCTTGCGCGACACGCCGCCAGCCGTCCTGCCGCAGCGTTTCCATGCCTTCGGCGATGGCACACTGCTTGAGCTCGCCGCCGTCGGACTTCCGCATGATCAGCTTTCTCAAGGGTTCAGTGACAAGGCAAATCTCGTAGATTGCTGCGCGACCCTGATAGCCGGTTTGCCGGCATTGATCGCAACCGGCCCCGCGCTGGAAGCAGGTGCCGAGTTCTTTCACAGGAAAACCAATCTCGGCCAGGTACTCACGCGGGTAATCGACCAGCTGCACGCAATCTGGACAAATTGTGCGCACGAGCCGTTGGGCGATGAACGCTTTCACGACCGACGCGAGCAGGAACGGCTCCACGTCCATGTCAAGCAAGCGGGTGATGCCGCCGACGGCATCGTTTGTGTGGAGCGTGCTGAAAACAAGGTGACCGGTCATCGCTGCGCGAATCGCAATGTCGGCGGTTTCGATGTCGCGAATCTCACCGACCATCACTACGTTGGGATCCTGTCGCAAAATGTGGCGGAGACCTTTCGCAAAGGTCAGGTCGATTTCCGGCTTCACGTCGATTTGCGAAACGCCGGGCAATCGATATTCCACGGGCTCTTCGATGGTAATGATGCGACGCTGCACGGAATTGATGCTGCTGAGAAAGCAATAAAGCGAGGTCGATTTTCCGCAGCCAGTTGGGCCGGTGAGAAGAATGATTCCGTTAGGTTGTGCGAGCAGGCGGCGAATGGTGGCCTCTTGTTTCTCGCTCAAATCAAGACGATCGAATCCAAACTGTTGCTCGCTGCGGCTGAGCAGTCGTAAGCTGATCGATTCTCCGTTGACGGTGGGAATGGTCGACACGCGCACGTCAATATTTTGATTACTCGCCTGCAAATTCATGCGCCCATCCTGCGGCAAACGGCGTTCCGCGATGTCCATGTGCGCCATCACCTTCAGCCGTGAGATGATGGCCGATTGCAATACTCGCAATTGCGGTGGGACGGCTACTTCGTGCAGAATCCCGTCGATTCGATACCGAATGCGCAGATCGTTTTCCAGCGGCTCAACGTGAATATCGGTCGCGCGCTCGATAATTGCCTCGCGAATGATCTGGTTCACAAATTTCACCACAGAGGCTTCGGGATCGTCGGCATTCAGCTCGATCGCAGTCTCCGCATCCTGAAGCACTTCGAAGGCGCGGTTGGTTTTCAGGATTTCGTCGAATGTTTCCGCGCCGACGCCGTAGAGCGCTTTCATTGCGCGCAAAAGCTGCGTGCGCGGCACCAGCACCCATTCGACCGGTTTTTTCAAGAGCTGGGATGCGAGCTGGCGTCCAATCGAATTGAAAAGATCGTACGTCCCCAGCACGACCGAATTTTCCTTCACCTCGATCGGCAGGATGTGATGTTGAAAAACAAAACGGCTCGGTAAGATCGACAATGTCGCGCGATCGATCTTCTTGGGAGTAATCGAGACCACTGGCACACGAAAGAAATTCCCGATCGCGCCGAGGAAGCGTTGCTCGTCCACTTTACCGGAATCCAGGACCTGGCCCACCCAGGAACCGCCATTTGAGTTCACTGCCAATTGCGCTGCTTCCTCGCTCGATGGCACACCGCTCTCGAGCAACAAATTAATCAACGATTGACTGGCAGCTGAGTTCATTCAGACGGGGGCGTGGATGGTATTGACAACCAGAGCAGGAGAAACCGAATGAAGCCGATTTAGGATGTTTCGCAAGCGCTTTCACGCATAGCGCGTAATCTTGGGACAAGAGTCACGGCGCCTGCGAGAGGATTGTCAGGGCATGTGTAATGCTCGCCGGACCGGATCGGTGAGCGTGCCCGTCACCCGCATGGAATAATTCTTTTGCAGGTGGGCAATTGCATCGGCTACCTCTGGAGTAAAGATGCCGTCAATTGGGCCGCAGTAATAGCCGAGCCGGTGCAACGCAGTTTGCATTGAGCCCACATAAGCCGGCTGCACAATCAATTGCTCGGGCGCCTTAAAGTAATAATAGAACCGCCAACGATACCTTGGCGCAAAATCGGTGGCGTTCACAGCCTTCCCTTGATGGACCAGACCCCACTCGTCTCGTTGTGCAAGTGAATCGGTCGAACGAAAAATATCATAATCGACCACGTCGTACTCATCGGCTCGTGCGATAGTTACGCCAAGTCCAAGAATCAAAGCGAGAGCTAATCGTTTCATTAAAGAAATGTTACTACATATCTTTCGCAGCAGGAATATCGGGCGGAGGTAACGTTAACTGTTTACCGGCCTCCGGTTTGGGGCATTCCGGGCACTCGGCCTGATCCAGTTCGGGCCCAAAGTGCGTATTGTTCTCCCATTTTTGCCGCAGCCGATAAGCGTCCAGCTTGGTCAAGGTCACCTGGGGACACATAAGAACAATCAACTCCTGCCGCTGCTTATTGGATGTCGTATTGCGAAAAAGCGCGCCGACGAGCGGGATACGTGAGAGATAAGGAATACCGTTGTAATTTTTCTGCTTGGTATCTTCAATCAACCCGCCTAGGACGATGGTTGATCCGTTCGCCGCGGAAACGTTCGTCCGGATATAACGCGTCGAGATTGTCGGGACCGAATTGCCACTGATAGTTACGTTTCCGCCCTGCACAATACTGTCGATCTTCTGAAGAATATCGAGTGACACTTCCTTCTCGGAATTAATGAGCGGCACGACCTCGAGCTGCAACGCGACCTTTTTGTACTCGATACTCGCCGACACCGCAGCCGTTCCAGTAACAGTAGTTGTGACATTCGTAAGGGTATTTACCGGAACTGGAACCTCTTGCCCGGAAGCGATGATGGCTTTTTTGTTGTTGCTGGTGAAAACCGTCGGCCGCGAGAGCACCTTGAATCGGCCTGTGGCCTCGAGCAGATGCACTATGGACGCGAAAGCGTTGCCGGCTGCCACGTAAATATTGGTTCCGCTACCCACATTCTGAATGATTTGGCTGAAGTTGATCAGGTTGGAGGGATCGAGAATGCTTCCAGTTACTGGCGAAGCTGAGGGATTGGGAACAGGGAGTGGCACATTGACACCCGTAGGCGGGTTGTTGCGGGAAGTCCCCACGAATTGCTTGTATTTTGCAAAATAATCGACGCCGAATTCCTCGTTATTGTTGAGGCTCAGCTGGCCAATCACGACCGCTTTGGGCGCGGTGTCCACTGGCTGCGTGGACAGTTCCTCGGAAATATTCAGGGTACTTTCAGTCGAACCAGTCGCGATGCCGCTCGGGGACCCCGAGGGATATGCGCCTCGTGGTTGTTGCGGTTGCGGAGTCTGACCTGGGGCGCCACCGCCGGTCGGCGCGCCACCTGCCTCTGCGCCTGGTTCGGTTAAAGCCTGCACCAAAATCGGCAGCACCTCACCAGCGGAAATGTATCTCAAAGGCCGCGTGACCGGTTGTCCGAACTCAACATTGGCATCAAATTCCCGGATTAATCTGCGGATGAAGGGCATGTTGATCGGCCGCGTCACAACATGAATGCGGTTGGTGCGGATATCAGCAGTAAGTTTGATCTTGCCCACAATCACCGTTTCTTCCGATAGCCCACTCACTTCACCACCGGTTTCAACCGGCATCGGTTGCGGCACGGATGGAGGCACTCTCACGCTGCGAACCCCAAGTCGGCTCGTTTGCTGACTGTCCTTCTCAAAAATATCTTTGAGCATGTCGGTGACTTTTGTCGCATCGGCGCGGTCAAGTTTGATGAACTCGCTCACAACTTCTGCCGGTGCCACGTCGACTTGCTCGATCACGCTGGCAAGCTGCCGAATGACGTCCGCATTCTGTGTTACCAGAAGGCTCGACGATTTCGGGAGGGCCAGAATATTTATCGTGCCTGAGCTTCCCTGCAAATATGCCATTAGCACTTGTTGAAGCTCCTGCGGGTCGGCGTACTGGAGTCTGAACAGGAAACTGATAACCGGATTGCCCACTGGAATGTCCGTCAGCTCAGAAACAATCGGTACGGCTGCCTTGCGCGGGTTTTGCCCGGCCCCGACCACTTCGACAATCCCGGGTCCTGCAGGAACCATAGAAATTCCGTTCAGGCCCATGCTCATCTCGATGATCTTGATTGCCTCATCCCGAGACACATCTTTGGCGATGAAAATATTGACTTTGCCCTGCACAAAATTGTCCATCACCAGTTTTTTGCCGGTAAGCTGCTCGTAAAGGTGCAGCACATCGACGACATCGCTGTTTGGAAATTGAAGGCGGACCGTCTGAGGTGTGGCCGGAGGCGCAGATGCGGTTGCTGGCCGCGGATTTGCTGTCTGGGCGATGAGGTTCGCTCCTTGGGCACTGGGAAATGACTGGGAAGGCTCGGGCGCATCCTGAGCTGAAACTTCCGTCGCGCCGGCAAGCACGAGCGTGGCAATGCAGAATAGTCCCTTCACAGTCCTGTTTTACCTAGATGAGCAACGATGCTAGTAAATTTGGAATACCCGTCAAATCTATTTCCCCCTCCGGTCGAAACAACCCCCGCTTCTTGCTCGAACTGGACACAACGGGAACGCAACTTATAAGAGACTTCCGATGTTGCAAATGATCTGTCCTGCAGGTTTGGGAAGCGCACGCCGCTCGCGTGTGGTGCCCGTCTGCCCGCCAGGCACATCGAGCGATTCCGAGTACGTACCAGCAGTCCCACCACCACCAAGGCTTTTCAGCGAGCCCACCAAAAGCACACGCGGGCCGCGTGTCCTTCCCGGAACCCCGCGGCTCCCGTGCGCGATCGCCATCACCTCTTGGATTCTGATCGCGATGACAATTTCCGCTACCCCAGAACAAGGCGCCAGCGCAATCGCGGAAATTCGGTTCGTCCTTCGCATGCAACAGGGCGCCTGGAACCGCGGCGATATTGATGGATTCATGAACGCATACGCACGCTCAAAATCGACAACCTTTATTTCAGAAGATACGGTAAGACGCGGCTGGGAAACGGTGCGCGATCGTTATCGGAAAAAATATTCCGATCGGGCGAAGATGGGGGTCCTGACTTTTTCCGATCTCGAGATCGTGCCGCTCTCGTTAGATTCGGCCATGGCGCTTGGACGTTGGAAATTACAACGGGCAAACGATCGGCCGCACGGGCGATTTACCCTCATCTTCAGACGCTTGCCGGAAGGGTGGCGGATTGTGCACGATCACACATCGGCGGCTGCGCCGCCGAAGTAAACCGCAAAAAGAGTTACAAACGTTGCAAAGGTTCAACCCTTGTAACCTTGTAACCTTGTAACGTTTGTAACTCTTTTAACCTGTTCAGCAGCTTCTCATGGATGTTATCGAACCCGCCATTGCTGAAAACCACCACCACGTCTTTCGCTCTCAGCATCGGAATGATCCGATCCACAATCGCGTCGGCGTTCTGCTCATAAAACGCAGGGCGACCCGCTTTGGCGATCGCATCCACAACGGCCTTCGGATTCAATCGCTCCTTTTCGGGGATCTGCTCCAGCCTGGCGACTTGCGCTATCAAAACCCCATCGGCCAATTTTAGCGCGTCAGGAAGCTGCTGCTGAAAAACGGCGCGCCGCGTCGTGTTCGAGCGCGGCTCGAAAATGGCCCACAGCCGGTGGCCGCGATAACGCTGGCGAAGCGCTTGCAGCGTGAGGGCGATTGCCGTCGGATGATGGCCGAAATCGTCAATCACTTTTACGCCGCCCACTTCACCACGGACCTCCTGCCGCCGAGCGATGCCGGAAAAACTCTTGAATGCATTATCGATCTTCGCCTTCGGGACATCGTAAAACCGCGCTGCTATCGCCGCCATCGCCGCGTTGCGGACATTGAATTCGCCGATCAGCGGGACCTCGAAAACATCCTCGCCAAGCTTGAACCGTGCGCCTCCAGCCGAGTAAGCGACGTCTCGAATTCGCTGGGCGCAGTTCTTCGAGAAGCCGACTTCAATCATCGGCGCCAGGCAATCTCTTGCGACTTCGACGCAATTGGGATCGTCGCCATTGAGCAGTACCATGCCATTTTGAGGAACGACATTAAGCAAGCGCCGGAAACTGAGCTTGATTTCATCCAGGTTGTTGAAGATGTCGGCGTGATCGAATTCGATGTTATTTACGATCAATAATTCCGGCAGGTAATGAATGAATTTCGAGCGCTTATCGAAAAAAGCTGAGTCGTACTCATCGCCTTCGATCACAAAATATTTCGAATCGTTCAGACGCGCGCCCTGTCCGAAATTTTTCGGGATTCCGCCAATGAGATAACCGGGTTTGCATCCGGCCTTTTCCATGATCCAGGCGAGCAGTGCGGTCGTGGTTGTTTTGCCATGCGTCCCGGTGGCAACGAGATTATGCCGGCCGCGCAGAAAATAATTTCTCAAGACTTCCGGCAACGAAAAGTAAAGGAGTTTTCGACTGAGCACCGCCTCCACTTCGGGATTGCCGCGCTTCATCGCATTGCCGATCACTACGACGTCGACACCTGATGGAATATTTTCGGCGCGATAGCCTTCCTTCAGCGCAATCCCATTGTTCTCCAGGAAAAGCGACATCGGGGGATAAACATTTTCGTCAGAACCAGTGACTTTGAAGCCGCGCTCTTGCAGCGCCACAGCGACCGATCCCATGGCCGTCCCGCAAATCCCGAGGAAATGAAATTGTCGCGGCGCTTCCTTCACGCGACTTTTCTACGCCACCCGGCAGAAAAAGAAACCACGGATTGCGCGGATTTCACGGATAGACAGGCCGCACGGGCAAAATCCAGCAAAATGCCTGTGTTCGATCCGTGGTTGATTATTTTTTCTGGAACACTTCAACCGCGTCCCAGGCTTCGTCCGGCGCGGCGCTTGTACTGTGGCCGCTTATTTACCAACTGAGTCCTGCAACGTCGAAATCGAATACCCGCGATCCCTCTTGATAAAAGTTGGCCTCGATTCGTAACCGATTCGCCCGCCGTAGTTGCGAGACGAAATCGTTATAGTTTTTAATGAACAATGTCGTTGTTCGGTGGTCTGCAGGCTCGACCGCTCGGAAAGTTTGCGCGCTTTCATCGTCAAAGCGCGCCGTAACTTGGCAGCCATCGTACGCACATAGGAACTGCCCCTGCTCGATTTGGAGAATCACGTCGTTTCCGTGCCGAGGATGTTTACGCAACGCAAGAACTGCATGCTGTGCTCGGGAATACGGGAAGCGAAAAGTGACGGTGTTGCTAGACTTGATGGCGGCTTGTTTAACTGCGCCATTCGCCATGTTGTCGGAATCCTCAGTGTACTCCCATGTCGGCGACGGCGAGCTGTCGACTCCACGTGATGATTCGTGCGCCGAGAGTGTGGGAGAATGACTGGAAAGTCCAGCAACAAACCCGACGCTAACAAAAGGCGCAATCGCAATAAACAATGGAGCACCCAAAAAAGATGCGAACAAAAGGAGAAGCCCTTCTGCGGTGCCGCCCCTGGATAGTACAACGATGGCCAGAATAAATGCGACAAGGAGAAGCGGTATCGCGAGAAGCCACGCACCAAAACCAAGAAATGGGATTAAAGAAACACCGCACGTGATGCAGATTAGAATCCACCCAGCATTGGCAGGTGTTCGATACGCAGGCTGTTGAGTGGTCATTTCTTTTCCGAGCGAAGCAAGGAATCTTAACAGTCGCGGCCATGATCACACAAACTAATTAGCGTGATCAATCATTTGCCGGCGCTTTCTTGGTCGTGCCGATTCTCTCACCCTGAAAGCGTGAGTTTGGCTAATTAATTAACCCGCCAACCACGCGAATTCAGATAAATCAGAATTTAGAATCGCAACATTCGCGTCTATTCGCGGGCAGCTTTACTTCTTCTCCAACGGCCTCCACCGCATCCTAGGCTTCGTCCGCGGTTGTTGCTCGTGTTCGAGTTCGCCTTTTGTCATTCCGACCGAAGTGGAGGATCTCATTGTTTTGAAGGCGACGAAATTCGAGATGTCTCGACTCCGCTCGATATGACAGAATAGCGCGGCTTGAATCGCGGCTGTCATTTTTTCTGGAATACCTCGACCGCGTCCCAAGCTTCGTCCGGCGGTTGTTGCTCGTATTCGAGCGCGCGATCGAGATACATTTTGGCAAGAAAATCGTCCGGATAAAATTCGAGGAAACGCGAGAATAAAATTTTCGCATCGATGAAATCACGTGCCCGAAACTTCTCCAATCCCTCTTCATAAGACTCGAGCCACTTCAGAAATTCTGGATCGACATCTTCATTACGTGGCCCAATGACGGTCAAAACGTCCACCGGCTTGGTTTTTCCTTTCACCTGCACGCGCGCCACCGAGCGCAGGTGAAATTCGTCGCGCACTAGCTCGGCCGCCGTCGCGCCGATCAAAATATCGACACCGTAAATTCGAGTGAGACCTTCGAGTCGCGACGCCAGATTAACCGAGTCGCCAATGACAGTGGGATCCATGCGCTCCTGCGATCCGATATTGCCGACAATTACTTCACCGTGATTGATGCCGATGCCCATGCCGAGCCCCATTCGACCTTCGCCGCGCCACTTTTCGTTGAGCTGCCGCAGCTCGCGCCGCATTCCCAGCGCTGCGCGCGCGCAGTTTTTGGCGTCCTGCGTCACGCCAAAGCTGCGCACGTTTCCCCAGACGGCCATGATCGCGTCGCCAATGAATTTATCGAGTGTGCCGCCGTTGTTGAACACGACCGAAGTCATGCGGCTGAGGTATTCATTAAGGTGGGCGACCAATGCTTCGGGATCGGCTTTTTCCGACAATGTGGTGAAACCAATCAAGTCTGAGAACAGGATCGTCACCGGCACACGCGCGCCGCGGAGCGTGCTGTAGTAACTGTCCGGATTTTCCAGAACTTCCTTGACCAGATTTTTCGAGACGTAGCGTTCAAGCGTGCGTCGCGTCCGCAATTTCTCCAGGCGTTCCAGGGCGTATTCGAAGCCGAGCGAAAATAATCCGCTTAGTAATAAAGCCGAAAGGACCGGGACGGTGAGAAGCAGCAGCCCCGATTTATCGTAAAAGAATCGCGCCGCGCCAAGATACACGAGCGCAATTGCAATGAGAGCGCCCAGGCAAAGCAGGGGCCGGCGCAGAAAGGCAATGAGCAACCACGCGATCACTCCGGCTGCGCCGACAAGCGCCAGCCCGGTTTTTTCTGGCGTCGCCTGCAAGAATTCATGGTGAAGCGCCGCGGCCATCGCCTGTAAATGAAGTGCCGGCCCCGGTGTCATTGGGCTCATTGGCGTATCGGCCAGGTCATGTAGAACCTGCGCAGAGAGTCCCACTATGACGATCTTGTCCTTGAAAAACACGCCGTCGGCATAGTTGGCATGCCAAAATTTCGGATCGAAAACTTCGTAGAGCGGGCGTGGCTCGAATGCGTCGAGCGCGGTAAAGCGAATCATATGGCCACGAAAATCATTCGGCACATCGCTCCCGTGACCCATCTTC
>WNGE01012004.1_pt1 | contig 13066 bp, 9 predicted proteins | sample 5400651 | NCBI WGS metagenome assembly WNGE01 (sample SAMN13153370, study PRJNA577476) | soil metagenome | isolation source: 60 cm soil or saprolite under grassland replicate 2 | place: USA:California | collected 2016-06-15 | reverse complement strand
CTCCCGTCGTGAGAAAGCGGTAGGCGCCCTCGCGCACGGCGTCGTTCTCGATGCCCTTGCGGGCGAGCGTCTCCGCCACCTCGCGGGCCGTCTCCTCGGCCGAGAAGACAAGCGTCACGTCGCGGCCGAAGACGCGCTGAAGGATCGGTCTGATGAGGGGATAGTGCGTACAGCCCAGGATGACGGTGTCGACCTCGGCCTGCCTGAGCGGCGCTGCGTACTCGCGTACGGCACGCTCGGTCTCCTCGTCGTAGGGGTCGTCGCCTTCGATGAGCGGCACGAGCCGCGGGCACGCGACGGGGAAGAGCGAGACGCCGGCATCGAGCGCGTGCACGAGCTCGGCATAGCGGGCGCCGTCGACCGTCGCCTGCGTGGCGAGCAGCCCGATCCGGCGGTTGCGCGTCGCCTGCACGGCCGCGTGCGCCTCGGGCGTGATCACGCCGATCACCGGCACCCGCAGCTCCTCCTGCAGCTGTGGCAGCGCGGCGGAGGTTGCAGCGTTGCACGCGACGAGGATCAGCTTCACGTCCTGCTCCTCGAGGAATACGCCGATCTCACGCGCGAAGCGCCGGATCTCGGAGAGCGGGCGCGGCCCGTACGGCAGGCGCGCGTGGTCGCCGAGATAGATGAAGTCCTCGTGCGGCATCGTCACGAGGCATTCGTGGAGTACGGTCAATCCGCCGACGCCGGAGTCGAAGACGCCGATCGGGCGCGCATCCATGGCGCTGATCTTAGAACCGGGATACCCTGTCGCCGGTCGTGGGACGCCGGGTCGTGCTGCTCGCTTCACTTCTCGCTGCGCTTGCGCTCGGCGGATCGGTATCCGCGGCGGCCGCGTCCCAGGAAGTCACGATCACCGCCTCCGACGGCGCGAAGCTGGCCTGCGGGCTCTTCGAGCCCGAGGGCACTCCGCCGGCGGGCGGCTGGCCGGCGATCATGATGTTCCACGGGCTCGGCGGCAAGCGGCAGGATTTGTATCCGCTCGGAGTCCAGTTCGCGCCCGCCTTTGCCTCGCTCATGTGCGACGCCCGGGGACATGGAGTGTCTGAAGGGCTGTTCGGGCTCGACGGGCCGCGCGACGTGCAGGACACGAAGGAGCTCTTCGCCTGGCTGGCCGCGCGCCCGGAGATCTCCGACACGCAGATCGGCGCGCTCGGCATCTCGCTCGGCGGCGGTGCGGTCTGGAACGCGACGACGGCCGGCGTCCCGTTCAAGGCCATCGTCCCGGTGATCACCTGGACGAACCTCGCGACCGCGCTCGCACCGCAGGGGCTCTCGAAGTCGGGCCTTGTGCAATACCTCGCACAGCTCGTGCCGGAGAGCCGCTGGGATCCGGAGCTGCTCGCCTCGAAGGCCTCGCTCATCACGAGCACGAACATGGCGACGGTCACGGCGCTCACCGCGAGCCGCTCACCGCTCTCGAAGCTCGGGTCGGTGACGACGCCGACGCTGCTGATCCAGGGCCGCCGCGATTTCCTCTTCGACATCGACCAGGCGCTCGCGGCCTACAACGCGCTCCGCGGGCCGAAGCGGCTGTACGTCGGCGACCTCGGGCACCCGCCGGGGATCACGCCTGCGAGCGCGCCCGACGCAACCGAGTACTGGGGCGACGCGTACAAGTGGTTCGACCGCTTTCTCAACGGCAAGGCGAACGGGATCGACAAAAAGGTCGTCGAGCTCGGCCACGACCCGTACGACGGCAAGACGACGATCTACGCGGCGTTACCGCAGACGAAGACAGCCTCCGTGCTTCTGCCCGGCTCGACGACGATGTCGGGCGCGAACGGCAAGGTCATGCGCGGCGTGCGCATCACGGGTGGTCCGAACGAGACGTTCGGCGTCTCGACTGTCGTCGTCCGCTACTCCGGCGCGAAGAGCTGGGACCGGCTCGTCGCGGTGCTCGCAACGGGCACGACGCCGATCACTGCGGGCGGCGTAAAGCTCAGCGCGACGAAGGGAACGGTGACGATCAAGCTGATGAATCAGGCGCTGCGCGTCGGCGCGGGCGCGAAGCTTACGCTCTATCTCGGGTCGACCTCCCTTGTCCAGAGCTCGGCGAACGCGCTCTACCTCGCGTCCGTCGCGCCAGACGCGCAGATCACGATCGGCCGGGTCACGCTGAACGTCTCGAAGCTGAAGAAGGCGGTGTCGACCGGCAAAGGCTCACGGCGACTGCACACGCGCCACCCGACACCGGGCGTCACGAAGACGCAGATCGTGCTCGGCGCGACCGGCCCGCTGACCGGGGCGGAGTCGCAGTACCAGCCGACGCTGAGCGGCGCGAAGGCGTACTTCGACTATGTCAACGCGCACGGCGGCGTCAACGGTCGGAAGATCGTCTACACGATCGAGGACGACCAGTACAACCCCGCGCAGACGGTTCCGCTGACGCAAAAGCTCGTCGAGCAGGACGGCGTGTTCGCAATCTTCAACTCGATCGGCACGGAGCACGCTCTCGCCGTTCGCCAGTACCTGAATGACAAGAAGGTGCCGCAGCTCTTCGTCGGCAGCGGCGCTGCGGTGATCGGCCGGGAGCACACGAAGTTCCCGTGGACGATCGGACTCCTGCCGAGCTTCGAGGGCGAAGGCCTCATCTACGGTCGGCTAATCGCGAAGGATCACCCGAAGGCCAAGATCGCGGTGCTCTACGAGGGCGACGAGTACGGGAACGAGCTGCTCGCCGGCCTGAAGCGAGGGCTCGGCGCCAGAGCGGGCCAGATCGTGGCGACACAGCCGTATGCCCTTCTCGACGCGTCGGTGACGCAGCAGGTGCAGACCCTCAAGGCCTCCGGCGCCGACACGTTCGTCATCTTCGCGCTGCCGAAGCAGGCGATCCAGGCATTCGTCGCGGCCGACAAGCTCGGGTGGAAGCCGGTGGAATACGTGACCTCCGTGTCGATCGATCCGGCGGTGATGCAGATCGTGAAGCTCAACGCGAGCCCGGGCGCCGGAGTCGGCGCGACGTCGACCGCATTCCTGCACGACCCCACGAACCCGACGCAGAAGCGCTCGCCGGGGGTGAAGCTCTACCTCCAGATCATGAAGCGCTACCTCGGAGGAGAGGATCCGAAAGCGGTCGCACACATCTACGGGATGATGGCCGCGTACACGATGGTCGAGGCGCTGAAGCGTGCAGGCGCGAACCCGACGCGCGCGAGCCTGCTTCGTGCAGCGCAGCATCTCGACGTCGCGAACCCGTTCCTCCTGCCCGGCGTACGGATCACGACCTCGCCGTCCAACTACTTCCCGATCACGAAGACGTACCTCGTGCGCTACCAGCACGGGTTCTGGAACGTACTCGGAAGACCCCTTGCGACTTCCTAACGGAAAGGACTGACGCATGAAGACACCCTTGCGCGCCGCGATCGTCGCCGTAGCCGCGGTCGCGACGCTCGCGTTCGCGAACGCCGCCCTCGCCGCCAACACCGGCTCGATCGCCGTCTGGCACGACCCGATGGTGCTCGCCGGCTCGAAGTCGACCACCATTCACATCAAGCTGCCGGAGACGAGCGATCCCATCGCCGCACTGAACATCTTCACGGGCGCAGGCTACGGCGTGACCCTCGGCCAGGCCGCCGGGACGACGATTGGAAGCGTCGAGGCAACTGCGCTCTCGCGCGACAACAACCTCACGCTTCCTCTGTCCGGCACCGTTACGACCGACGATCCCGCAAAGCATACGACGGACGTCTGCTCGCCCGGCTCGAACGCCGCCGTGTGGAACCTCAATCTCTCGGTCGCCGGCCAGACCCTGGTGGTGCCCCTCTACGTCAATCCGACGTCCGGGGCCGCGCAGGCGCTCGGCGGTTACAACCTGAAGGTCTGCCTGCCGCCGCCTGACGTTCCCGTGGGCACGCCGGGACGCGCGTTCCAGGGCGCACAAGTACTCGATGCGAAGTTCACGGTGAACGGCATCTTCACCACGCCGACGGGCGGTGGGCTCGTGAAATGGGAGTCGCTGTTCACGCCCTACAACCCGGGCAAGGGCACCGCGAACCCGGCCGGCACGTTCGAGGCGCGGGCGCTCGCGCCGCTGCCGATCATCCTCGGCATCCACGCCTCGTACAAGAAGAAGACGGCCACGTGGCAGCTGAACGGCAGGCTGACGGAGGGCGGGCTCGCAGTGCCGGCCAACACCCTCGTCGTCGTCTACAAGGGGACGTCGAGCACGGTCTTGAGGAAGGTCGCGACCGCGAAGGTGAACGCCGCCGGCAACTGGAGTGTGTCCGGAAAGTTGAAGCCGAAGAAGACGACCTTCGCAAGGGTGCGCGAACCCGGTGACTGCAGTCGCTCCCGCCGGGTGCGTGAGCGCCTCGCTCTCGCCGTGGAACGTGAAGAGCGCTGTCGTGCGCGTGAAGCCGTAGCGGACGATCCTCGGGGTCAGGTCTTGCATTAACGTGCCGGGCCTGACCCCGATTCGCATCGGCACCTGTTCCTGGGCGGACGAAGCGCTCTCCAAGTACTTCTATCCGCCGAAGTTCCCCGCCAAGGAGCGGCTCGCGTACTACGCCGAGCATTTCGACACGGTCGAGGTCGACTCGACGTACTACCGGCTCCCGGGCGAGGAGATGGTGCAGGGGTGGGCCGACCGGACGCCGGACGGATTCACGATGCACGTGAAGGCGTTCGGGCTGATGACCCGCCATCCGGTGAAGCTCGAGGTGCTGCCGGAGGATCTGCGCGACGCGATGCCGGTGGACGAGCGCGGGCGCGTCGACCGCCCTCCCCGCGAGCTGCGGGGCGAAGTGTTTCGCCGCTTCTTGGCCGCGCTCGAGCCGCTGCGCGCGACGGGCAAGCTCGGCGGCATCCTCTTCCAGTTCCCGCCGTACGTCGTCTACAAGGAACGCTCGCTCGAGTACCTGCAATGGGCGCGCGAGCTGCTCGGCGGCGACGAGATGCTCGTCGAGTTCAGGCACCGTTCGTGGCTGGACGACGAGAACCGCGCCGAGACCCTCTCGTTCCTCGAGGACCTCGGTGCGGCGTACGTGACCGTCGACGCGCCGAAGTCGGACAGCGCGAAGAACCTGATCCCGACCGTGCCGGCGGTGACATCCGACACCGCGTACGTCCGCTTCCACGGACGCAACCTTGGGACCTGGAACAAGCGCGGCGGGTCGGCGGCGGAACGGTTCGACTACCTCTACTCCGACGCGGAGCTCGAGGAGTGGGTGCCGGCGCTGAAGGAGCTCGCGGGCCGGTCCGAGAAGGCGTTCGCGTTCTTCAACAACAACTCGAGCTCGGAGGACCCGGAGAACCCGCTCGGCCGGGTCTCCCAGGCGGCGGCGAACGCGCGGCAGCTGCGGCGGCTGCTCGACATGAACAGGATTCCGGCCACCGGAGGCGACTAAAATTCGGGCGTGCACGTCCTCTCGGTGATCCACGGCGACGAGGCGCGGACGGAGCTCTTTGCACCGGTCGTCCAGGACGCGGGGCACTCGCTCGACGAGTGGAGTTTCGTGTGGGGAACGCCACCTCCGCGGCCGCTCGATTCGTACGACGCCGTCCTCGTCTTCGGCGGTGCGATGCATGCCGACCAGGATGCGCACCATCCGTGGCTGCGCGAAGAGACGATGTGGCTCCAGCAGCTGCTCGACCGCCATCGGCCCGTGCTCGGGGTATGCCTCGGCGTGCAGCTGCTCGCACGGGCGGCAGGGTCGTGGGTGGCCCCGGTGAAGGGCGGCGCCGAAATCGGCTGGTACGGCGTCGAGCTTACTGAGGAGGGCGCCGCGGATCCCGTTCTCGGCGCGTTGCCGCCCTCGTTCGAAGCGCTCCAGTGGCATCACTACACCTACGGCTTGCCCGCAGGCGCGGTCGAGCTTGCGCGCAGCGAGGCCTGCACGCAGGCGTTCCGGCTCGGCGACGCGTGCTGGGGCGTGCAGTTCCATCCCGAGGTGACGCGAACCCAGCTCGACGGCTGGCTGCTGGACACGGGCGACCCGCCGCCGGACGCGGAGTCCCTGCGGGCCGAGACGCCCGCAAAGATCGACCGCTGGAACGAGCTCGGACGGACGCTCTGCGGCGCGTTTCTCGAAGCCGCCGAGCGAGTCCTCGCGCGAGCGGCGTGAACACTCCCAAGTGACAAGTTGTCACTTGGGAAGTACGGGGTCAGCGTTCGAGCGGGAGCTCGTTGTGGCGGCTCCACTCGTGCCACGAGCCCGCGTAGTTTCGCGCGTCGTAGCCGGCACTCCGTAGCGCGAGCGTCGCGAGCGCCGAGCGCGAGCCGGAGTGGCAGTACGCCACGACCTCGGCTCCTTCGGGCGCACCGACGAGCTCGCGGATTCGCTCCGGCGCCAGCGGCACGCCGGGACCCGCGAACAGGGTTCCGACCTCGACCCGCGCCGCGCCGGGGATGTGCCCCTGACGCGGGTCGCACGGACTCCCGGCCTTGCCCGTGTACTCCTCCTCGCGGCGGACGTCGAGAATCGTGAGCGACGGATCGTCGAGCCGCGACGCGAGCTCCTGCCGGGTAGGAAATGCGCGTGCATTCGGCTCGAGCGACGCTTCGCGCACCGGCTCGAGCTCGACCGCGCCCTGCACGAGCTCGCCCTGCCACCCTGCCATGCCGCCGAGCAGGATCGCCACGCGCGGGTGGCCTGCGAGCTCCGCCATCTGCGCGGCCGGCATCGCACCGACGCCGTCGCCGCGGTCGACCAGGAGGAGCCGCTCCGCGCCGGTGATCCCGTGGCGGCGCAATCGAAGCGCGACCTCCTTCGCGAGCTCCGCCACCATCGCCTCGTCGGCTCCCGGCGGCGGCGAGCCGAGCACGAGCGGGCGCGAACCGGGGATGTGCCCGCGCATGTGCGCGTTCGGGCCGCGAACGTCGCCGACGACGAGATCGTCTGCGCCGAGCTGAGCCGAGAGCCAGGCGGCATCGACGACGCGTGGGAACTCAGACCCCATTGCGAAAGAACCTACAGCGCCGCGATGACCTGTGCCTCCGCGGCGACCGCCGGCCGCTCGAGCAGGCGGTCGAGCCACTCGGCCACGTTCCCGTCGACCTGCACGCCCAGGAGGTCGCGCGCGCGAAGCAGCCAAGGCACGTACGCGATGTCCGCGAGCCCGTACTCGCGGCCGCCGAGCCACGGGCGGACGGCCAGCGCGGCGTCGAGCTTCGCGAGCTCCGCGTCGAGGCGCTCGGCGGCGCCGTCCTCGCCGCGGCGGAGCGAGTAGTACGGCCTCGTGAAGTCGTCGTGCCGGAAGATCCAGAGGCGCGCCAGGGCACGGTCGGCGGGATCCGCCGGAAGAAGCGCCGGCTCGGGATAGCGCTCCTCGAGGTACTCCATGATCACTGCCGACTCCGGCAGCACCCAGCCGTCCTCCTCGACCACCGGGACGCGCCCGGTCGCGTTCTTGTCGTAGATCCACGCCGGCCGGTCGGACAGATCGATCTCGACCGCCTCGAACTCGACGTCTTTCTCCGCGAGCACGATACGCACGCGGGCGCAGTACGGACAACGCGCCGCGTCGTAGAGCGTCAGCATCAGCCCGACCACCCGTGCGTCGCCTCGGCGATGCCGAGCACGCCGGCGATCTGCGCGAGGAGCTCCGGCGCAGGCGGCAGCTCGGAAAGCGACGCAGCCGTCCGCGCAACCTCGCGGACGCGAGCCGGGTCTGCGCCGGTCAGCCGTGAGACGACCGTCGGATTGGCGCCGAGCGCTACGACGTCGCCGGGCGGCAGCGGGCCGCGGTACTCCGGCACCGATACGTACTCGTCGACGGCTCCGCCGCGGTCGAAGAGCGTGTAGTGCACGACGGCTCCTTCCTCGACTCCGATCGCAAGCACGACCCCGCCCGTCGAGTACGACAGCTCCCTGGCGAGCCGCTGCAGGACGTTCGGATCGCGGTCGCAGAGCTCGTCGTGGACGTGCACCCAGCCGTGGTCGGGCCCTGTGACGCTCGTGCCGGCGGTGCGTCCAAAGCGCGGCAGCGCTTTCTGCACCGCGCGCTCAACCGCGGTGACGTCATCGGTCTGGACATGGATCGAGCCAAACGTCGGGCCCTTCTCGGTCGCGGCCAGCCGGTCGACGAGCTCGTCGACGCGCGCCGCGAGGGTGAGCTCCGCCGGTGCGAAGCCGAAGCGCTCGTAGACCGAGCGCGCACCTTGGTTCGAGGCGAGCACCTCGAGCTCGAGCACCTCTGCGCCCTGCTCGCGCAACTGCACGGCAGTCTCGCGCACGAGCTCTGACGCGACGCCGCGCTGCCGCGCCTCGGGTCGCACGTAAAGGATGTGGAGGAAGCCGAGCCGCGCGCCCTTCTTCGCAGCGACCGCGAGGCCTACCGGTACGCCGTCCTCCTCCGCGAGCAGGACAACATCCTTGTCGGCGATCGCCCGCTCGAGCTCGGCGAGATCGTTGTCGCTGTCGTCGTCCCGCCACGGCGCGTCGGGGATCTCCGAGTCGAACGCCTGCCACAGCTCGCGGACGAGCGGAAGGTCGCCGGGTGTCGCTGGACGGATCACGGGATGCGTTGCGCGAGGAGCAGGTAGTGGGCAGAGAGATTCTCGAACGGGTGAAAGCGCTCGCGCGCATCCCGCACGTCCAGTCCACCATAGAGATCCGCCACCGCCTTCCGCAGCGCGAGGTCGCCCCAGGGCCACGCGTGCGGCCGGGCGAGGTGCCGCGCGAGGAACCAGTCGGCCGTCCACTCGCCGAGCCCGCGCAGCGCGACGAGCCGAGCCTTCACCTCCTCGTCGGGAAGCTCGGCAAGCGCATCGAGGTCGAGGTCGGAGCGCGCGAGACCGACGACGTACTCGGCTTTGCGCCGCGAGAAGCCGAGTGCGAAGAGCTCGTCCTCGGTCGCAGCCGCGACCCGCCCGCGCGTCGGAAACGACCAGGCCTCCCCGGTCTGACGGCCGTAGCGCTCGATCAGCCGGTTGCGGATCGCGACCGCGCTGAAGAGCGAGACCTGCTGCGCGGTGATCGCGCCGACGAGCATCTCGAACGGATCGGGAGTCAGCGGTGGACGGAACCCCTCGAGTCGCGGGACGACCTCTCGGAGCACCTGGTCGCTCGCCGCCCAGGTGTAGAAGGGCTCGAGCTCGAACGCGAAGCCGAGCAGCCTCCGCACGACCGGCTCCGTCTCGGCGTCGAGCGGCTCGACGTCGACGCCGCCGGGCGCCGCCTCGATCCGCACCTCGCGGCCGCCGACCGCGCGGTGCAACCCGCCTTCGTGCCACACGTTCGCGCGGTCGACGCCGAACGCACGAAAGCGCTCGGTGGAGAGCGCGAACGCGAACGGTCCCGGCAGGGCGAGAAACGCCATGGCGTGACGGTAGTCGCCGGATCCTCCGCGGTCGTTTCGGAACGACTGCAACCCGACTAAAGTGCCTCTTCTGCTCTTTATGTGGGTAGTTGGATCGTGATTGGTCCGCAGCAGAGGTGGATGAGCGCGATCAGGGGGTCGGGGCTGTGGAAGCCGTAGCTGCGGTGGTTGATCAGGCGGATTCGTGCGTTGAGTGCTTCGAGGCGGCTGTTGGAGAGGCCGAGCTCGATCGCGGCCAGGACGCCGTCGCGGTGTTTGCGTAGCGAGCGTGCTAGTCGCGCAAAACGGGGCGAGCTCGCAGTGGCCGGCGGTGGTGATCCAGCTGTCGAGCAGCGGCCCGGCGTCGCGGGGCGCGGCTGCGTAGATCGCGCGTAGTTGTTCTTTGAGCAGGTAGGCGCGGTAGAGGCGCTCGTTTTCGCGCTCCAGGATCGCGAGCGTCTCGGTCTGCTGTTCGCTCAGCCGCTCGGGTCGCTTGAGGACCGCCCAGCGGGTCTGCTTGAGCCAGCGGCCGCGGGCGCCGCTTGCTTGCAGTCGCCGCCATTCCTGTTTGCGTACCTGCTCGACGGCCTGGTTGGCGCGCTGGACGACGTGGAAGGGGTCGAAGCAGACGGTGGCCTCGGGTGCGCGGGCGCGGATCGCGTTCAGGAAGGCGGGCCACATGTCGACCGAGACCGCCTCGAGCGTCGCCGTCCGCTCTGGGCCGAGCTGGTCGAAGAAGCCTTCGAGCGTCTGCTGGCTGTGTCCCTTGCCGACCCAGACGACCTTGCCGCAGCCGTGGTCGGCGACCACGGTCAGGTAGCGCCGGCCGCGCCGGTAGCTGGTCTCGTCGACGCCGATCCGCTCAAGCCGGGCCGGCAGCCCCGGCCGCAGCTCGGCGACCACGCGGGTGACGATCCGGGCGACGCTGCGCCAGCTGATCCGCAAGAAGCGGCTGATCACGCTGAACGCCGTCTGCTGGGCCAGCCAGGCAACCACGTCCTCGAACCCGCGGGTGAAGCGCGCGCCCGGACGCGCCCAGGGCACCGCCTCGCTCACCACCCGCCGGCAGCCCGGACAGGGAAAGCGGCGCAGCTCGTACTCCAGAAACAAGCGCACGCCGGCCAGATCGAGATGCCGCCAGCGGCGCCGGCGCCGGTCATAGCCGGCCTGGCCCAGGCAACCGCAGCGCGGACAGACAAGCCGCCGCCGCCGCAAGCGCAAGCCGACCACCAGGCCGTCCCGCTCGAACGCGACCGTCGCCACGCTCGCCCCCGGAACCTGCAACAGCCGATTGAATGCCGTAGTGACGCGCATCTCTTCCTCCTCGTCGGTGCCGGACTAGACACCGCGAGCCTACGAGGAGCGAGATGCGCGTCCCATCGCCCAGTCCCAGCCCACACAAAGGGCAGAAGCCCCACTAAAGTCAAGTTGCCCATGGTCTCGAACATCGGAGCCTTCCTCGCCGTCGCGACCGTCGTGATCGTCACGCCGGGGCCCGACACCGCGCTCACGATCCGGAACGCGCTCTTCGGCGGACGCCGCGGCGGGATCCTCACCGCAGCCGGCGTCGCAACCGGCCAGGCGGCCTGGGCGAGCGCTGCGAGCACCGGCGTGGCCGCGCTGCTGCGGGCGTCGGCACCCGCCTTCCTCGCGATCAAGCTCGCAGGCGCCGCCTACCTCGTGTACCTCGGCATGCACTCGCTCGTCCGGGCCCTACGGGGCCGCGTAGACGCGCAATCGCCGGAAGGGCCACCGCGTGGGCGCCCGGCCGCCTATCGCCAGGGCCTGATCAGCAACCTGGGCAACCCGAAGATGGCGGTGTTCTTCGTCAGCCTGCTACCCCAGTTCACGCCCCAGGGGTCCGCGTCCTTCGCGACGCTGCTCGTCCTCGGGCTCGTCTTCTGCGCGATGACGTTCGTCTGGCTGACGGGCTACGCCGTGCTCGTCGCACGCGCAAGAGCGTTCTTCCGGCGCGGCGCCGTCGCACGCGTGCTCGACGGACTGACCGGCGTCGTGCTGTTGGCACTCGGGCTCCGCGTCGCCACCGAGCGCTAAGGGGAGGCGGCCGTCGGAGCGCGGCCGCCTCCCCCCGTACTGCGCTCGTCAGCTGCCGCAGGGCGCGACGGCCCGCCAGTTGGCGACGGAGTCGTTCACGTTCTGGGTGCCGGTGGAGCCGTACGACACGGTCGGCACGCGGTTGCCGAGCTCGTCGCACGTGGAGCCCTTCTCGACGAAGTCCCAGCTTCCGAGCGTGTACTTGTACTCGACGTGCGTGGACTCGAGCCCGGACAGCGTGATCGTCCAGTGCGTCGCATCGAGCTGCGTCATCGGCAGCCCTGCCGGATCCCAGGTCGGGTACGACGAGTCGAGGTCGCCGAAGCTGCCCGCGACGTGAACCGTCGAGCCGCCCGGCGTCCCGGCCGGCGCCGTGACCGTGAAGACGACGCTCACGTTGCGGAGCGCGGCCTTCGCCGTCACCGGTGACGACGCACCGGAGACATTCACGGCGTTGTCGACCGCCTTGACGACGTACGTGTACGTCGTGCCGTTCACGACCGTCGTGTCGGCGAACGACGGGCTCGTCGGAGTCCCGACCTTCGTGCCCGAGCGCCAGACCTCGTAGCCGAAGAGATCCGGCTCCGTATTGGCTCCCACGCGAGGTCGATCTCCGTCGGCCCGGCCGAAACGACGTGCAGCCCAGTGGGCGTCGCGGGAGCCGTCATGTCGGCCGGCGGCGAGATGTGCGCCACGCCGGGTAAGGTGTCCGGCCCGCCGGGGCCGGCGTTCTTCCAGGTGACGCCTCCGTTCGTCGAGTAGCGGTAGCCGTAGTAGTACGTCCCCGGCGCCGACGGTCGGAACTGCGCCATGTACTCGTAATTGTTGTCGCAGCAGTGACCCCGCGTTGAACGTCGCATCGACCCACTGCCAACCAGCGCGGTCGGTCGAATCGCCCCAGCCGAGCTGCGCCGAGATCAGGTCGGCCGAGCCGCCGGCGTCGGTGATGCCGGGCACGTACACCTGTCCGTACACCGTCCAGCCCGCCGCCTGCAGCTGCTCGTCGATCGTCGGCGGCCACTGCACGTTCGCCCACACGACCGGCAGGCTCGGCAGCGCGCTGACCTCGTTCGAGTCGCCGCTCTCGTTGCCGGCCGCGTCGAGCGCGCGGACCACGTAGTAGGAGCGGATGCCGTTCTGCACCGACGTGTCGGTGAAGCTCGTGCCCGCGACTGTGCCGAGCTTCACGTAGCCGCCCAGCGTGACAGGGCTGCGATACACGGCGTACGCCGCCGCGCCGTCGACCGCGTTCCACTGCAGCGCGACGGAGCCGGCGCCGACGTCGCCGGTTGCGAGGCCGCTCGGTGCGGCCGGTGGTTCAAGATCCACCGTGCCGGTCAGCAGCACGGCCCCCGAGAGCGCCGGGAGCGTCACCGACACGGTGCCGCCCGCGACCGTGGCGCTACCGGTCCCGCCCGACACCCCAGCCCGGGCTAGCTGCGTCCCGTCCGGCAGGTAGCCGCCGACGGGCACCGCCAACGTCCGCTCCGACCCGCTCGTGTTGAGCGCGACGAGCGCGGCACGCGAGGCGTTCTTCCGCCCGTACGCGAGCGTGCCGGTCGCGTCGTCCGCCTGGAGTGTGCGGAAGTCGCCGCCGACGAGCTCTTGTCGCGTTGCGCGCAACCCGCCGAGCTGACGGTAGTAGGCCTGGAGCGAGCTGTCCTCCTTGCCCCATGGCATCGTTCGCCGGTTGTCAGGATCGTCACCGCCGGTGACGCCGACCTCGTCGCCGTAGTAGACGGTCGGCATCCCGGGCACGGTGTACTGCACG
>WNGE01006443.1_pt1 | contig 13066 bp, 8 predicted proteins | sample 5400651 | NCBI WGS metagenome assembly WNGE01 (sample SAMN13153370, study PRJNA577476) | soil metagenome | isolation source: 60 cm soil or saprolite under grassland replicate 2 | place: USA:California | collected 2016-06-15 | reverse complement strand
CTGCCGTCCTCGATTTCGACGGCGACGGCCGCGAGGACCTCTTCGTCCCGGGAGGCCACGGCAATCACCTCTACCGGAACCTGGGCAACGGCCGGTTCGAGGACGTTGCGAAAAAAGCGGGAGTCGGCGGCCAGGAGGGCGAGGGAATCGGCGCGCTCGCCTTCGATTACGACAACGACGGCGCGACCGACCTTTACGTGACCTACCTTTCCCGGCCAAACCTCCTCTACCGCAACCGGGGGGACGGGACGTTCGAGGAAGTCGGGCGAAAAGCAGGGGTCGCTCTGAACGATTACTCGACGTCGGCCGCCGCGATCGACTACGACCGGGACGGCCGACCCGACCTGTACGTGCTCGTGTACGGCCCGCCCGGAAAGGGGCCGAACGTCGCCGCGAACAACGCCCCGCCGAACCATCTCTTCCACAACAACGGAGACGGCACGTTCACCGACGTTTCGAAAAAGTCCCGGACCGCGCACACCGGCTGGGCGCTGGCGGTCCAATCCGCCGACCTCGACGGCGACGGATGGCCCGACCTCTACGTTGCCAACGACTTCGGCATCAACGCTTATCTGCACAACAACGGAGACGGCACGTTCACCGATCTGGCCGGCCGGGCGAAGGTCCGCGACGCGGGCTTCGGGATGGGAGTCGCGGTGGACGACTACGACGGCGACGGTCGCCTGGACTTCTACGTCTCGAACTACTCGTTCCCGCTGAACTGGTTCCTGCGCGATCGCCGCTATCCGATGCCGGAGTTTCCGTATTGGCTCGGACGGCCGTTCGTGTGGCGGCGCCTGAAGGCGATGACGCGCGGTTCCTCTCTCTTTCGCGCCGGGCCGGACGGCCGCTTCGAGCGGACCTCCGACCTTGCGGACGTCTGGGACACCTCCTGGTCCTGGGGCGCCGTGTTCATCGACGCCGACTTAGACGGGCGGCCCGACCTCTTCGTGGTCAACGGGATGGTGACCGGCCGGAAGGCGACGGAGCGCGAAATCGATTTCTGGAACCTCATGAGCTACGACTACAAAAAGTTCGAGAAAGGAACCTCCACGACGGATTTCGGCGAGGACTCTCTCTGGGGAAGGCCCCCGAAGCGCTTCTACCGGAACCTCGACGGCCGGCGCTTCGCGGAGCTGGCCGCGGTGACCGGCCTCGAGTCGGACGCGAACCAGAGGGGCCTGGTCGTGCTCGACGCGAACGGCGACGGAGCTCCCGATCTCTTCGCCACGGGTTTCCTGTCCCGGCCTTCCCTCTGGATCAACCGCAACCCTTCGCGCGCCCGCTCGCTCGCGATCCAGCTGCAGGGCCTTCCCGCCGCAAAGACCCGGTACCGCACGACGCGGGACGCGCTCGGCGCCGTCGTTACGGTCGAGGCGGGAGGGATCCGGCGCTCTCAGGTCGTGTCGGCCGGTTACTCGTTTCTCTCCTCTGGGTCGAAGAGGCTCTTCTTCGGTCTCGGCGACCGGACGAAAGCGGACCGCGTGACGATCCGATGGCCGTCGGGAAAGGTCTCCGAGCTGCATGACGTCGCGGCGGGAAAGCTCGACCTCCGTGAGCCGGTCGGCGAGGAGGCGCCTCCGCGGGTCAGGTGATACCCTCCAATTTCCACACACAAGGAGGTCTTGCCCGATGATCGGTCGCCGCCGCCTCGTTCTCGCCCTGTCGATCGCCGCCGCCGCTCTGCCGCTCTGCGGCCAGGATCTGACGGTCGTCTCGAAGACCACCGTCGGAGACCGCGCGGGAACGTCGACGCAGTACATGACCTCGACCCGGTCGCGCAGCACCGACGGCCAGACCGATTCGATCGTCGAGTTCTCGACCGGCCGTTTCCTCTTCATCGACCACAACACGAAGGAGTACTGGGAGAGTTCGACCCAGGAGATGACGGCGTACTTCGACAAGGCCGAGCAGAGCATGAAGGGCAACCCGATGTTCGAGTCGATGTTCGGCGCCCGGGACGACGTCGTCATCGAAAAGGGAAAGGTCTCCCGCAAGATCGCCGGGTACGACTGCGACGAGTACACGATGAAGATGGGCAGCTCGCTGGTGTTCGACCTCTGCGCCGCGAAAGGACTGGAGGCGCCGACCCGGTACTTCGAGGGGAGAAAGGCGTCCTTCGCCGCGATGGGCCCGATGGGAAAGCGCTACGCGAAGATGTTCGAGGAAATGAAGAAGATCAAGGGATACCCGCTCTCCGTCGCGATCGACATGAACATGGGGACGATGAAACAGCACACGCTGTCGGAGGCGACGGAGATCCGGAAGGGCCCGATCCCCGCCTCGACCTTCGAGATCCCGGCGGGCTACAAGAAGAAACCGTCGCCGTTCACGAAGTAAATCCTCAGCGCAGGCGATCGATCAGAAGGCTCAGGCACCGACTTCGACGGGGCGGATCAGGAGATTTTCGGCCGGAACCGGCTCGCCGTGAGCCTTCAGGCTCTCGATATAGGCGGAAATCGCTTCTCGTGCATTCGCGAGCGTCTCCTCTTCGGTGCTCCCTTGCGTGTGGCAGCCCCTCAACGCGGGAACGAACGCATGAAAACCTTGTCTTCTTCGCGCTCGAGAATGACGGTGTATCGGTACTGAAACATCCTTTCGCGATTCCACTCTCGCCGGGATCGCTGCCTCGGGAAAGGGAGGCGGTGGGCGGCAGTGCGGATTAGCCGGAGCGCTCCGACGACGACGCCTTCTCCTGCGCGTCCACCACCGCGATCGCGGCCATGTTCACGATGTCGGCGACGTCGACCGCCCTCTGGAGGACGTGGACCGGTTTCCGCATCCCCATCAGGATCGGGCCGATCGCCTCGGCGCCGGCGAGGCGCCACACGAGCTTGTATGCGGCGTTGGCCGACTGGAGGTCCGGGAAGATGAGCACGTTCGGCCGCCGCACGGTCGCCCACGGGTATTCGGCTTCGAGCAGTTCCGGCACGACCGCGTAGTCCGCCTGCATCTCGCCGTCGATCGGCAGGTCGGGCCGCGCCGCTTTCACGAGCTCGACCGCGCGCTTGACCTTCAAGGCGTTCGCGTGCTCGTTCGAGCCGAAGTTGGAGAACGAGATCATCGCGATGCGCGGATCCATGTCGAAGCGGTGCACGGCGTCCGCGGTCAGGAGAGCGATCTCGGCGAGGTCTTCCGCCGTCGGGTCGATGTTCACGGTCGTGTCCGCGAAGAAGAACGTCCGGTCCTTGAAAACGAGGGTGTAGAGGCCCGAGACCCGCCGCACTCCCGGCGCGGTGCCGACGATCTGGAGGGCGGGCCGGATGGTCTCGGGGTAGTGCTGGGTCAAGCCCGAGATCACGCCGTCCGCGTCCCCCGCCTCGACCATCAATGGCCCGAAGACGTTGCGTGTTCCCGCCTGCTCGAGAGCGTCGGCCGCGGTCATTCCCCGCCGCCGTCTCCGCTCCTCGAGGAGCTTCGCATAGTCCGCCAGGCGCGGCGACGAGCGGGAGTGGACGAACTCGATCTTGTCCATCGGAAGCTGCAGCTCGCGCGCGAGCGGAGCGATCTCTTCTTCCCGCGCCAGAAGGATCGGCCGGCAGATTCCCTCCTCCACGAGGATCTTCGCGGCGCGCAGGATCTTCGGGTGCTCCCCTTCCGGGAATACGATCCGCTTCGGGTCCCGTCGCGCCTTCCGGATGACGGCGCCCATCACTTCGCGGGCGCGCGAGAGCATCGCCTCGAGACGCCGCAAGTAGGCGGCCATGTCGGTGATCGGCTGGCGGGCAACGCCGGACGCCATCGCGGCCTCGGCGACCGCCGGCGCGACCCAGAGGAGCACGCGGAAGTCGAACGGCTTTGGAATCAGGTACTCGCGCCCGAAGCGGAACTCCTGGCCGCCGTACGCCTTCGAGACGGAGTCGGGCACGTCCATCTTCGCCAGCGCGGCCAGCGCTTGCGAGGCCGCCTTCTTCATCGCTTCGTTGATCTCGGTCGCGCGCACGTCGAGCGCCCCGCGGAAAATGAACGGGAAACCGAGGACGTTGTTGACCTGGTTCGGGTAGTCGCTCCGCCCCGTCGCCATGATGACGTCGGGTCGCGCCGCCTTTGCCTCCTCGGGGGTGATCTCCGGCTCCGGGTTCGCGAGCGCGAAGACGATCGGATCGCGCGTCATCTTCTGGAGCATCGCGCCCTTGACGAGCCCCTTCCCCGAGAGGCCGACGAGCACGTCGGCTCCGTCGAGCGCGTCGGTCAGCGTCCGCTCCTTCGTCTCGACCGCGAACTGCGCCTTGTAGGGATTCATGTCCTCGGCGCGACCGGCCCGGATGACTCCGGACTTGTCCACCATGCGGAGGTTCTCCCGCTTTACGCCGTAGGACAGATAGAGCTTCGCGCACGCGATCGCCGAGGCGCCCGCGCCCAAAAAGACGACTTTCACGTCCCCGATCGCTTTCCCGGCGATCTCGAGCGCGTTGGCGAGCGCGGCCGCGGAGATGATCGCGGTGCCGTGCTGGTCGTCGTGGAAGACCGGGATCTTGAGCCGCTTCTTCAGTTCCTCTTCGATGACGAAGCACTCGGGCGCTTTGACGTCCTCGAGGTTGATGCCGCCGAAGGTGGGCGCGATCCGAGCCACCGTGTCGATGAAAGCGGCCGGATCGTTGGCGTCCACCTCGATATCGAAGACGTCGATGTCCGCAAACCGCTTGAAGAGGACTCCCTTGCCCTCCATGACGGGCTTGGCCGCGAGCGGTCCGATGTCGCCCAGGCCGAGGACGGCTGTGCCGTTCGAGATCACCGCGACGAGGTTTCCTTTCGCGGTGTAGTCGTAGACCGTCTCGGGGTCGCGCGCGATCTCGAGACACGGTTCGGCGACCCCGGGGCTGTAGGCGAGCGACAGGTCCTCCTGGGTCCGGCAGGGCTTGGACGGGACGACCTCGACTTTTCCCTTCCGGCCGCGCCGGTGGTACTCGAGCGCCTCTTCCCGGAGGATCTTCCTCAAGACGCGAGCTCCTTCCGGAGCGCGCGCACTGCTTCGACAGCTTCGTCGACCGGCACCGCGTGGGTCGATCGGTCCCGCCGCGTCACGAGCTCGACCTTCCCCTCCTTGAGGGCCCGTCCGCCGACGTTGACGCGGATGGGGAAACCCAGGAGGTCGGCGTCCTTGAACTTGACGCCGGGGCGTTCGTCGCGGTCGTCGTAGAAGACGTCCTGTTCTTCTTTTAAGAGCGCGTCGTAGAGGTCGTCGGCGCCGCGCCGCGCCGCCTCGTCTCCCGGATTGAGCGAGACGATCTCGATCTCGAACGGCGCCAGCGCGAGCGGCCAGACGATTCCGTCGTCGTCGTGATGCTGCTCCACGGCCGCCGCCATCGTCCGGCCGACCCCGATCCCGTAGGTCCCCATGACCACCGGACGCGCCTCCCCTTTTTCGTCGGAGAACTCGCAGTGCATTGCCTTCGAATACTTCGTGCCGAGCTTGAAGATGTGCCCGACCTCGATCCCGCGCGCGATCGAGAGAGGCTTTCCACAGCGCGGACAGGGATCGCCGGACCGCGCCAGCGCGAAAGAGAGAAACTCGGGGATGCGCGCGTCCCGATCGAGCGACAGCCCCCGGACGTGCCAGTCTGGCCGGCCCGCGCCGGTCACCGCGTTGACCGCGCCGCGCACCGACTCGTCGGCGAGGACCCGGAGACTCCGGCCAGACAGATGCTGTGGTCCGACGTACCCGACGGGAGATCCGGTCGCGCTCTCGACCTTCTCCTCGGAAGCGAGAGTCGCGTGCTCGACCCCGAGCGCGTTCTTCAAGGCAACCTCGTTGACGTCGAGGTCGCCGCGCAGGATCGCGACCGCCGGTCCGCTCTCGGTGTCGTAGACCAGACACTTGATCATCCGCGAGGCGGTGATGCCGAGGAATTCGACGACCTCGTCGATGCCGCCGCGCCCCGGGGTCTCGACGTCCTCGAGCGCCCCGGGCGTCTCGCCGTCCCAGGGCGCCGGGCGCCGCCCGGTCTCCGCCTTCTCGACGTTCGCCCCATAACCGCACGCCGCGCAGCGCACTACGGCGTCCTCCCCCGTTTCCGCGAGGACCATGAACTCCTGGGAGTCGCTTCCACCGATGGCGCCGGGGTCCGCTTCGACGACGGTGAAGTCGAGGCCGCAGCGCTCGAAGATCCGCCGGTACGCGCCGTCCTGCGCGCGGTAGGAAGAATCGAGACCCGCGGCGTCCGCGTCGAAGGAGTACCCGTCGTACATCAGGAACTCGCGCCCCCGCATCAACCCGAACCGGGGCCGGATCTCGTCGCGGAACTTCGTTCGGATCTGGTAGAGCGTGATCGGAAGCTGCCGGTACGAGGTCACGCCCGCGCGGACGAGCGAGGTGACCGCCTCCTCGGCCGTCGGGGCGAGACAGTACTCCCCCTCCTTCCGGTCGCGCAGATGAAAGAGGATGTGCTCGGAGGAATAGCGCGCCCAGCGGCCGCTCTCCTCCCAGAGCTCGCGCGGCTGCAGGATCGGCAGCTCGAGCTCGAGAGCCCCGGCCCGGTTCATCTCCTCGCGCACGATCATCTCGGTCTTCCGGTGCGAGCGGAGCCCGAGCGGGGTCAACGTGTAGATGCCGGCCGCGATGCGGCGCATCATCCCTGCCCGCGCCAGCAGGACGTGCGAGATCGCCTCCGCGTCGCCCGGCACCTCTCGGACGGTCTGAAGAAAGTATTTCGACCAGCGCATGTTTGGCGAAGAAGATTATCAGCGGGTCTCGGGAAGGTGCGGAGCCGCGGTAACTGACACTCTCTCCTCGCGACCGCGCAGCCGCGAGCGTGCTTCGGAACCATGGTCCTGGTGCGGTCGCGCGACATGGTCCTTGCGCGGCCGCGCGACAGAGTTACTTGTGATTCTGGATCTTGGACTTCGGTCGCGTCGTCGGCGGCTTTTTCTTCGGTCCGACTTTCTCGACTAAGCGCAGGTTGCTCCGCACCTGCTGCATCACACGGTCCTCGATTTTGCCGCCGCGCGCGGCCGTCTTCGCCTTGTGGAAAGAGGCCTTCGCGTCCTCGAGCCGGCCGGCGGCCAGATACGCCATGCCGAGGTGCTGAAACGTCGTGGGCGCGGCGGCGCGTTCGCTCGAGCGGCGGAGGCAGTCGATCGCGCGGTCGAACTCCTGCCGCTTGTAATGAACCCATCCGAGCGCGGCGAGCGGATAGGGCTTCAACTCTTCCGGCGCGGCCGCAAGCGCACGGCTGGCGTAGTCGAGCGCGGAGTCGAGATCCTCCCCGGACTCCGCGAGGTTCGTGGCGAGTTCGTAATACGCGACGGCCCGCGCCGTCGGCGATTCGTGTTTGTCGAGGAACTCCCGCACCACCTGGGTCGCCTCGGCGGGCCGGCCTTCGGCGCGGAGGGCCTCCGAGAGGACCGAGCACGCCGCCGCCGCGACGACTTCCTCGGGATCGCCGGCTAAGACCTGCCGGCACGCGGCGATCGCCTCCTTCCACTGGCCGAGCGAAGCGGAGAGGAGCGCGAAGGAAATCCGGATCGTCGCGTTGGCAGGCTCCGCGAGGAGGGCCTGGCGATACAGCTCGTGCGCGCGCCTCCACGTTCCCCGCGCGAGGGCCTCTTCGGCCCGGCGGAAGGCGTCCGCGCCGGGGCCCGCCACGTGCGGCAGCGGATACAGCTTTCTCCGCTCCAGGATTCGCACTGCTTCCTGGTACTCGAGACGCCTTGGGTTCTGTTCGAGCGCTTCGTGAAAACATTCGAGCGCCCGCTTCAGCCGATTCTTCTCCAGGTGACACAGCCCCAGCTGGAAGACGGCCTCCTCCAGGTCGGGCTGGAGCCGGAGCGCTTCCTCGAAATGGCGAATCGCACCGGAGGTGTTTCCCTTCTCCCGCAGAACGGTCCCGAGCAGAACGTGCGCGGAGGGTTGCGGCGCGACATCGAGCGCCTTCACGAGCTCCTTCTCCGCCTCACCCCACCGCGAAGCGTGCGCGTACAGGGACCCGAGCGCGAAGTGCGGAAGGAAAGCGTCGGATCGCCGCTGGATCGCCTGCTTGTGGAATGCCTCCGCCGCCGCGACCTCGCCGGCTTCCCCGGCGATGATTCCGGAGTACACGAGCGACTCGAAGTGGTTCGGCTGCATGGCGAGCACTTTCTTCAGGTACCCGGAGGCGCGGTCCATGTCGCCCGCCGAGAAGAACGTCTCCGCGAGATAGAAGCCGAGCTCCGCGTTGTCACGGTCGACTTTGTACAGCTCTTCGAGCGCCCGGATGCCGCGGTCGGAATCGAGAGCCAGCAGCGCGAACTCCGCTTCGCGGAGCCTCTTGACGAAGTGCTCGCCGCGCGCCCCGGAGAATCTCGCCACGATGCGGTCGCGTCTTTCGAGGAAGCGGTCCTTCTTCTCGACCGCCTGCATTCGTTCGTCGAGCTTGGTCTCCCAGAGGTCCCGAACTTCCTCGGCGCGCACAACTTCCCGGCGCTCGAGGGTCTCCTGAAGCGCCAGGACTCCCGTGTGGGCCACGAAGAGGTTCTTCTCGAGGTTCCCGAGCGACTCGAAGAGCGATTTGATCGCGTCACCGGTGCGTTTGACGAGCTCCTCGAGCGTCGAGATCCGCTCGAGGAGGTGCTCGTCCAGCGGAATCTCTTCCTGTGGCTCGCGCCCTTCCTCGACCACCCCGATTCCGGAGAGAACGAGCAGCTTCGACTGGCAGCGGACGCAGAACTCCTCGTCGTCCGGGTTCCTCGCTCCGCAGACCTGGCAGAACATCAGCTGGCCGCTCCCGGGTACTCGTAAAAGCCCTTGCCCGACTTCCGCCCGAGCCAGCCGGCGTCCACCATCTGGACGAGCAGAGGGCTGGGACGGTACCGTGGATCGCCGAATCCCTCCTGGAGGACCCTCAGGATCGACAGACAGGTGTCGAGACCGATGAAGTCGGCGAGCGTGAGTGGCCCCATCGGATGGCTCATCCCGAGCTTCGCGATCCCGTCGATCGCCTCGCGCGTGGCAACGCCTTCCCGCAGCGCCTCGATCGCCTCGTTGATCATCGGCATCAACACGCGATTCGAGACGAAGCCGGGCGAATCGTTGCAGAAGATCGGCGTCTTCCCCATCCGGCGGGCCACTTCGTCGATGGTCGCGGCGGTCTCGTCCGAGGTCGCGACTCCACGGATGACCTCCACGAGAGCCATGACCGGGACCGGATTCATGAAGTGCATCCCGATGAACCGATCGGGGCGGCCGGTCGCGGCCGCGAGGCGCGTGATCGAGATCGACGACGTGTTCGACGCGAGGAGGGTCGGCGCCGGACAGATGGCGTCCAGCCGGCGAAAGACGTCCTTCTTCGCTCCCTCGTTCTCGACGATCGCCTCGACGACGAGGTCGGACGACGCGAGCCGTTCGAGGTCGGTCGTGGTCGTGAGACGAGCGAGTGCGGAACGCTTTTCGTCGGCGGTCCGCTTTTCCTTCGCGACCTCACGGTCGAGGTTCTTCTCGATCGCGGCGCGCGCCTTCTCCAGAAACCGGTCCTCGACGTCCGAGAGAAGGACCTGGAAGCCGGCGGCCGCCGCGACGTGGGCGATTCCATTGCCCATCTGCCCGGCGCCGACGACACCGATTGTCCGGGGGATCACGGCCGCGACTCTATTGCGCGGCCGACTCGGGAATCAAATGTTCGTCAACGCCACCCGGAATCGCGGGGAGCCGAACCGTGAGAGAAATGCCACGCCGACGGCCACGATCGATGCCGCGCTCCACACGATCGCACCCGCGACGGGAAGGAGCGAAATCCCGCCGAGCACCGCGAATCCGAGCGCAAGAGCCGCGGGCCGCCGCGCGGGCGCGAAGCTGTCGAGAAGCTTCTGGCCCACGAGCAGGAAGAGCGCGCCCATCCCGAAAATCTTTGCCGCTACCGCGGCCACGGCGAGGACGAGAGCGATCGGCACCGCGATCCCGGAAGGAAGGAGAGTCAGCGCCGCGGCCGCGGAGAGAAAGATCGTGAGCACGCCGAGCGCTCCGGCCGTGAGCGCCCCCGTCCAATCGGACTCGGCGCGGTCCGCCGCGCGCGCCAGAGGAGATCCGAAGACATAGAGGAGCGCGACTGCGACGGCGAGCCACGCGGCGAGAGCGAGCAGCCGCAAACCCCAGACCATCGGTGAGAGAGCATTGGTTTCCCAGGGCGCGCGCCGCATCTCGGCGAGGTAGAGCGGAAGGAGCGTGCCCGGAGTCGAAACCGTGCCCGCCACCGGAAGGGGACGGCCGGGGACGCCGCGGATCGTTCCCCCGAACACGGCGAGGTTTCCGGCAACCGATCCTTGCGGTCCGAACGAGACGTCCCCGCCCCACACGATCACGTCGCCCGCCACTGCGCCCTCGATCGAGACGTCCGACGCGACGGCGATGACCCGGCCGGGAACGCTGCCGGAGAGAACGAGGTCCCGCCCAACGGAGGCGACGGCGGCAGGTGTGACGGCGTGGGCCGGGACGGCGAGGAGGAGAAAAGCGGCGGCGGCGGCGAGCTTCAACGGCGACCCCGCGCGCGGGCGAAAGCGCGGCGCAGGCCGAAGGCCGCCGGAAAGAGCAGCAGGAGCGAGACGATGCCGACGAGGCGCTCCTGGTGAAGCGCATCCGAGAGGGCTTCGAGCCCCGAGGGCACCGTCCGCACCACTGCGGGGACCCAGCGCGCGAGCGAGCGGAAGAAGGCAAGAATTGGAGCGAGGGCCGCCGTCGCGAGACCCCCCTGGTCCCCCGCCGTGAGGTTCGGGGCGAGAAGAAGAACGAGCCCCCCCGTCGCGGTCGCGGCAAAGAGCAGGATCGGCGCCCGCCAGAGGGCGTAAGTCCGGCGTTCCCGGGCGGAAAAGGCCCGGAGACGGATGACCCGTGGCGCAAGGTCGGCAACGGCGGGGACCGCGCGGGAAAGATTCTCCAGCTCGCGTGCGAGGCCTCTCGCCCGCAGGACGGCCGCCCCGCAGGAGGCGCAGGCTGCGGCATGTCCGGCGGCGTCCGGCGCAAACGGGGGCTCGGCGCCCGAGGCGACCGCCTCGACGTCGATCGGGTCCAGGGGACGAGGACAAAAGCTCACGACCATTCTCCAGCCAACCGTTCCTTCAATACGACTCTGGCCCGAAAGAGTTTGTTCTTGACCGTCCCCAGGGGCATGTTCTTCAACCGGGCGATCTCTTCATAGGACAAGCCGCCAAAATGGCGCAGCGTGATCAGCTCCCGGAACTCGAGCGGCAGGTCGGCAATCGCCTTCGAGATGGCCTCTCCCCTCTCCACGTTCCGGAGCTCCCCGTAGGGGTCGAGACCCGGGCTTTCGTGTTCGATCGAGGAAACCCCCGTCCGGCTTTCGGGATCGGCGATTTCGAGCGGCACCGTGCGGGGACGCCGCTTGCGGAGGTGGTCGATCGCGGCGTTGCCCGCGATCCGGAAGAGCCAGGTCGAGAACTTGAACTCCGGGTTGTAGCGGTCGAGGGCCTGAAAGACTTTCAGAAAGATTTCCTGGGCGAGATCGAGGGCGTCCTCCCGTCTCCCGACCATCCGGGCCACGTGGGCGACGACACGGGCCTGGTAGCGGCGGACGAGCGCTCCGAAAAGCGACTCTTCTCCTGCCAGAACCCGGCGGACGAGCTCCTGGTCCGACCCGAAACCATCGGGCTCCGGGCCCGCGGCCCCGGAAGGGACCGGAGGAGGCGGCTCCGTCATCGCGAGCGGCGCTCCAGAAGCCGCCCGCGCCGGCCGCGGAACGGGGCGAAGGCCGGCAAGGCGCGCGAGAGGCTCGGATACAATCCAATCCCCATTCTAACGAAGGCGGGCTGGAAGCCGGCCGAGGAGCGTCACCGTGGACCAGGTCGCGGAAACCGAGTTGCCCGACTCCCGGCTCACCACCTCCACCCTCCCCCAGGGTATCGACTCCGCCAGCCCCTTCGACGAAATGATGTCCCGGTTCGACGTCGCGGCGCAGAAGCTCGGCCTCGATCCCGGCCTCTACAAGGTCCTTCGGGAGCCGGTGCGCGAAACGAAGGTCTCGATCCCGATCGTCATGGACGACGGCCACATCGAGGTCTTCGTGGGCTATCGCGTACTCCACAACATCGCCCGTGGCCCGGGAAAAGGGGGCATCCGTTTCGACAAGAACGTCTCGCTCGACGAAGTCCGGGCGCTTGCGGCGTGGATGACCTGGAAGTGCGCGGTCGTGAACATCCCCTTCGGCGGGGCCAAGGGCGGCGTGATCTGCGATCCCGCGTCTCTTTCCCGCGGAGAGCTCGAGCGGATCACCCGGCGCTACACGGCCGAGATCATGGACCTGATCGGACCGGAGAAGGACGTGCCCGCGCCCGACATGGGCACGAACCCCCAGACGATGGCCTGGATCATGGACACCTATTCGATGCACGCCCGCCACACGGTCACCTCGGTCGTCACCGGCAAGCCGCTGACCCTCGGCGGCTCGCGCGGGCGGGTCGAGGCGACGGGCCGCGGGCTCATGCTGATCTCGCGTGAGGCGGCTCCCTTGAGAGGGCTGACTCTCGCCGGCAGTCGCGTCGTCGTGCAGGGTTTCGGCAACGTCGGCTCGATCGCGGCGCGTATGTGCCACGAGGCGGGCGCGCACGTTCTCGCCGTCTCCGACATCAACGGCGGAATCTTCAACGCGCGCGGTCTCGACGTCACTGCGCTCTCGGCCCACTACGAGAAGCACCGGACGTTCGAGGGTTTCCCGGCAGTGGAGCGAGTCGGCAACGCGGACCTTCTCGAGCTCGACTGCGACATCCTGATCCCGGCCGCCAACGAGAACCAGATCCGCGGACGCAACGCCTCGAACATCAAGGCGAAGATCATCGTCGAGGGAGCCAACGGCCCGACCACGCAGCGCGCCGACGAGATCCTGGACCAGAAGGGGGTCCTCGTCGTTCCTGACATCCTCGCGAACGCGGGCGGGGTGACGGTCTCCTACTTCGAGTGGGTGCAGGACCGGGCGGGTTTCTTCTGGCGCGAGCATGAGGTCAACGAGCGGCTCGAGGACATCATGTGCCAGTCGTTCCGCGACGTGTCGGTGATGGCGGAGAAGTACGGGGTCAGCCACCGGATCGCGGCGTACATGCTGGGAATCTCCCGCGTCGCGCACGACACGATGGTGCGCGGGCTCTA
>WNGE01008657.1_pt1 | contig 13069 bp, 10 predicted proteins | sample 5400651 | NCBI WGS metagenome assembly WNGE01 (sample SAMN13153370, study PRJNA577476) | soil metagenome | isolation source: 60 cm soil or saprolite under grassland replicate 2 | place: USA:California | collected 2016-06-15 | reverse complement strand
GCGAGTCCAAACGCATCGTCCACGTTCTGGATACAGTGCTCCCGATCGCAAAATTGAATCGTTCAGGTTCCACTTTCCCAGGATTCGAAGGTGCGGCGCAGCTCGTCGGCACCGGGCAAACAACCCGAATCACGAATCTTCTGGTAACTATCGCAGCTCGGTTTCCCCACCCGGAGGCCATGACGCCAATCGAGAAGCCACGCGAGGGAATGATCGACATGGCAGGCGTCGGCGCCCCTTACTCTTATGGATCGGATTATTTCCATCTGATTCTTGCGCTGACCCCCGACTCTTCCGTTTCTAACGCAGCCTTCGACCAGGCGCTTAGAAACATCGCGCTCCGCTGCGCGCGCTTTTTGGCGCAGGTAGACAAAAACGGCAACGAGCCAGGCCGGAAAATCATCGCTTTGAATCCAGTCGACGAGCGCCTGCCCAAGGTGGCCCTTATCTATCAGGTACAGAGCCAGCTCGTTTGCGCGCGAACTTTTTATTACGGCGAAGAAGTCTCGAAAACTTTGCCGACTTTTGTCCACCCGGCGGAGTTCTTTGACGGTGCGGTGGTCAGCGGGAATTACAAGAGCGAGCGGAAGATCCCCACCTCCCTGCACTGTGCCAATCCGTTCATCGCGGAGCTGCTGGAGAGACACGGGAAAACTGTGAACTTCCTGGGCGTCATTCTTTCGCGCGGCTACAATGACAGTTTCGAACAGAAAAAAAAGATGGGACTATGGGTGGCGCGTCTGGCCCGAAATCTGGGCGCCGAAGGGACCGTCGCATTCATGGAGGGAACAGGGAATGGAACCGTCGACTTCATGCAGACCGTGAAGGCCTGCGAAGACGAGGGCATCAGAACCGTTGCCGTACTCCACGAATCCAATGGCCCTAAAGGTTATGAGAGACCCCTCGTAGACCATCCAAAAGAGGCCGATAGCATGATCAGCCGGGGTAACGTTTCTGAGAAAATCTATATTCCGCCGCTCGCAACAGTGATCGGCGGCGCCGAGATCGATCTCCACTTACAGGCGACTCATGATCCGCGCCTTCCTTTCCTTTTTGACCCCACGATATTTTTCGGCTCCTATAGCAAGATGGGCGACAGCGGATTTCGGGCAGTTTATGAAAACTAGCGAAAGATGTTTGAATTTGTCGCGAATTTAGGATTAAGGAACATAAAAAAACTTGACTCGCGCAAAGGCGCAAAGAGCGCCAAGGCTCGGAGAATAAGAAAATGTCTTACTTTGCGTCCTTGGCGTCTTGGCGCGATAATTTTTCCTAGAGTCGTTCTGTTAAACATTTCAGAGCTAAGAAATTAAAGAGACTACTGCATGAAGGTTCTCCACTATTTGAATCAGTTCTTTGTCCAGATTGGCGGCGAAGAGAAGGCCGGGCAGGAGGTTCTCTTCATACCCGGTGCCGTCGGCGCAGGCGCGGTCATCGAAAACACGTTGAAGGACCACGACGTTGAGTACGCGACCCTGGCCTGCGGCGACAACTATTTCCACGAAGAAGAGGAAAAAGCTCTCAGCGCGATTCGAGCCGCACTAGAGCAATTTCAACCGGACTTATTTATTGCCGGTCCGGCATTCAATGCCGGGAGGTACGGCCTGGCTTGCGCCAAGGTCTGCAGCTGGGTGCGGGATAACTGGCGCATACCGGCGATCACCGGGATGCACGAAGACAATCCGGGAACCAAAGAGATCGGCCGGCACGTCTTCGTCATTCAAACCGGTGCCTCCGCGGCATCGATGCAAGAAAGCTTAAGACGCTTTTCGCTGCTCATCGAGCGGCTGCTGGTTGGCGACGACACTGCTATCGAGAATTTCCGCGCGGAGCATTGCTTGCCTAACCGGCAACCTCAAGGACGCCACGGTCGCGCTGGTCACCGAAGGCGGTTTGGTACCGAAAGGAAACCCCGACCGTCTGGAGAGCTCCCGGGGCTCGAGATATTTCAAGTATGCGCTCGAGGGGCGTGAGGACCTCAGGCAGGGCGAGTTCGAAGCCATGCATACGGGTTACGATACCTCCACAGTCGACAAGGATCCGGACCGGATCGTCCCGCTGGATGCTATGCGCATTCTGGAGAAAAGCAAAAGATTTAAGAAACTCCACGATCACTACTTCGTCACCACCGGCACTGGAGCCATGCCAAGCAAGATGGAAGAAATCGGCGCGGGCATTGCTGAAGAGCTCGCCGGCTCCGGCGTCGGCGCAGTGATCTTAACCGCCACCTGAGGAACCGGCACACGTAGCGGCGCTACGAGAGCTGCGCTGGCGCGTCGGCCTTGTGGAGAAAGGCCTCTGTGCATTGGAAACGCCGGTAAATGAACCGAAGGTGTTCTGAGCGATCCGGACGGCGCACCCGACGAAGCACACTCCGCTGTTAACCGCTACCCAGATAGGTCTGGCAGGAAAATGAGTTACTACAACAAAGGAGGAGCTACATGATCCCATACAATTTTCCATCGCAGGGTTTTCGACTTGGAATCATTCTCTGTATTTTGTTTCTTTCCGCTGTCTTTTCCAGTGGTAGCCCAGCAGCGACCGATCCTCTTGCGGAACTCCATGACAAGGCGAAAAAAGAAGGAGGAAAACTCGCGCTCTACGCCCCATTGTCGGCCAGGGCCATGAATGTTATTCCGGCGGCGTTCATGAAGAGATTTCCTGGCGTCACTGTCGACCACATCGATGCCACCCCAGATAAACTGCTTGCGCGCATCGTGAGCGAAGTACGCGGTGGAAGGGTACTTGCCGATGTATACGGGGGGTCACTGGCCTATGTGGCGCAGCTCAGCGAGCAACAACTTCTGGTGCCTTTGGCCCTGCCGGAAGCCGCGGCGTATCCAGCCCAGATGAAGAGCGACTTTTGGGTGGCAACCGATACGCAGTTCTATATTACCGGTTGGAATACCAATCTGGTCAAGAAAGGAGAGGAGCCAAAAAACTTCGAGGATCTCGCCAACCCAAAGTGGAAGGACAGTCTGATGGGCGAGCCCCGCGACTTTCAATTGCTGATCGGATTTGCCAAACGCAAATACAATAGTCTCGATAAGGCAGCCGATCTATTCAAGAAGATCGCTGCGACCCAGGTGCAATTTCACACTGGACATTCGCAGCTGATAGAGTTCTTGGTGGCAGGGCAGCGCGCTGTTTGTTTCACCTGCTATTCGCATCATTTTCCCCCGCGCATGAAAAAAGGCGCACCCATTCAGCCGCTGCTAACGGAAGGGGCGGGTGAAGTAGGTGGCGTCGCGTCCATCTTGAAGGGAGCACCTCACCCCAATGCGGCTTTGCTCTGGGCACGCTGGGCAATCAGTGAAGAGGGCCAGCGGGTCTATGCTGAGGCGGGCGAAACCCCCGCCCATCCTAACGTGGAGCCCTTGGAGAAGGTCCGGCCCGCTGTAGCTTATATGCTCTCCATCGACGACGTTAAAGAGTTCCCGAAGTATGAAAAACTCTGGAAGGAAATCTTCCAGATCCGGTGAAATGACGGCGTTGGGCTATCGAAACGAAAACTCAGTGAACTATGTGACTAGGTCTCCGACGGTTCTCATCCAGCTTTGCGGATTGTTTCCTCTAACCGGCGAAAGCTTTCTTCATCCAGAACCAATGATCTCTTGGAGAATTTGGGTTAGTTTCTTGGGGAGCTCGATCGACTTTCGCCGCAGGATTGAACTCTTCATCATCTCGCCCGTACGAAAGAGCAAAACGCACACCATGATGAGAGTCTTGAAATCTGATCTCTTAGCCGGTCATCTCCTCGACACCTTGGTAACCCGAATCTTACCTTGCCGCCATCTTGTTGTATTTTGAAACGCTTTCGGTGGTAAAAACGTAGACGAGACCATCCTTCGAAACCCCTGACCATTTTCCCTTTTTCTTTGTCAATTCTCACTGCTGTCCATCTCAGGTCCATGAAAGTAACGAACGGAGTGTTGTAGAGAAATCGCTTACAGAAATATATAAAGCGACGGTAATTCCCTTCATCTATAGGACGGATCAACAGACTTGTTTCTTGGTTGAAGATGAAAATCCTGTTGAAACGCAATGCCTTCGACGCCCCTTGGACATAATCGTAAGCATATGGCATGTTCCTTGCCCCTAAAAGAAGATATGGATGGTATTTGTCAACATTGCGGGGAGTCGATTGTAGGTAACGCCTATCGGGTTATGAGCGAAGAACAAGGTATCACCTTGCTTGATATGATTGTTTGCTCCCTCTGTTGTATGGAAGCGAAACGGCTTCGCCTTCGTACGGAGGAAATCGATTTGAGAAGCAAACAAGCTTCAGCTCGAAACCGAGGAAGTCACAGTTCGCGACTCGAAATTTAGTTTCAACACTGGAACCTTTGGGCGTTCCAGTGTTGAAGACCTCCAGCAGGCCTGAGGCTGGATTTTGGCATCCGGCCCAACCTTGCTTCTCTGCAAGTCTCGGTCTCTGCATATTCTCTGTCAACGGCTCATCAGCGAAGGATCACGGTTAATTCTTTCGCTATAGTTCCTCGTCGTCATGATCACCCATTCACGACCCAAGTAGACCAGCTGTCGTCGCCCCTTAGGCTTCCTACCAGAGATTGGATTCACACGTACGGCTTAGGAACAAATACGACCCAGAGCGTTGCAACAAATAAACGATGAATTTCGAAAGCAAATGCCTTTTCTCGGGGCGAAGGAAATCGCCTTCATGTTCGGATCTTCCGCCAACATTCTTTTTCTCATAAATTGCGCTGGTTACGAGTTTGGCATCAGGCTTGCCTCTTATTAGTCGAGATAAACACCAGGGGGCAGCTTCCCCACAAAATGGAAGATCCATGGGTCTATCGGTAAGTAAGCATCTTTACGAGAAGCACTTTGGGTTATCAGACTTTCCTTTTAGCATCACACCCAATCCCCGGTTCTCTTACGACAACTCTCTTTATCGCGAGGCATTTGCGACATTGCGCTATGGTATTGAAGCTCGTAAGGGTTTCATTGTCATTACCGGCGAGGTGGGAACGGGAAAGACGACTCTGCTCAAGATATTTATGCAAAGTGTGGAATCCACCGTCCACACCGCTTTTGTCTTTAATCCTAAACTGAGCTTCAGCCAACTGATTCGATCTATCTTGACTGACTTGGGAATAGCCTACTCCAGTCAAGACCGGTTCACGCTCATTGAGAAGCTCAATGATTATTTGATTGAACAGCTCAAAAAAGATCACATTGTCGCTCTTTTGGTCGATGAGGCTCAGGACTTAAGCGATGAGTTGCTCGAAGAGCTCAGGCTCCTCTCCAACCTCGAAAGCGATAGGAGCAGGCTCATTCAAGTCGTCTTGATGGGGCAGCCGGAGTTTGAGCGAAGGCTTGATCAGCCCGAGCTGCGCCAGCTCAAGCAGCGGATAGCCCTTCGTTGCCGACTTACTCCGCTCCCGAGCGGCGAGGTGGGCTCATACATAAATTACCGGCTCAAAACGGCGGGCTATCAGGGAAAAGAGCTGTTTGAGGCAAAGGCGGTCGAGAGGATTAGCCTTCATTCGCAAGGTATTCCGCGCCTCATCAATGTCATTTGCGATAATGCCCTGCTGATTGCTTACGCATCTTCGAAGAGAAAAATCTCAGCGGAGATGATTGAGGAGGTGGCACGTGATTTAAAACTCACCGTGCCGTCTAGAACTCAACGGGCAGGTTCCGTAGTGGACTTTCAAAGACCGAGAGGTCGAGACGAAGCAAGGCGGGATGAAATGAGGGAAGATGAACCGAGGGTGGAGGAGATGCGGCACCCGGAATTTGAGCAATTTTTCACGGAAGGAGAGCCCCCAGAGCTCTACCCAAAGCGCGGAGTAAAAGGGGTGGGAATCGGGATTTTCCTAGGTCTTGTTCTAATGACGGGTATCGGCGCAGTCATCTCTCAGCAAAACAGAGATTTTGTATCGGACATAGCATTGAGAGCTGAAGATTATTCTGAGCAAAGCAGAAATTATGCTTTAGATATGGCCGTGAAAGTGGAGCGACAGGGAAGACAGTACCTTTCGGGTGCGGCGGTGAAAGCGGGAGATTATTCTGAGCAAAGCAGAAATTATCTTTCGCAGAAAATGAGAGATTATTTTCCCCAAGGCAAGGACTATCTGTCGGGCTTAGCTGTAAAGGCAAAGGACTTGATAGCGACGCAGTGGGAGAATCTGAAGCAAGCCAGCCTGATTCCGACTTCTCAGGACGGCCGCCCAGATACCCGTTTAGCCGATTCCCGTGCTCTAAAGCCAAACGATCATACAGCACCGATGGCTGAGAAACCGGCGTTAATCACGGAGCAGTCAAACGAATCAGAGTTGAATAAAAACGCCGCACCGATTCCGGACTCGAAAACAATTGCTGAGCCGCAGACACCAAAGACTCCTGCAACAGGAGTAGAGGAAGGGACCGAGACAGGCGATCGTCCGAAAACGCAGCCGGTTGAACCACAGATTGTCTCGCCTGAAAGTGAACCTGCTCAACTGAATCGTCAAATCACTCCAAAGAGAGAGCAACCAGAGCAACCATCGTTTCTGGGAAATTTTGAGGTCGTCCAAGATTCCTTTCTTCGTGACAAACCAGCATCCGATGCCGCAATAACCACCCTTCCGCCAGGCACTCGGGTCAGAGTCGAAAGTAAAAACGGCGATTATCTCCGTGTCCGCTCATTAAATGATCCGGAGCTCCGCGGTTACGTACATCGAGAAGATGCCTTCTTCGAACGTATCCGATAGTCTTCGCCCAATTTAAACGCAACCTCCCGCGTCAATTAAGGCCGTAAAAATTTCGCGGATTTACCTCAAGAATTTTCTGGACAGCCGCGGGTGCAATCCGTTTGTCGTTACGCAGCAGATGAATGGCATTGAGCTCGCTTGATGGATCATGGTGGCCGTAGTCGGTGCCGATCATCAGACAATCCTCGCCCGCGTGGCGCAGAACGTAGGGCAGATCGTCCGTGTTCTCGCAGGCCACCCAGATATTATTGGCGGCGAGCGCATCGGTCGGAAATGATCTGCCCTGACGCCGGTAACGATCGGCGAGATCGTTCAGAACATAGGGCACCCATTGCGCGCTGACCTCAACGAAGCCCCAACGGACCTTTGGAAACTTTCTCGGGATCTCCTTTTCAACGAGCGTATGAAACGCGCCGACAACAGCCAGCTTGAACTTGGTAAAAGTCGTGTCCTCGGCGAAGAAGTCGTGATGGAGGAAGCTGCCGTTCGCCGAATGGATGCAGACGGGTAGATCGAGATCCTCCGACATCTGCCAGAGCGCGTAGAAATAGGGGGCGCCGAGCGCCCGCTCGCATTCCAAGCCGCGCATGAAGATACCGCAGGCGCCGTTGTTCTTAGCCCACTCAAGCTCTTCTCTTACCACAGCCGGCGCTTTCTCGAGGAACCGCAGCGGCGGCTTCGCCACCCAACGCAGCCGGCCCTTGCCCTGCCGCCAAAGATCGCCCATCCAGCGGTTATAGGACTTGCACAGGGCGCGCTCGCGCTCGGCTTGCTGCACCACCGGCCGGAGAAAGAGCGTCGGATAAAGCACCTGCGCTTCGATGCCGAGCTCGTCCATATGAGCGAGCCGCGCCTCGACGCTGAGCATCTCTCGGGATTCCTGCGATGTGTTGGTGCCGACATTGCGGTCTTTGCCGTGCGCTCGGCCTTCGATCACCCAAAAGTCACGCACGGCGCTTCCTTCGTTACTGAGAAGGTCCGCCCCGAATGTCTGCGTCATCAGTTGCGGCGTGAAACGTCGCTCATCTGGTTCCAGATAACTCCAAGTCTGCACCGTCTCGATCACATGAGCATCAGCGTCAATCGCTCCCATCGACTTCCTCCTTGGTGATGACCTCAGACCGGCCAAAAGTTTAGGAGCTTTTTTAACATGATCTGTTCAACACGATCAATCAATTAGATTTTGCCGAAAAACCTTATGGATGCTTCGACTAGGCTTAGCATGAACGGAGGATCAGGCGTGGGGCTAGTTGAACGACTTGAACCGGTGTGGAAGTTCGAGATATGTAATGCTTTGGTTGGTGACGTTAGCAAAACTTAAGCCGGGAAAGGTTCGACCCAGTAAGAATGGCTGACCGAATCCTCAATCATCTTTGCGACTATGCGCTGAAGTTGTCGTATCGCGACCTGCGGGAGGAAGTGATACAGCGAACCAAGCACATTGTCATGGATACCGTGGGCTGCGCGCTCGGGGGAGCCCAAAGTCCTCCAGCCAAGATCGCTAGAGCCACCGCCTCTGAGATAACTTCGGCCGTCCCGTCCACGGTTTTGATTAGCGGTCAGAAAACTTCGCCCGACCTCGCCGCTTTCGCCAATGGTGTGATGATCCGCTATCTCGATTTTAATGACACCTACGCAGGTTCACCTACCTGCCACCCAAGCGACCTCCTCGCCCCGGTTTTGGCCGTCGTAGACGCAAGAAACGGCAACGGCAAAGACATCATCCTCGGAACGGTTTTAGGTTATGAGATGTTGTGCGGACTCATCGACGCCGGATCGAAAGAGCGCGGGCGTATTTGGGATCAGTCGACCTACGGTGTCATCGCGGCAGCGGTAGTGGCGGCTAAATTGTTCGGCCATACGAAGGAGCAGATGGCCAATGCCATCAGCTTGGCGGTCGCGTCTCACATCAGCCTCGAGCAAATTAGAAGAGGTCAGATTTCCCATTGGAAGGGATGCGCGTTGGCCAACGCCTCGAGGAATGCCGTCTTTTGCGCCATGCTGGCCGCCAAAGGAATGACCGGACCGGAGGAAGTATTCGAAGGTAAAGCAGGATTCCTCAATAGCACGGGAGTCCGCTTCGAGATCAGGCCCTTCGCAGACTCCGCCGATACCTACCGCATCATGAAAGCACGGTTGAAAGCATTTCCTTCAGGGTATTTTTCCCAAAGCGCGATCGAGGCGATTCTCAACTTGCGCTCCCAAATCCCCGATCTCGACGACGTCAAAGAGATTCGGCTGCAGACTTTTCCCGCCGGGTACGAGGTCATGGGCTCAGGCGAAGCGAATTGGCAGCCGGAAACCAGGGAGAGCGCCGATCACAGTCTGCCCTTCGTGATGGCCGTTGCGCTGATGGAAGGCAACGTGGAGATTCGTCATTATGACGAGATGTACTACAAACGCTCCGATGTAAGGGCGCTCATGCAAAAAATAAAAGTGCGCATCGGCGAAGAACCCGTGGCCGCCTGGCCGGAACTTCCCTTGAACATTGTCGATGTTGAGATGAAATCAGCAAAGGTTCTCTCGACAAAGGTCGCCTACCACCTAGGCCATTTCAAACGGTGGATGACCGACGAGGAACAGGAACGTAAATTTCGTCCGCTGGCAAAGCCGCTCCTTCCAGAGGGGCAAATTGACGATCTTTTAGCCTGCTTGCGCCGGTTGGACGAAGTCGAGCAGATCAGCGAATTGATTTCCTTAACCGTAGCGCCGCACCTGCCTACGTAACCGTAACGCAGTTCTCGGCGTCGCTACGCCGCAACCAAGAAAATGAAAATTTTCTCACATTCGATATTCTCTCCTTTATCCGAACTTCGTGTCCTTCGTGACCTCCTTTGAAAATTTGGCTGGGGGTGGGGCTTACGCTGCGTCAGCGATAGGTGAAAGCTCCACTTCTTGTCCGAGTTCTTGGAGTCTGCGGACATGGTAACGGATTCGTTGTTGAGGATTGAGTTTATCAAAGTAGTCAACACCAAGATCTTTGTAGGGCCTGTTATCGCGGAGCATGAAATAGACGGTAACCAACAGGCTGTGTTTGACCGCGCCGATGGCCCGTTTTTTTCCACGCCGGCCCGCCAGACGATGGTACTGCGCTTTGAAATAGCTGTTTTTGGTACGTACCGCCGCATGCGCCATCTCGGTCAGCACCGCGTCGAGGTGACGGTTGGCCGCGGGGGTTTTGCCGCTGCGCCGTTTGCCGGCACTTTCATGGTTACCCGGACAGCGGCCCGCCCAAGAGGCAAAGTGCTTGTGGCTCGGGAATCGACTCATGTCGGTCCCCGTTTCCGCCAACAGCGCCCTAGCCCCACGCTCGCCCACCCCCGCCACCGCATCCAGCTGTTCTACCGCGGCACGAAACGAGGGGGGCGCTACCGCCCCCAGACGCTCGCTGACGCTGGCGATCTCCTTTTCGAGAAAGTCGTACTGTCCGAGCAACTGCCGCAACAAAAAACGGTGATGCTCGGTCAGCTCTCCTTCCAAAGCGCGCTGCAACTGGGGAATCTTCTCGCGCAGTTTGCGCTGGGCCAGCTCCGCCAGTATGGTCACGTCTTTCTCCCCCGCCATCAGCGCTTCAATCATCTTGCGCCCCGACACCCCCAACACATCACTGGCCACCGAGCCCAGTTTGATGTTGGCGGTCTCAAGGACTTTCTGAATCCGGTTGTCGACCGCATTTCGCTGCTGGACCAGCTTGGTTTGTTGGCGGGTCAGATCGCGCAGCTCCCGCTGCTGGCGGTCGGGGACAAAACTCGGCCTGAGCAGCCCACACTGCAACAGCTGGGCTATCCACTCCGCGTCCTTCATGTCGGTCTTTCTCCCAGGCACCTTCTTGATGTGCTGGGCATTGACCACCCACACCTGGAAATGGCCTTCGAGCAGGTTGAACACCGGCTGCCAGTACACTCCCGTCGACTCCATCGCCACGTTGGTCACCTTCTGCTCGGCCAACCACTGGCGCAACTCCAAAAGATCCGCCGTCATCGTGCCGAACTTGCGCAGCGTGCTCTGCACCGTGCCATCCTTCGGATTGAGGATCCGCACGCACGCCACCACCAGTTTCTTGTGCACGTCCAATCCGCACACTCGCGCAAACAGCGCCTGCAGCCCCGCAAGGCCACTCTTCTTCTTGCTCATCGACGCTCCCCCTTTCTTCGGTGCGCCCAGGGGACATCCGGCATATTCGATTCTCCTTCGCGTGCTCTCGTCGGCAGACAACGAGGCGACAATCTGAGGCGCCGAAGGATGTCCCGGATCACACTTCGTGTCGGGCTCTCGCGCTCCACTCGCTTATCGATCTCTTCGCTGGGCCACCGCCCTCTTACTTACCTCAATCCTCACCCATTTTCATTCTCTGTGGGCGAGCGTAAGCTCATGACACACTTCGTGGTGAGATAGTCTTTTGTCGTGAGTGCATCAGTTTTACGCGGGAATCACGTGCGGGATGCCAGGAACTCGTCGATGGCCCGGTTAAATTCCTCAGGCTTCTCCGCCATGGGAAAGTGACCCGCATGGTTTAGCTTGATATACTGAGAGCCGGGTACGGCCCGATGGATTTCCATTTCATACTCCGGCGGTGAACCGGGATCATCCGTTCCCCGGATCAAGAGCAGCGGCGGTTTGAGAGTGTGGATTCGGTCCCGGACATCGAATTGGTCGATAACGACGAAATCATGGTGCTGGCTCATGGGCCCCACCTTGCGATGGAACTCGACGAGACGCTCTCGAAGCTCCGGATCGATAAACATCATGTTATGGCGCATGAGATCGAGCCATTTCCGGTACATCTCAGCATCCTGTGCAGCCTCGAGCCGCAGCTCCAGAGCACCAGGTGGCCGCTCCTTAGGCCGCATGGCCACGGTCATCAATACCAGCGCCTTGACCTCGTCGGGATAATCCAGGCCATACTGGAGCGTGATGCACGCTCCTAGCGTGAAACCAACCAGCACCAAGTCTTGCTGTTTGCCTTTGGACCATAACCACCCTCTTACCCATTCCGTATATCGTTCCACATTGGGACAAGGGCTTCCCTTTAGATGTCCAGGCAACGTAGGCGCGAGACTGCCCGGATAGTGTTTGAGCTGATGGACAAACGATTCGGCACATCCTCCCGCCCCGGGCCCGTGAATAAAAACCATCTGGTTCATATCTCCTCCTTGTCCCCGGCATTTTGAAGGGGCTAGTAGTACAGTCGAGCGTAAGCCGTCAAGAGCAAAAAAAAGCGATTATGCTATTGATGACCGGATTGCATAGATTGAAACGGCCGACCTGGTAGCCGTTTGGGTGGCGGCCGTAGTTGGAAGGATTGAAGATAATCGCAGGAAATCTGGCTACACACTCCCAAGGTTAGAGATCAGGACTCGGCCTCTTTAGTTCTCTTTCCCATCACGTAGAATGACCGCTAAGGTCATTAACTTATTTCACAGTCCAGTCGTCTAACTAGGTTACGCCGCGTGAGCTGCGCCGGGATGCTAAAAAAACCGAAGGAACAATAGTGGCTGAAAACCTAAGGTCTCCAGGACTCGTCACGCGCCTTTTTCGGAGGCTTGCAGGCTACTTCACGGCGCTGATCGATCCGACTTTGAGTATGCGGGCCAGGATTTTTGATGCCGCGAAAGGCCTGGCCGCTTTAGGCGCCCTTGGTCTGGCTCTGTTATGCGCGTACGTCGTCATTTTGATCCCGTTCACGCCGAGTATTTCCCATCTACGCAAAGCCAAAATCGACCAGCCCAGTGTGCTGATCTCGTCGGATGGCAAACGCCTGGCCGCTTATAAGCCAATGAACCGCGAGTGGGTCCGGTTAAATCAAGTCTCTCCGCATGTCATCAGTGCCCTGATCGCCACGGAAGATCATCGCTTTTATCAACACTACGGCATTGATTTGCGGCGCACCGCGACGGGCGTTCTGCGCATCTTCATCGCCGATCCAGAGGGTGGTTCCACTCTAACCCAGCAGCTGGCGCGCAACCTGTATCCGGAGAACATCGGCCGAAAACGGACGATTACCCGAAAAATCAAGGAGACGATCACCGCGATTAAAATCGAATACGCCTATACAAAAAAAGAAATATTAGAAACCTATCTCAACACCATGCCGTTTTTATACAACGCGTTCGGTATCGAAATGGCTGCGCGCACGTACTTCGACAAGCCGGCCCAAAAACTCACTGTCATTGAAAGCGCAACCTTGATCGCTATGTTGAAAGGCACCAGCTACTACAACCCGGTGCTCAATCCCGAGCGCGCGCTTCGCCGTCGCAACGTGGTACTGTCGCAGATGGTCAAGCACGGCGCGTTGAGCCAGGCCGAATTCGATCGGCTAAAAAGCAGGCCGATCCGCCTCGATTTCGAGC
>WNGE01011184.1_pt1 | contig 13070 bp, 13 predicted proteins | sample 5400651 | NCBI WGS metagenome assembly WNGE01 (sample SAMN13153370, study PRJNA577476) | soil metagenome | isolation source: 60 cm soil or saprolite under grassland replicate 2 | place: USA:California | collected 2016-06-15 | reverse complement strand
CGCGGCATGAGCAATGGAGTGTGACCCCGGTCTTCGGCCGCCGATCGGCGGCGATGTCCACGCGCTGGTGCTGCGAGTGGCGCGCGAGAACCCGCGCTGGGGCTATCAGCGCATCGTGGGCGAACTGCGCGGCCTCGGCATCGGCGACGACGGTAAGGAAGATCCTGCGGCAGGCGGGGCTCGGCTCTGCCGGCGAGCGTTCCGGCCTCACGTGGCGTGCGTTTCTGCGGGCGCAAGCGGCGAGCATGCTCGCGGTGGACTTCTTCACCGTCGAGACCGTCTCTCTGCAGCGGTTGTAGGTGCTCTTCTTCATCGAGATAGGAAGCCGACGCGTCCACGTGGCCGGCTGCACGGCCAATCCGACCGGCGCCTGGGTCGCCCAGCAGGCGCGCCAGTTCGCGTGGACGCGCCTGCTGAACCACTGGCGCCGCGTCGCCCCCGTCTGAGCCCGACCACAAAAGGCTGCTGAACCACTGGCGCCGCGTCGCCCCCGTCTGAGCCCGACCACAAAAGGCGGCGCCACCGCTCACGCCGGCGCCGCCCCCATCTCCTCGTAGGTCGCGAGGGCCGCCGCCTCCAAGGCGGCGGCCCGCTCCGTGTCTCCGGGGTCGTCGCGCAGGCGCAGCATGCGCGCGTAGTCGTCCTGCGTGCGCGCCAGCCAGGGGCGGAAGCCCATTTGCTCGTTCATCTCGAGAGCACGGTCGAAGTGCGCAGCGGCCTCGTCGAAGCGCCGCAGCGTCGTCGCGAGCAGGCCGAGATAGCGGGAGACGGCGCCGCGACAACCCTCGGCGACGTCAACGGCGTTCAGCTCTTCCTAGGGCAGGAGCGCGTGGTAGAGAACCGCCGCCGTCTCCGCATCGCTGAGCAGTGCCGCGGTTTCCGCGAGCAGGCTCATCCCGAATAGCCACTCCTGGTCGAACGGGAGCGTTTGCGCGAGCTCGGCGAGCGCAGGTTCGGCGTCCTCGAAGCGGCCGAGCCGAGCGTGGAGATGCGCGAGGATGGAGCGGAAAACCGGCCGGGCCGGATAATCGGCGACGAGCTCCGCTATCTCACGCTCGATGCCTGCCAGGTCCCCGCGCAAGTCTTGCAGCGCATACCGCTGGCACCGAAAGACCGGGACGGCGATCTCGCTCTGCGCGTACTCGCCTGACGTGTACGCCTGAGCAATGAGCTCTTCGGCTTCGAGGAGGCGGCCGCGGGCGATCGAGAGCATCGCGTTGTCGCCGAGCGCCTGCGAGAGCCGGGCGCGCAGCCGGAGGTCGCGCGCGAGGCGGACGGCCGCGGTGCTGTCCGCTTCGGCGGCGGGCACGTTGCCCAGGGCGAGGTGCGCCATGCTTCGCAGCAGATGACCGCCGATGACGCGCTCGGCATCGCCGGCACGCTCGGCCGCCTCGCGCATCTCCGTCGCGATCGACAAGCATTCGCAAAACGTGTCGGGGCCGAGAATCGCATAGCCACGGCCCTCGAGCGCGTAGGCGACGGCTGCCGCGTCGCCGGACGCACGAGCCACCTCGACCGCCTCGGCGCTGAGCGCGTCGCGGCGCTCGCGCGAGGGCTCGTCCCGAAGCGCTCCGGCCAAACGGGCGAGCAGGCGAGCCTGCAACGCAGGCTCGTTACCGCCAAGGGTCGCGAGCGCCTCTTCGAGCAAAGGGACGAGCTGTGGGTCGCCGCTCGCTCGCCGCCAGACAATCCGACCCCCGTAGCCGAGCGCGGCGTGCCCGAGCTCGCGCGCCAGGTCGAGGCGCCGCGCAATCGCCGCCGCTTCCAGGAAGAGCTCCCGTGCCGCCGCGGTCGCGCCTGCCCGGCTGTGCGCTTCGCCCCGGCGGATCAGGAGCTCGCATAGCTTCCGCTCGTCGCCGGGGCGCGCAAGCTCCAGCGCTTCGATCGCGACGTGGTAGAGCCGCGCAGCCTCCTCGTAGGCGAGCAGGTCGAGGGCGCGGTCGCCGGCCCGTTGAGCGCACACGAGCGCCTTCTCGAAGTCGCTGCCGGCGATCGCGTGGTGGGCGAGCTCGGCCAGGTGCGGACCAGACTCGCGGCCGTACAGGACTTCGAGCGCGTCGATCGCGAGCCGGTGCAGGCGCACGCGGCGCGGGGTCGTCAGCAGGGTCTCGTACAGGACGTCGCGCACGAGGATGTGCGCGAAGCGCAGGCCACCCGGGGCGTCGGAGAGAATGCGCGCCGCACCGGCCTCCTCGAGCGTGTCGAGCAGCTCGTCCGCTGTGCGGCCGCTCATGCGCGCGAGCGCGTCGAGCGTGAACTCGCGCCCGAGCACCGATGCATGCATCAGCACGTCATTGCACTCGTCGCTCAGGTGCGCCAGCCGGCGGGCGATCACGTCCCGGACGCTCTCCGGGATCACCATGCGTCCCTCCACGGCGAGCAGGCGCACGGTCTCGCCGAGGAAGAGCGGATTGCCCTCGGTGCTCTCGTACAGCGTGGCCGCGAGGTCTCGCGAGGCGAGCTCGGCTTCGACGTAGTCGGCAACCGCCTCCTCGCTCAACCCGCGCAGTCCGATCCGCGCCGTGACCGGCTCGCGCGCGACCTCCGCGAGCATCGTCGAGAGTCCGCGCCCCGGGACCGGGTCGACATCGCGGCAGGCGCCGACCATGAGCAGACGCATTGACGCCAGCTCGCGCGCGAGGAACCGGAGCAGGAGCAGCGACGGCTCGTCCGCCGCGTGCAGGTCGTCCAGGAACAGCAACAGCGGCCGCTCCCGCGACAGCTGCGCGGAGAACCGGGCGGTCGCGTCGAACAGGCGAAAGCGCGCGCTCTCCGACTCGGCCGCGACCGGCTCTCCCCGAAGCAGCGCGGCCAACTCCGGCGGGGCATCCTCGGCATGACCGCGGAGCGCCTGCACCCACGGCCAGTACGCCGGCGCGCCGCTCGCCTCCCAGCAGCGGCCGACGAGCACCCGCGCGCGGCGAGCGTGGGCCTGCTGGATCAGCTCCTCAGCTAGCCGGCTCTTGCCGATCCCCGGCTCGCCCACAAGCAGGAAGAGCCGCCCGCGGCCGGCGAAGGCGTCCTCGAGCCCGGCGAGGAGCTGCGTGAGCTCGCCTGTGCGGCCGACGAAGGGCCCGCGCCCCGACTCGACAGGCTCGGCCCGCGAGAGGTCGAGCGAGGTGTCCTGGCGGAGGATCGCCTGGTGCAGATCCCGCAGCGGCTTGCCGGGCTCGATCCCCAGCTCCTCCACCAGCGTGTGGCGCGCGTCCTGATAGGCGGCGAGTGCGTCAGCTTGCCGTCCGGAGCGGTAGAGCGCGAGCAACAGCAGCTCGCGCAATCGCTCCCGCAACGGATGGCTGCGGACGAGCGCTTCCAGCTCACTCGCCACCTCCGCGTGCCGACCCTCGGCGAGATCCGACTCCAGCCGCGCCTCCAGGCAGGCCAGATACAGCTCCTCCAGCCGCGCGACCTCGGGCTGCGCGAACGGCTCCTGGGCGAACTCGAAGAGCGGCGGCCCGCGCCAGAGGGCGAGCGCCTCCCGCGAACGCCCGTCCGCGTACAGTCGTTGGAAGCGAGCCACGTCGAACTCATCCGGGTCCGCCCGCAAGAGGTAGCCCGTCGGCTGCGTCAGCACGCGGTCGCGCCCGAGCATCTTGCGCAGCTGCAGGACATACACCTGCAACGCCTTCCGCGCCGTCGCCGTCGGCTCGTCTCCCCAGAGCGCGTCGATCAGCCGCTCACGCGACACCGGCCGGTTCGCCTCAAGCGCGAGTAGCGCGAGCAGCGCGCGCTGTTTCTGCCCACCGAGCTCGAGTGCGCTGCCGCCGTCGACCACCTCCAGCGGCCCTAGCAGGCGGAACTCCATCGCACCCGCGGTCCTAGCACCGAACCATCCGGCCCTCAAGCAGAGCGCCGCTGGCGACGCGACCCGGGCCGTTACCGGACCGCTGGTGCACTGACGGTTTCGGGCCTGCGGACGGTCGCCTGTAGGCGCGGGGGCTGGCGCCGCCTGCAAAACAGACAAGATCGACTGCTTCGTGCTGGCCGAGCTCGCCCGCCGCGACCTGGTCCCGGAGATCTGGCTGCCCGACCCGTCTGTGCGTGCCGAGCGGGAGCGGGCCCGCTTCCGGCTGCACCTGGTCAAGCACCGCAGCTCGTTGAAGAACCGCGTCCATGCGATCCTCTTCCAGCATGGCGTCCCCAACCTGGCCAGCGATCTGTTCATGCGTACGACAACGCGCTCGCCGAGTGGTTTGTCGACAGCTTCAAGACCGAGCTGATCACCGACCGCGTCTGGGCGCAGCCGCACGCAGCTCGAGCTCGCGATCGTCGAGTACCTCGGTTGGTCCAACAACGCACGCCTGCACGAATTCCTCGGCGACATCCCGCCCGGAGAGTACGAACAGCTACACGCTCTCGAACGACCAATTACGCTCGCTGGAGCAACGGCGTGACCCAACTAACCCGATCCCCGTCGAAGCCGGTCCGGCTCATCCCTCGACAGACTTCATGAGGGGAGCCGACCCTACCGAAGCCGTCGCCCCGGATCACCAAAGACGAGTTTCTGAACCCTACGCGTTGAAGGTTCGGGAATCTTCCGAAGTTGATTCTTAGGCTGCAGGCTTTTCCCAGACGGAGATGTGCTTGCGGCTCTCGCTCGTGAACGGCTCGCGTTTCCAGCCGCCCCAGCGTTCGCGCGGGGTAAGACCGGCGATGCGCGCCATCAGATCGAGCTCGGCCGGCCAGACGTAGCGCAGGGGAAGGGACGACTTCTCAAACCTTCCATCGTCCGTCAGGTTGTAGTGATGCGAAATGAGCCCTTGGTTCGCGACGTCGTACTCGTCCAGCCCGACGTGTGTCCCGCTGACGTCGAATAAGCGGAACTTCTCGCCCGGTGGTAACAGCCGAACGCCTGGGATGCCGACTTCGATCACGAAGCGGCCGCCGGGTTGGAGGTGGAACGCGACATTCTCGAAGCAAGCGACCTGCTCGTCCTGGGTCGTCAGGTTGCCGATCGTGTTGTAGACGAGGTACACAACCGAGAAGGAGCCCTGAACTTTCGCTGTGGCGAAGTCGCCAATCGTGACGCCAATCCGCTCTGCACCCGGCTTCGCACGCATCCTCGCAACCATGGCCTCCGAGAGGTCGATCCCGTGCACACGGATGCCACGTTGGCAAAGCGGGATCGCGATCCGGCCCGTACCGATGCCGAGCTCGAGTGCGGCCCCGTCCTGCGCGAGTCCGACGAGAAAGTCCACCACCGGCTCCACCACCGCCGGATCGAACATCGCCGCGTCATCCTCGTCATAGCGAGCCGCCACCCGCTCGGCGAAATAGTCCTTCGGCACCGGCCACCTCCATTTCAGTTGTCGAGGATCGTCAGGTCGAGCTGGGCGAGGCGTGCAGGGTCGGCGAGGATGTCGATCTCGACGATCTTCCCGCCCCTGACGGTGAAGCCGCCGACCGAGAACGGCCGACCGTCTCGAGTCATGACACCCCCCGGAGCGCCGTTGACGAGCGCCGGGTGCAGGGTCAGCTCGACCCGCGACCACATCATCGCCCGGCTTGCCACCTCCGCCGCGCCGCGAACTTCGATCGACGCGCCCGCGAGTGCCGCACCACCGTCCGCTCTGAGCACGACGTCGGGGTCGAGCACCGCGACGAGCGCTTCGAAGTCGCCCTCGCGGGCGGCGGCGAGGAAGGCGTCGACGACTTCGCGCTGGGCGTCCAGGTCACTGTCGGGTACAGCGTTCTGGGCCTGGACCCGACGGCGTGCGCGGCTCGCCAGCTGCCGTGCCGCCTCGGGGGAGCGGTCGATGATCGCCCCGATCTCCTCGAAGGGCACGGCGAACATGTCGTGGAGCACGAATGCGAGCCGCTCCGCAGGCGTCAGCTTCTCGAGGACGACGAGCAGCGCGAGACCAACCGAGTCGGCGAGCAGCGCCTCATGCTCGGGATCAGGGTCTGCCCGGTCGACGACCGGATCCGGCACGTACGGACCCAGCGGCTCTTCGCGCCGTACCGCGCGCGAGCGCAGCATGTTCAGCGACACGCGCGCGACGACAGTCGTCAACCAGCCGCCGAGGTTCTCGATCTCGCCGGCCTCCGAACGGCTGAGCCGCAGCCAGGCTTCCTGGACGGCGTCGTCTGCCTCGCTCAGCGAGCCGAGCATCCTGTAGGCCACAGCCCGCAGGCGGGTGCGCTGCTCCTCGAATCGCTCCGCAAGCCAGTCCTGATCATCCATCGGTTATTCGATCACGCTACGTTCGGGTCGGCGTCGCACTCGCCGGGGACTCCTTCGCGTACACGGCCGGGAAGCCTTGCCGCCAGCTGGGGTAGCGCAGCGTCCAGCCAAGCTCGCGCTTAGCCTTGGCGTTGGAGGCCCCGCGCGCATCGGTCTGCATCATGACCACGGCCTCGCCCACCACCGGCCGCGCGAGCCAACGAGGGAAGTGGCGCGGCGGCTTGGCGCCGAGCGCGGCGGCCAGCACCGGTAGCCACTCGCGAATCGAGGTGGGGTCGTCGTCGGTGATGTTGTAGATAGCGGGGCCGTCGTGTTCGAGCGCGAGTACGGTCGCTGTGGCGGCGTCGTCGAGGTGGATCCAGGAGGAAAAGCCGCCGCCCTCCCCAATGATCGGGAACTGCCGCTTGCGTACGGGTGCGATCATGGCGTCGTTGTCGGCGCCGTAGAAACCGCCGTAGCGGAGGGCGATGCCGCCGGCGTCGGTGACCGCTTGGTCGAGGTGGCGCATCGCGCCGTTGATCTCCCGCGTCCCTTTCACCGGGCTCGGGTCGAGCGGATCGTCCTCGCTTTTCACCATGCCGCCCTCGCGGGCGTAGCGGAGGCTGGCGAAGCTCTGGGCGACGAACCGGCGCACCCCGGCCTCGCGCGCGGCCGCCAGCAAGTTTTCCGTCCCCTCGGTGCGAAGCCGATTGGTCTGGGCGAAGCTGCGGTCGAGATTCCTGGAGAAGCGGATGTTCGCCAGCGCGGTCGCCTCGTGGACGATCGCCTCAGGCTCAGCCTCGAGCACGGCCTTTCGCACGGCGCGCGAGTCGAGCAGGTCGAGCGGGACCGGCTCCGCGCCCAGCACCCGCACGCGCTCGGCCTTTGACGGCGAGGTGTGGGTACCGATCACCTCGTGTCCTGCGTCGATGAGCTTGGGAACGAGCCGGGTGCCGATCGCACCGCTCGCGCCTACGACGAAGACTCTCATGCTGTCCTCCTTCTTCTCGTCCTGCCGCCGAGTCCGGAGGCGCCCATGACGAGTGCGGCGCCGCTCGACTCGGGCGGCCCTCTCATCAGCGGTGCTCCGCGCTTCCGCCGTGCGCGATCACGGCAAGGACGAGGTAGCCGAGTGCGAGCAGCGGCAAGCCGAAGAGGGCGATCCCCCCGGGGACGGCGACGGCGGCGAGGATGACCGCGATGGCTGGGCTCCAGATCAGCCACTTCATGATGTGCTCCTTCTTCGTTTGGTCTTTTCATCCCGATGACCCTCCAGACGGGGGGAACGTGACCGACCCTCGATGCCACGGTCTCGACGGCGAGCAGATCCAGCAGCGGGACAGGTCCGATCGATCCCGCGCTGGTGCTCCGCGGTACAGCACGAGCTCGCCGCGTCTGCGACGAGGCCGGCGATTCCCCGAACCGTGCGGATGAACGTGCCGTCGGGGAGGTCGTCCAATGCCGTGGCGTGGTGGAGTTGTGTACGGGTGGCGGGTTGGACTCGCTCCCGGTGCAACTGGTCGTCGATCGCATCGGCGCTCGTCTGGCTCGGATGGAGTTCGCGCCAGATCGCGAGCAGGCGAACGTGGTCCACGCGTCGGCATAAGGCGCAGGGGCGGTGACCGGTTGCGAAGGCGGTCGCTTCGTCGAGGATGAAGAGCTCGGTGAAGCGTCCGGGCCGGTTGCCGTAGACGAGACCGCGTCCGGGCTCGGCGACCAGCTCGCCGAGCGGAGTGGGCGCGGTTCTGCACCGGCATCACGTCCCGCCTTTTCGGCCACATCGAAGCGGTCGCGGTCGCCACGCAGTCCAATCGGTTCCCGCGAGGCGCCCCTCGTGCGCCGATGCGACATCTGGCGTTTAGCCCTGAGATCGACAGGCTGATCCATCCCATGCTCGACGCAGGAACGAGCGGGTCTCCGCGAGGATGCATCCCGATTCCTCGGCGTCTGCGAGGTTCTGCTGGGCGTCTGGGTCTGCCGCCAGCCGCTGTCGGTAGGGCTCGTAGTCGGCCAGCGATGCAAAGTCGATCAGCGCGAGGGCGTAGTTGTTCGCTCCCTCCTTCGGCAAGTAGTAGCCGACGAGATCTCCGCCACAGCGCTCGATGATCGGCGGCCACCGGCTGGCGTACTTCTCGGACGCGCCGACCTGACGCGGGTCGAGCGTGTACTGAATGCAGCAGGTGATCAGGCGGAGTTCACTCCCACTTGCCTGCAGACGGGTGTCCGCTACCACGATTGCACGCCGATACTTCGACCCAGATCGAAAGATCGCGCGGTTACGATCGCCCACATGAGCGGGCAGGCGCAGTCGGTCGGGGACGCCGACCTTGCCGCCGTCGGCGCGCTCCTGGCTGAACCGGCAAGAGCGAAGGTTCTTCTTGCGCTTGCCGACGGCCGGTCACTCGCGGCAAGCGTGCTCGCCGTCGAGGCAGGTATCGCCCAGTCCACTGCGAGCTATCACCTTGCCAAGCTCGTCGACGCCGGTCTGATCACCGTGGCGCATCGCGGCCGGCACCGGTACTTCACGCTCGCAGGCCCCCGGGTCGCCGAACTGATCGAAGCAGTCGCCCGCGTCGCACCGACCCAGCCGATCACCTCGCTCCGCGAGGGCACCCGAGCGCACGCGGTCCGCTACGCCCGCCGCTGTTACGACCACCTGGCCGGCAGGCTCGGCGTCGCCGTCACCGACGCGCTTCGCGAGCAAGGAATCCTGGTAGACAGCGACGGTGGAGCAGGCCATGAGCGCGCGACCGCTCTGCCGCTCACGGCAACCCGCTACACCGTCACCGAGCATGGCGCAGTCGCGCTTGCTGAGCTCGGGATCGCGACTCACGCAGGCGAGACCGTGCGCTCCTGTTTGGACTGGACCGAGCAGCGCAACCACGTCGCGGGACCGCTCGGCAGCGCGCTCATGAGTCGACTGCTCGAGCTCGGTTGGCTCAGCCTCGACGCAAACACGCGGGCCCTGCGCCTAACCGACACCGGCCGCGCGAACCTTCGTGCCCGCCTCGGCGTTCAGCTCCCCCAGCCTTGACCGATCTTGCCGACAAAGTGCCGATCGTGCGCCACGGCGACATCAGCTCGGCGTGTTTGCTTCGGCTTATCCGTCCTGGGAGCACGCACACGCCGATCGAGCGCGAGCGGGACCAGTTCGCCGATGCTTTGGAGCGCCAGGTCTCGTGCCCCTACGCACGAAACGGGTAGACGGCTGTGATGCGAGTCGGGCTCGCGATTTGTGGGTCAGTCCGGCGTCACCCGGCAGCACTGGTGTGGCCTGGCAGCGGCATGCGAGGAGCACGGGATCGAGACGCTTTTTTTATCCGGCGAGTGGCTCGGCGTTCGTGGCAAGGACGCAGGGAGCCCCGATAGTTCAACTATCGGGGCGACCGAGGACGCGGCCACGGGCGGCGAGACGCCGCCGGGAAGCTGCCGAACTTGCGGCCGGGTGTACTAGCCCACCGGCAAAAGGAGAGGGCCGCTCGCGCGGAGGGTCCTCTCCTGCGCACGGTGCCCTTGTTCAACTAAGACCGCGGCCGCCGTCAACGACGAGACGCTGGCCGGTGACGAAGCCGGCTGCGTCCGAGACAAAGAAGCTCACCGCGTGCGCTATGTCCTCGGGTGTCCCCATGCGGCCGGCGGGCACCGAGGAGAGATAGGCGTTTCTGACCTCGGCCGGCACGTCCGCGTGACGTTCGACGGGGACGAACCCCGGTGCGACAGTATTCACAGTGATGCCGAAGGGGGCGAGCTCGTGCGCCCAGCCGCGGCTGAGACCGATCTGTGCGCTCTTCGCCGTGACGTAGGCAGATCTGCCCGGCGGGGGTCGGTCCACGACCTCGGAGTCGATCTGCACGATGCGCCCCCAACGCCGCATCTGCATCGCGGGAAGCACCGCACGGGCGACCAGCACCGGGCTCTTGACGAAGAACTCGAGCTGCGCGAGGTGGTCATCCCAGGACACCTCGAGCAGCGGCGCCTCCGGCTGAGGACCGGTGGCGTTGAGCACAAGGACATCAACTGGACCGAGTCGTTCGTTCACCGCGTTCACGAGCTCGATGACCTGCCGCTCGTCGGTGACGTCCGCCGTAAACGCGACGGCGACTCCGCCTTCGCCCTCGATTCCCTCGACAACCGCGAGCGCCTCCGCGTCGGCGTGCACGCCGTTGACAGCCACCGCAAAGCCGTCCTGGGCTAGGCGTCGAGCGATGGTGCTGCCGAGCCCTCGCGAGCTCCCGGTCACGAGCGCAACCCGCTGATGCCCCAAAGACATGCGCACGATCATCCCACCGCAGCCCGGCCGCGGCGCAGTCGGAGGTCGCGGGACGGAGCATCAGCATCCGGATCAAGCTTCCTGCGGTTTCTCAGGAACGCTTCGACGTCGCGCATCAGCACCCCCAGTCCGAAGCGCACCGCGCCGAGGGGACTCGAGCACATCTTCCGTCAGAAGATGTGTCCGAGCATGTCGACGTCTCCTGGGGGCCACGGACGATCGCCGATCGGCTTCACCATCATGCAGTCCGCAAGCGACGTTTCGGTTGTCATCCCAAGCGTGTGGTGCTCGTCGATCTTCACCCGCGAGCATCGGTTGTCGACGAGCGTCCAACCGGCTCGCAGATAGAGCTCATGCTTGTCGGCGAAGAGGACCACGAAGTCGACGTCGCACGGTTGCGCGTGGCTCGTGACCTCGTCGACTGCCTGGATCGTGGCGAGCCATTTGCGCATGTCGAGCGTGCCGAGGTTGAGGCCGTCGGCGGCCAGCTCGCCCCGTCGTAGTCACGCTGTTGCATTCGCTATGCCTGCCGCCGAAGCTCGGCGAGCAGCTCCTCCATGATCGAACGCGAGCGAGCGCCTCGTCGAAACGCTCGTGCTCCTCCGGAGCAGCGAAATCGAGCCCCGGCTCGTGGCGAAACGGCGAACGGGCGGCGTTGATGGTCACAACTCCTCCTATGGGCGGGCGTCGAGGTGGTGGACGGCGTCTTCGTCAACGTCGATCCCGAGGCCCGGCCCGGCGGGAACGGCGACGTGCGCGTCGACGACCGCGAGCGGCTCCATGCTGATCTGCTCGCGGTACTTGAGCGGGCCCATCAGGTACGACGGGTAGGCGAGGTCCGGGAGGGCGGCGGCAAGGTGAAGCCCCATAGCGGTTGCGACGTCGAGCTCGATCACGCTTCCGACCATCACGCCGAGGCCGCCGGCGGCTGCGATCTGCGCCGCCTGCAGAGCTGCGGTCGGCCCGCCGAGCTTCGACATGCCGACGTTCACGACGGTCGCGCTTCGCTCGCGCACCACGCTCGCGGCGTCGGCGACGCAGCGAACCGACTCGTCCGCCGCGATATCGACTGTGCAGCGGGTGACGAGATCGCGCTGGAGGCGCGCCGCGGCGACGGGGAGCGGCTGTTCGATCAGCTCGAGCCCGATCTCCTCGACGCGCGCGAGCGCGCGCGTCGCGTCGCCGACCGACCACATGCCGTTGACGTCGACGAGCAACCGCGCGTCCGGCCCGACGGCGTCCCGGACCGCCTGCAGGCGGTCGAGGTCGCGGTCGACCTGGTCCCGCCCGGCGTAGAGCTTGAGCCAGCGATAGGTCTCGTGCTGCTCGAGCGCCGTTTCGACGACGCGCGCCGTGTCCTCGTCCCAGGTGACCGACCCGTGCACCTCGATGCGGTCGCGGAAGGCGCCGCCGAGCAGCGTCGACACTGGAAGGCCGGTGTGACGGCCGGCTACGTCGAGGAGCGCCGTGTCGACGGCCGCGAACGTAAACGGCGCGAAGCGGAGCACCCGCGCGAGGGTGTCGAGCAGCGGGACGCGCTGCAACGGGTCGCGCCCCACGAGCGCGGTCGCAACGCGCGTCTCGACGAGCTCGACGATCGACGCCTGCGTCTCGGACGTGAACGCCTGGACGGGGCATGCTTCCCCCCAGCCCACGACGCCCTCGTCGGTGACGATGCGAACGAGCACGTTGGGCGAGGTCGTCCGGTCGGTCGTTCCGAACCGGAAGACCTGCTTGAACGAGGCCGCAAGAGGGATCGCTTCGATGCTCGTGATCCGCATCTTTGGTAATACCATATAGCGAATGGGCGAACGGCAGAAAGCCGATGTGGTCGTCGTCGGCGCCGGGATCTGCGGCGTCGCCGCCGCCGAGGCGCTCGCGCGAGGCGGGACGCGCGTGGTGGTCGTCGAGAAGGAGGCCGGCCCGGGATTGGAGCAGTCGGGACGCGCCCAGGGGGCCATCCGGGTGCAGGGACGCGAGGCTGCCGAGCTGCCACTTGCGATCGAGTCGCTGGAGATCTGGCGGAGCGTCGCCGACCACGGCGACGAGTTCGAGCTGCGCTTCGGCGGAAACCTCTACCTCTGCACGAACGACGAGGAGGTAGCGCACGCGGCCGAGCTGTGCGAGACCGCGCACGCGAACGGGCTTACCGACGTGCGCCTGCTCACGCCCGAAGAGGCGCGGCAGGTCGTCCCGACCGCAACCGGGGACTTCGCCGCGGCAATGTGGAGCCCCGGGGACGCGCAGTGTCTACCGCGCGGTGCGACGGAGTTCTTCGCGAGGCGTGCGGAGGCGGCCGGCGCGACGTTCTCCTATCGGACGCTGGCCCTGCAGATCCTCGAGCGCGGCGGCGCGGTGAACGGCGTTGCAACGAGCCGCGGCGTCATCGAGGCCCCCGCAGTCATCGTGACCGGCGGGATCTGGACGGCGCCACTCGCGGCGACCGTCGGCGTCGACATCCCGGTCATGCCGGTGGCGCTTTCGCAGTGCGAGACCGAGCCCGTCGAGCCCCTGCTCGGCCCCACCCTTCGCTGTTTCGACTTCGGCGCACGCCAGCGGCCGAACGGCCAACTCAGCATGAGCGCCGGCATGAACACCGTGGTCGACCATTACCTCTCGCTCGCGAGCCTGCGCCAT
>WNGE01006440.1_pt1 | contig 13070 bp, 17 predicted proteins | sample 5400651 | NCBI WGS metagenome assembly WNGE01 (sample SAMN13153370, study PRJNA577476) | soil metagenome | isolation source: 60 cm soil or saprolite under grassland replicate 2 | place: USA:California | collected 2016-06-15 | reverse complement strand
TTCCTTCTGAACACGGCGGTTTTCGGCTTTTATCTCTTCGATGTCCGCGCCCGTCGAGTTCCCTACAGCCGCTGGCTCCAATCGCTGTAACTCATCTGCGATTGCTTTCAGACCAGCATTACCGTCTCTGATAAATGTCGGATTATTCGCCGCCATCTGCATAAAGCCGGGGCGGGTTCGGTTCTTTAAAATAGCGTCTCTGTCTGCCTTCAACTCGGCAATACGGGCAAGGCGTTGGTCATTGGCTTCTTTCTTCTCGTCTTCCGCCGCTTTGTCTGCTACCTTCTTCGCCGCGTCTTTCTTCGCCAATTCCGCTTCCGTTTCGCTGCTCACGGCGGCGCAGTGAGGAGCCGCAGCTTTGAGTTCTTCAGCAGAAGCAGACGGAGGCGCGGGCGTTTCCGCCGTTCCGTCTAACTGCTTCAACAATTTTTTGAGTCGTTCCTCTTCTTCTAAATCTTTCAGCATTCGCCGCTCAGTCTCGGTCGCAGTCGCGGGCACGGGCGGGACTGCGGAAGGATTGTCTTTCTGAAGCTCTTTAATCCGTTGTCGTTCTCGACGTTCGTCGGCTTCGTTTGCTATCGCCTGATTGCAAGTATCCAATTGACTCTGCAACGCTCGAATGACAGCAGGCGCGGGAGCACCGCCGTCAATGGCGTCGTTCATCTTGTCCCAAATTTCTTCGCGGCGGGCGTACCAATCGATTTTAGGTTTTGAAGAACCTTTTGGCCGACCGCCTTTATTACGGATTTCATCAGTCGTGCTCGGATCGGCAATCGACATCTGTTCCATCTGTTCGTCAATATCGTTCATAGTTCCTCCCTGCTCTCCATCTCTTTCGCTACAGCCGCACGGTTGGCGGCGTGTTCAACATTTCTCTGCGCTTGCACGATCATGCATTTGCTGGCGAATCGAACACGGTGCTCGGCGGTCATCAACCCGTCGAGACTCATGTTCTTCATCGCTGTTTTCAGGATGCCCTGTTTCGTGATCTCAAAGTCAAACTGCGCCAGCCATATTTCAAATTGCTGCTGAGATGGAGCGGTGCCGATGAGCCGCTCCCACAGTTTTATGAGTTCAGTAAGCAGTTCAGTAAGTTCAGTTAGTTCGTGCATAATTCTCCCTTCTGGGCTTGCTGTGCTTGGTATGCCAGCCGCTTTTCCTCTATTCGGCAACGAGGGCATTTGCCGTCGTCTTCTCTATCAACGGCAAATCCACCACAAACATCGCAGATATGTTTTTCGCAATATTGACTACCCTCAGCAGCCAAATTGACGCAGTGATTAGGGTCGGCACAGTATTTATGTGAAGTCAGACCAACGAAACCACTCGGGAAGCCACTAGGTATGTAACTAGGCTTCAACAGTTGAAGGCACTGCGGATTTGCTTTGGACTTCGGAACACCGCTACGACGGATGACTTCGTTTTTTGCAAGTGATTCTACAGCGGCCTGCTTGCCATCAGAACTGCCGGGAACCTTTTCCCAATAATCAGTCCACGCCGCTTTTCCATTTCGTTTTTTAAGAAATGTGATTAAGCGGTTTTCGTAGGAAACACGTTTTTGAGCGTCGTGAGTCGCCTTCGTCATTGTGACTTCCGAATCCAGCGATCCGCCTAATGAAAATTCTTTGACGTATTGCGTGTCATTCTTCTGGATCAGTTCAGCATTCAAAATCGTTGCTTCCCACGGTATGCCGATTCGAGTTTCGGACTGAATGACCCGCTGACCCTTCGTGTCGTAGATGACAATGTTCGAGTCCGATTCGCCCCGAATCTCAACGCTGCCAAGAAACGCATCGAAGGGGTCTTCCGGCTGAATCTTCTTACAGTGTCCCAATCCTTGAATGTGAAGGTGTTTGAATTCACGGGCCATGCCACTAAGTTTTTCGCAAAGTATTAACATCTCGTCGTAATTCGTACTGTCTTTTGCACGGATAACTTTTGCCAGCGTATCGAAGACAACGAAACGAATGTCAGGATGCTTTGTCAGGAATTCGCCGAGGATGTCAATCGTCTCAATTATATTTCGAGGAAGTTTTTCAACGATATGAATGCGGGCGTCTTTCTCCTTGTCATAGCCGAGAACTTGCAGGCAGTTGTCAATGTGTTGCCGAGGGTCTTCTAGTGAACAAAGGAGGACTTCGCCCTGTTCGACTCTCCTGCCGAGGAATGGAGTTCCTTTGGCTATGCAAACAGATTCCGAGCGAGATATACACGACTTGCCGTGTTTTGGCTTCGCACCAAGATGGCTATATGTGCCTTGAGGAATTAATCCCTCAATAATGTAAGGAATGGCTTGCGGCTGATTATCGACGAACGTCGAATATGGTTCGTGGACTTCGAGGACAAACTTAGGTTTTTGGACAGGAGGGACAGGCGGGGTTACCGACTGAGGTTCAGACTGGACATCTTGATTTGCAACTTGTGGTTCATTCATAAATCCTTTCATGAGGTCTTACGGTCGTACTTACTACTATGCTTCTACCCACGGGCGGTGTTCGAGTTTTACAGCGAGTTCGGTTCCTTTCAACAGCGGGTCATTCGCCAACAGATCGTTAATTTCCTCGATGCTCATCATACCGACCAACCCAAAGAGCGAACTGGTTAACGCATCGAAACGCTTGGCTGCTAGTGTGCTCATATTCCTCCTTTGGAATTGGACGGGCTGATCTCTGCCGACCACCCGCCCTTTTATGCTGTTGGAAAACTGGTACAGTCGCCTGCCAGCCGTCCAACCTTTCGACCATACCGATTGAGGGTTGAAGGTCAGGGGATACCCGACTAATCCTCGTTCGATTGCTTTATTTCTTTGGATTTCCCTTCCCTCTGGTTAGCCTTGAGAGAAGGTCTTTGGCTTATAACGCCGACTGGCGTGCGCGAGTCAGTACAATTCTTATCTGACTACACTCAGAGTATCAGAATTGGCGAATGAAAGTCAAGAACAAAATGACTGTTTGACGATTTATTTTCAAGTCCTTTAGGGTGTCGTCTCTTCCGCCCGCCGTTCTGTATCAAATACAATCCAAGAAACGTCCAATCCATCTCTTTCGAGGGCGTGTTTTCCATATCCCTCTGTACAGTGAGGAAGTCAGGAAGACAGGAAGAGATGTGAGTTAAGTAGGAAGAGATATAAGATGATGAATAATATACTCTTTACATATGATCTCTTCCTGTCCTCCTCTGGTTTTTTCGTGCAGGGATTGATACCATTGGACATAGAGAACACGCCCTCGGTAAAAGACGGCTGTCATCTCTTCCTGTCCAATGCCCGATAGGAAATCATTTACGGGCTTTTCATCTCTTCCTGTCGTCTCTTCCTACCCCATTCCCTCCGAATACGCTTCCAGACGCTTCCAAAACGGTTTTAGACGCTTCCAAATCACCTCGAACTGTGAATTGAAATGTGAATTGAACGGTGAATTGAATCGCCCGCCCGATCTCGACTGCGGAGTGGCATTTATAGACCCGAACGGTCGGACGCTCTCACGCCCTAGAGGGAAGAGTAAGGGACGTCTGAATTGTATTAAGTACAGAGGTCGCCGGGGTAAAATCGGCGGATCGGCAGAATCGGCGCGAGTATGACTCCACATATCCCTACGCCCTGTAGTCGTTAATCCCACCCTTAAATATACCATGTACAAAGGATAGGGTTGGTTGGGACTCCCAGCCTTGTCTGCGGTCTATAGGCATAGGGAAATACGATCCCCTCCATGAAACCCCTGAAAACCTTAATTAACCTCAATTAACCTCGAAATAAACCTCAATTAACCCGCCTAAACCTCCCCCCTCCACACCGCCCTATTTATGACCTTCAAGGCCGGGCCGCGCCACTTCGCCAGCGATGGGAGCGGGGGCGCTCCTGGCACCCCCTCTTCGATCTGCTCAGTGACCCCCTATTTACGGTCCCTAAATTCTCTCTGTCGGGTTACCCCTAAACTACAGAAAACACGAGTGATATCTGGTGCTCCCAACGGAGGTCAAACGGAGCACCGTATTCTGACGATCAATTGGTATGCGGGGTAGGCGTCGGTCGGTTCGGTCGGTCAGGGTATGGCGGGAGCACGGAGCACGGACTGCATACTTTCATAGTTTATGCAGTCTTATCCCCTGACTACACCCGTACGTGCAAGCGCATGATAATACAACGGTTAGGCGGTTATCAGTTGGTTACGTTGTCAAATCATTTCTTTGACAACGACGCATGTTCATCGGTTTCTCCCACTTTGCTCAGTAAGGTGAGAAAAAAAGTCTATCAGGGTCGGTCGGGATTCGATTAGTCGATTGAGGGACGGGCGTGGCCTTATGACCTACCAACTGACCTACCGACCGGCTTACCGATGGTACGGACGAGGACAGGATCATCATTCATGCAGGCTATTCGTGGTTATGCATTTGTTTATCCTCGCCGAATTACCGTTGTATCGTGTACAGAATAACACCAAAGTGTAATTGGCGTTACATTTCAATCCGCTATACTTTATCCAGAGGATATATGGAACATCTTACTCAGTCTGAAATTCGCCGCCTATGGCAAGGCCGCCTATGATAAGAATAGGCTGCATCATCTTTCTATTCTCGCCGGATTCTTACATGGTCTCAGGGTGTCGGAGACGCTGGCTATACAGGGCCGTGACATACTGGACGGCAAGCTCTCTGTCAAACGGCTAAAGAAGAGCCTTCCGACGCTGCATCGTCTGCGTATAGACAATGATCCTTTGTTTGATGAACGCCCGCTCATCGAATTGGCGAAGGCGAATAGCGGCAGGCTGTTCGATTGGTCTCGTCAGCGTATGGATGTCATCTTCAAACAGTACGCCGCTCTCGCAGGACTGCATCCCGATCTCGCCCATTATCATGTCCTGAAACACAGCATTTGTATCCGGTTGTGGGATGAGACGCACAATCTGTCTGCCATTCAGAATCATGTGGGCCACAAGGCTCCTTCGTCTTCTCTCGTGTACATGCGGAACGACGCCACTCAGTTGGCACAGGACGTGGTTACAACAATGTCGTTTGCCGCTCATCAGGCGGTCGGAGCGACTGCATGAACGTAAAAATCCTGTACGACTATCAGGAAGCATCAGGATGAGCCTACATATCGTAAGCGTACTCTCGTGAATCGGTGATGCCCGAACGCTCGCACAGTTCTGTTAGTAGTGCCTGGGCCGCATTCTGGTAAGTCTTACTGGGGTCGGACGGGTCCGACCACACTGCGTCGTAAACGATCTGCGCAGCTTCCTTCAGGTCCATGTGTAGGGCGGCTTCCATTAGATCGACTCTCTCCTGCAGGTGGTCATAACAGGGTCTGCAGATTGCTGCTGGTTCGTGGCCAACCTGATGGTTCTGTTCCAGCCTGCAGCGGAGACTGGCTGCCGTATTGATTTGCCCGTGGGCGGAGAATAGTTGTGAGTTGAATTCCTTCGGGAATGGCTTACGTTCTTCTTCTAGTTCCAGTTCACCTGCGTCGGGTTGAGCGTTCTGCAGGCCCGCCGGAGCAGGGATCGTGGTCGGCGAAATGCGTTCTCCGCAATTGCAGATCGGACATACTGACTGGTCGGCCATGTAGTAAGTTCCGCACTTGGCGCAAGGCAGCCCGTAGCCTACGTGTCGCGGACCGGGCTGAGCCGCTCGGACGAAGTTGCATGCCAGATTGTACGTCGCCCTGAATTCGGTGTTCGCTTGCAGAATTGGCTGCGTGACCTGAATTCCACTTTTGGCCTGCTCTGTGCTCGTTATATTCATGGAATTTTCTCCTGTGCGAACTTTAAGGTTTGTGACGACCCGCCGGTTCACCGCAATGTCGAGAACCGGCGGAAGTCGTTGGGCCAAACAAACCTCTACGGCACGTTCGTGCTGCGGATGTCACCGTGGTTCCCCCCCGCGATCAGCAGATGCGTTCTTCCACTCATGTTGGACGAGCATCTGATCGCCAGCGCTGTAGTGGAAAAAGAACGTGGTCACCGGGCATGTAAGCGGATAGCAGGCGGTGAAATGGGTGTTGACGAAGGTCATGGTATCGCAGTTTGCGTTCGTCATGGTCATCGCGTTGCAATGCGGATCGTGCGAGGTCTGCATCGTAACACCCGGAATGATGAAGTACCCGTCCAAGCTGCCGATCACCCCAGCGTTCACAATGCCCTGGGTCACTGGGCTGGTCTGGCAGCCACCGGGGCTAGGGTTCACAGGTGGTGAATCCGATGCAGGGGTTACGAAGCTACCATCCTTGAACTGCTCGACCACGAGGAACGTACTGTCCGGATTCTTTCTGACGGTGAAATGTCGATCGAACGTGTCGTTCGCCCAGTCGTTTCCGCAGGTGCCCGAGTCGGTTGACATGCTGCCGTATGGCCCGTAGTGCTGCGTCCCGTTTCCCGTCGGATCGAGTAGTGTGGTCAGGTCGGTTGTGGCAAAAACGTCGTCGCCCGTGGTGTTGATGAGAGTAATCAAGCTCGAATCCGTAACTAGGCTAGGCTGGTCGACACCGGCGAAACACCACGATGCGAGCATTAGCCCGATGATCCCCAAAACCAGAGTCAGCAAAGGTCGCATGATCCACATTCCTTTCTAAGCCTAAAGGCTGTTGTGTGTTGCGCAATCCAGAAGAGCCTGATCTATCCGGCTCCCCCAGTACGCAATTTTTTGGAGAGTTATGATTGGAGAGTTCATCCTTCTTCCTTTTCTGCGGCAATCTTGCTCCAGATGGGCACACCCTTACTAAGTCAGCCGCATGAGCGTTCCGAAGCCGGGACCGTTGGGGCCGACACGACGTGTCGCGATTAATTACCGGGGGTCGCTGAGAGCATTCTTGAAGGGGCTGAGGCCGATAGAAGTCTGGTCTCAGTGGCTAGCTCTCAGGCTTAAATTCTGCCTCTGTCCATCGTTGTAATCGTCATCGTTAATGCCATGAATATTTCGCGTATTCAATACGGCAGTTTTTGCATTTTTGGTGAATTTTCAGGGTAGAAGCACCTGAGGATACGAAGCGAATCATCTGTTCAGCTACTCACATCTTCATAGCGGTCAGACTCATTACGTTCGGAAGCCGTGTTGCGAGACGGACGGGAACATATTAAGCAGGGCCAATTATATCTGTTACAATGCTCGCCCGAAGCTGCTATCGAAAGGGGAATACATGGACATCATTGCACAATTGAAGATCGAGCGGGATAAGGCAACACAGCAGGTAAACGCACTGAATATGGCTATTGCAGCGTTGAGTGGAACGACAACGAGCAAAGGATCACAGGGACGGCGGACGATGAGTGCCGCCGCCCGAGGACGTATCTCTGCCGCTCAGAAGGCACGGTGGGCACGAACACGGGGTAAGGTTGTTTCCATCGCTCCCAAGCCTCACATCAAACGCCCTATCTCGCCAGCAGGTCTAGCGAATATCAGAAAGGCGACTAAAGCGAGATGGGCAAGATGGAGAGCCGCCCAGAAATAGGCTTCAAGTTTAAACCGATTGCAGTAGGAAAATATGCCGCATCGGATAGTAATGGGTTTATTCATTCCGTTTGTTGTTTACGTAGTCTTTCTGATTGCAGAATGGACCGACATCATGCGCACTCACGGCTCCCACGCCGTTGGCACGGCGATCTTTGTACTCTAAAAGACGATAGCATCATTGACCATTATATTCAGTATCAGTATAATCGCCGCCCGGAGGGAATATGACCGACATTGATTTATCCACTGTACCGCTATCGGCGTTGACCGCCGAGATCAAGCGCAGACGTGATGAATGGGAATCCGCACAGAAGGATTTGGTGGGCTTCGGCGTTGCACCCGCCGCACCCGCCTCTACAACCAAACGTGCTCGTCATTTCAGCGGAACAACCATGAGTGCCGCCGCTGTCGAAAGATGGCGGGGCTGGGATGACTACCGGGCGAAGCACCCCGGCGCAAAGCCGAAAGAATTCTTCGCATGGAAGAAGAAACAGAAGTAAATCGGCGTTACTCGATTTATTTGACTAGCTGTGGTATGATGTATTTAGTAGATAAAACCTTGCCCGATTCGCGTTGGGACAGGGTATCCAACGGGGTTTCCTGCATAGCGGGTCTCTGGCGTTGGATCGTGCTGTTGGAATACAGCCGTTGGAGAACCGCATGAATGTCATCTCTCGCAATCGAACCAACCCTTCCTATCTCGCCTTGGCTGACCGCAACTGAAGCCGCTCAATATCTAAAGGTAAAAACCCGCACGCTTCTTATGTGGGTTCGTGCGGGCAAGGTTAAAGCCTTCGCTTTATCCGGTACACAACGTCATATATGGCGGTTTAAGCAATCAGATTTAGATGCCGCTGTACTTGAACCCGTGGTATACTCGCCCTCGCTTACCGTGCCCAAGAAACGGAGGCTTAAATGAGGGCACGGCAGTACGGTAGTGTCGTATTAAATCGCAAGTATCAGAGTTGGAACTTCCTTTGGGTGGAAGATGGTAAACGCCGTTCAAAACTCATCGGACATCTCGATAAGCTGCCGACGAGAGAGGCCGCAGAAAGAGCGGCAGAACGTCTCAAGCAGCAAATCACAACGCCAACTCCCGTGGGTGCTCCCATCGTGCGGAATTTGGTCGAACAGTATCGGGTAGAGCGAATGCCTAAGCGGGAAAGCACAAAGCGTGGGTACGAGTCCTATCTGAAGAATCACATTCTGCCAAAGTGGGGCAACTGTCTCCTGAGCGACACGCAGGCTCGTCCTGTCGAACTGTGGCTCTTGTCTCTGAATCTATCCCCCAAGAGCAAAATGCACATCAGGGAACTCCTGCACGGTCTGTGGGAATACGCCATGTGGCGGGGCGATGTCGTCACCCAGCGGAACCCAATGGAACTCGTCGTCATCAAGGGGGCCAATCAACGGGCACGGAAAACGAATAGCCTTACCGTTGTTGATTTCCGTGCCTTGCTGAACACTTTTGACGATCCCTGTTGGCACGCTCTGCTGTCCGTGGCGGTGGGTTTGGGGCTTCGCATATCAGAAGTGCTCGGCCTCAAATGGCACGACATTGATTGGCTCAACAGAACCGTTCATGTCGAACGTGGCGTCGTGAAGCAAATTGTGGATGACATAAAGTCGGCTCATTCGGCCCGCACGATGGCATGTGCGGACGAGTTGCTGAACGTCCTGAAGCTGTGGAAGCAAGTTTCGCAGTTCTCTTCCCCGGATGATTGGGTCTTTGCTTCGCCTGTGAAATTGGGACGCCAGCCCGTAAGCTACACGCACGTCTGGGAGACGCTGAACAAGGCTGCAAAGAAGGCGGGGTTAGAGCACATCAGTTCGCATTGTTTCCGTCACAGCTATCGCACATGGCTGGATTCGGTCGGTACGCCTGTGGGAGTGCAGCAGAAGTTGATGCGGCACTCGGACATCCGTACCACGATGAATATCTATGGCGATGCGGCCACGGCTGACATGCGGGAAGCAAATCAAAAAGTCAGCAAATTGGCTCTTGGCTGATTTGCACGTGATTTGCGAATTCGTAAATGCTTTAGATTGTGGGGTGGGAGATGGGAATCGAACCCACAACGTCCGGAGCCACAGTCCGGTGCTCTGCCAGTTGAGCTACTCCCACCGCATCCGTTGATTATAACAAGCGCTCTGCCAGTGCGGTTGGAGCTGGAGGCTTTTAGAATGCAGATTTAAGAATGAAGATTGCAGAATGATTGCAGAATTTAGAATTCAGAATTCAGATTGCAGATTTCAGATTCTGCTTCGTGAGCGAGAGGCCAAGCTGACGATCCTCATTCCACACTTCTGCGTTCTGCAATCTTCATTCTGAATTCTGCATCCTACTATCCCCTGCCCACGCCCACATACTGGAATCCCATCGCGCGCAGGCGGACGGAGTCGAGCAGGTTCTTAGTGTCCACGATGACTGGCCGTTTTAGCAGGTGCTTGATCTTATCGAAATCAAGGGCACGAAATTCCGGCCAGCCGGTGCCAACTACCAGAGCGTCGACGCCTTCGGCCGCGGCATACGCCGTCTCGCAGTAACGGATCGTGCCGTTGAGTTGTATTTTAGCTTCGGGAATGGCCACAGGATCGTAGGCGCGAACACGGGCGCCTTTTGCAATCAAACTCTGCGCTAGCCGGACCGAAGAAGAACCGGCGACAGAATTCGTGTTCGGCTTGAATGCTAATCCCAGGATCCCCAGATCTTTGTTCTGGACCGAGTTCACGACATGAGAAATCTTGTCGACCAACCGGTCGGCCAGGCTGTGATTCACTTCCCGCGCGGCGCTCAAAACTTTGAGCGACACGCCCTTCTGTTGCGCCAGTTCCGCGAGCGAATCCATATCCGATTCGGCGAACAGCCCGCCCATGCCTGCGCCCGGCTGCAAGCAGCGTGGCGCGATCTTCTTGTCCAGACCTAGCGCCAGCGAGAGGCCCATCGCATCTGCATTCACCTTCTCGCAAAGATTCGAAAGCTCGTTGATAAAAGAGATCTTGGTGGCTACGAACGCGGTTGCCGATTCCCGAACCAGTTCAGCAGTTTCATGATTGGTCACGATCACCGGAACTCCACGCATCACCAATGGATGAAAGATCTGCTTTAAGGCGAGCACAGCGTCATTCGATGACGTGCCCATGATGATCCGGTCAGGCCAGTTGAAATCCTCGACTGCGCATCCGGGCGTAAAGAACACCGGCTGCGATACGACGGTTCCGCGCAGTTTCTCTTGCTTCAGGCGCTTCTCAACTCCAGAAGCGGTGCCCACCGGAACGGGCGTGACCAGCGACAGAATCGGAGGCCGGGGCGCGAGACGGGCTATGCGAACAGCTAAGTCGCCTAGATGCTGCGCCGAATCTTCTGCCAAAAAGATGACGTGCGCCTTGCGGGCGAATGACTCCATATCCGTCGAGTACGCCAACCGGCCCGCGCGTACGTTTCGCTTAATGACCTCCGCTAAGTTCTTTTCGAAGAAGGGCACATTGCCCTGGGCCATCTCAACCATGCGGGAGCTGTCAGGGTGGCAGCAGGTTACCGGAGTTCCGAAGTCCGCCAGGCAAGCTGAAACTACCGTGCCCAGGTATCCCGACCCGTAAACCCCGATTTGCATAATCCTCCAGGCCTGCCACGAAACGGGGAACCCGCCTGGGAAGCGGATTTGGGAGCAACCCAACCTCTTATGTACCCTCAGGCGGAGAGCTTGGCAACACACGGTAGGGCCATGTACTTCCGGAATGGGGAGACCGTCGGATTTGGGAACCTGGATTGTCTAGCAGCCGCGTATAAAGTCGCTTTGGCGCGAACCTGCGCAGTTGTCGATTTCGATGAATATACCCACGCAGCACTGGATTGTCGCTACGAGGCAGCCGCCTTGTGGAGTTCTAAGTTGGTCGCTTCCGAGGGTGCGTCTCGACTGCTCACTCTCGCCAGTCGCTGAAAGGCCCAAACTGCCAACATCGTAAATACGACCGCTTGCGCCACGTGTATCCAAAACCAGTTGTCAGTCCCACTCTCCAAAACCAGCCGGCGTGCGGCATCGTGCGGCCAAACCAAGGTGAAAAACGTCAGGTCACCGATCATGTGGGGCAGAATGGCCGGAAGGGTTGAGTTGGTGAGATACGCCGTCACGCCAAACGCAATGCCCGCAAGAAAGTACACCAGAAGCTTTGGCCACAAGATGCCATAAGCATAGTGCGCGAAAGCAAAGACCAAGGATGAGACCATGACAGCGACCGGACCGCGAAGCTCACGTTCGAGAGCGACCTGGAAATATCCGCGAAACCCAGCCTCCTCCATGAACGGCGCAACCAACGAGCCCATCAGGGTCATGAGTGCCACAGTCATCCGGGGATAGCTCGACACATCCGGGAGCGCGTTAGGTGGCATCTTGACCAATCGGAACAGCACGATCCAGTATCCAGCAAGCGCAACCACCGATAGAACACCCGCGACAAATGCCCACAGGTACGTCCGGCCCGATCTTCTGTTGGCCCGCAGGCAGCGGCGTCGCGCTTCGGAAGTGCCGCGTGGCCACCCCCTCCCGCCGAGGTAGCTCCACATCAGCCACAGCAGAAGCGCCATCGCCGGAACGGACCAAGGTACTGCAGGGCTGCTCTGAAGATTGGTGACGAGCAGGGCAGTCCAGATGCCGCCGGCGAGAATGGTGATGGCAAATGCCAACAGACCAAGGCCGACTACACTCAAAGTGCGAGTAGCAAAAGAGCGCTCTTCCTCCATCCTCCGCCTCCGGGCTGCTGCGTAGGACTACGCTTGCAATTTAATCTCGACTCTCAACGTGATCGCCGCGCGGCGCGTGCCTTGCATGTCGCGCCGGATACTGCATCGCGGACGACGTGTCGATGAAAAAGGCCAGAAAACGTGGATTTAGACACGGGCTGCTAGCGCCGCGCGCGGTGCGCGACACATTCTCTAACGCGCAGTGCGCGACACCAGGCTGCGGCCCAGCGGAACCCCCGCCAGATCAACCCATTGGTTCGGCTCCTGCGCGCGCACAAAGGTGAGTTCCTTCACGTGAATGCGGCGGCTGCCCGAAAACTGTGCCCAGCGGTCACAGGCAGTCCGATAGGCCTCCTGAGCCTGGGCTTCAGTGCTCAGTTTCGCGATGGTCAGATGAGGCATGTAAGGCCACTCTTCATGAGCTTCCAGCGTTCGTGTGTTGAGCCGGTCATGAAGTTCGCGCATGCGATAACCCGCGTGCGCCACCCGAATAAAAACCGTCGGAGTTACCGGGACGAAGCTTTCTACCTCGCCCAGAGTAATTTCGAAGGGATCGGCATGGCTGCAAACCTCCTCGAGAAGCTCCAGCGCGGCAAGCTCATCCCCCAGCAGACAACGCGGCGGCAGTATGGTGAGGTGGGCAGGGAGGTGGGTATGATCGGGATGCAGTTCCTGGCGCAGCCGCTCGACAAATTCTCCGGCGGGATCTCTGACGTAGGCCACCAGAGCGTAGCGAGGAGTTTGCATCCAGACGGAATTATAAACCTGTGCGCGATCGGCGCGTCACCATTGCGGAAGCAGTCGGCTATAATCGAGAAGACCCATCACCAGAGTCGGGGCGTAGCGCAGCCTGGTAGCGCACCTGCCTTGGGCGCACCACGGCCCG